>WNFC01000578.1_pt1 | contig 39461 bp, 39 predicted proteins | sample 5400541 | NCBI WGS metagenome assembly WNFC01 (sample SAMN13153342, study PRJNA577476) | soil metagenome | isolation source: 120 cm saprolite under Douglas fir tree site 2 hole 2 replicate 1 | place: USA:California | collected 2015-04-18 | reverse complement strand
CATCCCAACCGGGGCCTGTGCGAGTCTCCCGCAGGCTCCCTGGAGGCTCAACGGCACCCCGCGACCCCTTGGAGGCCCCTTCGACCCACGTCGGTCAGCTTAATGAAAGGTCCGGGCCTAATCGCCGAAGCTCAAGCCGCTATCACCGGAAATGGTCTGGGTCCTTATTCTCACTTCGTGGAATGTCATCGATCTCGCACAATACCTGCAACGGACATAGCGAGTCTTCGCCCACTCCTGGAAACTGCTCTGATCTGAGATGGGCGGAGCAGTGTTAATCCCTTTCGATCCGGACGTGCGTTGGTCCGGGGTACCACTGTTCGAGGGCCTCGCGCTACTCCGGGAACTCGGTGTCCGACTCTGTTGGCCCTCGCGCAACGAGTTCCTGCTCGGCGGAATTTCAGAATGTTTTCCGGGACTTTGTCTACACTCGTCTCTGTCGGACGTGGATCATGACCTTACTCCGCGAGAGCCGTCCGTTTCCATCGCCTGTGCCTTCAAGCCTTCGCCTGAGGTGACCTCTTGGGCTCGAAGGATCAAGGCGACGTTGGCGCTGCCGACGGAGCGGTTGTATGCCCAACTGAGTGACAAGCTGGAGTTGCTGGAGATCGCGCAAGGTTCAGGCGTTGAAGTCCCGCGAACGGCTATCGTGCAACGTCCCACGGCCCAGATCCTGGCGGAACTGCATGACTCCTACGGCGGCATGTGTGTAGTCCAGCGCCGTGTCGACGGCCTTACCGGCGGAGGCACTGCCCTCGCGGGTTCGTACTATGAACTCGTCGACGCAGTGCATCGCTGGCATGGCGAAATCCTCAAAATCACTCCTTACATCGAAGGCCTGCCTTGCACGGTCAGCGGTAATATTTGGCCCTAGGAGGGTTTGTGCGACAACGGTAACGCACCAGCTCGTCGAGACGGAGGGCAGGTCGTTCGGGCGCCACTTCGGGAATCAGATCATTGGGGAGAACGACCTACGTCCCGGCCAAGTCGCCTCGATTCGAGACATGGCCCGTCGAATTGGTGTCGGTTTGGCGGCGAGAGGGCTTCTGGGCTGCTTCGGGATTGACTTAGTGATGCCGACCACAGGCCAGCCGGTATTGATAGAGATAAATCCTAGACTCCAAAGCGCTACCTCGCTGGCCAACCTGCAGGAACGCTTGTCCAAGATGCTCCCGAGCCGAGCCCGCTCGGGCCGCTCCTGGCCTGTCTTGGGTCCAGCCGACCATCGGAACCTTTCACTCGCGAAACGCGGCATTTCGCAAGTCGTCGTCTACGCCGACCGATCAGGTGACTGTCCCACGGTTCCCAGGACCGGAGTTTACGATGTCGAGTGCGATCCTCCCGTTTTTCTCGACGGGACTCGAGAGCTCGGTCCATTTGAAGCCAACAGCTCGACGATATGGCTCTGGATGTTTGCTGAACCAGGTCAGAATATGGAAGTGGCACGCGCCTCGCGGTTATTCAGTACAGCAGGCGCCTTGCAACACTGACGTCCCCCGTGGGCCTCAAGCCGGTGGCAGATGCTGTGACGAATTGGGTTCAATCGCATGTTATCTAGATCCGTCCCCGATCCCAGTTGGGCCAATTGGTGTCGGAGCATCCCAGATAGGCCCGAGGGAACGTGAGCTCGTAGAGCGCGTCCTGAGAAGCCGGCACCTCTACAGACATCGAGGCGGGGAGGTCGCTGCTTTCGAACGTGCCTTCTCTCTGTGGCTTGACTCAGGGCGCGGCCCTTACTGTCTCGCAGTCAAGTCCGGGTCGACGGCCCTTACCCTGTCCCTCGCGGCCCTGGGACTTCCCTCCGGGGCCGAAGTGATCATTCCGAGTTACGGGTTCGTGGCCTGTGCGACTGCCGTGTTGGCCGCCGGAGCGATCCCGGTTCTCCACCCCGTGGATCGGAATCTTGGGCTGGAAGTGGGCATGCTCTCAGAGCGGATCGGCCCCAAAACAGGTGCCATTTTGGCGGTCCATGCCCATGGATCATCGTGTTCGATTGATGAAATAGTGAGTATCGGCCTGGCCGCTGGTGTTTCTGTAATAGAGGATGTCGGTCAAGTGTGCGGGGGGTCAAACGGAGGGCGGCCTCTCGGGACCATGGGAGTGTTCGGCTGCTTTAGTTTTCAAGAATTCAAGCTCATCACGACGGGGGAAGGAGGTCTATTGTGACGCGTCATGAGAGTCTTTTCGCCACCACCCGGGCCCTGCATGACGCTGCAACCTATTGGGTCGAGCCCAACATCTTTGGACAAGCTTCCCCCCTTCCGTTCGCTTCGGGCAACTTTCGCTTATCGGAAATCGGGGGAGCTCTTGGTCTCGCTCAACTGGAAGCGAGCAAATCATGGATTGCGCGTCTTCGAGAGGTCAGTACGCTGTTGATCGGGCCGCTTCGGTCGAATCGCTCCGTTCGCCTGCGCCCTGAGGCGGACGCTGATGGCTCGAACGGCACGAGCGTTGTCTTCTATGTGGGAAGCAGGGATGAGGCCCTCGACCGAGCCCAGGTCTTACGAGAGCGGGGCGTGGCCGCCACCCCGTGCTCCCGGTGAACCCGGGAAGCAGGGCCTGGGCGGCACATGGGGCGAAGTTCTGCGAAAATGCGGGGCCACACCGCTTTCAGAGAGAGATACGGCCCTTGATGTGTCCACCCTCGGGCCTGGCGTTTCAATAACCGTCAATCCAAGTATGGCTAAGCTGGATGTTGAGGAATCAGTAGCTATTTCGAACGAAACTCTCGGGTGTTAGACTTGCCTGGGGGCATTGATGTGTCGGGTTGTGTTCGGCTCGCCTGATATGAGTCGTGTTCGCCCGCTGGAATGCTAGGATAGGTGCGATGGACAAGAACACGGTAGGTTCGGTTACTGCAGAAACGGAAGCCTTCCGCGCTGGGCTCCATGTGATTGCCGAAGTGTGTCCGGAGGTAGCGGCTTCCATCACGGCTGAGTTGGAGGATCAACGACGTCAGCTCAAGATGATCGCGAGCGAAAACTACTGCTCCCCGGCCGTGCAACTCGCGATGGGCAATTGGTTGACCGACAAGTATGCGGAGGGGGCACCCCATAAGCGTTGGTATGCAGGGTGCGAAAACGTCGATGCGGTGGAGGCCCTCGCGGCCGATCTAGCGAAGGAACTGTTCGCCGCTGAGCATGCCTATGTGCAGCCTCATAGTGGAGCGGACGCGAATCTCGTCGCCTTCTCGGCCGTGCTAGCGAAACGAGTCGAGGCCCCTTTCCTGGCACAACGGGGACTCAAGGACTCTCGCGGTCTGGATGAATCGGGGTGGGCCGAGCTGCGTCAGTGCTTGCTTGGGCAGAAGATGCTGGCGATGGAACTGATGTCCGGAGGGCACCTGACGCACGGTATGAGGGCGAACATGTCGGCCAAGCTGTTCGAAATCATCCCGTATGCAGTCTCACCCGACACTGGGCTGATCGAATATGAGGAGATTCATCGTCTTGCGCTCGAGCACCGGCCGCTGCTGATCGTTGCGGGCTATAGCTCGTATTCCCGGAAGATCGATTTCAGCAAGTTTCGGGACATCGCCGACGAAGTCGGAGCGGTGTTCATGGTTGATATGGCCCATTTTGCCGGGCTTGTGGCGGGCAAGGTTTTCACCGGCACAGCTGATCCAGTGCCGTTCGCCGATATCGTCACGAGCACAACGCACAAGACGCTTCGGGGCCCGCGCGGAGGGTTTGTTCTCTGCCGGGAGGAGTTCGCAGACGCAGTCGATCGGGGGTGTCCTATGGTGCTTGGCGGCCCCCTCCCGAACGTGATGGCGGCCAAAGCGGTGGCATTCAAGGAGGCGCTGAGCGAGGACTTTAGAACCTACGCGCGTGGGGTCGCTGCTAATGCCGCCAGGCTCTCCGATTGCCTGCAAAGCCTCGGCGAAGTCATACAAACCGGTGGGACAGACAACCATCTCCTACTCGTGGACGTGCGGCCACACGGCCTAACTGGTAGGCAAGCGGAGAGTGCTTTGCGTGCCTGCAATATCGTCGTGAACAGGAATGTGTTGCCGTTCGATCCCAACGGTGCTTGGTTCACAAGCGGCATTCGGGTCGGGACATCCGCCCTGACAACGAGGGGATTCTCTGCCGTGGACATGGAAACCATTGCCCGGCTGATCCATCGAGTGCTCGTCTCAATGATCGTGCCGGACGGCAATAGGTCCAAATGGGAGCTTGGGGACGACGTTCTGGCTGCAGTCCGCGCTGAGGTGTCGAACCTAACTAGAGCCAGGCCACTGTACGCAGAAGTCGACCTGTAGCGCGGAGCTTGGGTTGGCAATAACACGCTACCATGATGCCCGCCTTGCAGACACAAACCTCCTGAAGTCATGTCTCCGCGCCGCAGAGCGAGAGCGGGGTGCGAGTATTGCCCTCCTATCTCGCGATGTGGCGGTCACGTATCGAAGATGGAGCAGTATGTCAGCGGCGTCGCCTCGAGTTTCTCCCGCTTGACAGGACTGAGTGGAAAGCTTGTCTCGTTGAGGCTGAGGGGTGGCCCTGAAGATGTCATCACGATGTTGGGCATTCTTCTGGCGGGTGCATCGATCTTACTTCTTCCCACTCGCAGGTTCCTTTCCGCAGTCGCTCAGGAGTCGCTGGGCGTCGCGCCATTGTCCTTTTAGATGACTATTGTGACCGTGACGTGAATCCCATGGCTTGGAACGAACTACCGGGAGTAAAGTTGGCCTGCGATCAATTCTTGGCGGGCCGGCCGGAGCGGGTGACCGTCGTTGGTGCAGATTGTGACCTGTCGCTGGGCTACTTCAGAAAATCGACTCGTAGTCCAACGGAGTTCTGACCAGGCAAAATAGCCAGTTTCCCCAGACCCGAGCCGGTTCTCTCTGGGCTGGTCGGGAACGGGCTGACCGTGCGGTCCCCCTAAAGCACCTTGGAGAGAAAGGCTTTCGTCCGCTCCTCGCGGGGCGCGCCGAGGACCTCGGCAGGCTCGCCTCGCTCCACGATCACGCCGCCGTCCATGAAGACCACCTGGTCGGCAACTTCTCGGGCAAAGCCCATCTCGTGGGTGACGACCATCATGGTCATCCCCTCGCCCGACAGGGCCCGCATCACGTCGAGGACGTCGCCCACCAACTCCGGGTCGAGGGCCGACGTCGGCTCGTCGAATAGCATGAGCTTTGGGTCCATGGCGAGGGCACGGGCGATCGCGACCCGCTGCTGCTGGCCCCCGGAGAGCTGGGAGGGATAGGCCCCCGCCTTCTCCGAGAGGCCCACGCGCTCCAACAGTGCTTGGGCCCGTTTCGTGGCCTCGGCACGAGGCGTCCCACGGACGCGGCAGGGCGCCTCGATGATGTTGCCCAGCGCCGTCATGTGGGGGAAGAGGTTGAAGCGCTGGAACACCATGCCGACCTCGGCCCGTCGCTCGGCCACCTCCTTCTCCTTGAGTTCGTAGATGCGGTCCCCCACTTGCCGGTAGCCGACCAGGTTCCCGTCCACCGAGATCCGTCCGGCGTCGATTTTCTCCAGGTGGTTGATACACCGCAGCAGCGTGGACTTCCCCGACCCGGATGGGCCGAGAATGACCATGACCTCGCCCCGGTGGACCTCCAGGTCGATGCCCCGCAGCACCTCGAGCCGCCCGAACCGCTTGTGGACACCCTGCACGTCGACCATGAGGCGGTCCCCGGAGTCTGCCATCTCAGGTCGCCGTCCCGGCCCGGACCGGCAGCAGGTTGCGGCGTAGCCGTTGCAGCGGCGTGAGCGGCAGCTCCCGCGATGCGCCGCGGGCGAAGCGGCGCTCGAGGTAGTACTGGCCGACCGTCGCCACGCTGGTCAGGACGAGGTACCAGATGCTGGCATCCAGGAGTAGCTCGACCACGCGCAGGTTCGTCGAGTAGATGTCGTTGGCCCGGCGCAGCAGTTCCCCGTAGAGGACGACCGACGCCAGCGACGAGGTCTTCAGCATCGAGATGAACTCGTTGCCCGTCGGGGGGATGATGACCCGCATCGCCTGAGGCAGGATCACCCGGCGCATGATGAGACCGGCCCGCATGCCGAGTGCTTGGGCCGCTTCGGTCTGGCCTTCGTCGACAGAGATGATGGCGGCCCTGACGATCTCGGCCATGTAGGCGCCCTCGTTCAGACCGAGGCCAAGGAGCGCCGCCATGAACGGCGTCATGAACTGCACCATCGGCTTCTGGTACAGCACGACGTGGGTGAAGGGCACCGAGACAGCGAAGGTCTTGAACACCGCCGGCACCGCGTTGAACCAGAACAGTAGCTGGACCAGGACCGGCGTGCCGCGGAAGAACCAGATGTAGAGCCAACTCGTGATCGACAGCACCGGGTTCTTGGCGAGCCGCATCACGGAGCAAATCACGCCCAGGGTGATGCCCACGATCTGGGCGAGGACCGAGATGACGAGGGTGTTGCGGAGGCCCTCGAGGATGGACCCGTTGAACAGGAATTGCCGGACGACTGCGAAGTCGGCGAAGCGCGAGTTGACGATCAGCCGGATGAGCAGCGCCAGGAGTCCGAGCAGGACGGCCGCAGCCACCCATCGGCCCCGGTGGCGGAGGGGGACCGCCAGGATCTGGTCGGGAGGGGTGGGCTGACCCATGGGCCTACCCCTGGGCTCACCCGGCCCCTCGGGCTCAGGTGCCGGTGCCGCCGTTGATGTCCGCGGTCTTGAGGGCACCCGCCGAAACGCCCCACGTGCTGAGGATCTGATCGTATGTACCGTCAGCGATGATCGCCTTCAGGGCCGACTGCACCGTATCGCGGAGCTGGGCGTTGTCCTTGCTGAAGGCGATGCCGTAGGGAGCGCTCATGAATTGCTGACCGGTCACCTGGAAGTCGTTGCCGCCGCCCGACGTCTTGGCGTTGTAGGCTGCCACGGGGAAGTCGTTCAGGTCGGCGTCGCTGCGGCCGATCTTGAGTTGCTGAAGGGCGTCGGTGTCCTTGTCGAGCTTCAGGACGTTGACGGTTGCCTTGCCGGCCGCCTGGCACTTCGTTGACTGACCGTCCGCAACGTCGGCCTGGGTGGTGCCCTTCTCCAGGGCCACCGTCTTGCCGCACAGGTCGTCCAACGAGTTGATGTTTTTGGGGTTGCCCTTCTGGACGAGGATCCCTGTCCCGGCCGTGAAGTAGTCCACGAAGTCGACCTCTGCCTGCCGAGTCTTGGTGTCCGTCCTCGCCGACATGACCATGTCGAACCGCTTCGCCTTCAGGGCTGCGGGCTGCCCGTCGAAGGGCGTGTTCACGAACGTGACCTTGACCCCGAGCTTGGCCCCGAGCGCCTGACCGATGTCGTAGTCCACGCCCTCCACTTGCTGGGTGCCCTCCTTGAAGAACTCGATGGGCGCGTAGCCGACGTCCGAGCCCACCTGGATCTCCTTGCTTGTCTGGATGGCCGCCGGCAGTTTTGCGAACAGGGTGGCAGAGGAGGGGGTGCCCGATGGCGAGCTGGTTGCCGTCGACGTGCTCTTGCAGCTGACGCCTCCGGCTGCCACGGCAAGCAGGACCAGTGCGACGAGAGGCTTCCGCAAACCCAGTCTGGCCGGATTGCTCATGACCCTCCCCCAATCCATGAGTCCTCTGCCAACGAGACGAGATTGTCGCATGCGATGGCGCCCACGCACCACGAGCCGGTAGAACCGCCAGAAGTGGTTGTCAATCGGCAGCACCTCCACATCGACAAAGCCGGCCTCCTGGGCGTGGCTCCGAAGCATTGGCGTCCGCATGATGGTGCCGGTCCCGGCGGCTGGCGGGTCCGTCGAGGCAGTCGGCAGGCAATGCAGGGCGCTCCAGCCGAACTGTAACCGCTCAGCGTGGTCGGCCCGACGGTGAACGCGTCGGCGACCCGCTCGTCGGCTAGGAGCACGGTGCCGTGCTCGCTGCGCAGCGACCGCATGGAGCGCAACGCACTCACCGGATCGCACATGTCGTGGATGGTCTCGAAGGCACACACCAGTTCGAAGCCGCCGGCAAGGTCGGATCTGCGGCGTCCCTCTTCTCGAAGATGACCTACGTCGGCCCAGCACTTCGGCACCCGTGGCCGCGTGAAGGTCAGCGGCACGGTCGATGGCCATCCCTCCCGCAGCCGTTCATGGCCGCTCCATGGCTGCCTAACCGCGATATCCGCGGCGAAACAGCCATGGATGCGCGGTGGGGGTCATCTCCATCCCCCAGGCAGCAGGCAGGTAGGTCGGGCAGGCAGGCTGCGGCCCGCGGGAGCCCGTGGGCCGCGTCGCCACGTCAGGCCTGGTGGAAGAGCCTCCCGAACAGCGACCACGGCGACGACCTCTGCCGAGACCTCGCCCGGGCCATCCCCTCGAATGGCCCGGGCGTCGATCTCGATTCCCCCGAATCGTCGTGGCCCTCCTCCCCGGACGCTGAGTGCAGCAGCCGGGATCGCCGCCGAATCCGTTGTCGCCCGCACCGCCTCCTCGAGCGGCTCCGCCGAGGACCGCTCCGCTGGCATGTCCTGCCCCAAGGGTTCCGCCCGCCGGGAACTCCCGTAGCGTCAGAGGACTGGTTTCCGGTCAGCGCTCGGTCAGCGCGAAGGCGACCTTCCGGTGGAAGGAACAGAGGCTCTTGCGGTCCCAGGCCCGGCGGGTGCACCCGGGCCAGGCGCACGCGAGCGTGCCGGCCATGCCGTGCACCCGCTCCAGGTGCTTTGAGCAGATGCGAGCCTGCTGGGCGGGAGAGCCGCAGGAGTCCCGGCAGTTGGCGGGCCAGACGCATCCCGCGGCCACGGCGATCACCCCTGCCCGCCATCCAAGGGGTGGCCGGGACCGCCGAGCGAGCGGTTTCTTGGCGTCGTCACGGCAGCGGCCCGTGCTCGCACCGACCGCCCACGGCCCCCATATCGGCAGCGGTGGCAACGAGGGTCGGCTGTTGTCGATCCACCACGAGGCGGCCAGGCCGCTCCTCGTTGGCGTCCGCAACGACCTGATTGCTCTGACAGTTGATCACGGATTTCAGCGGGAGCAAGCAGGTGCCCGATAGTACGGGCGTAACAAATCGGCAACTTATCCTGACCCCCTTTGGCCTCGCCGCCAGCGTCCTTCGGCGGACTCGACGTTGTCCTGGCCAGGATCGGGGTGAGAGCCTCGCGTCACAAGGCCCACCTGGTCCTTTCACTGGTCCGAATCGTGGTCCCCTCGTTCCGGCCTCTTGAGGTGAGACCCGGAGACCTGGCTACCCGCTGCGGCCGGGCAGAGGCAGTCGAACCGCTCGCCGCCCGAGCGGTCGGTGGCCTTTCAGATGCGCTCGACCTCGATGGCCAGCACGCCGAGAGCTTCCTTGTCGCGGGGGTGATGTCCTGGTTCCGGCAGCTACCAGCTTGAAATACGGCTTCAGGTTCATGTCCTTGCGGGGCTGCAGCCTGCTCATGGCCTCGCTCGAACGAGTTCGCTGTACTGCTCGTGGAACTCCTGGTCGGCGGCCAGCCGCGGGTACCGGACGGCGAGCACCCTGTCCAGTTCTGCGGCTCTGGACCGCACCGAACCGACCACTCGTGGTGACGTGAGAGCGAGACGTCCTTGACCCATCGCTTCGTCGGGTGAGCCGAGCTCGGCCAGGGCGATGCCGAGATCGATGCGGGCGACCGCCTCTCTGCTGGGGGAGCGCGACTGGGCTGGGACGGCCTGGTGAGCGGCCACGGCCTGATGTGCATACCGCTTGGCCTGCTCGAAGTCGCCCAGCCAGATGTAGGAGGACGCCGGGAAGCCGGTCAGGGCGTAGTCGGCCAGGACCCTGGTGTCCACGGTGAACCGCATGGGTGTCGTCGACGGGAGCCTGTCATACAGATCTTTCGCCTCGGTGAGGAGGTGCTCGCACTCGTCTCGCTGCCCCAGCCGGGCATGGGCACGGAGGGCCTGACCGCGCAGCCGAACCGCCAGAGGATGGGAGGTCGGGGCCCCGCCGATGCCCCTCCTCGCTGCCGCTGCCGCCCGGTGCGGGTGGTCGGCGTACATGGCTATCGAGGCCATCTGGTCGGTGGCCCAGGCGCACAACTCGTCGTGGCCCACCTGGTCGGCGTGTTCGAAGCAGTCGATCGCATGCGCTTCCGCTGTGAGCGCGTCGCCGAGGTCGTGGGCGAGCCAGGCCAGTATCTCGTCCAGCCATGCTGCGTAAACACAGAGCTGCCTGCCTTCCTTGAAGGTGTGGCGCCCTTGGAGCAGCTCCTGCACCCGAGCACGGTAGGCGCGGGCTACGGCAAACTGCTCAGCAAGCGATTCCTTGGAGTGGGACCAATGCAGTTCGGTGAGGACCGCTTCGAGATGATCGAATGTCCCCGCCCCCACGCCGGAGATCCCGGTCAACCGGGTGAACTCCGTGGCTTCCCCGCCGGCCACGCGCAGGACGCGCCGCAGGATCTCGGGAGCCACCACTGCCGCTCGGAGGAATTCTCGGCGGTTCACATCCTCCCCGTCGAAGTCGTCGGCGGTAGCACCGCCCTGCGTCTGGCGGAACCCGAGTTCCTCTTCCGTGCTGCTGTACAGGGAGCAGAGCAGCCGACGGTACTGTTGCCGGGGTCGTTTCTCGCCCCGCTCCCACTTCGAGACCATGGAGGCGTCCACCCCGAGCTGCCCATGGTCATGCTCCCACGCAAGCGCCGCGAGCGCTTCTGCCACTTCCTGCTGCGTCAGGCCCAGCCGGGCACGCTGGGCCTTGAGACCGGGGTTCGGAACGGCTGGCCGTCCCGCTCCACCAGGGTCGGTGTGTCCCATATGGCGACTCTAATGCCTCGCGCCGTCACCACGGAGGCCGGCGACCGGCGAGCGGCGGACCGGGCCTCTCGTTGGAAGCGGTCTGCCGGATCGCTGATCCGGATCCCGGATTGGCTTCCCTTGCGATCCACTGTTCCGGTTGCCTGCTGGACGACGTGCGTGAGCTCATGGCTTTCCGATCCTCGGGGGCCCGGCTTGCCGAAGCCCGAAGGTGCGCTGGATTGATGTCGGCCGCTCTCGATTGGTCGGCCGCGCCTATGATTCCCCCGTGGCTTGGTACCTCTGGGTGATTGTGGTCGCCATTGTGCTGGCGCTCATCTTGCTGGGGGCGATCCTCTTCCAGCGCCGTCGCAGGGCTGGCGGCGTCCTATCGGTCCGCCCCCGGACGAAGAGGCCCCGACGATGAGCGTGCTGTTGCGTGCGACCGAGCTCGAAGGGCGGCCCATTGTCACCTTCGCCGGGGAACGGGCCGCCGAGGTGAAGGACGTGGTCTTCGACAGCGCGAAGGGCAGTTTGCTCGGCTTCACGCTTCGGAGCCACGGTCTTTTCTCCCGTGCCCGCAAGGACATGCTGCCCTGGACCAAGATTCACAGTATCGGGCGGGATGCAGTCATGATCCGAGACGAAGACGCCTTTGGGGGAGAGGACGCGCTGGCGGCGGATGGGGTCCCCGACCACCGCAACGTCATCGGCAACCAGGTGCTGACCGACGGGGGCACGGACGTGGGCACTGTCGTCGATGTGATCATCGAGGCAGGCTCGGAGGCGGAGATCGTGGGCTACGAGGTGAAAGCCTCGGACGCCCTCGCAACGCACGGGGAACATGTGCTCATCCCGTTGCCCGACGCGATTGCCGTCTCGGGCGAACACCTCATCGTTCCCGCCGGAGCGCTGGAGTTTGTCGGCAACGACCTCTCCGGCTTCGGCGCAGCCGTTGAGGCTTTTCGGGCAAAGTTGCGGCAGGGCGGCTCATGAAGCTCAGGGAGGCCTACGGCCGAAAGGTGGTGAGCACCGACGACGCCGAGGCAATCGGCCGGTTGGACGCGTTTATCATCGATCCCCGGCAGCGCTCTGTGGTTGGGCTTCGCTTGGCGAAGGTTCGAGGTGATCGCCCCTTCCTGTCCTGGGCAAATCTCCAGGGGTTCGGGACCGATGCGATAACCGTCGGCAGTGCCGATCTCCTTCGCCTGGCGGCCGACGAGGCGGAGGAGCGCGCCGCCTCCAAGGCGCTTCAGCCAATCGAGAAACTCGTCCTGAGCGAGTACGGGACGGCGTTGGGCAAGGTCGAGGATGTCGACTTCGATGAAACCTCTGGAGCCCTCGTCGGCTTCGACCTCGGGGACGCGGGGAATGTGTCCAGCGACCGGCTTCTCGGCATTGGCTCCTACGCCGTGGTCGTCGAGGAGGCGGTGCAGGAGGCAGCACCGGGCGGCGGGCCGATAACCTCGTGAGCCCCCCCTGGTCGGGCGCAGGTTGGCCCACGACTCCTGGACTGTCACGGCTGAACCTGTTGCCGGTGGCGGTCCCTCTGGTGGCTCCCTCCGGACGGGTTCCGCTCGGGCCACCTCGCCGTGCGCCACGTTGCTTCAGGCGCTTCTGCGAACAGGCCCGTTGCCCGGCTGACTGACGAGGAGGGGTCATCTCGCCGCGAAGCGGTTGGCGGGAACTGTACGGATACCTCCGATCACCTGAATCGCTATGATTCTGCAAACGGACGGTCCGGTCAAAGCGCCGCCGCCCCACCGAGCATCCTCCCAGGAGGGAATTTGAAGAGCCAACGAACTGGTCCTCCGGCCGGGCAGCCGGCCTATCCCGTTCCTGTCACCCTCGGCGTGCGGCAGGTCCGGCGTGGGTGAGCTCTCTCAGATCCTCATCGTCGAGGACGACGCAGAGGCCAGCATCATGCTCGCGCGCATCCTTGAAGAGAGCGACGGCGGCTATGAAACCACGGCTGCCGCCAGCGTCCCCGAGGCACGCCAGTGCCTCCTGGATCGGGAGTACGCGGCCGTCCTGATCGACGTCCGCCTCCCGGGTGTGTCGGGGATCGAGCTGCTGAAGTACGTGCATGCCCACCACATCGACACTGCCGCGATCATGGTCAGCGGAGCCGACGACCGCCATCTCGTCGAGGCGGCATTTGCCAACGGGGCCTACGGCTACGTCGTCAAGCCCTACCGCATGGGCGAGCTGCTGATCAGCCTGTGGAACGCTCTGCACCGCCGGGAGCTGGAGATGCGCAACCGGAGCCACATCCGGGAGCTCGAGGACAAGGTCGTGGATCGCGCCACAGCCTTGCGGCACACGTTGGCGCCCCTCGCCGGGCAGCTGCCTCCGATTGCGGCCGAAGAGGTGATCGAGCGGTTGTCGGCCACGCTGACCGTTCGAGACGAGGAGACGGGTGCCCACATCCATCGGGTGAGCGCGTTCTCGGCCCTGCTGGCGGAGCGGGCCGGCCTCGGGGCGTCGAAGGAAGGGGAGGTGCGCCTCGCCTCGGCCCTCCACGATGTCGGCAAGATCGGGGTTCCCGACGCCATCCTGCTCAAGCCCGGACCACTCACCCCCGAAGAGCGCTCGGTGATGCAGCGCCATACCGTCATGGGTCACAAGCTCCTGGAGGACTCCGCCTCGGCCGTGCTGTCCCTCGCCGCCACGATCGCACTCACGCATCACGAGCGTTGGGACGGCACGGGCTACCCGGGCGGCCTGGCAGAGGAGGCCATCCCGCTCGAAGGGAGAGTCGTAGCCATCGCCGATGTGTTCGACGCCCTCACCAACGACCGGGTCTACCGGCCGGCGCTCGCAATCGGCGATGCCGTAACGACGATGTCCCTGGGACGCGCCAAGCATTTCGACCCCGAGCTCCTCGATGTCTTCCTGGAATCCATGGATGTGGTCCTGGACCTACGCGAGCGCCACAAAGATCCGGCCCTCTCCACGTAAGGTTGGTGCACCCGACCCCACTGACGAACCCGGAGGACAGCCATGACGACGCAGCCACCGCCCCCGTCGCTGCGCACGGGCAAGATCTGCTACATCGAGATCCCCGCGCTCGACATCGCCGGGTCCGCAGAGTTCTACGAGCGTGCCTTCGGCTGGCACATCCGCCAGCGAGGCGACGGCGCCACAGCCTTTGACGACACGACCGGCCAGGTCAGCGGCGCCTGGGTGCTCGGGCGCCCCCCGGCCGCCCAGCCGGGGCTGATGGTCTACATCATGGTCGCCGACGCGGCTGCGGCCGTCGAGGGCGTCGTTGCCGCCGGAGGCGAGATCGTGGAGCCCATCCCACAGCACGGCACCGAGGTGATCGCCACCTTCCGCGACCCGGCCGGCAACGTCTTCGGCATCTACCAGGACCCCGGGCTGGCCACGGCGGAAGCCGAGGCCCAAGCCCAAGCCGAGGCCAAGACCGAAGCCGCGCCCGGCGCCTGAGCCCCCGGCCGGACATCAACTGTTAATAGCTCGGATACCGGGCCGTAACAAGGCCCTGTGAAACTCGATTCTTGACGCTGCCTCATTACTTTTCCTCGGGGGGCCGAGCCAGAGTCGATTCCGCGCAAAGGGGGGACAGGGTGGACACGCTCAGCAAAGCCTACGCGGGCTCAGCCACCATCGAGGCCGTCCCCGTCGCCCTGGTCCCCACGACCGCCTAGAGACGCGGCCGTGGGAACCCCCGTGGATCTGCCAATGCCGGCGCCCCCGACGGGCGCCGTCGCGGGAGCGCGCGTCCAGCGGGCGACCGCCGACTTCCCGATCCTGCATCTGGAGGCCCAGGTGCCCACCGGGGCGTGGGACCTGACCGTCGACGGCCTGGTCGCCAACCCCACCGTCTGGTCCCTCGACGACGTGACGTCGATGGTGTCGGAGCGGCGGGTCTGGGACCTGCACTGCGTGTGGGGGTGGACCAGGCTGGGCTGCCTGTGGGAAGGCCTTCCCGCCGGCCGCCTGATCGATGCGGCCCGCCCGTTGCCCGAAGCCCGCTACGTCATGGCGACCGCCGCCGGGGGCGGGTACACGAGCTGTTTCCCGCTCCACCGGGCGCGCCGGGCGATGCTGGCGTGGCGCCTCGACGGGGCCGACCTTGGCGCCGAACGCGGGGGCCCGCTGCGCCTGGTCCCCCCGCCGACGAAGTGGGGCTACAAGGGCGTGAAGTGGATCAGCCGGCTCACGCTCATCAGCACCTTCACGCCCGGCTTCTGGGAGGAGAAGGTGGGGGACCCCCATGGCGACATCCCGCGCGAGGTCATGCTCCACCTGGACCGCACCAGCCCGGGCCTCAAGAACTGACACCCAACCGAACATCGAGAAGGAGAGGCACATGGACGAATCGACGACGTTGGATGACCGGCTCACCCTCGAGGAGGTGCTCGCCGCTCGTCACGTCCCTCCCCGCGACTGCCGGACGTGCACCAAGTTCGAACCCGACGCCGAGGGCCGCGGGTTCGGCTGGTGCCGCGCTCACGACATGTACGTGAAGCTCTACCACGCCGATCAGGACTGGCATTCGCAGTGTCAATTCAAGACCCTCCGCCTGGTCCGGGAGGTGCCGGCAGCCGCCGCCCGCCCCCAGGGCGCCAACTGATGCCGCCCGACATCCCCGCCGCCAAACGGGCCGGCCTGCCGGTGGATCTCGAACGGCTGACCGCCGAGGGGGACGGCTGGCTGAGCGGCGAGGAGCGCTACGCCCTCAAGATGCATGGGGTCTGCGCCCAGGGCCAGCCGGGCGTCTTCATGATCCGGGTCCGCACGAGCGGCGTGCTCGACGCCGACGCCGCCCGGGGGCTCGGCCGCATCGCCGACGACCACGCCCGGGGCTGGCTGCACCTCACCACCCGCCAGCAGGTGGAGCTCCACCACGTGGCAGCCCGCGAGGTCACGACCGTGCTGCAGCGGGTCCGGAACCTCGGCCTCACGACCCGCTCGGCCTGCGGCCACACGATGCGCGGCGTCATGTCGTGCCCCGAAGCCGGGGTCGGCCTGGAGGAACCCTTCGACTGCTATCCCGACGCCCGGGCGACCGCAGAGTCCATCCTCGCCCGCACGCCGGGCCTCGACACCCGCATGCCGCAGCGCATCAACGTGGCGTTCGGCGGCTGCCCCACCTGCCGGGACCACGCGAGGATCAACGACCTGTCCTTCGTCTCACGGGTCAACCCCGACAGGGGACCGGACGACGAGCTGGGCTACGAGGTCTGGATCGGCGGCAGCCTCGGCAAATCGACACCGACGCTGGCATGCAAGGCGGTGGATTTCCTCCCTCGCCGCGACGTGCTCGCCGCTGCCAACGCCCTGTTCGATGTCTTCATCGAACACGGCGACTTCGAGGACCCCAGAAAGGGCCGACTCAAGTACCTGGTGCGGCGCCTCGGCGAAGCCAGGGTCCTCGAGCTGTTCCACGAAGCCCTGGAGCACCGCCGCACGTCCCAGCAATGGCCACACCCCCAGCCGGTGTCGACGCCGCTGTCGTCGTCACTGGCCGCCATCCTCAGCAAGGCGCCCCAAGGCGGGTGGGGCAGCGGCGTCCGCCCCCAGCGTGTTCCCGGGTGGGCGATGCTCACCGTCAACGTGCCCCTCGGCGACGTGGACATCCAGGACTGGAACGAGCTCGCCCGCATCGCCGACCAGTACGCGGACGAGCACCTCTATGTCACGCGGAACCAGAACCTGCTGTTCCGCCACGTCCGCATCGAGGAGGTGCCGGTCGTCCGGCAGATCCTCGGCGAGCTGGGGCTGGGCTTGGAGGGGACGGACCAGGCCCGCGACGTCCGCACCTGCACCGGAGGGCCCATCTGCAGCCTCGCCCTCACCCCGGCGCCCCGCCTGGGTGCAGACCTGCTCAACCATCCGGCACTGGCCCGCAACTCGGGCCTGCGGGTGCACATCTCGGGATGCCCCAATGCCTGCGCCCAGCACCAGGTCGCGGACATCGGGCTGTCGGGTGGCAAGGTCACGATCGGGGGGGTCTCGATGCTCGGCTACCACGTGTGGCTGGGCGGCGACCTCCGCACCGGGACCATGGGACAGGTGGTCGGCCGGGTGGCCCACAGCGATGTCCCCGCCATCGTCGGCGCGATCTCCGGCATCTGGGAGGCGCTGCGGGAGCGGGGCGAGACGTTGAGCGACACGGTCGCCCGCTTCGGTCTGGAAGCCTGCCAGGCGCAGATCGATGCGGTGTTCCGAGGCAGATGGGAGCCGGGTCCGGAACCCGACCGCGACAGCCCCGAACTCCTCACCCTGATCGACGACCGGATCCCCGCCGTGGTGGGCATATGAGCGCCGACGCCGGTCCCGCCGAGGTCGAGGTCGGGCCACCGCTGGTCAGGGTGGCTGCCGTGTCGGACGTGCCGGTCGGGTGGGTGCTCAAGGTGCGCGTGGAGAACCGCGAGATCGCCATCGCCAACTGCGAGGGGACCCTGTACGCCTTCGACAATGCCTGCTCGCACGCCGGTGGCCCGCTGGGTGACAACCGGCTGAAGGAGGGCTGCTTCGTGGAGTGCCCCTGGCACAACTCCGTCTTCGATGCCCGCACCGGCGACGCCGTCCGGGGGCCGGCCCGCAAGGGCGCCCGGATGTACCCCGTCACCGTGGCAGACGGATCGGTGTTGGTCGCCATCGGCTGAGCGCCAGAGTTTCTCGGTCACTTCAGCCACGGATACCGTGGTCCAGGTGACCGAGAAGGGTCGGACCCGGGGAGGGCCCCGGCCCCCGCTCGGTCGTCGCTGTCCGGCGGTATGCGCCGGGCGTGATCCCGACCGCGCGCTTGAACGCCTTGCTGAACGCCGCCTCCGAGCTGTAGCCCGAGCGGGTTGCGACCTGGGCGATGCCGGTCTCGTTCCTCCGCAGCATGGCCGCGGCCCGCTGCAGCCGCCTGCGGGTCAGGTACTGCATCGGTCCCTCGCCGACCGCCTGGGCGAACCGGGCTGCGAACGCCGAGCGGGACATCCCGACATGGGCGGCGAGCCCTCCCACGGTCCACGCCGCTGCGGGATCGGCGTGGATGGCCTCGATGGCGGCGCCGACGTGGGGCTCGACCAGGGCCCGCAGCCAGTTCGGCTCCGTGGGGGGCAGCGTCGCAAGGTGGCTGCGCAGGATGTAGACGAAGAGGGCGTCACACAGTCGGGCCACGACCCGTGGACGTTCCGGCCCCCCCGGCCCGCGACTCGCTGGCCAGGAGCTGGATCGTCTGGACCAGCCACGGTCCGGCCCCGCTGCCGAGTTCTCCGGCGTGCACCACCGCCGGCAACGCCGACACCGGCAGGCCGCCCGTGGTCCCGTCCAGGCTGAAGCAACCGCAGACAAGGTCGGTGGTCCCGGCGGGGCGCGACCCGCCGGTGCCATCCGGCGCTTCGAATGCACCGGACGCCACCATGTCCATGAGGTCCCTCGGCGGCGTGTCGGGGTGGTCCCGCAGCGTGTGACCCCGTCCCGGGGCCAGCAGCACGACGTCGCCCGCGCCTACCTCGGCGGGTGGGAGCCCGTCGACCTCCCGCCATCCCCTCCCAGGGTGACGACGTGGAAGGCGATGTGCGGGGCCGCCTCCGCCCGGATGCCCCACGGCGGGGCGAGGCGCGTCTGGGCGAACACGCGGCTCTCCAGCCGAACGGTGCTGAGGACGTCCGATAGCACGTCCAACCGGGGCCTCCTTGGATGATCGGACAACGATTTATGGACGAAGGCACATTGACCGTCCACCGACAGCCGCCTCGCGAGGACCGGAAAAAAGAACGCGCCGCACGCGTGTTTTCTTCCGGAGTTCCGCCGGCCCGGCCCCTACGGCCCCCACCGGCCCGCTGCGGTCACCGGGCGGTCCGCCGGGCTTCGGGATCTTGTAGGCCGTCCACGACTCTTCCAAGAGGGGCATGAGCCGGCGGCGGGCTGCGGCGATCTCCAGGGTCAAGGCCCTCAGGAACACCGGCGCCTGCTCCACCCTCGACACCAGCTCGGCCCGCCGCGCCGCCAGCTCGCGGTCCATCGCCTCGATGTCCCGCCGGTCCACCGGCTCGTTGGGGTTGTAGCGGAAGCCGCGGGACAGCCCCGACGACCACTGGACCAGGTCGCCGGCGAGCGTCCTCGTGAAGCCCGGGATCGAGAGGATCCTCCTGCGGTCGACGTCCGCGGCGGTCTCGATGCCGTAGGAGGCCAGCATCGCCGTCCGGCTGGGGCCGATGCGGTTGATATTGGCGCGGTCGATGCGGTACCGGTCCAGGTACCGCTGGAACTGCCGGGCCTCACGCTCGGCCTCCAGCCGCTGGAGCCGTCGGGAACGCTCACCGGGGAAGGCCTCGAGCTCCGCGCAGGCTTCCGACACGAGGCGGCGGTGCGCTTCGAACGCGGCCTGGGACGCCTGCCGCCGCCACAGGACCAACGTCCGCTCCCATTCGTCCTTCGTTCTCGTGGCGGCGACCTGCGCCACCGCCCGGTCCTCGCGTCCTCCCCCCCGAAGCAGGCCGGCGGCCCGCAGCCGCCGTGCGGCGCGGCCGGGCAGCCTGACCCCCTCCGGGGGCTTCCACGGGCGTTCGGACGGCAGTGCGGGATCGGGCCCCGGACCGTCGATCGTGCCGATCTCCCGGAGGATCGCTTCGAGGTCGATGACGTCGCCGAAAGGCTCGGCTGCAAGCTTGGGGCCGAACAGGCGGGCACCGGTCGTCTCCTCGACCCCACACCACGGGCATGCCACCAGGGTGCCGGGGTAGTGGTGCCAGTTGGCTGCCTCGCAGAGCTGCAAACCCGACGCCAGCCGTTCGAGTGCCCCGATCCACGCCCGGGCATCCGGCCGCCCCTCGGCACCGGCGCGCGAGAAGGCCTGTTCGAACTGCTCGGCGATGTCCGCACCCATCGCCTCGAGGGGGATCGTCCCCGGGGGCCGCTCCATCCGGTTGGCCCGCCGGTCGGCGCCGTAGGCGAACCGGTACTCCTCGATGGCCCGTTCGATCGGCATCTCGTCCGAGCCGTCGTACCGCCCCGCAAAGGGGTGCCGGCCCATGTAGAGGAGATGGAAGAGCAGGACGGCGAGCCCGAAGCGGTCGTGGTTCTGGGTCCGCTGTAGCCCGCGCAGGGTCCTGCCCTGCAACTCCGGGGCCATGAACAGGGGCACGCCGACGTCGCACGTGTAGACGTCGATCCCGTTGGTCACCTGGAAGGAGTCACAGTCGATGAGCGTGACCGTGCCGTCGGGTCCGACGAGGAGGTTGCCGTGGTTGACGTCGCCGACCACGTGGCCCTGAGCGTGCAGCACTGCGAACGCCTTGGCGACGTTGGCGGCGACGTGGACGACGAGGCGGAAGTCCGCCTGGGGGAAAGCCTCCGACCGGCTCTTCGGGCTGTAGAGCTCGTGGATGTCCTGCTTGCTGGCGACCCGCGGCATCACGAAGCCCCAGACCGCACCGTTGCCGTCCTGGAGCAGGTCGGACGGCCAGGCGGCGATCCCCAGCAGCGCCGGGTTGGCCGCCAAGGTCATGGCCACGAGCTTGCGGACCTTGCGGGGGTCGGCGGGCTCCGCGTACCGTTTTGCAACGCGGCCCGGGTCCTCCTGGAGTTCGTGGACCGTGCCTTCGCCTCCCCTGCCCAACTCCCGCCCGAGGCGGATGTCCGTGCCGGCGTGGAGCAGGGTGAGGTCCAACTACGTCGGGACGGCAGCACTCCGCCGCGTCGCCAGGATCAGCGACACGTCGTCGTCGGTGCGCCCACGGATGCGCTCGGAGGAGAGGAACGTCTCCAGGGAGGTCGAAAGGTGCCCGATCTCGTGGGATCCGCCCGCATCGACGAGCGGCTGGAACATGCCCTCGAAAAAGGGCTCGTGCACGCTGCGGCTTGCATAGTGCAACGCCAGGGGTTCCAGGCCGTCGGTCATGACGGCAACATCGGTCGGCGTGCCCCCGAAGGCGCCGACCTCCATGTGACCGGGAGCGTCGTCGTCGGTCAGGAAGAACGTGGTGTTGGCGTACTCACCGCGCTGCGGCCAGAACATCCAGCTCCAGCCGTCGCCTCCCGTGCCGACCACCATCACCCCGTCGCCGATCTGCAGCGCGCCTCCCCCGCGGGGAGTCACCGCAACCAGCAGGAGGGTCGAGGTATAGCTCCGAGCCTCCTCGCCCTCTTCCTTGGCCAGCGTGAGGATCGCGTCTCGTGCATGGAGCGCCGCCCCACGCAGCGCTGAGGTTGGGTCGCCAGGTCGAGGCGCAGCCGGCCCAAGGCGGCCTGGATCGCGGTTGCGGCACCAAGCTCCGCTCGTGACGCCGACCCAGCGCCGTCGGCGATGGCGGCGACGAGCGTCCCGCCGGGCAGGAGCGCGCAGCCGGCCCGGTCCTGGCACGGGGTCCCGGTCCTGAGGTGCGACGAACCGGTGACCCGGGCTACGGCGAATCGCCACATGCGGCATCAGTCGGCGATGGCCCACCCGTCCGGCGCCACGGGATTGGCGAGCGGGACGGGTTCGCCCGGCTGGGAGCGTGACACGCTGCCGAGCGAGTTGGACAGCCAGACGAACAGCTCGCGGAACGAGAGGCCCTTCAGCTTCAGGGGCTGGCGTACCGCGAGGCGACCGAGCCGGTCCATGTCGGCCCCGTCGACGCCGACGGCGTAGAACATGACGGATTTCGACGACTCGCCCTCCCGGATGGCCGCGGTGGCTCCGATGACGTCGTCGGTGGGGGTCCCGTCGGTGACGAGGAAGAGCCAGGGCCGGTAGTAGCCGATCCCGTTGGCCTTGTAGGTGTCCTTGCGCTCTGCCACGAGCGACATCGCCTGGTGGACAGCCGCCCCCATCGGCGTGTCGCCGTTGGCGACGAGCGTCGGCGGCCGGAAGGCGTCCGCCGTCACGAAGTGCTGCACCGTCTGGACGGGGCCGAAGGAGACGATGGCCACCTCGACCCGCTTGGCGGCCATCGCGTCGGACCGGAGATCCTCGGCGAAGGCCTGCAGGCCGGCGTTCAGCTCGTCGATCTTCTTCCCGCGCATCGACGCCGAGGTGTCGAGCAGCAGCAGGCAGGGGCAGCGCGGCTCGGGGTTCTCCGCAAAGTCGACGCCGCCGAATGGAACCTGTTCCGGCTGCGACATGGACGCTCCAAGGTGATACGAAACAGCGACGGGGACAGCCGGCGGGCACTATAACAACCGAATATGAACAGCAGCCCATCAACGCCCGAGGCTCGGGCGACCCTCGAGTCGACCGACGGCTCTCCGGTACGTCACTCCCCTGCGAGAGGGAGGGTCCCTGCCCGGGATCGTTGAGGCCGAGGACTTCGGCACATACGTGTTGAAGTTCCGAGGCGCCGGCCAGGGCCGAAGGTGCTGGTGGCCGAGGTGATCGTCGGCGAGTTGGCCCGGCGGCTCGGCATCCGCGTGCCGGAGCTCAAGACCATCGAGGTCGACGAGGCCATCGGGCTCCGGGAGCCCGACCCCGGGATCCAGCAGCTGCTCGTCGCCAGCGCAGGGCTGAACCTTGCCGTGGACTTCCTGCCCGGCTCTCTTTGGCTAGGACGGGAGCTCGTTCCGCCCGGACCCGCAGCTGGCCGCCCGGATCCTGTGGCTCGATGCCCTCGTTGCCAACGTCGACCGGACCTGGCGCAACCCGAACCTGCTGCTCTGGCACCGTCAGCTCTGGGCGATCGACCATGGGGCCGCCCTGTACTTCCACCACGCCTGGACCACGCCGGAGCGCTTCAGCATGCAGCCGTACGACGCGAGCGATCACATCCTCCTGCGGGCGGCGGCAGGGATCGGGGACGTCGACGCCAACCTCGCCCCGCTCGTCACCGAGGACCTGCTCGCCGAGGTGGTCGACCTCGTGCCCGATGCGTGGCTGGCGCCGGACACCGCACACCCGTCCGTGGACGCGATCCGGACGGCCTACGTCGAGTTCCTGCTCGCCCGGCTGGCGCACCGCACATCTGGCTCCCCGCGGCCGCCGCATGACGGCGCCCCGGCAGGCCTTCGAGTACGCCGTCCTGCGGGCTGTCCCGCGGGTGGACCGGGGCGAGTTCGTCAACGTCGGGGTCGTGCTCTACTGCCAGGCGACGGACTTCCTGGCGGCACGCAGCCACATCGATCCGGCCCGCCTCCGGGCCCTCGACGATGCCGTCGACCTCGCCGCGCTGGAGGGCGCCCTCACCGCCGTTGCGGCGGTCTGCGCCGCCGACCCCGCCGCGGGCCCCGTTGGGGAGCAGCCCCCTGGGGCGAGGTTCCGCTGGCTGGCCGCCCCGCGCTCCACGGTGGTCCAGGCAGGTCCCGTGCATGCGGGCCTGAGCGAGGACCCCGCCCACGAGCTCGACCGCATCTTCGACCTTCTTGTTCGGTGAAGAACTAGGTGAGTTCACTTAGTCCCATTCACTAGCTTTAGGACTATTGGGTAAAGAGATCAGTTATTGGGGTATTCTGGTTTCGGTATTCGGCCGAGACCGCCCGCTGACGCCCTGCTTGACGATCACCGAGGAGATCCTAATGGACTGGGTGCAACGACATTCCGGCATCCGTGAGGCCTTGCAACGAGACCTGTCCGCAGCGCAGAACGGGGCCGATGAGATCATCTCGCTGCTGGAGCACTGCGACCTCGTGCTCGCCGTGGACATTGCCGCCATCAGCGAGGCGCAGGGGAGAGGCAAGTCGTTCCCCCCCGCATCCTGCTGCCCGATCAACGAGCTGAACCACTGGGACGAGGAGATCCTCGCCGTCCAGGCGCGCCTGCAGGTGGCCCGGGAGACGATCGCCCGGCTCAAGTCCGAGAACCGGCAGTTGAAAGAGGAGCTGACCTGGCAGCTGCCGTGATCAGCCGGCCAGGTCGATGACCAGGCCCGCCTCGACGCAGAGGTCGGGGTCGTGGAACCCGATCGGCCACAGGCCGGGCTCCGAAACGGCCGTAGAGGCGCTGCGCATCGACGAAGCGCTTGTCGCTCCAGATTTCGACAGCTCGGCGCCGCAGCGCGCCCGCGCCTCTTCGAGCGCCGTGCTGAGCAGGTGTGTGCCGGTGCCGCAACGGCGGGCGTCCCGGTTGACGTAGAGGCGGGTGACGGACGAGTCGCAGCCCCCGAGGCGCACGGCGCCGTTCAACGCCACCGCCGCACCGAGGGGGCCGGCCAGCGGGTCGAAGACCTTGAGGCCGATCGTCCCCACCACCACCGAGCCCTCGCAGGCGGCCCAGACGTGGTGGCCTCGATCGAGGTAGTGGGCGCCGATGTCATACAGGTCGGCCTGGCAGCCGGCCGCATCCCAGGCAAAGCCGTACTCCTCGTAGACCGCCTCGACGACGTCGGCGATGGCCGGGCTGTCGGATGCCGTCGCCGCACGGACGATCACCGCAGGAGGAAGCCCGGCAGCCGGTAGCCGATGCCGTTGAGGACCCGAGCCCCTTTCAACGTCTCGGCCTCGGAGGCCCAGGAGAAGCCGATTGCGCTCGCCACCCGGCTGATCAGGCAGAAGATGAACGCAACATGCAGGGCATCCTCGATGGCGTCGTCCGAGGCCCCGGTTTGGCGGACCGCCGCCACGTCGGCGGGTACCACCTCGTCCGGCCCGCCTGACCACCTTCTCGATCAGCGCCATGGTGGCCGTCATCCGGGGGCCGACGCCTGCCTCCCAGCGGTCCAGCGCTGCTGTGGTCACGGCCGATCCCAGGCCAATCCCGGCGATCTCACCATTGCGGCTTGGATTGGGCCGATCGGAGGCACTGGTCACGGTGGGTGGTTGGTTTTGCGCCGCGCCTCGGAGTAGCGAGGGGGCGTGGCCGCTGGAACACTTCTTTGGGTGTTTAACCATCAATATCGTGCTTGTTCACCCAAAGATGACATGTAGAGGGGCCTCCACGGCACAAGCGTGGTAGATCACGCGGTGTCCAAGACGGAGCTCGAGGAGGCCCCAATGGAAATCGTAAGCGGTTTGGACCTGCACAGGAGTCAGATCACGTTCAGGACGGTTGACCTCCGCAGCGGCGACGTGGCTCGGGGGAAGAGGGCACATGGCCGTATCCTCGCATGCACGATCTTGAACATCTGATGCAGCAAGTACTAGCATCTGATGTATGCCTCGGACGACGATCGACATCGACGCTGCGGTGCTCCGGAAGCTCAAGGCCCGCCAGCGGAGGGACAACAAGACCCTCGGTCAGGTGGCCACGGAGCTGCTCGCCCGCGCGCTGGCGGATGAAGCCGGCGAGGACGAGCTGCCCCCGCTCCGCTGGCCGTCGAGGCCGCTCGGCCTCAAGGTGGACCTGGAGGACAAGGAAGCCCTCTGGCGGCTGCTCGACGGCCGGTGAGCCGGACGATCGATGTGAACGTCCTCGTCTACGCCGTCGACGAGGAGTCGGATCTGCAGCCCCGCGCCCGCGCCCTGCTCGAGCATGTCGCCGTCAGCCCGACGATCACCTACCTGTTCTGGCCGGTCCTGATGGGGTACCTGCGGATCATCACCCACCCGTCGATCCTTGAGTCGCCCCTGGATCCCCAGGCGGCCCTCGACGGCATCGACGACCTCATCCGCCGGCCGCAGATCATCGTCCCCGGCGAGGGCGAGCGGTTCTGGGCGAACTTCCGCCGGGTTGCCCGGGCGACGCCCCCGAGGGGGGTCCTCGTGCCGGATGCCCACGTGGTGGCGCTGATGCAGGAACACGGGGTCAGGGCGATCTGGAGCCGTGACCGGGATTTCCGGAAGTTCGACGGCGTGACCGTCCTCGACCCGTTCGACGACCGGTTCTCTGCCGGGTTCGAGGTCTGAGCGGACTTGCCGCCCGGGGGGCGGTCAGTGGGGAGTGGCGGTGGCCGTCGGCGGGGCCGTCACCGTCGCGGTCGGCGGGGCGGTCACCGTCGACGTCGGGTTGCCCGGGAGGTCCTTTTCGTAGCCCTTCGCGACCTCCATCACCGCGAAGGCGTACGTGGGGTCCCCGGGGTTGTACAGGGCGACCGCGTCGATGAGCGTCTTGGGGTCGGCGCCCCCGTCCGCGCACAGCAGCCTGGCGGCGGTGGGGATGGCGTCGGCGGGGTCGAAGGGGTCGACGTTCCCGTCGTGGTTGCCGTCCACGCCGTAGGCGACCCAGGTCGCCGGCATGAACTGCATCGAGCCCATCGCCCCGGCGTACGAGGGGCCGGGGTTGGCGCCGTGGCCCGACTCGATCTGTCCGATCGCCATGAGCACCTCGGGCGGAAGGCCGGGGCAAGTCTTTGCGGCCGCCAGGTACATCGTCTCGTACACCGGTGACATGGTGCCCGGTGAGGCGTTCAGCGGCAGGCCGTCATTGGCCAGGCTCGCCATCGCCAAGCCCAGAACAATGATGACCCCGAGGGCCCAGACCAGGACCTTCAATCACGTAGGCGCGCCGACAAGGCGCATCGAGGGGTCGGTGACGCACAGCCCGTGCTCCACGGCGGAGGTGACGATCTTGAGGGCAGCCCGCTCCCCGCCGACCAGCAGCAGACCCTGGCCCTGGGGGGCGGCGACGAGGAAGGACCGCTCGCCCTCCGACAGGCCGAAGGCAGATCCCACCCCGTCGATCGCCTTCTCGGTCTGGCGGAGCAGCAGGTGGATCGAGGCGTTGTTGATGATCGACTCGCCGAGGGTGGTGGAAAGCACGTCGGCCAGGTCCTGGGTGATGATCGTCAACCCGCAGAGCCGCTTGCGGGAGCGCTTGATGAGCGCCCACAGCAGGTACGAGGCCTCGGGGTTCTCCCGCAGCATCAGGTAGGCCTCGTCGACGACGACCTGCCGCCGCCGGACCGGCCCCTTGTCCACCCGCTGCCACACGGCGCCGAGCGCAAGGCCCACCGCCTGGTGGAGCCGGGCCTCCTCGGACTCGCCCAAGGCGTAGCAGACGACGCGTGATTCCTCCTTGGGAGCCTGGGTCGGGTCCCGGATGACCTCCCCGCCGAGCGCCTTCGTGAGCCGGACGTACTCGTCGTCGGGGTCGACGATCAGGATCTCGTCGCCCTGGAGCGCCGAGCGCCCGGTGAGGGCCTTGGCGGTGTAGGAGTTGTGGGTTGGGATCATGGAAGATCCCGCAAGAAAGAGGTGCGATGGAGTGTCGACGACGATGCATCGCACTGGCACAGACGGAACAGGACGCACGTCAACGACGTATCGGTACTTCTGAGTCAACCTTACCGCCGATGGTAAACGCTCAACTTTTCGCCGAAGGCGGAAGACTGGCAACGTCGTGGTGAAGACAACCCGGTACTTCGGTCCGCAGTCGACACCATTGAGGCGAGCCGTACCCTTTCTCACGGCGGCCTTGATCCCCAAGCTGCACAGCAACTCCCGCACCCTCTCGGCGAGCCGCTCGTTGGTGTTGGTGAACTCACATCTCCCACGGATGCTTACTGTGCCGTCCGTGTCCATCAGTCCTTGGAGCAGACTAAGGCGTTGCTCTCTGCTCCCGCGGAGGTAGGCGGCGGGGATGTGCTTGTTGCGGAGCAATCTAAGTCCCTTGAGATGATCGAAGACCTCAAGAGGGACAATCTCAGTTAGTGCCGGAATGATGGCCCGCCCTCGTCGGCGGGCGGTGTTCTCATCCATGCAGGGCTTGCAGTAGCGTTGCGTGTTTCCCGTTTTGGATTGTGCGGGCCGGTACGTATTCTCGTCCGTTCGAGGGTGCCCCTTGCCGCAATGCGATAGCTCTCCCCGGTTGCGACTCCTGCCGATGTAGTACCGGGCTGACGTCGGCCGAACCTGATCCGGAAGTTGAACCGCGTAGCCGAGTGCCCTGATCTCCTCAATAATCTGAATGTCCTCGTGGCACACGGTTACGGCTGGCGTATGGCTACTCCCATCCCCAAGCCAAACGCCAAGCAGATATGGGTCGAGGGGTAGTGGTTGTGGGGGGAGATCAAGGGGGCGGCAGACCGGGACGGCATGGTTCGCTTCGGCGCGGCAGTTCACTGTCCGCACTGTCGCTCTGATCTGCTCCGTCGTCACTGTGGATGGCGTCGGAGCCCGGCGTTTCCGGCGTCGGGAAGCAGCCGTCTCCGTTGTCCACAGGTGGTCGGCATCCGCGACAATGGTCGACCCGTCATCGAACACCACCTCGTAGCATGTCCGGCCAACCTGGACGTCACTCGTTCCCGTTACCGTAACCGGGCACCCATCCTCGTTCAGCACTCTGTCACCGACTTTTGCCTCGCCCATCGTTATCCACCCGTCAGGCGTTGGAAGAGGCGTTTCGAGGGCCAGAGCCTTCCCTGCCCCGGACGAGGCCAGGATCAGCATGTTGTGGTTGGGGAGGGCGAAGCGGTCGACGAAGACGGGGGAGCCCCCACCGCCGACGTCGGTGCGGGTGCGCGACACGCCCCTGCCGAAGAGGATCCCGCTGGGGTGCCCGACCATCTCGCCGGTGGCGAAGGGGAAGCAGTCGGCGCCGGCCTTGGTGTCGAAGGTGCGCCGCATCCGGATATGGTCCCCGCCGAGCGGCAGCGTGGAGAGCCATCCCTCCAGTGCCCGGTACGTGGTCGGCCGGGCGTCGAGCAGCAGCGACGAGCACAGGGCTTTGACCTTATAGGTCTCGGCGTCGAGGGCCTCCAGGGTCTCCGCCCGGAGCGTGATATAGAGGCCGAGCCGGAACAGCCGGCTCTCCCCCCGGGCGATCGACCGGGCGATGTCGTCGGCGTCGTTGGCGGCCACCTCGGTCATGGGGTCGGAGATCCCGTTCTTGGCCAGCGACGACGAGAACCGCGCCCGCTGCTTCTGCAGGTGGCGGGCGGCGGCGTCGTTGGGCATCGGGTCGAAGTAGAGGGCGATATCGGCGGCCCCCCGCCACGAGAGCAACGGCTGCAGCCACCCCGCCGAGACCTCCCGGGGCCACCCGACGATGGCGAGGGTCCGGAACCAGGTGTCCCCGGCCCTGACGGCCCGCGGGGTGATCTCGAGGGCATCCGGCGCCGGGAACCCGTCGATGGGGGGCCGGCCCCCGCCTGCCCTGCCGTTGCCCGATTTGCCCAGGAGGCCGGCGAACGGCTTCGACAGGGACATCGGCATCTCCTCAGAACTCACGTGTTGCGTGCGTTTGGGCGCGAGCGTACCATTAGATGCCGTCCCGACGCGCCTTCGGCGACTCCTTCCTAGCTCCCCGCTCCCGGACAACCGCGACGTCCGGAAAAGTGGTGCGATAGGTCCACAGAAAACGCCCCTCAAACTCCCTTGAAGAGCCTCTCACGTACAATCCCCCCAATCGAAGTCATCCGGTCACGCTGATAACATAGTGGTTCTTGGAAGGTAGCGTCGACGACGCGACCATTCCGTTGACGGAGCAGTGCTCGGCACCCGAGAAGAAGCATCATCTACTCAATAAGCCAGCGACGAGCGCACTAACGCCGAGGACCCGCTGACCAGGCCACCGACGGTCGTCAGGGCCTGCTTCCTGAAGTCCAAGCGCCCAACATAGAGGTGCCTGGCGGCTTCGGCGCCGTGAGTGCGCGACGCAGCATCCGCCCCGCTGCGGTAGCCGATTCGTTCTGCTTCCGCCCGGAGATCGCGGGCGAAGGTGTCGGTAGCTCGGTTGACGGCGTCGGTCCCCTTCGCAGACAAAGGGACACGTCCCGGACCCGGACGGCCTCCAGCCGCAACAGAACCTGAGGTTGGGGCGCCCACCGGCCGCACGACCCGGCTCAACTGCGAACCTCGGCGTACAACAAAACAGGGAACTCCTTTCTTAGGAGTCCCCTGCGGGTTGTCTCAGCTGCCTACGTCGGATATAGCATGATTTCTAGCGTTTGTCCACATTTGGTTACCTCGACTCTTCGAGGTGGACACTTCCGCAGGCTCAACTCAGGTTCGCCGAAACGAGGGTGTCCCCCATTTCTTCGGCGGCTTGACGTGGATGAAGCCGACTGGTCTAGGCGTCAACGCTGCGGACGGCGTCGCCGGGCCGGGCCTGCCGGGGCTCGGGCACCACGCTCCCGGTCGCTCGGGCGAGCAGTGCCACCGCCTCATCGGCGTCGAGGCGCGTCGCCCGGATCCCGAAGGGGAACAGCAGCGTGAGGATCTCCTCGCAACGGGCGTCGAGCTGGGGGCCGTCCGCCCCACGCACCACGATGTAGACCTGGCGGCGGAGACCCCCCGAGATCGAGCGAAGGAATTCTGCATGGTCCGCGCCGTAGGCGCTGACGGCTCCGTTGTCCTGCTCATTGCCGGCCTGCTCCGCCACCCTCGCGGGGGCTTCGAGGTCGATCGGCTCGCCCCGTACGATGACGCAGAGTGAGTCGTCGAGGGCGTTGAGGAGCCGGCCGAAGCCCTCCGTCAGGGCTCGGGTCTCCTTTTCGGAGCGCAGCTGCAGGTCCAGCGACGACACGGCGAGGAGTCGTACGCAGGCGTCTCCGAGGTCGACGTCGCCGTCCCGGAACCCCCGCCAGGGCTCCTTGAACTCACCGAGGCCCGCGTGGGCATGCCGCCCACGGCGCAGGGCGCGCAGACGGCGCGGCGGTGCCGAGGTGCCCTCGGGAGCCCATACGAGCTTCCGGGGGGTACGGATGTAGCGGATGAAGGCGCCGGCGAGGCGGTCGGGGGTCATCCCGTCCTGCTTGATCAGCGTCGTCGAGATCGCAAATCCGGTCAGGACGGCAAGGATAGGCATCAGGGCCGCCAGCGGCAGCACCTGCGCCAGGGCCCACCCGATGAGCGCGATGACGAGGAAGATCGGGGCGATGAACATGAGTTGGCGGGCGGTGAGCCCGAAAAGGAACTGGTCCGGCCGGTCGAGGTCGCCGGGGATGCGGGTCAAGCACCCACCCCGGCGGCGGAGGCAACGACGTTCACCGAGGCCGTGATGTGGCGGTGGGTGACCTTCACTGCGGTCTTCAGCATCCACAGTGGGATGTAGGCCATGAGGCCGATGATGACCAGCACGACCAGCAGGTCTACCAGGACGCTGCTCCCGGCATTGCTGGCCGCCGCTGTCCCCAGGGCCGCACCGCCGTCGGAGAAGAACACTTTCACCCCGATGGTGAGCAACAATGCCTGCGCAGCCGGAGCGAGCAGGCAGGCCGCCGCGGCCCGCCACCACCCCATGGCGGCGTACTCGGTCTGGGGGAGGATGCCGAAGACGTTGAGGAGCGGCCCGACGATGCCGAGCAGCACGACCATGACGACCCGGATCAGGTTGGAGACGAGCAGGAAGAGGGCCCCGATGAGGAGGAGCGCCAGGACGAGGGGGGCGACGACCCCGGACTGGACCAGGCGGTCGGTCGTTACCGACAGCGAGTTGGGGTCGACCTGCAGGAACCCCCTGACCAGCGCATTCGAAACCCCGATGCCCTCACCGAGCAGGACCAGGGACAGGTTGACGGCCAGGGCCGAGAGGAATGCGCGCGGGGCGAGTTCCTTCGCCGTCAGGTAACTCCAGTTGCCGGACACGACCATGATCGTGCCGACGACGAACAATAGCAGCAGGAGCGAGTCCGACACGATCAGCAGGCTCTGCCAGATCTCGCGAACCCTCGGCTGGGTCGACACGTCCGGGGTCTGGAAGGCGACCTCGGAGGACTTGAGCGCGGTGGCGATCGTCTTCTTGACCGAGGACTTGAACGGGTTGACAAAGATGTGCTGCAGCAGCCAGTTCGTCGGGTTGGGAATCCCGATCTGGGCTGGCTCGGCGGGGGCGCGGCCAGCCGGCGCCGCTTCCGCTCGAGCCGGTGCAATGGCAGTCGTGAACAGGAACGCAACCGTCAGCACGATCAGCACAGCGGCCGCGGATGCGGGGATCCGAGGCTTCTTCAGCAGGCCCGGCGTTGCACCCCGCACAGAACAGAAGAACTTCGTTACTGCCCGAGGATTGCTTTGACCACCTGGATGAGCAGGGGCGCCATCAGGGCAAGGGCGAGGCCGAGCATCGCGTGCTTCACGGTCTGCTTCGCAGCGTGGACGCCCTCCTTGTCCCCGCCGGCCGTGACGTACCGGATCCCACCAACCGTCAGCATGACCAGCGAGAGTGACCCAACCACCAACAACAGCATGTCGCGCAGCCTGTTCAGAATGTCCACAATCGACGTCAAACTCGAACCTCCTTCCAGGGAACTAACCCCACGGGCACCCCACCGTGAAACCCTAGTCCAGCGCCTCGCCTCGGCGCTACGGGCGCTTCCCCTATTTTGCGTATTGTTCACCAAGAATTCACACATTGTCCACTTAAAAAGGTGAACGATCGCCCAAAAGTTCGAGTTCGTGCGCTCAATAGGAAATAATCGGTCGGTCATGAGCTATGCGCCGCAGCAGTGGGGTCCCAGGACCGGAGGATCGCCGGTACCCAAGGCACCATCCCGGCGGCGGGGCTGCCTGATCGCCCTCATGGCCGTCGTGGGGCTGATGGGGTTGCCCCTCCTCCTGTACATCAGCCAGTCCCCGAGCGTCGGCATCGTGGGGGCGATCTTCGTCGGCGCCTGCATCATCTTCTTCGCCAACGCCCTCATCCTGCGGCCGTCGAGAACCCGGAAGTTGCTGGACAAAGGACGCCGCCAGCTGCAAGGTTGGCACGAGGGCCAGCCCCAGCTCGCCGTCGCGAGGGCTCCGGACCCCCTGGTCGCCGCGCGTGACCTCACCTATTCCCGCGGGGGCGGCGCTTTCCTCGGCATCACGCCCGACTTCCGGGAATGGGCGACGGCGAGCGCCGAGCAGGCCGTCCTCGTCCTCGGCCCCCCGCGCGCGGGGAAGACCGCCTCGGTCATCATCCCGTCGATCCTGAACGCAGCGGGGGCCGTGGTTTCCACCGCGACGACCCGAGACGTCATGGAGGCCACGCACCGCTCCCGGTCACGCTACGGGCGGGTGTGGCTCTTCGACCCCTCCGGGCAGGAGCCTGTCCCGGACGGCGTGCTGCCGCTGCACTGGACCCCGGTCTGGCCCTCCCGGGACTGGGACACCGCCCGGCTCACCGCCGAGGCGATGGTCAACGCCGCGGCGCTGGTCAGCGGCTCCGAGAACGCCTACCGGTCGGAGATGTCGAAGGCGCTGCTCGGCTCCATGCTCCACGCCGCCGCTCTGAGGGACGGCTCCATCTCGCAGGCCCGGCACTGGATCCTTAGCGAGGACTACGCCTCGCCCAGGGCAGTGCTGGTACGGAGGGGGGCGCTGCTCGCCGTGGAGGACCTCGACCGGGTCGCCAACACCGAGGACCGGGAGCGCGACAGCGTCGTCAACGCCACGGCGACGGTGTTGCGGGCCTACGGCTCGGAGGCGGTCATGCGGCGCATCGGGCAGCCCAACTTCGACGCTGGCCGGTTCGTGGATTCGAGCGACACCGTCTACATCACCGTCCACGCGCAGCAGCAGGACATGTACGCCCCCTTGGTGGTGGGCCTCCTCGAGGACGTCCGCACTGCCGTCTACCAGCGGGCTCGCCGGGAATCAGTGGTCACCCGGCACGACGAGTCCAGACGGCCACCCATGCTGTGGGCCCTGGACGAGATCGCCAACATCGCCCCGCTCAAGAGCCTGCCGGCCGTCGTCTCCGAGGGCGGGGGACGGGGGCTGCAAGTCATGGCCTGCTTCCAGGACCTCACCCAGGCTTCGCTGCGCTGGGGCAAGGCGGCTGACGGATTCCTCACCCTGTTCGGAACCAAGGTCATCTTCCCGGGAATCGGCGACCGCGGGACGCTGGGGGCGCTGTCCACGATGGTCGGGGACTGGGACCGGCCGTATGCGATCATCGGGACGAGCTACGGCCAGTCGGTGGGGCATGGCCTGTTCCCGAAGCGCACCAACAGCTTCGGCGCCTCCAACACCTACACGACCGCCCGGGAGGTGCTGCTCAGTGCCAGCGAGATCGCCAACATCCCGGAGGGGCATGCGCTCGTCGTGCGGTCCGGCCGGTGGGGGCTCGTGGAGCACACGCCCTACTACTCGGCGCTGCCGTGGACCGAGGTGATCGCTCGGAGCCCGAAGGAGGTCATCCCTCGTGGCGGGCCGGACGTCCTCGCCCTGGGCTCCGCCGTGCAGGACGCCGCGGTGCAGGACGCCGCGGTGCAGGATGCCGTCGTGCAGGATGCCGTCGTGCAGGATGCGCCGGCCGACGGGGTCACGGAGCCGATCAGGCCAACGGACGCCGTCTGAGGGGGGCCGGCCGCGGGGCCACGTTGATGCCTGCCGCGACGTGATCGAGGTCCGGAAACAATGCCGCGCACACGCGTGTTTTCTTCGGAGGTCGCGCCTGCAGGGCGGCGGAGTCAGTCGCCGGCGAGTGCCCGAGCGATGACGAGGCGCTGGATCTCGGACGTCCCCTCGAAGATGGTGTAGATCTTGGCGTCCCGGTACCACTTCTCGACGGGGAAGTCCCGGATGTAGCCGTAGCCGCCGAGCACCTGGATCGCCCGCTCGGTCGCCCGCACGGCCACCTCGCTCGCCTTCAGCTTGCTCATCGAGCCCTCGGCGTGCTCGTACGGGGCCCCGCTCGCCGCCATCCAGGAGGCCCGGTAGCACAGGAGCCGGGCGGCGTCGATCTCGGTGGCCATGTCGGCGAGGATGTTGCCGACCGACTCGTGCTCGATGATCCGCTTGCCGAACTGGGTGCGCTGCTTGGCGTACTGGACGGCAAACTCGAGAGCCGCGCGGGCGATGCCCACTGCGGAGATGCCCACGAGCGGCCGGGTGACCTCGAACGTCCGCAGGGCAGCGGATGCCCGCCCGCTCGACTGGCCCGAGCGAGCCCGCTCGATCTTCGTCTCGAACTTCTCGACCCCGCCCAGGATCTGGTCGACCGGGATCCGGACGTCGTCGAGCAGCAGTTCGGAGGTGTGTGAGGCCCGGATGCCGAGCTTGCGCTCCTTCTTGCCCTGCGAGAAGCCGGGGGCGTCCCGGGTGACGATGAACGAGGCCTGGCCGCGGTGGCCAAGCTCGGGATCGACCGTGGCGACGACGATATGGACGTCGGCGATGCCCCCGTTGGTGATGAAGACCTTGCGGCCGTTGAGGACCCATTCGTCGCCCTCCCGCCGGGCGCGGGTGCGCAGGCTGGAGACGTCCGAGCCCGACTGGGGCTCCGTCGCGGCGAAGGCCGCCACCTCAGGGGCATCGGGGGTCCCGAACATGCGCGGCCCCCAGGCGGCCACCTGCTCGGGCGTGCCGCCGCTGAAGAGCGCCATCAACGGCAGGCCCGTCCCCACGATCCCCATCCCGATGCCGGCGCACCCCCAGAACAGCTCCTCGGTGATCAGCGCCAGCGTCAACCCGCTGGGGTCCTGGACGGCCTGGAAGTACACGTCGATGGAGTAGAGACCCATCTGGGCGGCCTTCTTGACGATGTCCCACGGGAACTCTTCGGTCTCGTCGTAGTACGGGGCGACCGGCCGGATCTCCTTCTCGGCGAAATCGTGTGCCCACTTCTGCAGCTCCCGCTGCTCCTCGGTCAGGCCGAACTCCATACTCCAACTCCCTCCTGTCTCTCCCCGTCGGCACTCATAGGATCGCGCTTTCCTGCGGGCCGTGGTCCAAATAGGAATGAGAATCCTGCAGGATTTCTTCCCGACTTGCCCAAAAAGGACCCTGGATGTCGGTGCCCCTTCGCACCATAGACCCATGGATCCCGCCGGACGGGCGGGACGTGTACATCGATTTCGCGTACCCGGAGGCACGCCTCGCCATCGAGGTGGACAGCCATCGCCACCACTCGAGCCGCAAGGACTGGGCGGGCGACCGGGCCCGCAACGGCGAGCTTGTGGCGCTCGGGTGGCGGATCCTGCACATCACGTACGAGGAGCTGGTCGCCGATCCGGCCGCCGTGGCGGACCGGATCCGTCGGGCTCTTCTGGCAGGATAGGTGGGCGGAATCCTTTACGGAAAACGCCAGCTACTCCGCCCACCTATGGAAAACCTAGAGCAGGAAATCGTTGCTTGCAGGAGGTGCCCCCGGCTCGTCGCCTGGCGCGAGGCGGTGGCCGCGGCCCCGCCCGCACGCTTCCGGGGCGAGACCTACTGTGCCCGCCCCATCCCCGGCTTCGGCGATCCGGACGCCCGGCTGCTCGTCGTCGGGCTTGCCCCCGCCGCCAACGGCGGCAACCGAACCGGCCGGATGTTCACCGGCGACCCCTCGGGGGACTGGCTCTACCGGGCCCTCCACCGGGCGGGCTTCGCCAGCCAGCCGACCTCGCGGCACAAGGGGGACGGCCTGGCGCTGCACGGCTGCTACATCTCGGCCGTCGTCCGCTGCGCGCCGCCGGACAACAAGCCCCTCCCCGAGGAACGGGACCGCTGCATCGGCTACCTCGTCCGGGAGATCCGGGTCCTCCGGGCCATCCGGGTGATCGTGGCGCTGGGGGCCTTCGCCTGGGACGGCACGCTGCGCGCCCTCAGGGAACTGGGCTCCACGCCTCCCGGCCGGCGGCCGGCGTTCGGCCACGGGGTACAGGTGAGGGTGGGGCCGTACCTTGTGCTCGGCTCCTACCATCCCAGCCAACGGAACACGTCCACGAAGCTGCTCACGGAGGCGGCGCTCGACGAGATCTTCGCCACCGCTCGGCGGCTCGTCGCCGAAGAGGAGGCGTGACCATGCGACTCGGCTACGGACTCATCACCTGCGAGCGGTATCCCGGCGATCCCCGCACCTGGGCCGACCGCTACCGGGAGGCCCTCGACCTCGCCCGGCTCTGCGAGCGGGTCGGGCTCGACTCGGTCTGGACCTCGGAGCACCATTTCGTCGACGACGGCTACATGCCCTCGCTGGCAGTCACCTCGGCGGCGATCGCCGCGGTGACCGACCGCATCGAGATCGGCACCGGCGTCATGCTCGCACCGCTGCACCATCCCCTGCGCCTCGCCGAGGATGCCGCCACGGTGGACTGCATCGCCGGGGGCCGGTTCGTCCTCGGGCTGGGCGCGGGCTGGCGGGCAGAGGAGTTCGAGCGCCTGGCGATCCCACGGGACGCAGTCGGCCGGCGCCTCGGGGAGACCGTCCGGGTCCTGCGCGCGGCGTGGGGCCCGGAGCCGTTCGAGTTCCACGGGAAGGTGTTCGACATCGACCGGACCAACGTCACGCCGAAGCCACCGCGGCCGATCCCCGTCTTCATCGGCGGCAGCGCCGAGGGGGCGCTCCGGCGGGCGGGCCGCCTCGGCGACGGCTTCCTCGCCAGCACGACCCCGCTCGAGGCGTTGCCCCGCCAGGTCGCCACCGTGAGGGAGGGCCTGGTTGCCGCCGGCCGCGACCCGTCGGGATTCCGCTTCTGGATCCACGAGCCGGTCTGGGTGACCAACGACCCGGGCGCCGTTGGGAGGCCATCCGACCCGCCGCCCCAGCCGCCGCCCCTGGACGACGCCACGGCTGCGACGCTTCGCGGCCAGCTCGTCTACGGGACGCCGGAGCAGGTGGCGGAGCGCATCTCCGCCTTCGGGGCCGTGCTGGGGGAGGGTGCCCAATTCATCGCCCGCGCGTATTACCCGGGACTGCCGTCGGAGCGGGCCGCCGAGTTGGTCGAATTGCTGGGCGAGGTCAGGCGCCTGCTGTAGGGACCGTCAGCCGCGAACGAGCGGCTTGTAGCGGAGCCGGTGGGGCTGGTCGGCATCGGCCCCGAGGCGGCGGTGGCGGTCCGCCTCGTAGTCCGAGAAGTTGCCCTCGAACCACCGCACCGCCGACTCGCCCTCGAAGGCGAGGACATGGGTGGCGATCCGGTCGAGGAACCAACGGTCGTGGCTGATGACCACGGCGCAGCCGGGGAAGGCGAGCAACCCCTCCTCGAGGGCGCGCAGGGTGTCGACGTCGAGGTCGTTCGTGGGCTCGTCGAGCAGGAGCACGTTGCCGCCGGCGAGCAGGACCTTGGCCAGCTGGAGGCGGTTGCGCTCGCCCCCGGAGAGCACGCCCGCCTTCTTCTGCTGGTCCGACCCCTTGAAGCCGAACGAACCGACGTAGGCCCGTCCGTGCATCTCCCGGCCCCCCACGATGAGCGTGTCGAGACCACCGGTGATCTCCTGGTACGCCGTCTTCTCCGGGTCGATGGTCTCCCGGCTCTGGTCGACGTAGGCGAACGACACCGTCGGCCCCACCCGGAGCGAGCCGGCGTCGGGCGTCTCCTGGCCCATGATCATGCGGAACAACGTCGTCTTCCCTGCGCCGTTGGGGCCGATGACCCCGACGATGCCGCCCCTCGGCAGCGAGAACGAGAGGTCGTCGATGAGGAGCCGGTCGCCGTACCCCTTGGTCAGGTGCTCGACCTCGACGACCAGCTCGCCGAGGCGGGGGCCGGGCGGGATCGTGATCTCGAGGCGCTCCGCGCGGTCGGGGGCGGCCTCGGCCTCGGCGAGCAACTGCTCGTAGCTGTTGAGCCGGGCCTTGCCCTTCGCCTGGCGGGCCCGGGGCGACAGCCGGATCCACTCCAGCTCCCGCTCCAGGGTCTGGCGCCGCCGGGCGTCGGTCTTCTCCTCCTGGGCCAGGCGCTGCTGCTTCTGCTCCAGCCAGGACGAGTAGTTGCCCTCCCACGGGATGCCTGCGCCGCGGTCGAGCTCGAGGATCCATCCGGCGACGTTGTCGAGGAAGTACCGGTCGTGGGTCACGGCGACGACCGTGCCCCCGTACTCCTGCAGGGTCCGCTCCAGCCACGCCACCGATTCGGCGTCGAGGTGGTTGGTCGGCTCGTCGAGGAGCAGCAGGTCCGGCTTCTGGAGGAGAAGCCGGCACAGCGCAACCCGCCGGCGCTCACCTCCCGAGAGCGTCGCCACCGGGGCGTCGCCCGGGGGCAGGTTGAGCGCGTCCATGGCGACCTCGAGCGTCCGGTCCAGGCCCCAGGCGCCGGCGGCCTCGATGCGGTCCTGCAGGTCGGCCTGCTCGGCGAGGAGCTTGTCGAAATCGGCCTCGGGGTCGCCCATGGCGTCGCACACCTTGTTGTACCGGTCCAGAAGGGCGGCGGCCTCGCCGACCCCTTCCGCGACGTTGCCCATCACGTCCTTGGTGGGGTCGAGGTGCGGTTCCTGGGGGAGGAAGCCCACCGAGTAGCCGGGTGTGAGGCGGGCCTCGCCCGTGTAGCCGTCGTCTTCGCCGGCCATGATCCGCAGCAGCGAGGATTTCCCCGAGCCGTTCGATCCCAGCACGCCGATCTTGGCGTCGGGGAACATCGAGATGTTGATGTTCCGCAGGACCTCCTTGTCGGGAGGGTGCACCCGGCGAAGGTCGCGCATCGTGAAGATGAACTGTGAGGGCATGGACGCCACGCTAGCAGCAAGCGCCACGCGATTGGCCTGAGCCCCGGGTCCGCTCCGGCCGGGCGGCTCAGGCCGGGTCGGCTCCCGGTTTCGGCGCCGCGTCGGAGGATGGCCACCAGCCTGCGGCCTGACCGGCCATGACGGCGGCTCCCCGGGCGACCGCCTGGCTCGTCCTCGGGCGCAGGACGGGCAGCCCCACGAGCTCCGTCTTGGCCCGCGTCCACGGGCGGCTCCCCGATCCCCCCCCGATGACGAGGAGACGCTCAGCGGCCACGAACGTGCGGACCCGTCGGGCGGCCTCGGCGGTGCGCTCCGCCAGCGCCCCCAGCAAGCCGAGCCAGATGTCGCCGGGCGCCGCGTCGGGGAATACCGCGGGGGTGCCCGCCTGCAGGCTCGTCACGAGCTCCGTCGCGTCGACGGGCGTCGCTTGCTCGGCCATCGCGTCCAGCTCGGCGAAGCCGTAGCCGAACCGCCCGGCGGCCGCCTCCAGCACGACGCCCGCCCGGGCCGCACCGGCGAGGATCACCCAGCCCCGCCCGCCAGGAGCGACGGACACCGGGGTGCGCAGGTCCAGCGCGGTCCGCAGGTCCGGGGCCGTGGTCGTGGTGCCGAGCACCGTCTCCGCAGTGCCGACCGAGTTGACCAGGTCGCCGGGCCCGGCGCCGGCGCCCACCGCGCCGGC
>WNFC01002026.1_pt1 | contig 39525 bp, 38 predicted proteins | sample 5400541 | NCBI WGS metagenome assembly WNFC01 (sample SAMN13153342, study PRJNA577476) | soil metagenome | isolation source: 120 cm saprolite under Douglas fir tree site 2 hole 2 replicate 1 | place: USA:California | collected 2015-04-18 | reverse complement strand
GGCATGACCTAGCATGGCAGCGTACCGCATGAAACTCGTTACTCTATTTCGCAAAGGTCATTAGTTGTTCCGAATCGAGTACTTCGAGGATGTTGACTCATCAAGCTGTACCCGGGGATTTGAATTCTGAGGGTCGTTTCAGACCCCCGCCCCGGCCAGCGCCGGGATTGCAAGATGAGTGAATCCAGAGCGAATGCGATCGAAATGGTGGTCACGTCGCGAACGTGAAATGAGCCGACCTCGGCCGTGGCTTGTTCGCGAACAGCCCTTACGCAACCCGGCGTCCGGCATCCTCTGGTGGGACCTCGGACCTCCTAGGCCAGGCAGTAACGTTGTTAGACGACCTTGCCCTTCGCGCTACGGAGTATCTTCATATACGACTTCTCAGAAGCCCTGTTCTCCCAGGCACCTTTGATGAATTCACGTAAGGTCGGCATGTCCTTTTCGGTCGTCGTCTGCCAGAGGTTTGGACTGTACTCAAACACGCGAAGCATGTTGTCGACATCGAACAGCGGGCCGGTGCCTTGCGCCTTGATCAGCACGACCGGTTTATCTTCGGCCATGCGCACACCCAGTTCAAACATGACGTTGGGATTGTGTTCCGTTAGAAGGGTTTCAGCGTAGATTTGCGCTCACCACGGCGCGATCGCCACGAGCGCGGCGTCGTCGGCAACCGTACCTCGCAGCGAAAATCGGATCGTGTCGCCCACCCGGATCGGGTCACGGAGGGTTGGCGCCGCCAAGCGGAAGCCCGTGGTTCTCGCCGGCAGCAGCCCACGAATCTCCTCGTGCGTGATCATGAGCAGCTGCGGGTAGACCGCTCGCACGACCCCGCGGCCCTCCCACTGCTGTAGGCCCGCGCGCGCGCCGGCGGCGCATGCCTGCCGCTCGCGCTCGAGTCGCTCCACCTGCACCCGGGCGGCGTCGAACTCCCGGTCCAACGCTTCCACTCGCCTGCCCCAGGCCACGTAGCCCAGGCCGAGGCCGACGGTAAGCGTGAGGTTCAGCACCAGGACCACCTGCCAGACCGGCATCACGAGGACCCTCCCGCTTTCATCAATGGACGTGGTCGTCGGGGAACGGAGGCGGGCTCTTTTCTTCGTTGAGCTTCTCCACCTGGCTCTGGACCGCGGCCGCCCGAGGCATGCCTCCGACGTCCTCTCGCCAGATCGCTCGGATGTAGCCCTGGCGGTCGATCAGTAACTCCCCGTGCGCCCCCGGCGCGAACATGCTATACGTCGCGACGATGTCAGTATTGCCGTCGGTCACCACCGGAAAGAGGACGGGCGGCGACGAGCCGAGCTCGCGGATCGCATCGGGCGAGGCCCGCGTCGGCACGGCGATGACCTCGACCCCGATGATCGAGAGCACGTTGTAGCTCCGCGCCAGCTCCGCCATCCGGGCGCGGGACCCTGGCAGGGCGTAGAGAACCAGCAGCACCATCCGCTGGCCGCGGTAGTCGCGCAGAGCCGCCGGCGCGAGCGGGCCCATGGAGATGATGAAGTCCGGCGCGACCAGCCAGGCGCGGTCGGGCTCCACCTGGCGTCCTATCCCTCGCGCGCCATCGGCAGCGCCGAGCGCTCTGATAAAATTGATCACGTTCCAGCGCTGCGCTTCCCCAAGACGACTCCCGAAATCCGGCATGCCGCGTCCGGGGATGCCGTGAGTGACCAGCCAGAAGAGCTCGCCCGCGTGACGGCGGGATGCGGGAGGCACGCGAAGATCGACGGGGGGGCGGCCCGTCGCTCCGTTGCCGGCACCCGTGGCGCCGTGGCAGGTCGCGCAGTGCTCCTGGTAGGTCGTCATTCCCGCGGCAATCGAGCTGGCGTGATACGTCACAAGCGGGCGCCGGTACGTGGTTGGATAGGCATCGACCACGAGTGGAGGAAGACCGACGCCCGCGCCGATGGCGACGAGCGCGAGGGCGCCGGTGAGCACCGGCGCGCGCCGGCGGCGCATGAGAAACGACGCGATCACAGCGACGAGGCCGAGCAGCGCAAGCTGGCCGCCCAGCAGAGCACGCCACCTCGTCGCGGGCACGTCGAGCAGGGCGTCGAGCGAGAATCGGAACGATAACGGCCAGACCGGGTCCCCGTGGCGGGCGGGCGTCGTCAGCGTCATCGCCGCGGCAAGCGCGAGCAGAACGAGCGCGAGGCCTGCTTCCAGCCCGACGAACGCGGCGAGGCGTCGCATCACGGGACGCCGGACGGTATCGCTCGGGCCAGACAGCGCAGGAAGAAGGTGCCTGCGGTTCGCGGCGGCGAGGACGAGGATCGGGACGAGGACAGCGAGCTTGGCGAGGAGCAGGCGGCCGTGCGTCGTCCCCGCAAGGCCGGCGATGCTCTCCACCTGCGCGATCGCGTTCATCACTCCCGAGCCCATCAGGAAGAGCATTGTGATCAGCGCGGCACGAGAAAAGCGGCGGACCGCGCGCGCCGCATAGGGGAGGGAGTCGGCGTCGTCTTCGCTTCCGGCCAGGCGCAGCAAGAGTGCGAGCGGGACGAGGGCGCCGACCCAGAGGCCGGTCCCGAGAAGATGCGCCATGTCGATCGCCACCGCCGACACCACGCCCGGGGAAATCGCGGCCGCGTGACTGGAGCCGCCCACGAGGGTCAGCGCCAGCGCGGCGAGCACGAGCGCCTCGCCACGGGCGGCGATCCAGTTCCGTTTCTCCGCGAGGTCGGCGCGGATGGCGAGAAAGGCTCCGAGCACGATCAGAAGCCCGTGCCGCGCGAGCCAGACGAGTCCGGGCCACGTATCCAGGACGGCGTGCCACACGGCGCGGACCTCGAGCGCCGCGTGGGGACGGTTCTCGAAGACCGCCGTTCGCGCCATCAGCCAGACGATTCCCGAGCCGAGGGCCAGGAGCACGAGGAGACGCGACCAGGCCACCACCGACTCATCCCAGCGGCGAGCGACCAGGGTCTTGGGGGGCCCCGCCAGCAGGAGCATGAAGAACGCCCCCGTCAGCAGCACGCCGGACGCGAGGTGAACCCAGAGGGCGACGAGGAGGAGCGCCTTCATTCGATGCGGAACGTGAAGCCGCCCTCGGTGACGTCGGCGTCGATCGAGAGCACCCGCCAGATCACCTTGTACCTTCCCGGCGGAAGTGGCGGAAGCGTGGCCCGGAGGAGGACAGGGTTCGAGCGGTCGACGCGGCTGTCCCGACGATCCACCTGCGCGCCGCGATCGTTCAGGACACGGACCGAACTGTATGCCGGCTCGAGGCGCTCGGTGAAGTAGAGCTTCACCTCGTCGGGAGCGCGCTTCAGCGTGCCCTCCACGCGCGGCTCCGCCCGCTGGAGCACCGCGTGTCCGGCGGCGGCGGAGGCTGTGAGCGCACAGACGGCAAGCGCGAGGCCGATACGCCTCGCGCTCACTCGCCCGGTCACCGCCACGGAATCGTCTCGCCTAGCTGAGGCCTGCCTTCGCCTTGTAGTAGGCGACGATGTCGCTCGTCTTGAGCCAGAACAGGTCGTAGGTCGACCCGGTGCCGCCGGACGTGGAGACCGGCCCCGGCCCGCGATCGTAACCGGCCGACCAGATCATCTTGTCGCCGCCGGCCGTGAACATCGGGCACGCGCCGTCCACGTTCGGCTGATTGAACGGCGCCTCGACGATTGGTCCCTTCCACTCTTTGGTTGCCGGGTCGTAGTGCACGAACACCATCGTGTGGAACTTCCCAAAGTCGTGGACGGAGACGACGCCGAGGACCAGTCCGTCCCTAGCGACGGCGTTGAGGCGGCACTTGAGACCGATCGAGTCGAGCAACTTGCTCTCGTACCTCTTGGACGGCTGCCAGACGCCGTTCTCCATCTTGCTGGTGAAGAGGTCCGCCGAGGGAGGTCCGCCGGCCACGCGGGGCCTGATCGAGAGAAACACCGAAGTGTCGTCCTGGCCCGGGAGGCCGAGCGGCATGAAGCAATGGTCGGTGAACTCGGAGTTGACGTTGGGTCCGAGGTTCTGCGCCTGGGCCCACTGGCCATTGGGCTGCTTGTGGGTGACCCAGATGTCCGCACCCCCGCGACTCCCCGAACGCCGGCTCATGAAATACAGGGTCTTGCCGTCGGGGGTGATCCGGGGCTCCTGGTCGATGGAATCGCTGTTCACGGTATCGGGCAGTCGCTCGGGTGGTGTCCAGTCCGCGCCTGTCCCGGGCCACTCGCCGCTCTGGCGGACCCTGTGCGTGACGAAGATATCGGTCGTCGTGCCCAGGACCCGCTTGTCTCCGCTGCCCGCGAAGCGCGCGAAGTAGATGGTGTTCCCGTCCGGCGTGATCGTCGGTTCGTAGCTGCCGAACTCGTCGTTGGGTGGGAACGGCAATTTCTTGGGGATCAGCTCTGGCTCGGCGGCTCCCGCGCGACGTGACAACGCCGTCGTCGGCACCATCGCGGCTCCGACCACCGTTCCCGACGTCCAAAGGAATTGCCTGCGCGACAGCATGCTCATGGTGTTCTCCTTCCGCTGGCGTCATTCATTTCGGAGGAACCCTCATCACCATGCCCTCTTATACACCGGGACACCTGCGTGGTGGGGCGCGAAGTGTCGCCATCACAAATCGTCCTCGCTGCTCCGACCGGGCCGATTCGAACCCCGTGTTTACAGTCCGCCACGCGCTAGTAGTTACGCATTGCGTACTTCCAGGACGTTGACTCAACAAAGCATACCAGGGGATTTGAGTGGAGGTGACCTACGCGCGGGGGCGCCGCCGGCGCACCGCCGGGTTCAAGTTGCCAGGCGCGACCGTCCACGAAGGCTGCCCGGGCCCGGCAGAGGCCACCGTGCCCTGGGGTTCATCGCGCCTTGCTATCTCAGGCCACCCGATACCACGAGGGTCTCCCCGGTCATGTATTTGGAATCCGACGACGCCAGGAACACCGCCGCCGGCGCGATATCGTCGGGTTGCCCCACACGTCCGAGCGGTGCTTGCGTCTCGACCATCGTCTGGAAGTCGCTTCCGACGAATCCAGTGGCATGTGTCCCCTCTGTCTCGATCATCCCCGGGCTGATCGCGTTCACCCGGATCTTTCGCGGGCCGAGCTCCTTCGCCAGCACGCCCGTGATCGCGTCGACTCCGGCCTTGCTCGCCGCGTAGAGCGTGGAGTTTGGCGCCCGCAGGGTACTCGCGATCGACCCGATGTTGATGATGCTTCTCGGTCACCTCTTCAAGCGGCGCGAACTCGTAGAAGCCGGCGTTGTTGACCAGGATGTCGATCCGGCCAAACGCCTTCTTGGCTTCCGAAAACAGCCGCTCGATGTCCGCCTGCTTCGACACGTCGCCCTGCACCGCGATGGCCTTGCCGCCGCGACCCGAAATGTCGGCGACCACGCGGTCGGCGCCTTGCTTGCTGGAGGAATAGTTCACGACGACCGCCGCGCCCTCATCCGCGAGGGCTTTCGCGATACCTGCCCCGATCCCTTTCGACGCTCCCGTCACGACTGCCACCTTTCCTGCCAGCTTCTGGCTCATATCAAGAGCTCCTTTGAGCGATGGCGGCTAGGGCACCTGGCAGGCGCGTGGCCGCGGCGAGGCGACGGCCACAGTCCCCTGGCGGACGTTGACCGTGCCGGCGATCTGGACGCCCGGGGCCGCCGTGACGATCCACACACCGTGCCCGGGCACGTCGACGGGCGGCCCCGTGAGGAGATCAAACGGGACGTTGAACGAGAGATCCGGGACGGGCTGCCCGGCGACCGTGATGCTCTCGAAGCTGACGGTAAAGGGCGACGCGATTGACCCTGACGACACGTTCAGAAGGCCCACCTGGATCTCGGCGGTGCCGGCCGCCTGGCTCCTCAGGCAGGACAGCGGGCGGACCTCCACGGCCCAGGGCGCGACCGTGAACGCGACCTGGGCGTCATTGACCGTCACCGACCAGGGCGTAGGCTGCGAGGCGTTCGCGCTCGCCCGGAACGTGTGGCTTCCCGGCGCCAACGAGCGGCTGAGCGTCGCCTGACTGGGATAGAAAGGGCCGGGCGGCGTTGGCGGAGGGGGGTTGAACGCAAAGTCGGTTGCCGGTATGGCCGCTGCGTCCATCTCGGCGGCAAACGATCTGCCGTCCGCGTTGTGGATGTTAACCACGAACAACACCGGAGCGCCGGGGGGCACGGTGGCATTGGCTGCCGGCTGAGTGATCTCCACCGTGTACGCGCAGCCCGCGAAACTCATGGCGATAGCGAGCACGCACGCGAGTCCTCTCAAGGTTTTCATGCCACCCCCCGCGTCGGCGATTGACGGCAAGTCCCAGATACCGCGATCCTGTACCGGCGAGCCCGCCACCGTCAAGGCGGAGACGATCCGCTTGTTCAGTTACGAGAGGAGTGCGGCGCAGTCGAGGTCCTCAAAAGCGGCGAGAATGCGATGCAGGTGGGGCCACCAGACGGCCGGGGGAAGCTCCAATGACTGCTGCCACACCGGCGTCGCCAGGTGTCCGATGACCGCGAGTCGATAGTCCTCCCACAGCCGATCGAGGCTGTAGTCGGTGACGCCGTGGGCAAGCAGACTGGCATGGTAGCGCTCGATGAGCGGCGCCTCCAGCCGTGCACGGCGCTCCGGATACCAGTGCAGGGCCATCATGTAGGCCAGGTCGAAGGCACCGCGCCCGATGCGCCAGGCATCCCAGTCGATAAGGTAGATGCCGGACGCGGCGTCGTCACGCGGGTAGAGAAGATTCCAGACGTGCGCATCGCCGTGGGCGAGCGTGTAGGTGGCGTAGAGGCGCTTCGGCGTGTACAGACGTTCTCGCGCGTCGAGCACGCGCGCATAGTCCGCTCGGGCTCCCGACCCGAGCCGGTCGCCGAGCGTCTCTGCGAAGTGTTCGTAGCGTCTGCGATAGTCGGCTCCCAGCTTCGCCAGCGCCACCTCGTCGAGGAACGTGCCTACCTCCCGACCGAGCCGTGGGTGGCACCACCAGAAGGCGTGGAAGATCGCCCACGTGTCCACGATGCGCTCGCACGCCTGGACCGACGGCGGGAGAGGCCACTGGGTGAGAACCATGTGCGTCTCCGATAGGTCCTCCAGCAGAAGGTGAAAGCGTCCTGACGAGCATTCCGCGTCGTAGCAGCGCGGGAATGGACCACCCGGCATGAGCGGCGCGGCCTGGGTATAGAAGGCCACCTCGCGCTGGCCGACGATAGCTTGGAGACCGGCACCGAGCCCGTCGCGCGAGGACTTCAAGAGCAAGCGGGTCGGGGCCTCGCCGGGCGCGTCGAAAGAGTACTCCACGCGCAAAGGCATGATCGTGGACACGAGCATCGTGCGGGGCTCTTCGGGGTGAATCGCGGTGACGCGCCCGAATGGAAGCGCGCCGCTCGCCCGCAGGCGCTCGGTGAGCTGATCGGGGAGGAGATCGCCGGGCCCAGTGCCTACCACGGTAGGCGCAAGTATAGCGTCTGCTCCCCGTGACCGTCCGGCCTCCCGATGGGGACTCGCCGCGATACCGCCCTGAACCCGTGTTTGGTCGCGGTCACGTTCTCGCCAGCTATATTTGGCTCCCTAGACACCAGGGGGACAGAGAGGCGCGGGGTGTTTTTGGCGCAGCTCCAAGCTGAAGGAGACCACCCTCCCTGGAAATGGGGAGATTGAAACGCGACTTTCAGTCCCCATGCTTGATGGTGACGAAATCGCGCCAAGGAAACCCGCTTGAGCCGGGGTGTTTCAAGGGGAGTAGCGCGAGCAGGAGTCCGTCAGACTCTCTCAGGATTGGCATTGATGGCGGGCTTGTCACCGGCGTGCGCCAGAAAAGCGTGAAGCGTTGCCACCACTTGGGCGCCCTCTCCCACCGCAGCAGCGACCCGCTTGACCGATCCGGAGCGAACATCGCCAATCGCAAAAACGCCGGGGCGATTCGTCTCGAGCGGTCGGCCTCCGCCTCCGAGGTCTGCATCCGTGCGCACGAAGCCCTTGGCATCGAGCGCCACGCCGTACTGCGACAACCACTCGGTGTTCGGCTTCGCACCGATGAAGAGAAAAAGGTGGCGAATGGGCTGCCGTATTTCCCGGCCGGAGGGGCCCTGGCGCCAGCGGATCGCTTCCAGAACTCCGCCTTGTCCTTCAAGGGCGCTGACCTCAGTCTGCGTCAGGACTTCGACATTGGGCAGGGCAGCAACGCGGTCGATCAGATAGCGCGACATGGTCGCCTCCAAACCAGGTCCGCGCACCAGAAGCCATACCTTGGCGCCCTGGCTCGCCAAATACACCGCCCCCTGGCCCGCGGAGTTGCCGGCGCCTACCAGCGCCACCTCCTGCCCCGCGCACAGCCGCGCCTCCAATGGCGAGGCCCAGTAGTGGACGCATGAGCCCTCGAAAGCCGCGAGATTCTTGACATCAAGGCGTCGGTACCGGGCGCCGCTGGCGACTATCACCGCGCGGGCGCTGACGCGTTCACCATTGGCGAGACCCAGCAGGAATCGCCCGCCACTAGAAATCAAGTCATCCTGCAGACTCACGACTTCGTCCGGTATCGCCATCTCGGCTCCGAACTTCTCCGCCTGGTTGTAGGCGCGCGCCATCAGGGCCATGCCAGCGATTCCAGTCGGAAAACCCAGATAGTTTTCGATCCGGGCGGAGGCGCCCGCCTGGCCACCGAAGGAGCGGCTATCCAGCACGAGCGCCGAGACACCCTCGGACGCCGCGTAGACTGCCGCGGCGAGCCCCGCGGGGCCGGCGCCCACGATGGCGACGTCATAGACTTTGGCGGAATCCATGGGTCTGACGAGACCAATGCAGCGGGCCAGTTCCGTCTCACGAGGATTGCGCAGTAGCTGTCCGCTTGGACACAGCACGATCGGCAACTGGAGAGGGTCGATGTGGAAGCGATCAAGGAGGGCTTTGGCGCCCGGATCGGTCTCGGGGTCCAACCTCTGGTGAGGATGCCCGTTGCGCGCGAGGAATCCTTCCAACCGAAGGACATCGCCGTGACCGGCGCGGCCGATAATCACCGGTCCGCCAGCACCCGCTTCAAGAAGGCCGACGCGGCGCAGGATCAGCGCGCGCATGATGCGCTCACCCAGCTCAGCTTCCTCCACCAGAACGTCCCGAAGCTTGGGCGAAGGAATGACAAGGGCTTCGACGGCGCCTTGGGCCTGCCCGTCCACCAGGGCCGGGCGGTCGGAGAGCTGGGCGAGCTCACCCAGGAACGAGCCCGGACCGTACGTGACAATCGGCTGATGGTCTGCAAATTCGTCGCGCTGAGTGATGACGACCTCGCCGGCCAAAATGACGAACATGCCCGGACTGACCTCGCCGGTCGTCGCCAGGCGTTCGCCCGCGCGGTAGGCCTTCGTATCGCCGAACCGACGCAACCGATCGATCTCCGCCGCCTCCAATACGGGGAACATCTGGGCGTGTCGAGTCTCGATGATCGGGCGTTCAGATGCAGCCATGGTCGACCCCTCGATAGACAGGATGGCGTGGAGCCGCTTCAATCGCTCCTATAATGCCGGGTATGGCTCACACCAGCGCATCTCTCTACCTCGTCTCCAAGACATGATGCCAGGGCCTGAACCACAAGTCGACGAGATCGTCACGGGAACCGTCGGCTTTGCCCCAGCGGTGCAAGCGCGACGGAAACCTTCCCGGCGCCGCAGATAGTGGCTCTGAGAGTACCCGCGGCTAAGGACGACTCCAACGGGTCCGTAGCGAACGTGGAGGGATTGAAACGTGACTTTCAGTCCCCTGCACCGAGAGAGCCGGAGTGGACCGGCACCTCTGGTTCAAATCGTGGGCGTGCAATTACGCTCCGCGTAACGCCCGCGAAGGAGACGGAGAAGGCAATCGCGTGGAACTCGCTCTGCATCCGGCGCAGGTCGAGCGACCAGCCCTCATGCTGCTGGCGTAGGTACTGGTATAACTACCCTGTGCGCCGCAGTAGAGAGCCCGGCGCGGCGGAGGGTCTATGTTGAACGGAAAAGGGAACGGGGAGGTCGTTGCCATAGGGTTCACCGCAGGGTTCGCCGGGGCCGCGGCCGTGCTGCTCGCCGCGAGGCTCATGTTCTACGCCGGGATAGGCCCCGCCCTAGGGGTCGCGTCGCCGCTGTCGTTCGCGCCGCCGGGCGTGTACAGGCCGCTTGTCTGGGGCGGGCTATGGGGCATCCCGCTCGGCTTTATCCTGAGAATGCTGAAAGGCCGTCACAAGGCCGTAGGCTTCATTTACTTTCTCGCGCCGGTCGCGGCGTTGTATCTCATATTCATGCCGATGGGCGGTATGGGATTTTTCGGACTGAATGCCGGGCCGGGCATCATGGTCCACGCCTTCATCGCGAACGCGCCCTACGGGATAGTGACGACGCTCGCGGTCGCGGCGCTTTGCGGACGCGGCGGGCCAGGAGGATAGGCAACATGAACGCCCTCCGGAGGCGGTGGCCCCGTCCTTGGCAAGAGCGTTCGACCCGACGTCAGCTCCGCACGGCCGCCAGGATCTGCCTGAAGATCTCCGTGACCGCACGCTGGATCTGCGGGTCGTTGTAGGCGCCGGCAGTGATCACGACCGTCAGATCGAGCTCGGGCACGACAAAGAGCCGCTGCCCACCGTTGCCGAAGCCCGCGCTCCACGCGAGTTTCTTCCCCTCCCGATCGATGGTGCCCGTCCACCACTGATAGCCGTAGCCGAGGCCGTCGCCGGCGGCCATGTGCGGACGCAGCGACTCCGCCACCCAGTCGGCCGGCACGACCTGCCGTCCCTGCCACTCACCGTGCGCGAGCACCATGCGCCCGATCCTGGCCAGGTCGCGCGGGCGCATGCGCAGGCCGGCGAACGCGAGTGGTCGGAGCCAGGGATCGGCGACCCATTCCCACTCATGGATGCCCAGCGGCTCGAACAGCGCGGCGCGCGCAAAGTCTCGCAACGGGATCCCGGTCGCGCGAACGACGATGTCGGCCAGCACCGCAGTGCCGCCGCCGTTGTAGTTGAATTGCGTGCCAGGCTTCGCGGCGATGGGCCGACTCAGTACGTAACGGTACGGTTTCCAGTCCCAGTACAGACGCGTCTCGTCGTTGGCGAGCGCGCCGTACGACGTGACGCTCTCGTGCCACTCCAATCCGCTGCTCATGGTGAGCAGGTGCTCCACCGTGATCGCGTCGCGCTCGGGCGATCGCAGGTCGGCGAGGCTCGGGTAGTACGCGAGCGCTGAGGCGGCGACATCGACCTTTCCCTGTTGGCGGGCGCTGCCGACCAGCAGACCGACCACACTCTTGCTGACCGAGCGCAGGTCGTGCAGCACCGTGGGCGCGAACTCGGTCTCGCGCGCGAAGAGGCTCCAAATCGACCTGTCCTTGCCCCGCCGGTAGAGTTCAGCCACCAGGCGGCCGCGGCGCTCGACGACGACACCGTGGATGTTGCTCGCGTCGCCGGCCACGCGTTCGAGCACGGCGCAGAGCGCTGCGGCGTCGAAGCCCGACGCCTGAGGCTCAGCCGTCTTCCAGCCGTCGCCAAGGACGATGGGCGCGACGCAGGACGCCTCGGCGGCTCGCGCCGGCGCGGCAAAGGCCAGCGGCAGGGCAAGGAGGATGGGCCACATCTTGCGGGCGTAGGTCCCGCCGATCATACCCTCTGTACCCGCCTCACAGTGGACCCGATCCATCATCGACGAATGTCCTTTTCTCCCGGCAGTTGTTTGTCGATGCTAGAGAGTGCCACAGGATCTACCGCATGCTCCACCCCTTGAGACAATACCGGCCAGGACGGCGCTTCCGGTGATGAAGATGATGGGGACTGTTGTGGTCGCCGCCTTCACGGCACGCACCGTGGGATCGCCGCCGCCAGACACGATGAGGTCGAGGTTGAGGCTGACGAGCTCCTTCGCCAGCGTGGGGAGGCGCGGCTCCCTCAGCTAAAGCCGAGGCACGCCAGCATGTACTGACACTTCGCGCATCGGAATGACTGCAGGGACGTCAATGTTCCAGGGTTCTCGAAGATCCGGTCCATCGCGGATCGCACCTCGGACTCCTTGTAGGCCGGACCAAGATGTTCCAGCATCAGGTTCAGCAGACACAAGTAGCAGAGGAACGCGTGAGTCCAAGGGGTGCTGCGAAGGATTGCACTGATCGCCATACGAACGAGTTCTTCACTAGCGAAGCGCATCGGTCTTGCCTCCGCGTTCGTGAAGTATCCCGCGCACGGAGGGAGGCAGGCAACAACTATGTTGGGTAGACGACAGATAAAAACGCGAGAAGGCAAGGATGACCGGGTAGGTGTTTCCCGAATAGTCGTCCTCCCTTACACTTCTTGCTCGGCCTGGTGCATCGCGCTACTTGGACGGCTGAACCGCATCCATCGCGTTCGGTGCCACCATCCCCTGCTGACTCTTCTGCCATCCCTTGGTCGCCATACAGTCCCGTAGCTCGGCTTCGGCCAGCATGCTCAGGCCAGGGATGTACTGTTCAGCGATCCGACCGCCTGTACTGCATTCCGTGTAGTCGACCTTCCGCTGCTCTTCGGTGCCGTCGGGCTTCACGTAGGTTCTGTACCGACCAAGCGTCCCACCCACACACCCGGCGGTGACGAGGGTAGCGAGGGCGAGAATGATAAGACGGCGCATGCGAGCATCCTCCTGTGGTTCAAATGTGATGTTGACTGCGCTCACCGCGGGGGCTACTCGTCGACAGAGTGGTCCCCAGCCTGTTGGTCATGGACCTCATCTGAGCATAACCCGCCCGGCCAGCCTTTGGCAGACGGTGCCTCACGAGGATCCCGTCCCGCCGCCCACCGCGCAGCGAGTCGCGGTATTCTTTTCCCGGGCGCATCCTATCCCCTCTTCGTGTTACGGGCTGGCCCACTGGAGGAGCTCTGACCATGGCGCGTCTTCTCGACGGTATCCGCGTGATCGACGCGGCCAACTTCATCGCGGGACCCGTGTCGACGACGATCATGGCGGATTTCGGGGCCGACGTCATCAAGGTGGAGCCTCCGACCGGCGATGTCTACCGCGTACGCGGCGCCGGCTATCCCCCGAGCCCCTACAACTATCCGTGGATCCTCGACAACCGCACCAAGCGCAGCGTGGGCATCGACCTGCGCACGGGGGATGGGCAGGACCTCCTGCACCGCCTCGTGCGCGACGTCGACGTGTTCGTCACCAACGCGCCGCTCGACTCGCGCGCGCGGCTACGCGTTCGCTACGAGGACCTGGCCCCGCTCAACCCGCGCCTGGTCTATGCGTCGATCAGCGCCTACGGCGAAACGGGCGAGGAGGCAAGCAAGCCCGGCTTCGACAGCATCGCGCTCTGGGCCCGCACGGGGCTGATGGACCTCGTGCGCGCCTCACCGGACGTGCCACCCGCCCGCTCCCTGCCGGGCATGGGCGACCATCCGACGGGCACGGCACTGTTCGCGGCCATCATGGCCGGCCTCTACCATCGCGAGCGTACCGGGCGCGGCACCATGGTGGCCACGTCGCTGATGGCCAACGGGCTCTGGATGAACGCTATCCCCGTGCAAGGCATCCTCTGCGGGGCGCGCACCGAGGTGCGCCCGCCCCGCGAGGAAGCCATCAGCGCGCTGGCCAACCTCTACCGCTGCCGGGACGGGCGCTGGTTCATGCTGACGATCACGGGCGACGAGCGTCACTGGGAGAGCTTCGTGCGGGGGATCGGCCGCGAGGACCTCCTGACCGATCCGCGCTTCGCCGCGACGCACGACCGGCGCGCGAACGCGCGCGCCCTCACCGCCATCCTCGACGCGTGGTTCGCCACGAAGGACTGGGCGGCGTGGGCGCCGATCCTCGAGAAGACCGGCATCGCGTTCGGCGTCGTCGCCACGCTCGAGGACATTCCGCATGATGTCCAGATGCGAGCGAGCGGCGCCCTGGTGCCCATCGACGACGCGCGGGCCGGCGCCTCGCTCACCGTGTCGAGCCCACTCCAGGTCGGCGGGCAAGAGAAGGTTCCGCCAACACTCGCGCCGGAAATCGGGCAGCACACGGTCGAGGTGCTGCGCGCCGCCGGCATTGCCGCGGAGGAGATCGAGCGGCTCCTGCATGCCGGGGTGATCGTCCAGGCCTGACCGGAAGCGCCGTCGCGCGAAATTTCCACGTTCTGGCTGCGCCACAGGTGGCATGCCGTGACAACGGCCCTTTCCTCGCTGAGCTAGTGTTTAGCCAAGGCTCGCCCAAGACAGGTTGCCTATGGGAGAGGCACAGCGTCGAGGAATCTTACAGCTCGATCGGGTCGTGGAAGTCAGCCAGCTGTAAGCCCAGGCGATTCATGACGGAGTGCGCGGTGGCATAAATCCTGCTGAGCCTCGCCCTCTGGAGCAACTTTGGCAACAGCGACAGAGAGAGGGTCATGGGCTACTGTGCAAGGTTACGACCGACCGAGGAGAAAAACATGACGCGTATCTCACTGCTCTTGGGAGCGACGTTGCTGGCTGCGATCTGCGTGGCGCATCCTCAACGGGCCCACGCGGCCACGGTTACTGCGGTATTGTGTGCGGGACCCGAGTTCCCCTGTCTTCCTGGAAACACCCTCGATTCAGGCTTCCGGAGCAACACCGTCGGCACACTGTTGGCAAACCGGTACACCCTGCTACCGTTCGTTTTCGACGATGCCTCAGTGAACTTTACCGGGACTATGCTGGCGGTTGATTCTCAGGGTAAATTTGTCTACCTGTGGGGCGGGGGAGTCGGCACAAGCAAGCTTGGGGTCGGGCCATTGTGGCTGGACGTCCAGCTCTCACAAAGTTACGTAACGGCGCCGGGAGTCTGGAGCTTCTCCGAATTCAATAGCGGTAGCTGCAATGCCGCCGCAATCGCCGCCGGCGACAACATCTTGGCCACAGTGGCCATCAACGGAGCCACGCCTCTCCCCGTTTTGAACGGCGTCTGTACTCCCTTTAGCGTTACTGGTGGGCCGGTTGGTGTGAATGTTGGAAATGTAACCAACCTCACTGCCTTGGCACAGTTCAAGTTCAACGCCGGAGTCGTCAATCAGCAGGTCGACCTCCCTTGGGGAGAAGACTTCCCTGACCCGGCCATCACCATCTTTCCCGATCCTAATCATCTCCCTGCCGGTTTTACCGACCAGGGGGTTCCGGTTCCGGAACCCTCTACCTGGTTGCTGATGGGCGTCGCTCTTCTGTCAGTCGCGTTACTGCGGCGGCGCGCCTTCGCATAGAACGATCACAAAACCAGGAAGCCTAAAAATAGACTAGGTGGGTCGCCTGCCTCCTGGCTCTGGCTGACGCAAGCCGTGCAAATGCAGAACAAAACGCCCTCGCGCTATGCACGGGGGCGTTGCAGCTTCTATGACGTACCTGGCGCCAGCGGACCTGCTTGCGTCCAGCCACACGGCAAGGTAGTCGCAGGGATTACAGGGGCCCCGCACTCTCGCGGCAGCGGGCCGCCTATTTCCGCAGCTTGAAGCGCTGGTGCCAGGTGGACTCCGCGCCCGTCCCCACGGTGGCCACGCGCACGTCGAGCACATACGGCTCACCCGCCGTGATGGCGTCGACACCGCGCCGCAGCGCGGCCTTCAGGTCCTTGGGCTCGCGGACCTCGCTGCCCTGGATGCCCTGCGCCTTCGCGAGCATCACGAAGTCGATCTCCGGCTCACCCAGATAGACCTCGGGATATTTCTTCTGCTTGGCCATCTCGCCCCCGAAGGTGTGGAAGTTGGTGCGCACCGTCTGGTAGTTCAGGTTGTTCCAGACGATCGTCAGGATCGGCAGGCCGTAACGGGCCATCGTCCAGAAGCCCGAGGCACTGTACATCACCGCGCCGTCGCCGAGGCTGCACACGACGGGGCGGTCCGGGGCGCCGAGCTGCGCCCCCACCGCCGCCCCGATGCCGTAACCGAGGGAGGCGCCGAAGCTCCGGACGAGCCGCCACTGGCTCTTGTCGAGGCCGAAGGGCATGAGGTGGTCGGCATTGCGGAAACTCTCGGACACGATCATGGTGTTGGCGGGCAAGACCTCGCCCGCCAGATGCGCCAGGTAGTTCGGGTGAATCGGCCGATCCGTCGCGAGGGCCATGGCCTCGTCGTGCAGCTTGCGAATCCGCTGCTCACCCCGCGCGCGCACGTCGGCGCGCCGGCGCTCGATGTGCGGCTGCCGGGCATCGGCATCCTTCCACGCGGCGTTCAGGGCGGACAGCGTGTGCCGCACATTGCCCCAGACGGCGACGTCGAGGGGAAAGGTATTGCCGAGCTGCGACGGGTCCTGGCCGATGCCGATGATGGTGCCCGCGGAGGTAAAGCGCAGGTCCGTCGCATTGCCACGCGTGTTCTGCCGATAGCCCACGCAGCACACGACGTCATAGCCGTCCTCGGAGAGAGTCTCGACGGCGCCCGCATAGTTGGGGTGATGCACGGGGAAGCTGCCGTAGTCGAAGATGCCCGTGGCCACGGGCAGGCCGAGGCGCTCGGCCAGCGTCAGGATCTCGTCCTCCGCGCCCGCGGCCCCGATGTCCGGCCCGCAGACGAGCAAGGGCTTCTCGGCATTGAGGAGCGCGTCCCAGATCGCGTGGATCACGCCCGCGTCCGGTGTCATACCCATGTGCGGGGCCTCGGCGGCCTGGATCAGCCCTTCAACGTTGGTGGCTTCCAGCGCAGAGCTCGCATACGCCACGTAGACGGGGCCCGTCGGGAACGTCAGCGCGTCCTTGAACGCGCGCCGCGTGACAGTGGGAATCCCGCCCGCATCCCACACTTCCCAGCGTCGCTTGGTGATGTCCTCCACGGCGCCCATCTGCGAGAAGCCCCCGCTCGCCACCAGCGCCCCGTGGTCGCCGTAGGAGCCCACGTCACGCATCGCCGCCGTGACGACCATCGGCGTGCCGTCGAAGTACGCGTTCTGGAGCTGGCCGGAGCCCTGACGCGTTCCCGCCGCGAGGTGCACGTTGACGAAGGCGGGCTTGCGCGCGGCCTTCGCGTAGCCGTCCGCGGCCGACAGCACCAGCGACTCGGCGAGGAGCAGGATCGGCTGCACGCCCGGAACGGTCAGCAGCGCATTGAAGAAGCCGGCCTCCGCGCTCCCGGTATTGGTGAACGCGTAGGACACTCCCTGCGCGACCAGCTGGTGGACCAGGAGCTCCCCGCCCGTCCCGAACACGCGCTTCTTTTCCATTCCCCGCTCCTCGTCTGTCGCTCGTTTGGAATGCGTTCACATACCGCGGTCAGACCTCGCGTGCCATCCTAACCCAACCAAGGCGACGCCGGGCGAGCGAGAGGTGGCTACTTCGGCAGCATCGCCACCAGCGGCTCGAGGTTTCTCGGGTCGGGCTTGAGCGTGCCCGGAGGGACGCGGGTGATCAGCTCCACGACCTTGTCGTTGAACGGGGTGGGGATTCCGACCTGCCGGCCCTGCTCGGAGACGTAACCGTTCAGGTATTGCACCTCGGTGCGGCGCCCGCGCATGACGTCCTGGAGCAGCGACGGCCGTCCGCCCGCCAGCTCTTTGGCCCGCTCCGCCATGTCGCGCTCGACGTCGGCCAGCATCCGCCCCTCGGCGGCGTCGACGAAGCGCTGGGCGGTGATGCCCCAGATCGGTTCCACCTCGTGGCCGCGGGCCCGGCCGACCTTGATGGTCTCGGCGGCCAGATGGATGGCCACGCGCCGCACGCCGTCCCGGGTGCGGACCTCGGCCGAGCCCAGGCCGGACAGACCCGCCAGGCCGTTGGCCATGCAGTTCACGGAGAGCTTCGACCATCGCTCGCCCCAGAGGTTCGTCGTCACCTTGGTCGGGGCCACGTCGCACATGATCTTGGCCATCCGTTCGGCGCGCTCGGTCACTGTGCCGTCGTGCTCGCCAATCTTGAAGCCGACCTGACTGCGGTCGGTGCGGATGGCGTGGCCCGGCTCGTACATGCCGGCCCCGATGGTGATGACGCACCCCAGGCACCGCTCGCGGCCCGCCACGGCAGCCACCCGCTCGTCGTTGACGCCGTTCTGGAAGTCGACGATGATCCCGTCGGGCTTCTTCAAGTACGAGAGCCCGAGGGCCACCGCCCACTCCGTGTCGTAGGACTTCACGGAGATGAAGACGGCGTCGAACGGCTCCGCCACCGCCTGCAGCTCATGGATCAGGAGCGCGCGCACGGGAATCAGGTGCTCGCCGCAGGTGCCCGAGAGCCGCAGCCCGACCTTCTTCATCGCCTCGACGTGGTCCGGCCACTGGTCGATCAACGTCACGTCGTGCCCGGCCTTGGTCAGGAGCCCGCCCACCACACTGCCGATTGCCCCAACCCCGATGATGCCGATTCGAGTGCCCATGAGTCCTCCCTTCAGAAGGCCAAGGCTATATTGCTGACTACATGCGGGAGCAGAACAGCGATTCCTACCAAGCTCCGGGCTCGTGCTTCTCTCGTTCCTGTTCGGGCTTCAGGGGCGACATTGACCGCCGAGTGCTAATGAGATAAACGAGTCCAGCGAGTCCACCCACGAGAGTCACAAACACCGCGATGAGCGGGAATTCGCGAGCCGCAAAGGCGAACAGTAGGATAGCGGGCACCCAGATCGCCCATCGGGGCCACCCTCGCGGAATCATCATGTTTGACCCTCCCCAGGGCGCGACCAGCGAAGTATGCGCGGCCGCGACGTTCACTGTCGCCGAATCCGGCTCAGGCCGGATCCATTCCCTTGGATTTGAGCACCCCCGCGCCCACGGGCCCCGTGACGTGTTGGATGAACGCCTTGGCGCCAGCCGGATCCTTGCTCGCGGGTCCGATGCCTGCCGAGAAGACCGTCACGTTGTTCAAATCTCCAGGCAGCGGGCCGACCAACTGGGCGCCGGCGATGGGCACGATCTCCGATGCCTGGGCGACACCCATCTCCGCCTCACCCTTGGCGACGATCTCGGCGGCCTGGGCGCCCGGCACCAGGATGGTCTTGGACTTCATTTGATCGGTAATGCCGAGCCGGTCCAGGACCTTCGCGAAATAGACGCCGCTCGCGCCACCCTTGGCCGGATCGGCATAGACGATCGATTTGGCGGCCAGGAGGGTACGTTTCAGCGCATCCACCGATCCGATGTCGGGTCTGGCGGCGCCGGCGCGCACCGCAATGGCGACATAGGAGCTCGCCAGGTTGACGATGCTGCCCGAAGCGACCTTGCCTTGGCTCTGAAGCTCGTCGAGCGCAGCCCGCGACAGGATCATGACGTCCGCGGTCTCGCCTTCCTGGATTCGCTTCCGAAGATCGGCGATCAGGCCGTAGACCATCGTGACCTTATTGCCGGTGGCGGTCTCGAATTTCGGTTTGAGCTCGTCGAGCGTGGCGCTCATCGCGACCGTGCTATGACCCTGATCTCGGCCGCGCTAGCAGCGGACACGGCGGTCAAACCCGGCAGCAGAAACGCGAGACCGACTGCCGCCCCAACGTTGGCGGCGTAGCGTGTGAAGGATTTCCCGATCATGGCTCTCTTGTCCCCCTTTGGCTGGTCGAGAAGTCGCTACTCCGTCAACGCTGGCTCCGTCGGATGCGCCGGGGCTTCCAGGGCGTAGGTGTTCATGTTGTACGCCAGCACCGCATAGCAGGCGATCAGATTCGTCAGGGTCATGGTCCCCCGTTGCCCGAATCGGGCCGTGGCGGCATCGAAGGTAGGCCGGCTGACCTTGCGGTCCTGGAGAAGCTCGCGGGTGAAGGCCACCGCCGTTTGCTCGTCGGGATCGAGGTGGGCCAGCGCGTGCTTCTCGCGAATACTGTCCACGATGTCGTCGCGGACTCCCGCCTGCCGGGCCGCGGCGGCGTGAGCGTACCAGATGAAGGCGCAGCCCATCTCCCTGGCCACGGAGATCATGACCAGCTCTTGCAGCTTCTGCGGCAGGCTGGCCTCGTCGCGGAGGTAGGTGCGCAGCGCTTCCACTCTCTGCGCCATCTCGGGCATGTGCAGGAGAAGCGAGTAGGGGCCGATGTTGGGCCGATTCGCTCGGCTCCGCATGAACGCGTCGTACACGGGCTTTTCCTTCTCGACGATCTGATCTCTGGTGGCGAGCGGTATGCGGGCCATGAAACCTCCGTGGGTCACTTTCCGGCGTCGGCCGCGGCCTGGCGCATCGTCTTCAGATAGGCCTCGCTGCTCTGCTGGAGCAGTCGGTTCACGCCGCTGTGGAAGTACTGCACGCCGAGGCCCAGGAACTTGGGGATGAGATTGTCGGGGCAGCTGCACCCGGCAATGCGCCCGGCGCCGGTGATCGTCTTGATGCCGCGCTCCATCGCCTGCTGCACGTCGGGGTGGGTCGGCTGGCCGCTGTGGCCCATGGATTGCGAAAGGTCCCCGGACCCGATGAAGTACACATCCACCCCCGGCACGGTGACCAGATCCGGCAAGTTCTCGATGGCCTCCACTTCTTCGAGCATCAGGCACACCAGGGTCTGGCGGTTGGCTTCCCTGGCATAGTCCGCGGTGGCGCCCTTGAACCCATACCCGGCCGGCCGGCCGCCGCTGAAGATCCCTCGGTGACCCTCCGGGCCGTACTTCACCGCGTCGACGGCGGCCCGAGCCTCGTCCGCCGTGTTGACGTGGGGGACCTGCACGCCCCAGGCACCTCGATCCAGGAACGGCGCGATGATCTCGGCCTTGTTCCCGACCGGGCGCACGATCGGCGCCATGCCGCTCAGCTCGGCGGCGACGATGCAGGCCTCGGCGGTGTCGACCGTGATGGAGCCGTGCTCGTTGTCGAGCAGGACCCAGTCGAAGCCGAGGTGGCCCAGCATCTCGACCACGGGGGGTGAGGGAAAGGTGCACATGACGCCGAAGGCAGCCTTCCCGGCGTAGAGCCGTTGCTTCAGGGTGTTCTCACGCATGCGGTGGCATCCTAGCTCCGCAGCTCGGGGACCACCCAGAACGGAGCGCGTCCCTCTTCTACGCGCTGAATGTTGTCGAAGCCATTGCGGTACGCCTTCGCCCAGTTGTCCCACGTGGGCCCGGCGCTGTGGGGCGTGAGGGTGACGTTCGGGAGCGAGAAGAGTGGGTGGTTCGGCTTCGGCGGCTCCTGCACCATCACATCGAGACCCGCGGCGGCGATCGTGCCGGACGTGAGCGCCTGATGCAGCGCGTCCTCGTCCACGACGGGGCCACGGCAAGTGTTGATGAGGATCGCGCCGCGCTTCATCATCGCGAACTCGCGCGTGGACATCATCTTGCGGGTGACGTCGTTCAACGGCACGTGCAGGGTCACGATGTCGGAGGTGCGGAGGAGCTCCGTGAAGAGGGCAAACCGGACGCCGAGCGCGTCCTCTTGATCCTCGGTGAGACGGAGGATGTCGTAGTAGCGAACGTCCATGTCGAAGCCCTGAACACGGCGCGCGACCTTCTTGCCGATGTTGCCGAGACCAACGATGCCGAGCCGTTTGCCCTCCACCTCGTAGGTGCGGATGGCGGCGAAGTCGGCGGTGCGCCATGTGCCGGCGGCGACGTTGTTGTGGTGGTACACGAGCTTCTTCAGCACGGCCAGCATGAGCATGACAGCGTGCTCGGCGACCGCCACCGAGTTGGCGCCGCCATTGTTGGCCACGGGTACCTTGGCCTTGCGCGCCGCCTCGATGTCGACCCGGTCGTAGCCGGCGCTGGTCAGCTGCACCAGCTTTAGCTTGGGCGCGGCGCGAAAGAACTCGTTGCCGATCCCATGGCGCGGCGAGCCGAGATAGTACTCGGCGTCGGCGGCGACATCGTAGAACTCGGGCTTGGTGGGATCGACGACGACCAGCTCCATGCCCGGCGGGAGAAGCTCGCGCGCGATCTCCATGACAGGAGCCAGTTGCTGGGGCGTGAGGATCTTGGTCACGAGTCTCCTCCTGATGGCGGTTAGGTTGCCGCGACGTAGTGTAGCCGCGCCTCGTGTCACATGGCCGTGTAGCCACCGTCGACGAACAGGAGCGTGCCCGTCACGAACGACGCGTCGTCGGACGCGAGAAACAGGATGCAAGCAGCGACTTCCTCGGGCGTGCCCGGACGCCTGAGCAAGGTGCCCTTGGCGGCGTCCTCTCGATACTGCTCGAGGGTCCGACCCAGCGCCAGGGTGCGGCGCTCGTGAAAGGGCGTGAAGATGGGCCCCGGACACACGGCGTTCACCCGGATCCGGTCAGGCGCGTGATCCGCCGCCATCCCACGCGTCAGCCCGGCCACCGCGGCCTTGGTGGTGTCGTACTGCGTCGTCTTGCCGACACTCGTCACGGACCGGACTGACGCGACGTTGACGATGCTTCCCCCGCCCCCCTGACGGATGAGCGGGATCGCGGCCTTCGCGCAGAACGCATACCCCTTGAGGTTCACGCCCAGGATCTCGTCCCAGCTCTCGGCACTGGCCTCATCTACCGTGTGATACAGCCGGATCCCGGCGTTGTTGACGAGGACGTCGAGTCGGCCGAAACGAGCCGCGGCTTGCTTGACGAAGGCTGCGGCCTCGGCCTCGCGCTCCACGTGCGCTTCCACGAACAGCGCCTGGCCGCCGCTTGCCTCGATCTCCGCCGCGACGCGCTTGCCCCGATCGACGTCGCGGTCGGCAAACGCCACCTTCGCCCCCTCCGCCACGAACCGTCGCACGGTGGCTTCGCCGATGCCGGATGCCCCGCCGGTGACGGCGGCGATTTTCCCGCTCAGTCGTTCCATGCCTCGTGCCCCCTCCGGGCTCATCGCTCGAATGTGTTCTCACGCATGCCTGACCTCCGCGAGCCGGATCAGCGCGTCCTGGATGCGCCGGTCGATCTCGATGCCCTCGCGTGTGAGGCGCTCGCGCTCCCGATACGCGCGCTCGCCGGGGATGCGGATCTCGTCGACACCCTCCTGCCGCGGCGTCGCCTTGATCGTGGCGATCTCCGCGGCCAGCGCGCGTCGGTAGTCTTCCACGGGAACGAACAGATCTGGCTTGAAAGCGATGAAGAGGTACCCGGCGCCCTCTTGATCAGGCGTCCCACAGAGCACGCCGAGCGCGTGCATGGCGAGCGCCAGCGCGTAGCCCTTGTGCCCGCCGAAGGGCAGGATGGCGCCACGTCGCGCCGCCCCCGCGTCCGTCGTGGGACGGCCGTGCTCGTCGATCGCCACGCCTTCGGGCAGCGGGATGCCAAGGCGTTGCCGGAACTGGAGATCCGTGCCCATGAACGCGGAGGTACCCAGATCGATCACCAGCGGGTCGCCCTCCATCGGGAAGCCGAAGGCGATCGGATTGGTGCCGAGGGCCGCCTTGGCGCCGCCCAGCGGAGCGACCAGAGGGGGCGCAGCCACCGTGTGGATCCCGATCAGGCCTGCCCGCGCCACCATCTCGACGTAGTAGGCGCTGCGGCCGCTCATCCAGATATTGTTGACGCCGACGAGGGCCATGCCATGCGCTTGCGCCCGCTCGATCACCGCGCGCGTCGCGTAGTACATCCCCAGCATGCCGCTCTGGTTACCACCGTCGAAGAGCACCGACACGCTTGTCTCCCTGAGCGCGCGCATCGGATGACGTGGAGCCTTGAAGCGGGGGTGGTCGGCGACGTTGAGCAGCTTCGCCAGGCCTGAGTACTCGTAGCCACACAGGGCCGCGTCGATCACGTGGTCGGCGAGGATCCGGGCCTCCTCGGGCTCGTACCCGATCCCGCGCATGGCACGCTCGGCCAGGGCGCGGGCCTCGGCGAGGCTCAGGTGGACACGTTCGGTGGTAGCGGCCGGCATTCCGCGGATCACGTGTCCCGCGTGACGGTTCGATCAACCACGCTCATGCCTTCCAGCGCGAGGCCGTAGCCCAGGTAGTCGACCAGCTGTCGCTTGAGTGGCTGGGTGAATAGCACTCGTGTGTAGCGCAGGAGGAGCGCGGGTTGCCGGGCGATCTGCTCGGCGAGCGCCCAGGCGCGCGGGAGTAGATCGGGTCGAGGCAACAGCTCGCTGACCAGACCCAGCTCAAGCGCCTTTGCCGCGTCGAGGACCTGCCCGGTCAGCAAGAAATAGCGGCCGCGATTCCAGCCCAGCAACAGCGGGTAGACGATGTGCATGCCGTCGCCCGGCACCATCCCGTTCGGGAAGTGCGCCGAATCCTGAAACTGGACGTCATCGGCGGCCAGCACGATATCGCACAAGAGCGGGATCTCCGAATGCCTCCAGGCGGGGCCGTTGATCGCGCTGATCATCGGCACCTCGATGTCGAGCAGGCTCATCAGCAGGTGCTTGCCCTCCCAGTAGACACGATCCCACTCCGCCGGCGTGCTACGCATGCCGGTGCCCCCGGCCGCGCGAGGACCGGAATAGGTATCACCGGTGCCGGTGATGATGACGACCTTGTTCTCGGGATCGCTGCCCACGTCGCGGAAGGCCTGGGGAAACTCCCCGTGCGGCAAGAGCCCCCATTGCAGGGGCCCGCCGCCGGTGTGAAAGGTCATCTGGAGGATGCCATCGCGCCGTTCCATGCGGACGGTCTGGTACTTCGTGGCGTAGTCGTCGAAGCGCGCCATCAGATGTGATGCCCCTGGACCGGCCTCACGGACGCCCCGGCAGCGGCGGAGTACTGGAGGGCGGGCGGCGGTGCTGGGTTGCCTGCTCGTAGCCGTACACGATCTTGATCAAGGTTGGCTCGCTCCAGGCGCGGCCCAGGACTTGAAGCCCGACCGGCAAGGTGTCGCGAACGAAACCCATGGGAACGGTGATCGCGGGGAAGCCGGTCGGTGGCGACAGCCGCGGGCTGTTGTTGCCGTGTGGCGTGTTGAGATCTCCGATCATGCGCGGAGGAAACGCCCACGTCGGATAGACGAGCGCATCGAGGGCATTGTCGTCCATCACCTTTTGCACCGACTCGCGCATCTGCCGGATGTTCTGAGCCACCTGCGCGCAGCGGGGGTTTTCCGTCAGGGGCGGCTCCGCCTGACGGTCGTGCAGCCGTTTCTCGATCGACGGATGGAACTTCCCCGACTTGATGATGTCCTCTAGGCTCTTCACCTGCGCGTCGGGCGCGAGCCGGGGCAGGTAGTCGTTGATGTCGAACTTGAACCGGAAGCAGAACAGCATCCCCGGCGGGATGGTGTCGATCTCAGCGATAGTGACGGGATCCACGATCGTCGCCCCCAGGCGCCGCAAGTCGGCAAGGGCCTGCTCCATGCGCTTCATCACGTCTGGATCGGTGTTCTGGGGGGTGAACAGCTGTCGGACGACGCCGAGCCGCGTGCCGCGCACGCCGTCCTTCTCCAGGAACTTCATGTAGCTGTCGGCCCGCTTTCCCTGACTGGCCGCGGTGACCGGATCCGCCGGATCAGGGCCGGCAATCACGTCGAAGATCGCCACGGCATCCCGCACGGTCCGCGCCAGGGGGCCGCCGATGTCCTTGTCGAGGAAGAGCGGCACGATCCCGTCGCGGCTGGTGAGTCCCATCGTCGAGCGGATGCCGACCAGGCTCGTGTGCGACGCTGGCCCGCGGATGGAGTTGCCTGTGTCGGTGCCGAGTCCGACGGCGCCGAAGTTGGCGGCGACCGCCGCGGCCGTGCCGCCGCTCGAGCCCGCGGTCACGCGATCGAGCGCGTATGGATTGCGTGTGTAGCCGGGCAGCAACGAGTTCACCGTCTCCATCGGATCGAAGGCGAACTCCGCCATGTTGCTCTTGGCGAGCATGACGGCGCCCGCTTCCCGGAGCTTCTTGATCTGGAAGGCGTCCGTCCTCGACATCACGCCCTTCAGCGAGAGCGATCCGGCAGAGGTCGGCATGTCCGTCGTCTCGTAGTTGTCCTTCACGATCAGCGGCACGCAGTGGAGCGGGCCGACGGGGCCCGATTGCGCGAACCTGGCGTCGAGAGCGTCGGCGACCTTCAGGGCATCGGGGTTCGCGACGACGATCGCGTTCAGGGCCGGCCCCTTCTTGTCGTACGCCTCGATGCGATCGAGGTACATCTGCACCAGGGCGCGACACGTCAGCGTCTTCGCCTTGAACGCTCCGTGAATGTCTGCGATGGTCGCTTCCTCGGAGCGGAGGAGAGCGAAGGCACCCACGTCGACGGGGGCTGCGGTGAGCAGGAGACCGACGAGCGCAGCGATCCACCGTCGCGAACGAGTCGTCATGCCGCGCCTCCAGTCCGAGGGTGCCCCGCGCGCTGCAACCCTAGCCGCAGGAGCATAGATAACACAAACCCCGTTCTCAGTCTTGCGCGAGGCCAAGTCCGGAGTTCACGAACGGCGATGTCACGCACCGTTCAATCAGTGATATATAGAGGTTGCCTCCCCCGGATCACGGCCACGTCGCCTACGCCGGGGCGGCGCACTGAAATGATCGACTTCACGGCCAAGCGGGTGCTGACCTTCGACTGCTACGGGACGTTGATCGACTGGGAGACGGGCATCCTCTCCACGCTCCAGCCGATCCTGGCGGACCATGGTGTGACGGTCGACGCCGATCGACTCTTGGCGCTCCACGCCGAGTTGGAGTCCGCCGCGGAGCGAGGTCCCTACACGCCCTATCGCCAGTTGCTGATGACGGTCCTCCGGGGTTTCGGCGAGCGCCTGGGCTTCGTGCCGTCCCCAGCTGAACAGACCCGGTTTGCCGACGCGGCGGGTGACTGGCCGCCGTTCGCCGATACGCGAGCGGCCTTGAGGGTGCTCGGGCGTCGCTTCCGGCTGGCAATCATCTCCAACATCGACGACGACCTGTTTGCCCGCACCAACCAACAGCTCGACATCACGTTCGACTGGATCGTCACCGCGCAGCAAGTCAAGAGCTACAAGCCATCGCTGAAAAACTTTCGCCAGGCCCTCGCGCGCAAGCTCGGCCTCGAGACGGTCTGGGTCAACCGGCGCCACGGCAAGGCAGGCTCCGGAGCCACCCCGATTGCCGACGCCCGGCCGGACCTCGAGGTACCGGACCTGGCGACACTGGTCACACTGTCCGGAGCCGCGTAGGGTCCCTTAGACCGAGCGTGAAAGTCGCCCTGAACCGTGAATCCGCAGCGCCGCTCGATTTGAGGGCGATCGTAACGTTGACACGCCACGATCGAGCACCTAGGATCATTGGGCCGCAGGCGCCGACTATGTACGTGTGTGTGCCGTCTGAAGCGGTGGGGGCAGTCGTCGAAGCTGTTCGCCGGTCTGTGCGAGTCCGCTTCTTGCCTTTCATTGTTTCAGTGCTCGCCATCGCCGTCGGCGGCTGCGCCACATCAACGTTCGAGGAGCGACTGAGCTACCTGGATCTCCTCAAGGCGCGCGGCACCCTCACCGAGGAGGAGTACGCGATCATGCGGCGACGGCTCGTCGAGACGGTCGACCCTGCAACCCTCAGGGCGTCTCCCGACGTGCCCTCTCCATCGACGGAGCCCGAGCGATCACCTGAACCGCTTTCGGCCGAGTCGATCGTCGGCTCTTGGAGTGGAGCCCACACGGGCGGTGGTGGATGGCACTGGGACGTCGTGACGATCGTCGAGTTTTCTCTCGCGGGAGACGATCTCCAATGGAGGATGACGCGGCGATTCCGTTCACCCACCGGCATGTCAGTCGCTCAAGCATCGGGGACGGCGGTCGTGCGCGAGGACCGCCTCGAGATGACCGGCACCTACGTCGACGGGGGCTACATGGCCAGCGACGGTACTCCGGTGGCCTACAGTCTCCAGCGCGCGGGCGACAGGCTCGAAGGTATCGCCTCGGGCGCTGACTCACGGACGCGGACGCTCTTGCTCCGCCGCGTCCACGCTGGTGCCGCGCCGGCAGCGCCCGTCATGTCCCCTGAAAGCCTCGTGGGCCAGTGGACCGGGACTCTGCTCGTGGCACGCCGGAGTGCAACCACCCAGATCCAGGACAACCCGGCCACGCTGCGGATTTTCGCCGAGGCGAACGACCTTCGGTGGACGCTGGAGAGCAGCTACTACGGTGAGCAACTCACAGGTTCCGGGACCGTCATCATCTCCGGAGATCATGCGAAACTGCTCGGCAGCTACAATGTGCCGACCGGCGGGGGCGGGCACTACGGGGTGGCGACCGGCGCGCGAGATATTTCCATCGAGTACACGGCGCGCCTCAGTGGCAATAACCTCCGAGGCGGTGGCACAGGCCTCGACCAGGTCCCCCAAAGCTTCCTATTCGAGCGGGCGAGCCAGTGACCTATCTTCTCTGTTACCTATCTTCCCGGTCGCTCAGAAGGCGTCATCTGCAGCTAAGCTCCTAACGATCTTCTCGCCGACTTCTCAGGCCTCCTCCCACTGCCCTTCGGGACTCTCGAAGCTGACGAGAAAGACAGCCCGCCCGTCACCGCTCTGTTCCTCCTTGACATGCCAGTCGGTCGGCCCGGGCCTTCACGAATCCGAGATCACGGAGAGGCCAAGCGTCCTTCGCTTGACTCTGTTGCGCTGAGGCGGCGTCAGCACCACCAGCCAACAGCGCGAGCGCCGTCGCGATGCTGGTTACAATTACCCACGAGCGCAGTCTCACTTGGCGGATCTCCTTGATTGCTCCTCTTTCCCTTTCTTCAAGCGACGAGAGCTCGCCGCCCGGTTCCTAGTTAATCCAGCCTTGTCACTGTGCCCCCACCTTCAATTGCTCGGCGATTTCCTTGGCCGTCCGCTTGGCCGAGCCTTCGATGGTGGTCCTCCCGCTCACCTGCCCCTCGACCTTGAACGCGCTGCTGACGATGAGCCCGATCGGGTTGCCACTGGCCACGACCACGGCAAGGGGCAGAGCCGCCCCCGGAGCCTTCGAGCCGGCGGAGTTGAGCTCCGCGGAACCGAGCCTCCGTAGCTCCTGTGGCGACATGACATAGACCTCGACCACCGTCTGCAGCTCGGGCGCCCCCGAGCCGAAGCCAATGGCGAAGCGCTTGACGACATTGCCGGAGTCGATGGAGACGAAATAGCCCACGATCGTGATGTCATTGAGCTGCGGCGGAGGCTGACCCGCAGCCTGCACGGCCGGAAGACCCATGGCCTGGATCTCGCCAACAAGATCCTTGGCGACTTGCGCACCGAGCTGCCGGCCGAGGCTCGCATCGTCCGACGCCTGCTGGACGTTGGGCGCGTCGACGGCGAGGTTGTACCCGGCGGGGAGATCCGAAGCGCTGGCGGCGAAGTCGTAGACGATGACGCGACCGGGCCGGGCCAGCCGGGGCCCCTCGTACGCTTGGCGGCTGGTGACCGTGGTCTTGCGCACCCGCTGATGAGGAGCAGGGCCAGGGCAGCCGCAACTCGCATCGCTGGCGCCGTCATGGCGTGGTCACGGCGCGGCCGGTGACGTCGTTCGGCCCGCAGGAAAGCTGGAATCATGTATTGCCGCATAGGTATGAGTTCCCTCCTTGGTAGGCTGCCCCTGCGCTACTGGCTCACCTTGTTGTTCCGCGTCGCCTGCGTCGGTTTCGTCTCGTCTTCCGGCGCCACCTTTGGCCGGTCGATGCTCAGCGTGATCTTGTTGACCTTTCCGGTGACGGCGAATGGCGGCTGGCCCATGGTACTGCGAAGATCAATGAGATGATCTTCGACCGAGGGATGCGACTGCTATCGGCCTTCGGTCCTACACGGATGGACTTTGGTCCTACCCTGACGAGTTTTGGGGTAGCCCCCCGAACGCAACCGAGTCTTGAATTTTCATGATATTCCTCTCGGGATTTCCGCCCAATCCAGCGAGCGGCTCTCCCCTTTCGCTAAGTGGTAGGTGCCCTGGGGACCGGTGGGAAGAGCTAAGAATGGTACCTTATGTCACGATGACGTGCGGAAAGGACGGGGCCACCGCCTCCGGAGGGCGTTCACGGTGCCTATCCCGCGCGGGCAAGAAGCGCTGCCGATACATCCAACCACACGGAAGGCATTCATCTTGAAGGCAACCCGGCTCTTGCTCGCCGTCATACTCGCCAGCGCAATCGGGGCTCCGATCGAGGCCTTGGCCGAGGACAAAAAGGTGGTGCAGCAGGTGAGGTCCGCAGATGTTCAGCTACCCATTGAAGGGAACTTGCCTTCTCTCGGCAGCGCGACCGAGTGGCTCAACTCACAGCCACTGACGGCGACCGGCCTGCGCGGAAAGGTCGTCCTCATCGACTTCTGGACCTATACCTGCATCAATTGGCTACGCTCACTTCCCTATGTCCGCGCGTGGGCCGAGAAATACAAGGATCAAGGATTGGTGGTGATCGGCGTGCACGCGCCCGAGTTCGCATTTGAGAAAAACGTCGACAACGTTCGCCTAGCCGCGAAGGCCATGAGGGTCGACCATCCGATCGCGATCGATAACGACTATGCCATCTGGCGTGCTTTCAAGAACGAATACTGGCCGGCCCTCTATTTCGTCGATGCGCAGGGGCGTATTCGACATCATCACTTCGGCGAGGGCGAATACGAACAGTCGGAAATGATCATTCAGCGATTGCTGGCCGAGGCCGGAGTCGGCGGCATCCGTCGCGAGCTGGTTTCGGTCGATACCCGTGGTGCAGAAGCTGCCGCCGATTGGGACAGCTTGAAGTCTCCGGAAAACTATGTCGGCCAGGAGCGCACCCAGAACTTCGCGTCTCCCGGCGGGGCCGTATTGGGCAAGCGTCGCGTCTATTCTGTCCCCGCGCGATTGAGACTCAATCATTGGGCCCTGTCGGGTGATTGGACGATGGAGAAACAGGCCGCCGTGCTGAACAAGCCCAATGGGCGGATCGCGTACCGCTTTCATGCCCGCGATCTTCATCTGGTCATGGGACCGGCACCGCGAGGAACTTCCGTGCGATTCCGCGTGCTCATCGACGGACGGCCGCCGGGGGCTGCTCACGGAATTGACGTTGACGACCAGGGCAACGGCACGGTGACCGAGCAGCGACTCTATCAGCTGATCCGGCAGCCGAAGCCCATCGCTGATCGACAGTTCGAGATCGAGTTTCTCGATCCGGGCGTGGAGGCTTTTGCGTTCACGTTCGGCTGATCCACGTCCCTTCGCGAGAACTTCTGTGGCTTGTATCGGTAGCCGTCCTCGCGGAAGCTCCCCTAGAACGCAGAAAGCCTAGTCAAGGGCGGCGGAAACGCCCTTGGCGTCCTTCGTCAGGGCGGCCGCCGGCGTGTCGATGTGGTAGAGGCGCGCGCAGTTGTCCCAGAGGATCTTGCGGCGGACCTCATCGCCGAACGGCAGTCCGAGAAACTGCGCCATCGCTTCGGGAAACGCGCCATCGGAATGCGGATAGTCGGTCGAGACCACGAAGAAGTCGGCGCCCATCTTGTTGACGACTTCGACCGCCGGCTCCTCGTCCACATCGAGCGCGATGTAGCATTGGCGCTTGAAGTATTCGCTGGGCAGCATCGACAGCTGATGCTCGCAGCCGGGGCCGAACTTCTCCCACTGGTCATCGAGCCGCCACAGCCACCAGTAGAGCCATCCGGCGGTGCCTTCGAGAAAGGCGCAGCGGAGCCGGGGGTGGCGTTCGAGGATGCCGCCGGTGGTCATGCTGGCGATGGCCCCCATCAGCTCGACCGGATTGCGAATGGCATGGGCAATCGGCTGGAAGTTGGCGTGGCCCACGAAGCGCCGCCCCGCATCGTCCTTGAGCGAGGTGTTGCCGGTCGGATGAAATCCGATCGGCACGTCGAGCTGCTCCAGCGCACTCCACAGCGGCTCGCATGCCTCGTCGTGCAGATGCTGGCCGTTGACCGGGTTCGGGGTGCCGATGACGGCGACGGCGCCAAGCTCCCTGACGCATCGGCGCGCCTCTTCGATTGCCGCCGGGATGCCGTGCATCGCGACCTGGGCGGCGAACTTCAGCCGCTCCGGCTGACTCTGGCAATAGTCGTGCGCCCAGTTGTTGTAGGCACGCGCGAGCGCCGCCGCGTAGTCCGGCGCGAGATCGTCGTGCATCAATATCTGCCGGCCGCGCGTGCCGTACATGACGGCGACGTCGACGCCCTCGATATCCATCGCGGTCAGGGTCGAGTCCGGGTCGAAGCCGCGCCCGCGCGCGACCTGGAAGTGTGGGTGCCGCGCGCGGCTCCGGCGCCGCAGCTCACGGCTGGACGCGGTGGCGGCCGTCGCCTTGCCATGCGCGGGAATGGCCAGCCCCTGCACCTCCATCCCCATGATGGTATCGGCGTGGCCTTTGTCCTCGGAGCTGTCGCTGAGCTTTTGCTGCTGCCCGCCGAAGAACCGCGGCGGGCTCGCTCGATGTGGGCCATCGAGGTAGCGGGCCCATAGATCGTCCGGCTCCATCATGTGAAGGTCGCTGTCGAGGATCAGATAGCCGTCGCGTGCCATGTCACACCTCCACCGGTTTCGAGTGACTGCCCCGCCGAACGCCCCATCGCGTCCCGGCGCTCGCCGATTATCTCCGGGAGCGCAGACGACATAAAGGGCCTTTCAAGCATGCCCGGTCACCCGCTCAGGCGTCCCGCGTCGGAGCGCAGGGGGCGACGCGCGAGGACGCGCCGGTGCTCGAGGAGCAGGCGCACCGTCTCCTGGAGCACCGTGGCCGCCGGCACGGCGACAATCATGCCGAGCACGCCGAGCGCATGGTTGCCGACGACCACCGAGCCGAGCAGGAGCGCCGGGTGGAGGTGGACGCTCCGTCCGATCGTGTACGGCTGGATGATCGTGTCGTCGAGCACCTTGATGGCCAGGAACAGCACGGCCACCCGCACGACTCCCGCGAGGCCCTGCCCCGGCGTCAGCAGCACCACGAGCCCGGCGGCGGCGGCCGAGAGCAGCGGGCCGAGGAACGGCACCACGTTGGCGGCGCCGGCGAAGGCGCCGAGCAGGAGGGGATACGGTATGCGCAGCGCCCAGAGCCCCAGCGCGGCCAGCACGCCCACCACGAGACCGTCCAGCACCACGCCCCGGATGTAGCGGCCGATGACGCCGTTGAGCTCGCGCCAGACCGCGACGGAGGTCTCCACGTGCTGAGGGGGCAGCCGGTCCATGGCCGCGGTGACGATCCGCGGCAGGTCCCGGAGCAAGAAGAACGCGAAGAACGGGACGAGAATGGCGAGCAGGAAGAGGTGCCCGGCGTGCTCGAAGAGGTCGCTCGGGTCCCTGGGGGCACGGTCCAGGACAAACCGGTTGGCCCAGCCCCCGCCCTCGTGGAGCACGCGGCGGAACACGGGCGCCGCCTCGACCAGCTCGCGCACCGCGCCATCGAGGCGCGTGTCGATCTGACTCGCCAGCGCGGGCAGACCGTCCACCAGCGCCGACGCCTCGATGACCATGCGCGGCCCCAGGAGCAGGCCCGCGGCGAGCAGCACGGCGATGATGACGGCGAAGAGCGCGCCGACCGCCACGCTCCGGCGGATGGCGCGGGCGTCCGCCCACGCGACGATCGGGCTGAGCAGGTAGGCGAACGCCATCGCGAGGAAGACGGGCAGGGCGAGGCCACGCGCCAGCCAGGCGAGCGCGGCGATGCCGGCGATCCAGAGCCAGCTCGGCTTCACGTCGGCTCGGCGGCCCCCAGCCCGGGCGCGGGCTCGGTCACGACCACCGGATTGCTCCGCGCGTACGCGGCAAGCAGCCGCGAGAGGTTGCGCATGACGACGACCGCGATCCGGGCCTCGCCGTCCATCAGCGCGTCGAAGTCGGTCTTGTAGAGGATGAGCAGCCGCGCCGGCGCGGCGACCCGCGCGCTGCGGGAGCGCCGGGACTCGTCGAGGAGGGCGAGCTCGCCGAAGGCGTCGCCGGCGCCCAGCGTGCGCACGAGGTGCTCGCCCCGCGGCGTCGCCTGGGTGATCTCCACCGTGCCCTCGACGACGACGAAGAGGGCGCGCCCGGGGTCGCCCTCGTGGAAGACGACCTCCCCCGCGGAGTAGGCCTTCTCGAGAAACCGCGTCGCCAGGCGGCCGAGCAGGCGGCGCGGCAGCCCGGCGAAGAGCGGCGAGTGGGCGAGAAAGGGCGCGCGTCGCGCCTGCTCGCGATCCATCGCCCACTCGAGCCACCGGGGCAGGCCCCGCTTCAGCACGGCGCGCCCTCTGGCTTGCGTCCGACGAGCTGGTCGGTGGTCATCCTGCCGCGGTCCTTGATCTGTACCGCGCGCTGCACGTCCGCGGGAACCCGCGTTCGGGGGCCATCCGCGCCATCCTGCTCCGGCGGGAGTGGCGGCGTCAAGGCGTCGGGTAGAGCGCCGTTTTCTTGCCTGGCGCAGCCCCGACTGGTGTCGTCGCTCATGCTCTCTACTGCCGTGCACCCTTCGGCGAGCACTACGCCACTTTTAGCCCCTTGATGCACTCGCCGCGGAAACCTTTGCCGGCCCTCCAGCGTTTTCAGGGCGACTCGACAAGCACCGCTCAGCGGTGTAGTGCCTCGCCGCCAAGAAACGGCGGTCGCCCCCACCCACACGTGCGAGGAGGTCGCGATGCGTACCCTCGTCTCCCTGTTGACCGCAGTTCTCCTGCTCTTCCCGGTCGCCGCTCAGGCCCAGGACAGTCGCGCGGCGCTCGAGGGCGTCGCCAAGGTGCTGGGCGCGACGAATCTGAAATCGATCGAGATTCAAGGCAGCGGCGTGACCTTCCAGGTGGGGCAGAGCGCGACCCCGGGGATGCCGTGGCCGCAGTTCAATGTCAGGACCTTCACGCGGGTCGTAAACTACGAGACGGCGTCGTTCCGTCAGGAGATCCTCCAGACGCGCGCGCTCGAGCCGCCTCGCGGCGGGGGAGCCTATATCCGGGGCGAGCACAAGCTGGTCTTTGTGCTGAGCGGCGACCATGCCTGGAACGTCACGGGCGACGCGGCGGCGCCGGCCCCGATCACGCTCGCCGACCGTCAGTTCCAGCTCTGGTCGACCCCGCACGGCGTCGTCAACGCCGCGCTGGCCGGCAAGGGCGCGATGCAGGGGCGCACGATCGTGTTCAGCGTCCCCGGCCGCTTCAAGGCGACGGCGTTCCTCGACACGGCGAGCCTCATCGAGAGAGTCGAGGCGACGATGTCGAATCCCGTGCTCGGCGACATGCCCGTCACCGTGAGCTACGCGGAGTATCGCGACTTCGGCGGCGTGAAGTTCCCGACGAAGATCCGCCAGACCTACGGCGGCTTCCCCGCGCTCGAGCTCACGGTGACGGAAGTGCGGCCGAACGCCGCCGTCGACATCCAGGTGCCGGACAACGTCCGCCAGGCCACCAACCCGTATGCGCGGGTGGCGACCCAGATGGTGGCCGACGGCGTCTGGTACGTGACCGGCGGCAGCCATCACAGCGTCGTGATCGAGATGAAGGACCACCTGATCGTCGTCGAGTCGCCGCTCAACGACGAGCGCGCGCTCGCGATTCTCGCGGAGATCCGCAAGCTGTCGAGCAAGCCCATCAAGTACCTGGTGGTGAGCCATCACCATTTCGATCACTCGGGCGGGGTGCGGGCGTTCGCGGGCGAGGGTGTCACCCTCATCACCCACGACCTCGCGAAGACGTACTTCGAGAAGGTCGTCTCGGCGCCCGCAACCGTGAGCCCGGATCACCTCGCGAAGTCGGGCAAGAAGGCCACGGTGGAGAGTGTCCGCGACCGGCGCTCGCTCACCGACGGAACGCGAACCGTCGAGATCCGTCACATCGTCGGCAGTCTCCACGCCGACGACATGTTGATGGTGTACCTGCCGAAGGAGAAGTTCCTGATCGAGGCGGACGCGTACACGCCGCCGGCGCCGAACGTGGCGCCGATGACGCCGCCGAGTGCGTTCACCGTCAACCTCGTCGAGAACATCACGAAGCAGGGATTCGCGGTCGACCAGATCCTCCCGCTGCACGGTCGCATGGTGCCGGTCGCGGAGCTGCAGAAGGCAGCCGGCCACTCTCACTGAGCGCTTCCCATTGGGGCGGCGGCACCGCGCGCCGTGCCGCCACCCGTACCGCCGCGGAGCCGAACAGGAGCGCCGCCGACCTTCTCCGCGTGACAAAGCCTCGGGCCCACGCTAGAATCAGCCGCTCGCGTCCGGGGAGTGCGGTCGAACTCGGAAGCCCCACAGGGAGGATCTCATGGCTCTCGCAACACTCGTCAGGGTCCGCTCCGCTCTCCTCGGCGTCGCCGTCATCGTGGCGGCGGTTGCGTTCGCGGGCGCCCCAGTCGCCGCTGCGAAGACAACGCTGACCGTCTACACGGCCGTCGAGGCCGACGATCTGAAGAAATACGCCGCCCGCTTCAACGAGGATCATCCCGACATCGAGATTAAGTGGGTGCGCGACTCGACCGGTGTCGTCACCGCGAAGCTCCTGGCCGAGAAGGCCAATCCGCAGGCCGACGTGATCTGGGGCCTGGCCGCGACCAGCCTCCTGGTCCTGAAGCCCGAGGGGCTGCTCCTGCCCTACGCGCCCAAGGGCGTCGACAAGCTGGACGCCCAGTTCCGCGACAGGGACAACCCGCCCGCGTGGGTGGGCATGGATGCCTGGGTCGCGGCCATCTGCTTCAACACGGTGGAGGCCCAGAAGAAGAGCCTGCCCAAGCCGACCTCGTGGAAGGACCTGACCAAGCCCGTCTACAAGGGCTCGATCGTCATGCCGAACCCCGCCTCCTCCGGCACCGGCTTCCTCGACGTCACGAGCTGGCTCCAGCTCTTCGGCGAGGCCGAGGGCTGGAAGTACATGGACGCGCTCCATCAGAACATCGGCGTGTACACGCACTCGGGCTCCAAGCCGTGCACGATGGCGGGGGCGGGCGAATACCCGATCGGTGTCTCCTTCGAGTTCCGCGCGGCCCGGCAGAAGAAGCAGGGGGCGCCCATCGACATCGTCTTCCCGTCCGAGGGCTCCGGCTGGGACATGGAGGCCACGGCGATCGTCAAGGGAACGAAGAACCTCGAGGCGGCCAAGACGCTCGTCGACTGGTCGGTGAGCGAGAAGGCCATGAAGCTCTACAACGAGGGATACGCGGTGGTCGCCATCACCAAGATGTCGCAGCCGATCGAGTTCGTCCCCGGCAACATGCTGGAGCACATGATCAAGAACGACTTCCAGTGGGCGGCGCTGAACCGCGCGAAGATCCTCGCCGAGTGGGAGAAGCGCTACGGCGCGAAGTCCGAGCCCAAGAAGTAGCGGGCGCGCGCAGCGGGAGGGCGAGGGAGAGGCGGAGGTGAGGGCGTACCTTCGCATCGAGCGCCTCACCAAGAAGTTCGGCGCGTTCACCGCCCTCGCCGACATCTCGCTCGAGATCCACGAGGGCGAGTTCGTCTGCTTCCTGGGCCCGTCGGGGTGCGGCAAGACCACGCTGCTGCGCGCGATCGCCGGCCTCGACATCCAGACGAGCGGCCGCATCGAGCAGGCCGGCCGCGACATCTCGGCCCTGCCCCCCTCGAAGCGGGACTTCGGCATCGTCTTCCAGTCCTACGCCCTGTTCCCCAACCTCACCGCCGCCGCGAACGTCGCCTACGGGCTCGAGAACGCGCGGGCCACGAGGGCCCAGGTGGCGGCGCGCGTGCGCGAGCTGCTCGACATGATCGGCATGGGCGAGCAGGGCGACAAGTATCCGGCGCAGCTCTCGGGCGGGCAGCAGCAACGGGTCGCCCTCGCCCGCGCGCTTGCCACCTCGCCCGGCCTCCTCCTCCTGGACGAGCCGCTCTCCGCGCTCGACGCGAAGGTGCGCGTGTACCTCCGCCACGAGATCAAGCAGCTCCAGCGGCGGCTCGGGGTGACCACGGTCATGGTCACGCACGACCAGGAAGAGGCCCTGACCATGGCGGACCGCATCGTGGTGATGAACCACGGCGTGATCGAGCAGATCGGGGCGCCCCTCGACATCTACCGCGCCCCCGCCTCCCCGTTCGTCGCCGACTTCATCGGCGTGATGAACTTCGTCGCCGGCGCCATGGTGCGCGACGGCGTGGTGCGACTCGGGCAGGTCGAGCTCGGCTGCGAAGCGGACAGCTTCGCGCCAGGCACTCCGGTGACGCTCGCCATCCGCCCGGAGGACATCGTGATGCAGGACGTCCGCGCCGGCGAGCCGAACACCCTCGAGGCGCGGGTGGGCGCGATGGTCTTCCTCGGCTCGTTCTTCCGCGCGGAGCTTCTCGACGGCTCGCTGGGTGACGCCCGGCTCCGCGCCGATCTCTCGGTGGACGTGGTCCGCCGGCTCGGGATCGCCGAGAACCACGTCGTCCCCTTCCGCCTGCCTAAGGACCGCATCCGGATCTACCCCGAGGGCACCGCCCATCGCTGACGCGGCGACCGCGCGCGCCGGCGACGTCGCCGCCGCCCCGCTCGTCCGCCCCCAGCTGAGCCGCGACGAGTGGGGCAGGCGCGCCCTGATCGGCGTCATCGCGCTCTACCTGGTGATCGCCCTCGCCCTGCCGCTCGGGCTCATGCTCGCCAAGAGCGTCCAGGGCCCCAAGGGGGAATGGGTCGGCGCCGCCAACTACCTCCAGTACTTCTCCACGCCGGCCCTGTTCCAGTCGATCGGGAACAGCCTCTGGGTCGCGACCCTCAGCACCATCATCACGGTCCCCCTAGCCTTCATCTACGCGTACGCGCTCACGCGCTCGCGCATGCCCGCGCGGGGGCTCTTCAAGACGATCGCGCTGATCCCGATCCTCGTCCCCTCCCTCCTGCCCGGCCTCGCCCTCGTCTACCTGTTCGGGAACCAGGGACTGATCAAGGGGCTCCTGTTCGGACACAAGATCTACGGCCCCATCGGCATCGTGATGGCGGAGGCCTTCACCACCTTCCCGCACGCGCTCCTCATCATCGTGGCGGCGCTGTCGCTCGCCGACGCGCGACTCTACGAGGCGGCGGTGGCCCTCCGCGCGACGCGGCGACGCATCTTCACGAGCGTCACCCTCCCCGGCGCCCGCTACGGGCTCATCAGCGCCACCTTCGTCGTGTTCACCACGGTGATCACCGACTTCGGCGCCCCCAAGGTCATCGGCGGGCAGTACAACGTGCTCGCCACCGACGTCTACAAGCAAGTCATCGGCCAGCAGAACTTCCAGATGGGCGCGGTGGTGAGCACGATCCTCCTCCTCCCCGCCGCCCTCGCCTTCTTTGTCGATCGCATGGCCCGCCGGCGCCAGGTGGCGCTGCTGTCGATCCGGGCCGTGCCCTACCAGCCCAAGCCGCACCGCGCGTTCGACGGGGCGATGCTGGCCTACTGCGTCGCCATCGGCGTCCTCCTCCTCGGCATGATGGCGGTTTCCCAGTACGCGGCGCTGGTGAAGTTCTTCCCCTACAACCTGAGCTTCACGCTGGCGCACTACGACTTCGACCAGAAGGGCGGTGGGGGCTGGAGCTCGTACTACAATTCGATTCGGCTCTCGCTCCTGACCGCCGTCATCGGCACCGGGATCGTGTTCGTGGGCGCTTACCTCGCCGAGAAGGGCCGCGGGTTCCTGGCCGGGCGCGCCGTGTTCCAGTTCCTCGCCATGCTCCCCATGGCCGTGCCCGGTCTCGTCCTCGGCCTCGCGTACATCTTTTTCTTCAACCACCCCGCCAACCCCCTCAACGGCCTCTATCGCACGATGGCCATCCTGGTGATCAACACGGTCGTCCACTTCTACACCGTGGGCCACTTGACGGCGGTCACGGCGCTCCGGCAGATGGACCCCGAGTTCGAGACCGTCGCCGCGTCACTACGCCAGCCCTTCTACAAGACCTTCTGGCGCGTGACGGTGCCCGTGTGCCTGCCCGCCATCCTGGACATCGGCATCTACCTCTTCGTCAACGCCATGACGACGGTGTCCGCGGTGGTCTTCCTCTACGGCCCCAAGACCGAGCTCGCCTCGGTCGCGGTCCTGAACATGGACGACACCGGCGAG
>WNFC01000480.1_pt1 | contig 39591 bp, 35 predicted proteins | sample 5400541 | NCBI WGS metagenome assembly WNFC01 (sample SAMN13153342, study PRJNA577476) | soil metagenome | isolation source: 120 cm saprolite under Douglas fir tree site 2 hole 2 replicate 1 | place: USA:California | collected 2015-04-18 | reverse complement strand
CGGGGTCGATGGCCAGGCCGCGCGGGCCGGCTTCGCCGCACCCGGGCTGGAACGTCGACACCACTTTGCGCGCTTTGGCGTCGATCACCAGCGTGCGGTCCTTGTCCTCGAGGTTCGTGTAGACGAGCCCCTTGCCCACGTCGACCGCGTAGCCCTCGGGCTGCCCCTCGAGGTCCATCTTGCCCACCAGCTTCGGCGCGCCCGGCTCCTTCACGTCGATGATCTGCAGCGACTTCTCGCGCGGCGTGGTCACCCAGACTTCGCGCGTGGCGCCGACGTAGAACGTGCCGTCGGGCGTGCCGGGCATCTCGACGCACCCCTTCTTCTCCAGCGTGCGCGCGTCGACGGCGCAGATCTTCGAATCGCCGCGGTTCCCGATGAAGGCATGGCCTTGCCCCAGCGTGACCGAGCTGGGACCCATCAGCCGATCGTTGCTGCCCTTCTTGGTGGGAAAACCTTCCACCGAGCGGAACGTGCCCGCCGCCGCGTCGAGCACGAACACCTTCCCGGTGTTGCCCGCCGGCACCCATACCTGGCCGCCCCCCGCGGCGAGATAGTCCATGATCACCGGCGGCGGCGCGGGCAGCGCGATCTTCGAGGGAGACAGAGACGACGCGGCGGAAGCCGCCAGCAGCAATGCGAGCGCGTGCATGTCCGACCTTTCGCTCAGGGCACCGTGGCGCAGTCGGCACAATATCGCCGCGCCACGCCGATGAGATCGTCCAGGTCGAGCGGTTTCTTCACATAGGCAGCGACCGCCATGTCCTTGGCCCGCTCCTCGAGGTCGCGATAGGCGGAGAGCACCACCACCGGAATGCCGGCCAGCTCGGGAGTCTTGAGCTGCTCGCGGCGGAAGCTGATCCCGTCCATCACCGGCATCATCAGATCGAGCAGGATGAGGCAAGGGGGCTGGCCGGCCGCGCGCAGGCGCTCGAGCGCCTCGTGGCCGTTGGCCGCGCCGACCGTTGGAAAGCCGCTCTCCTCGAGAATTTCGATGAGGCTCTCGCGAATGTCGGCGTCGTCTTCGACGACCAGCACACGGTGATCCATCGGCGGCAGGATAAGATGTCGCCCGACCCTACGCACTACAGTCGCGAACTGTCGTACGAATATCAACGTAAGGGGATGTCATGGGCGCACCGGAGCGGGAAGGCGGGCAGGACCGAGCGGTGATCGAGCAGGCCATCCGCAACGACGACATCCGCTCGTTGCAACTGGGGCCTGCCATCACGCTGCCGATGGGGGCCACGCTGCAGGAGGCGGTGGAGACGCTGCAGCAGCGCCACATCGGCTGCGTGCTGCTGGTGAGCGACGACGGGAAGCTGGCGGGCATCTTCACCGAGCGCGATCTGCTCAACAAGGTGGCGGGGCAGCGGCTCGAGTGGAAAAAGGAGCGCGTCGCCGACTACATGACCTCCGACCCCGAGACGCTGCGGCCCGACGACCGCATCGCCTGGGCTCTCAACCTCATGCACATGGGCGGTTACCGGCACGTGCCGCTCACCGACGAGGCGGGGCGGCCGGTGGGGGTGGTGTCGGTCAAGGACATCGTCGATTTCATCGTGGACCTGTTCCCCGCCGCCGTGTTGAATCTCCCGCCCGACCCGCACCGCAAGCCCGGATCCGACGACGTGGGCGGAGGAGAAGACTGAGCATGCGATCGTTCTTCGTCTCCCTCGCGCTGGCCGCCTGCACGGCCGCGCCGCAGCCGAAGCCTGCCCTCGCCGAGTCGCAGCCGCCCGTCGCGCGCAAGGTGCCCAAGGACGTCACCGTCCACGGCGACAAGCGCATCGACGATTATTTCTGGCTGCGCGACAAGGGAACCCCCGAAGTCGAATCGTACCTGCGCGCCGAGACGGCCTATGCCGACGCGGTCATGCAGCCCACCGCGGCGCTGCAGCAGAAGCTCTACGAGGAGATGCTCTCGCGCATCCAGGAGACCGACACGCAAGTGCCGTTCCGGCGCGACGGCTTCTACTATTACTCGCGCACCGAGAAGGGGAAGCAGTACCCCATCGTCTGCCGCAAGGCCGGTTCGCTCCAGGCGCCCGAGCAGGTCATCCTCGACGTGAACGCGCTGGCCGCGGGGAAGAAGTTCCTCGGGTTGGGCGGCTGGCTCCCGAGCGACGACGGGTCGCTCCTGGCGTATTCGACCGACGAGACGGGTTTCCGCCAGTACGACCTGCACGTGAAGGACCTGCGCACCGGCGCGGCCGGGCCGGAGAAGATCGCGCGCGTCGACGGCTTCGCCTGGGCGCGCGACGGCAAGACGCTCTTCTACGTGACGGAAGAACCGCAGACCAAGCGCGCCAACCAATTCTGGCGCCACGCGCTGGGCGCGGCCAAGGACGACCTCGTCTACGAGGAGAAGGACGAGATGTTCGACCTGGGGGTCGAGCGCTCGCGCAGCCGCGACTTCATCTTCGTCACCTCGGCGAGCCACACCGCCAGCGAGGTGCGCTTCTTCGGCGCCAGCGATCCCTACGCCAACCTCGTCGTCATCCAGCCGCGCGAGAAGGACCACGAGTACTACGTCGATCACCGCGGCGGCCTGCTCTACATCCGCACCAACTCGGGCGGCCGCAACTTCCGCCTGGTGACCGCGCCGGTGTGGGCGCCGCGCAAGGAGAACTGGAAGGAGATCGTCCCGCACCGCGACGACGTCATGCTGACGGACATCGACCTCTTCCGCGATTTCCTCGTCCGCTGGGAGCGCGAGGGCGGGCTGCCTCAAGTGGCCGTCACCAGCTTCGCCACCGGCGAGACGCGGCGGGTCCAGTTCCCCGAGGCGGATTACCAGGTCTCTCCCGAGCACAACGCCGAGTTCGACCAGGCGGCGCTGCGCATCAAGTACGAGTCGCTGGTCACGCCGCCCTCCGTGCTCGACGTCGACATGTCGACGCGCGAGCGCAAGGTGCTCAAGCAGGAGCCGGTCCCGAACTACGACCCGAACCTCTACCAGTTGGAGCGCATCTGGGCCGTTGCCAGCGACGCGGTGAAGATCCCCATCGCGCTGGTGCACAAGAAAGGCGCGGCGAGAGACGGCAAGAGTCCACTCTACCTCTACGCGTACGGCGCGTACGGCATCGCCTATCCCGACACCTTCAAGTCGGACCGTTTCTCGCTGGTGGACCGCGGCGTCACTCTTGCCATCGCCCACATCCGCGGCGGTGGAGAGTTGGGCAAGCCCTGGCACGACGCGGGCCGCATGATGAAGAAGAAGAACACCTTCACCGATTTCATCGCGGCCGCCGAGACGCTGGTGAAGCAGGGTTACACTTCGTCCGACCGGCTCGCCATCGGCGGCGGCAGCGCCGGCGGGCTGCTGATGGGGGCGGTGCTCAACATGCGGCCCGACCTCTTCAAGGTGGCCATGGTCTGGGTGCCGTTCGTCGACGTGATCAACACCATGCTCGACGAGACGCTGCCCCTGACGGTGGGCGAGTTCGAGGAGTGGGGGAATCCCAAGAATCCCGAAGCCTACGCCTACATGAGATCGTACAGCCCCTACGACAATATCGAGGCCAAGGCGTATCCGGCCATGCTGGTGCGCTCGAGCTACAACGACAGCCAGGTGATGTACTGGGAGCCGGCCAAGTGGGTGGCGAAGCTGCGCGCGGCCAAGACCGACAAGAACCCGCTGCTCTTCAAGGTGAAGATGGACCCCGCCGGGCACGGCGGCGCGTCGGGCCGCTACGACAAGCTGCACGACGTGGCGTACGACTACGCCTTCCTGCTCAGCTCTCTCGGCGCGGCCCGGTAACGCCCGGTCTCACTGCACCGAGACGTCGTCGTAGATGGTGTAAGTCGGGTCGGTCGGCCAGTTGTCGTCGTGGTTGGCGAGCGTGAGGGTCAGGCTGTGGCCGCCCGTGCCGGCGAGACTCGTGCTCACCTGCACCCAGGTTCCGGTGTTGGTGCACGTCTGGGGGAGGATGGTCTGCGTGGTGCCCGTGGTGTTGTCGCGCAGCGTGGCGGTGGCCCAGTCGTACGTGACGGTGTCGGGGCAGACGACCTGGTACCAGAAGCTCAGCGTCCCGCCCGCGGCCGGCGCGGTGAAGGTCTGCGCGATGGAGCTGTCGCCGCCGGGGCTGGTGCTGCCCACGCGCGCGGCGAACGAGCCCGAATGCACCGGCGAGGTGACGATGGCCGTCACGCCGCTCGGCGTCCACCCGCTGAACGTGCCCGTCTCGAAGCCGCCGTTGACGATGGGATTCGCGGGCGGCACGTTGACCACCAACGTGACCGTCGTGCTGTGCGAGGGGCCCGGGCTCGGATAGGCGCCGCCGATGGTGAGCGTGTAGCTGCCGGCCGGCGTGTTCGAGGCCGTCGAGACGGTGAGCGTCGAGCCGCTGCCGGCGGTGGCCGAGGTGGGGTTGAACGAGCCGCTCGCGCCGCCGGGCAGACCGGTCAGGCTATAGGTCACCGTCTGCGCCACGCTGCCGCTCGCCGCCGACGTGCTCACGCTGTAAGTCGTCGAGGCGCCCTGGGTGACGGTCTGCGAGGCGGGCGACGCCGAGATGGAGAAGTCGGGAGGCGTGTTCACCACCAGCGTCACCGAGGCGTTGTGCGCCAGCGAGCCGCTGGTCCCGGTGATGGTGAGCGGGTAGCTCCCCGCCGGCGTGGTGCTCGCCGTCGAGACGGTGAGCGTGCTGCTGCCCGAGCCGGCGACCGACGCGGGGTTGAAGCTGCTGGTGGCGCCGGCGGGGAGGCCGCCCACGCTGAACGTCACCGTGCCGGTGAAGCCGTTCTGCGCCGCGACCGTGGCCGTGTACGTCGTCGAGTTGCCCGCCACCACCGATTGCGACGGGGGAGTGGCGGAGATGGTGAAGTCGGGCGAGGGCGGCGCGTTGGACGTGAAGACCACGTCGTCGTACCAGGTATAGGTCGGGTCCGACGGGTAGTTGTCGTCGTGGTTTTTGAGCGTGATGGTGAAGCTGTGGCCGCCCGCCGAGGCCGCGATGGACGTCGAGGCTTGCACCCACGTGCCGGTGTTGGTGCAGGTGTTGGCCAGCATGATGGTGGTGGTCCCCGCGGTGTTGTCGACCAGCGTGGCGCTGGCCCAGTCGTAGGTGATGGTGTCGGGGCAGTGCACCTGGTACCAGAACGAGAGCGTGCCGCCGTTGGCCGGCGCCACGAACGTCTGCGCGATGGAGCTGTCGGCGCCGGGACTGGTGCTCCCCACCTGCGCGGCCCACGCGCCGGTGTGCGAGGTGGAAACGACGCTGGTCGTTCCGGTCGAGGTCCAGCCGCTCAGGTTGCCGGTTTCGAAGTCGCCGTTGACGATGGGGCTGCTGCCCGGCGGGGGCGTGACGCTGAGCGAGACGCCGGTGCTGTGCGTGGCCGAAGGCGCCGTGCCCGTGACGGTGATGGAATACGAGCCTGTCGGTGTGCTCGACGCCGTGGTCACCGTCATGGTGGAGCTGCCGCCCGTCGTGACCGAGGCCGGGTTGAAGCTGGCCGTCGCGCCGGCGGGGAGTCCGCTCGCCGAGAGCGTGATGGTCTCGGTGCTGCCGAGCGTGAGGGTGGTGGAGATGGTCGAGGTGCCCGACTGGCCCTGCTGGATGGAGAGGCTCGTCGGGTTGGCGCCGATGGAGAAGTCGTTGGTGGGCGGCGGCGTGGCCGGGCAGCCCGGCAGCTTGAACGAGCCGATGCGCGTCTTCCAGTTGAAGGTGCCGTTGCTGGGGATGTACTCGTTGGTGACCCAGAAGGTGCAGTCGTCGGTCGGGTCGACCCCCAGCATCGAGTAGTCGCCCCAGCGACTCAGGTTGGTGAGCTGCGAGCCGCCGCCTTCGAAGAGCGAGCCTTCGCCTTGCGTCATCGTGCCGGCCGCATCGCCGGCGAGCCGGCCGGTGTAATGGACGCCGGGCCTGGTCGAGCTGCTCGAGACGCTGTAGCCCAAGGCGATGTTCCCCGCCTGGTCCATGGCCGCCGAGCCCATCCAGCGGAAGAGCGCGTCGGGCGCGTAGGTGCCTTGCTGGAAGATGCTGAGCGTGTTCGCCGACGCGCCCACGCGCAGCTCGTACCAGCGCACGCCGGTGACGCTGCCGGCGGTGATGCTGTGGTTCAGGACCAGCGCCTGGTGGTCGCCCAGGTTGCGGTAGGCGAGCCGGAACATGACGCGGTCGGCGAGCGAGTCGAGCTGCTGCGAGGTGCCGGCCTGCGGAATGCACGTGCCGCCGTTGCACGCTTCCGAATACGCCGCGGTGGCGAGGGTGGTGGGACCGGTCAGCGTGGTGTTGGCCGGCGTGGTCCAGTCGACGTGGAACGTCCAGTACGCCAGCTGGTTGGGGCTCGCGCCCAGTCCGACGATGTAGTTGGGCGCCCCGGCGGGCGGCTGCTGCGCGCCGTCGAGGTCGCTGGGTAAGAGGCCGCCGAACGAGGTGCTGGTGGTGAAGCACTGCTGGGTGGCGGAGAGGCCGCCCAGCATGCGCGTGCGGTCGTACGCGCAGATCTGCGCGCCGCGGAACGTGTTGCGGCTGAACATGTTGAAGGTGACGTAGTAGGCATCGGGCCACACGCCGAGCTTGGGGTAGTCGGGGAAGGCCGAGTAGCTGAACGAGTAGCGGTAGTACGAGCCGGTCGGATCGGCGGTCTGCGAGACGGCCACGCACTGCGCGTTCCCACCCGTGACGGCGAACTGCGAGATGATCCAGCGGTCGGCGATGGGGTCGTAGAGCACGACGGGGTCGCCGTCGTTGTCGTTCTGGCAGAGGCCGCCGAAGCCGCTCCACAGCGTGTTGATGGTCACCGGTCCGTAGAGCGCCGTGCCGGCCTTGTTGAAGATGGCGAAGTCGGTGTTGACCGTCTGCACGTAGTGGTTGGGGCCCACGTCGCCGTTGGTGTCGGGGGGCGCGGCGTTGACGGTGAAGGTCCCCGCCGGGCCGGTGAAGCCGTTGCCCACGCCGTCGAAGGAATTGAGGATTGTCGGCGCCAGCAGGCTGATGTGCCTGCTCTGCCGGACCGGGTCGGGGCGGAGCGCCGCCTCGGTGTTGAAGGGCCGCGGGATGGGCTTGACCTCGTGGTCGGCGCGGTCCTGGCGTGGCGCGGGCGGGATCAGCCACAGGGGAGGCGAAGCGTCGTGCTGCGTGGCGCCGGTCACATCGGGGGAGCTCCGCTGGGGCGCCGCCTCGTCCGACTCCGCCGGGCCGTGCGCGGCGCACCCGGCGATGAGAGACGACACCAACAGCGGGACCGACGAAAAGATCCGGCTTCTCATGGATTCCCCTCCCGAGAAGCGCGAAAACCTATCCGCTATCGCCTCCCCACCGCAAGCGACAGTCGTCGTGTCGTCGGGTGGCGCACGGGCGCGCGTTGGGTTATCCGTTTTTCGATGGCCGAACTGCACTCGGGGCGGATCGTCGAATGGCGCCGGCTCTCGCCCAGTCTGTCCCTTTTTCGCCTCGTGGCCGAGGACGGAAAGCCGTTCCCCAAGTACCAGGCGGGCCAGTACATCGCGCTGCGGCGCGACGACTGTCTCCTCACCCGCAAGGTGAAAGAGGGCGACGAGACGCGCTACGTCCCCGACCTCGACGAGAAGGGAGAGCAGAAGCGCGGGACCGTGACGCACTCGTATTCCATCGCCTCGGCGCCCTTCGAGTCGGAGCAGGGCAACTACCTCGAGTTCTACGTGGTCCTCGAGAAGGACCGCGACGGCGTGTTGGGGCGCTTCACCGGGTCGCTCTTCCGCCTCGAGCGCGACCACAACGACAAGCTCGCCTACCTCGAGCGCATCGTGGGCGACTTCACGCTGGCCAAGCGCGCCAAGGGCTTCGAACACGTCTTCATGGTCGGCACGGGCACGGGGCTGGCGCCCTTCGCCTCGATGCTCAAGCAGCTCCACCATGACGCGCAGCTCGGCGCCGCTCCGCCGGCGCGCTACACGCTGCTCCACACCAACCGCACCTACCAGGAGCTGGCCTACCACCGCGAGCTGCTCGACATCGAGGCCTCGAAGCGGCTCGATTTCGTCTACCTCCCGTCGGTGAGCCGGCCCGAGCCGCGCGACCGCGACGATCCGCAGATTGGGGTGGGGCGCGCCAACAACCTCTTGCGCCACATCTTCGATCTGCCGCCGCGCGAGGCGACCGCCGTGGCGCTCGAGCTGCCGCGCGAGAAGCCGCTGGCGCTTCTCAGGCAAAGGATCATCCCCTCCCGCACGGTGGCGCTCACTTGTGGAAACCCGCACGGCATGGAGGACATTGCCTGGATCGCGGGGCAGACCGGGATGAAGTTCGAGAAGGAGGACTGGTAGCGCTTGCCAGCGAGATGGGCTGCGGCCCTGCGGCGCCCCAAGGCTTGAAGCGGCCGGCGGCATGGATTGCGCTCTGCGCGGCGGGGGTCTTCGCCCTGCTTGCCACTCCGCGCCTCGGTGCGCAGGGCGTGTACATGGACGAAGTCTTCCAGGCGTCGGGTGCGCTCGCCTGCATCGGCCGCACGCCGTTCTACCCCCCCGGGGCGCAATGGGGCCGTCTTCCTCTCATGACCATGGGCTATCTTGGCGCGCTCAAGTCGCTGCTCTACGGACAGTGGATACGCCTCGCCGGTTTCGACATCGTCAGCTGGCGGATCTTCGGCATCGCCGCCGTCTCCCTTGCGCTGCTGGCCTTCATGTGGCTCTCGCTGCCGGCGCTGCGGCCGCGAGGAGGTCTAGCCTTCGCTCTCCTCTTCCTCACCGACACCACGGTGCTGCTGACCACGCGGCACGACTGGGGTCCGGTCGCCATCGCGCTCGCTTATCGCCTCGCATGGCTGGGCTTGTGGCTGCGCGCCAGCGAGCGCGGCGCGGCCAGCACCGCCGAAGCGATCCTCCTCGGCGCGCTGCCCGGACTCCTGCTCTGGGAGAAGCTGCACTACGCCATCTTCCTTCCCGCTGCGGCGGCGATGCTGCTCGCCAGCCCGGCGGTGCGGGTGCGGTGGCGCGCGTTGATCGCGGGCGGCGTGCTGGGCGCGCTGCCGCTCCTTCTCATCAATGCGTTCTTCCGGCTCCTCTCGTTCCGCGGCGTGGTCGCGGAGCATGCGCCGCGCAGTCTTGCCTCCTTTTCACACTACGCGTTGGACATGCTCGCGCTCGGCGCGGGGTATGGCGCGCGCTCTTTCATCCTTGGGTCCGTCCCGCCGGAAGGCCTGGGCAACGCCGAGGCGGCTCTTCTCGCGGCGGCGCTGGTGGCGGCGGGAGCGCTCTCGTGGCGGGCGCGCCGCGACGATCCCCGCGCGCGCTGGTCGCTGGCCTGCCTCGGCGCCTACCTCTCGCAGGTGGTGCTGCTCTATCTCGTGCCGCGAGACATATGGGTGCACCACTGGATCGCGCCCACGCCCTTCCAGTACGCCGCAGTGGCGCTCTCACCGCTGGTGCAGAGGCCACGACCCGCGCCCGCACTGCTTCTCGTCCCCTGGCTGTGCGTGCGGCTCTGGAGCGCGGGCGACACGCAGCGCTCCTTGTGGAAGGGAGACGCTTCGGGCAGCTACCATCCCGCCCGCACCACGATCGCGCGTTACGCCGCCGCGCATGCGCGCGACACGCTTTTCGTCGTCGCGGAGTGGGGGTTCTCCCTGCAGATGGACGTTTTTTCGCAGGGCAGGGCGCTGATGGTGGAGCCAAGCGCCGCGCCCGATCCGCGGCAGGCGCTCGACGCTGCGCTGCGCGCCGCGCACGATCGGCCGCATTATTACCTCGTCTGGGACGCGCTCCAGCCGCGCGTGGAGTGGCCGGCGACGGGCGCGACCCGGCGAGCCGCGGCGGAGCTGGCGCGGCGCGAGCTGCCCCTCGACGCCGAGCTGGCCGGTATCCCCGGAGTGCGCAAGTTCGAGAATCCTTACGCGAGCCATTGAATTATCTTTCCCGCTCCAGCGTATGAGGGGAACCATGAAATGGACCTGCGCTTTTTTCCTCCTTCTAGCCGCATGCACCTCGGCCCGCCCCGCGCCCACCAAGGAGGGCGATCTCGAAGCGCGCCGCAAGCAGCTCGCCGGCCTCATCTCCGAGCAGTGGGAATACACGCTGCGCACCAGCCCCGAGTTCGCCAGCATCCTGGGCGACCTGCGCTACAACGACCGGCTCTCCGACGTCACCGAGAAGGCCGTTTTCGCCGAACTGGAGCAGTCACGGGAGTTCGCGGCGCGCTTCTCGGCCATCGACACCACCGGCTTTCCCCAGCAGGAGGCGCTCAACAAGACGCTCATGCTGCGTCGACTCGAGCGCAAACTCGAGGGCGCGGTCTTCGAGAACTGGCTCATGCCGGTGACCCAGTTCTACGGCCTGCACATCCAGGCGCCGCAGCTGGTCAGCCTGCTGCGCTTCGAGACGGTGAAGGACTACGACGACTACCTCGCGCGCCTGGCGGCCCTCCCCAAGGTGTTCGACGACGCGACGGCGCTGATGGGCAAGGGCATGGAGAAGAAGCTCATCCCGCCGCGCTTCCTGCTGGAAAAAGTGGCCCGGCAGGCCGAGGCGGTCGCGGGCGGCAAGGTCGAGGAGAGCCCCTTCGCCGCGCCGCTGCGCAAGTTTGGCGCCGGCGTTCCCGAGGCCGAGCGCAAGCGCATCCGCGCGGCGATGCTCGAGGTGATCGACCAGCGCGTGAACCGCGCCTACCAGAAGTTCGCCGCCTTCGTGAAGGAGGAGTACGCGCCCAACGGCCGCGTCGATCCCGGCCTCTGGTCGCTGCCGCTCGGCGAGGAGCGCTACGCTTACTTCGTCAAGGACAACACCACCACCGACATGACGCCCGGGGAGATCCACCAGCTGGGGCTGCGCGAGGTGGCGCGCATCGAGGGCGAGATGATGGGCATCGCCTCGAAGCTCGGCTACCCGGACCTCAAGTCGTTCAACGCCGCCGTGGAGAAGAACCCCGACCTGCGGCCCAAGTCTCGCAAGGAGATGCTCGACCTCTACCGCAAGTACACCGAGCAGATGTACGCGCGGCTGCCGCAGCTCTTCGGGCGGCTCCCCAAAGCGAAGGTCGAGGTCATGCCGGTGGAGGACTTCCGCGAGAAGGAGGCCGCGGGAGCAGAGTACAACCAAGGCACGCCCGACGGATCGCGGCCCGGGCACGTGATGGTCAACACCGGGGACTTCCAGGGCCGCAAGACCATCAGCATCGAGACCACGGCGTATCACGAGGGCGTGCCGGGCCATCACATGCAGATCTCCATCGCGCAGGAGATGCCCACGCTGCCGCCTTTCCGGCAGCAGTACTTCGTCACCGCATACGTCGAGGGTTGGGCGCTCTATTCGGAGCGGCTGGGTCGCGAGGTGGGTGGTTTCCAGGATCCCTACAGCCTGTACGGACACCTGCAGGACGAGATGTTGCGCGCCATCCGGCTCGTCGTCGACACCGGCCTGCACCACGAGCGATGGACGCGGCAGCAAGTGGTGGACTTCTTCCACCAGCACTCGAACCAGGACGAGACCGACGTGCAGGCCGAGACGGATCGCTACATCGCCATCCCCGGGCAAGCCCTGGGATACAAGATCGGCCAACTCAAGATCCTCGAATTGCGCGCCAAGGCGAAGCAGGCGCTGGGGCCCGCCTTCGACCTGCGCGCCTTCCACGACACGGTGCTCGGCGGGGGGCCGCTGCCGCTCGACGTGCTGGAGCACGAGGTCGACCGCTGGATCGCCTCGCGCAAGGGATAGCTGTTCACATGGTTCCGGTATGTTTTCGCTTGCCGCCGGAGCGGCCGGGCGCAAGAACAGGGGCGGGGGAGAAAGCCGGACGGGTGACATGGCGGAAGTGGCGTATCGGTCGGTGGTGAAGCTCGAGCGGGTGAAGGGCCCGCTGCGCAAGGCGTGGCTGCCGGCCGAATCGAAGCCGGTCGTTTTCGGGACACACGGCGCCGTCGCGCAGCACTACGGCGCCGCGCCCGGGACGTTCGAACCGCACGCGACCACGCTCGACTACGTGGTTGCCGCCGCGGCGGGTTGACTGCTCGGGACCTACGGAGGCGCGCTGGAGGCGCGTCAAATCAACGCAGCGGGCGGCGCGCTGACGGGGGAGGCCGAAGGCGAGGTCGAGCTCGACGGCAAGGTGCTCGTCATCCGCCGCATCAACGTCAAGCTGCGGCTCAAGGCGCCGGAGGCGCAGCGCGAGACGGCGCAGCGCGTGCACGGGTTCTTCGCGCAAAACTGCCCTGTGTACCGTTCGCTGCACCCGCAGATCGCCATCACCACCGAGCTACAGTTCGAACCCGTCAGTTAAACATGTTTCGGGCTCATCGTGACGCCGGGGGCACCGGGGCGGGGCGTCCCGGGCGACCTGAAAGATGAAATATCGAAGCTCGTCCAGCCGCGAGTGACTTCTAGAAGCGCAGGCCGTGGGCTGCGAGGGGAGCGGAGAAACCAGTTTCGCGGTGGTCTGCCACTGGGCCCCTGAAGACCCGATCGGAATTTGAGGCTGCGTCGACGGCGCCGAAGATGAGGCCGACGCCGAGGCCGATGCCCGCGCCGATCAAGACGGTGCGCTGCCAGTTGTCCCAGTTGCCGTTGCTCGCGACGTAGCGGTTGTAGAGCACCACGCCGCCGCCGGCCGCCGCGCCCAGGACCGCGCCGCCGACGGCATCGCCGATGATCACGCTGCCGGCAGAGCGCCGCGGCGACTGCACTTCGACCACCTCGGCGGGAAGGGCCGGGTGGGACTTGCTCACTTCGCTGCTCCTCTGGATGTCGTTCGCGCGCGCCGGGACCGCCAAGGAGGCCGCCAGCGCAGACGCCAGAATGGTTGCTTTCAGCATGATGAGAATCCTCCTTGGCTGAAAGCTGCTGACAGGGCGCCCTCGCCGCAAGAGAACGGGCCGCCGTGCGGGCGGCTACTTTCCCGCGGCGCTCGACGAAGGAGGCGCCGAGTCGCTGGGCACGGGGAACCCGCGCTTGCGCATGAGCGCCGCGATGCCCGGGTCGCGCCCGCGGAAGGCGCGATAGCCGTCGGCTGGGTCGACCTTGTTGCCGGCGCTGAAGACGTTGTCGCGCAGCCTCCTCGCGACCGCCTTGTCGTACGGCCCGCCGGCCTCGAGGAACGCCTCCCACGCGTCGGCTGAGAGCGTGTCCGACCAGAGATAGCTGTAGTACCCCGCCGAATATCCGTCGCCCGCGAACACGTGGCTGAAGTGCGCGGTGCGGTGGCGCATGACGATCTCGCTCGGCATTCCCAAGGACGCCAGCGTCTCGCGCTCGAACTTGCGCGCGTCGATGGGCGCCTCGCCCGCGAGGTGCAGCTTCATGTCGATGAGCGCGCTGGCGAGGTACTCGACGGTGATGAAGCCCTGGTTGAACCTTTCGCTCTTCTCGATCTTCCTCACCAACTCCGCGGGAACGGGCTGGCCCGTCTGGTAGTGGAGCGCGAAACGATCGAGGACGGGCCGCGTCGAGACCCAGCGCTCGAGGAGTTGCGAAGGAAACTCGACGTAGTCGCGCGCCACGGAAGTGCCGGCGAGAGAGGGATAGACGACGTTCGAGTTGAGCCCGTGCAGCGCGTGGCCGAACTCGTGGAAGAGCGTGCGCGCGTCGTCCCAGCTGATGAGGATGGGCTCGCCCGCCTTTCCCTTCACGAAGTTGGCGTTGTTGGAGACGATGACCGGCACCTCGCCCTCGAGGCGCGATTGCCGCCGGTACTCGTTCATCCAGGCGCCGGAATTCTTGCCGGGGCGCGCGTACGGATCGAAGAACCAGAGGCCGGCGTGCTTGCCCGAGGTATCGGTCACCTCCCAGACGCGCACGTCGGGGTGATAGACGGGGATGGAACCGTCGGTGATCTGCTTGAACTGCAGCCCGAACAATTCGCCCGCCACCCAGAACATGCCCTCGCGCAGCTTTTCCAGCTGGAGGTACGGCTTGACGTCGTTCTGGTCGAGGTCGTACTTCGCCTTGCGCACCTTCTCCGCGTAGAAACGGTAGTCCCACGGCTCGATCTTGATGCCCGCGCGCTCGGCGTTGGCGATGGCCTGCATGTCGGCCACCTCCTCGCGAACGCGAGCGACGGCAGGCTTCCACACCGCCTCGAGCAGCGCCATGGCGCGCTCGGGCGTCTTGGCCATCGAGTCCTCGAGCCGCCAGTGCGCGTGCGTGGGATAGCCGAGCAGCTTCGCCCGCTGCGCCCGCAGCGCGAGGATGTCGGCGATGATCCGGTTGTTGTCGTGCGCGTCGCCGTGGTCGCCGCGGGTGGTGAACATGCGCCAGACCTTTTCGCGCAGCTCACGGCGCGTCGACCAGGTGAGGAAGGGATCGACGCTCGAGCGCGTATTGATGACAGCCCACTTCCCCGTCTTGCCGCGGCTGGCGGCGGCGGACGCGGCCGCCTCGCGCAGCGCGGGGGGCAGGCCGGCCAGGTCGGCCTCGCTCTCGAGCAGGACCATCTGTGAGCCTTCTTCGAGCACGTTCTGGCTGAAGCTGGTGAAGAGGGTGGCGAGGCGCTGGTTCAAATCGGAGAGCTGCTTCTTGGCCGCCTCGTCCAGCTTTGCGCCGGCGCGGACGAACTGCGTGTAGTCGAGCCACACCAGCCGCTTCTGCTCGGCGTTCAGGTCGAAGCCGTCGCGCTTCTCGTACACCGCGGCGATGCGCTCGAAGAGCTTCTTGTTCTGCACGATCTGATCGTTGAACGCGGCCAGCTTGGGGGCCATCTCGCGCTCGATGGCCTGGACCTCGTCGTCGTTCATCGTCGAGGTGTAGATTTCGTAGACGGCGGTGACGCGGTCGAGTGCGTGGCCGGCCCGCTCCAGCGCGGCGATGGTGTTGTCGAAGGTCGGCGCGGCGGGGTCCTTGGCGATGCGGTCGTCCTCCGCCAGGTTCTCGGCCATGGCCGCGTCCAGCGCCGGTTTGAGATCGGCGACCTTGAAACGGCCGAAAGGCGGAACGCCACCCCACGGACCCGTCCACGGCTCGAGGAGCGGATTGGCCGGCCCCGCAGCCTGCGGGGGCGCCGCGGGTTTCGGGGGATTGGTTGCGCAGCCGAGGGTGACGATGGTCGCTCCGAGGATTCCGGCGGCAGATGATGTCATGGTCCCATCCTGGTCGTTGGGGCCGCCCTATGACGCCGAAGGAGACTCTGTATTTCGGCTCTTGGTCGGCACTTGCTGACGTTCGCGGGCACTTTTAATCCAGTTCACTGCCGAACGCCGTCCCTTGCGGCGAGCATTCGAGATGAAAACCTTGCGCCCGGACTGCGACGAGGCGCCGACAGGGTGTCGTTTTCGACAAATGCCGCTGAAGTTTTCCCCGAGGCTCCGGGCGAGCCGGCCGCTCCGCGCGTCGAGCTGAGCGGGGGGCCCGCGCCGCGTTCGGCAGGGGGCCGCTGCTGGCGCGCCACGACCTGCACGAGAACCCGCTCTTCTCCGACGCGTCGCTCGCCGACCTCCTCGACGCGTACCCGCGCGACCTGCTCTACGCCATCGCCACGATGCGCAACAACATCGGGCGCCAGTTCCGCATGCTCAACTCGCTGGGCCACCTCGAGCACCTCGCCTCGTCCGACCCGGCGGCGACGCCGCTCCTCTTCGAGCTGTTCCTCGGCATCGAGCCGCGCAGCTGGAAGGCCGGCGCCGGTGCGACGCTCGCCCGATCCCCGCGGCGGCTCGAGTTCTTCCGCCGGCTCTTCGATCCGCGGGCGCCGTGGCGGATGCGGGTCGACCTGGTGCTGCTCGACGGCATTCCCATCGCCGGCCTCATCGGCGCCGCCTTCGAGAAACGGTTCTACGCCATCCACATCGCCTTCGACGACGCGTACGGGAAGGCGGGCCCCGGAGGGGCGGTGCTGACGCTGGCGCTGCGCCACGCCATCGAGGTTGGCCACCTCTGCTTCAACATGCTCTCGGGCTTCTCCTACTACAAGACGCGCTGGCAAGCGGAAGTGACGCCGACGCATTCGTTCCAGGTGTGCAAGGTGGGTAGCGCGCGCTTCGTCAGGGCGGTGCTGGGCGAGTTGCGCCGCGCCATCTTCCCGCGGCCGCCTGAATCGTCCGACCACAATCCCGCCCGCCGCGAGTCGTCCGCCGCGGCCATCCAGGTCTCCGAGGAGGAGCGCGCGCGCATCGCCGCTGCGGTGGCCGAGTTGGCCCGGCTGGGAGTGGTCGCCGAAGGTCCGCAGGCGTTGGCCCGGTCGATGCCGTTCGGCGTCAAGCGGGAGCAGCCTGACCGCCAGGAGCTGGCCGCGACGCCATGAACGGATCGCCGGCAACGGCCACGCCGCTCTCCAACGCCGCAAGGCAGGAGACGTTCCTCGCAGTCCGCAACGCGCTCAAGCTGGGCGCCTCGCTGATCTGCACCCGGGGCACGGCGCTGGCCGTCAAGCTGCTCGTGCCGCGCTACCTCGGCCCCGACACGTTCGGCGCGCTGACCTTCGCCGACGCGTTCACGGCCACGTTCTTCGTCGCGCTCACGCTCGGGATCGACCTCTATACGCGCAAGGAAGTGTCGGTCCGCCTGGGCCACGCCGCCGACTTCTTCGGCGGCATCGTCGCGGTGCGCGTGGCCATCTCCGCCGCGCTCTTCTGCGCCATGGCGGTGGTGATGCACGCGACGCAGCGGCCGCCGGAAGTGCGGATGCTGGTCTACCTCTTCGCCGCGGCGCAGTTCTTCATCAGCATCAACGCGACGCTCTCGGCCATCCTGCACTGCGCGGGGCGCGTCGACGGCGTCTCGATCATCGCGGTGGTCACCAAGTTGATGTGGGCGGGCGGGTGCGCCGCGGCGGCGCTGCCTTCTACCTCAACGCGGTCATGTACGTGGCGTACTCGCGCCTCGACGTGAGCCTCCTGGAGATGTTCGCCGACGACCGCGAGGTAGGTTGGTACGGCGCGGCGCAGGCCTTCGCCAGCCTGACGATGGCGCTGACGCCATTCCTCATCTGGGTCTACATGCCGCTTCTGGCCCGCGCCGTGGCCCGCTCGCGCGAGGAGTTCTACGAGTTGCTCCGCCGCGAACTGGAGTACACGCTCGCCGCCGTCATCCCCGTCGCGGCGGCCATCGCGCTCGGCGCGGATCTATGGATCTCGCTCGCTTTCGCAGAGAGGTACGCCCCGGCGGTGCGCGCGCTGCGCATCCTCGGCCCCATGTCGGCGGTGACTTACGTGACCGTGATCGTGGCGGCCTGCACCACGCTGCTCGACCGGGGATGGCGGCTGACGGTCATCTCCGTGCTCGGCCTCGTCGTGAACATCGGCCTCAACGGCGCGCTCATCCCCTACGGTCTTCGCGCGTTCGGGCCGGGCGGCGGCGGCACGGCGGCGGCCCTCGCTTCCATGGGCACCGAGGTCTTCGTCGCGGCGGCGATGCTCTGGACCATCGGCCGCGGCGCGTTCGACCGCAACATCCTGGTCAGGACGGGCAAGCTCCTCCTCGCGTGCGCTGCGGCGGTCGCGGTCGATCTGCTGTTCGCGGCATACCCCGCGCCGCGCAGGGTGGCTCTGGACGCCCTCGCGTACGTCACCGTCGCGCTCGCGCTGCGCGCCGTGGACGTGCGGGCCATCGTGCGGTTCGTTGCTTCCGCGATGGAAGCGCGCGCCGGCGGGTGCATTCCCTGACGCGCCGATGCTGGAGAACTTCTACCCCAGCTCCGGCTTGTGGCGGGGAGCGGCGTTGGACATCCGCTCGAGATAGCGATCGATGCGCGTGCGGAAAGTGTCGTCGCCGTCGATGAATTGCAAGCCGATGCCCGGTTCCGACCAGGGCGCGTGCTGCGGCCCGTTCTCCGAGAGGTGGACGATCTTGGCGCTGACCGCCACGGCGTCCTCATATGCCGGGATGAGCAGCTTCACCCCCACCACCGCGCCGACGTCGAGGCGCTCGTCGCAGCGCACGAACGCTCCGCCCGAGCTCAAGTCGATGGCCTTGGCGGCGAAGCGTTTCTTGCCCGACTCGATGGAGACGGGGATGCAAGTCGGGTAGCGGGCGGCGGCGCGGTGGGGCGAGTGCGCCGGCGCTTCCCCCCCGAGGGTGCGCGAGACGAGCTTGCGGATGCGCTCGCCCACGCCGCCGATGGTGTCGAGGAGGTCCACCCAGAACCCGGCGTCGTCGCCGGCCGGCGCGCGCACCTTGCCGACCGCTCCGGCCGGCGCGCCCGAGTCGGGAAGGTAGAGCCGGAGCGCGACGATCTCCCGCGGCGGCGGCCGGCACTGGCTCGCGACCAGCAGCGACGATGCGGTCATCTCGCGCGAAGTGGTTTGAGTGATGCGCCCGAAAGCGGCAAGGCGAACTGGAACGACGAGTGTCACGGCGCCCCCCTAGGCTCTGACACTGGTAACCGAACAGCGGGGGTGCGTTTCAAGGACTCGGCCTCGTACCTTGTGTGCCCGGGGCCGTTTTCTCAGCGGCGCGGCGGTGCATTTCAGTCGCGCTCGCCGCGCGTGAACTCGACTTCCGCGGCGGTGTGCAATGCAATTTGTCCGCGCGGCGCGCTTGTCAGCTTCAATGATAATGGTTGCGTACTATGGGGGGTTTGGCATAGTTGATACATGCCCAGACCCTCATCGCACCCGTTTGATGCCTTGGTTGAACGCTTCGCGCGCATGTTCGCCGACCGGATTGTCGCCTCGCTCCCCGCTGCAGCGCCGCGCAATAGCTCGGCCCGGGCAGGCCGGCGCGGACCCAGCAAGCTGCGCGGCCGCAAGCTCGATATGCACTGCCGTTACCCGGGCTGCAGGAACCGCTCGAAGGGTCCGCGCTTCCGCTTCCTCTGCGAGGAGCACGCCAAGCTTCCGGTAGCGCAGCAGAACGCGGCACTACAGAAGTGGGCAGCCAAGAACGCAAAGTAGCGGGCCCTCGCGGGTGCCTTGGCACCGTCTAACGAGGGACCGCGCAGTATCTCGCCGAGCGCGGCGTATTCGAGGACGTGAAGGCAAAGGCATCGCCCGAGACGCGCCAGCTACTGGAGAAGGTCCCCTTCGCATTCGCCTGGCAGGACAACGCGCCGCTGGAGGAGATCGAGCGCATCCTCGATGGCATGCCCGGCGGCAGCGAGTTGTGCGTCGGCCTGGGCTACGCGGCGGGACGGCAGCTCTCGGGCTCGGTGATCGAGCCGGTGCTCAAGTTGGCGCTGTCGCTCTTCGGCCAGACGCCGGCCAGCGTCTTCGGGAACCTCGACCGGTTCTTCTCCATGGTGGTGCGCGGCTTCTCCTTCCGCTACGAGGAGAACGCGCGCCGCGGGGGCGTCGTCTACGCGGAGATCGAGGGCGGAGGTATCCATAGATCGCTCTTCAATCAGATCCGCGGCAACCTGCTCACCGTCTTCGATCTGTGCGGGGTGAAGGGCTCGGTGGACGAGCCGCAGGTGCTGCGCCACGACGCGGTGGGCGCGCTCGTCAGCCTGGCAGTGCGCTGGGATTAGCGTCACCACACCTCGCAGCGCTTCCCCTCCGGCCGCACCATCGGCGCGTCCGCCTTGCAGGCGAAGGCCTGCTTGAATTCGGGCATGTTCGAGAATGGCCCGATGACGCGGTACTTGGCGATCGGGTGCGGATCGCCTTGGACCATGAGCCGCTGCGTCTCGGGCCGGATGGCGTCGCCGCGCGCCTGTCCCCAGGCGATGAAGAACTGCTGCTCGGGCGTGAAGCCGTCGATGGTCTGCGCCGCGTGCACCTGGCGCGCCTTGTGGAAGGCGCGCCAGGCGATGCGCGCACCGGCGAAATCGCCGATCGACTCGCCTAGCACCAGCCTGCCGTTGTGGTGGATGCCTGGCTCGATGAAATAGCCTTCGAACTGGTCGACGACGCACTGGCCGCGCTTCTGGAACTCCTTCAGATCAGTCTCGGTCCACCAGTTTTGCAGCCTGCCCTGCGCGTCGAACTGCGCGCCTTGGTCGTCGAAACCGTGGCTCACCTCGTGGCCGATGATGACGCCGATGGCGCCGTAGTTGATGGCGTCGACCGCCTCGGGGTCGAAGACGGGCGGCTGCAGGATTCCCGCGGGGAAGACGATCTCGTTGAGCAGCGGGTTGTAGTACGCGTCTGCACCAGCTCCTGCATGCGCGCCTTGGAGGCCGCCGGGAAGTAGCGCTCGACGTACTTGCGGCCCAGCGCCTCGCCGAGCAGTTGGTCGGTGTTCTCGGCGCAGCGGGTGGCGCGCGGCTTCTGCTCGGCGACGCCGGCGAGGTACCGCCGGTTGAACGCGAACCACTCGTCGGCGATGGGCTTCGCCAGCCACTGCGCCTCCGCGGCGAGGAGCTGCCAGGCGAGATACGCGCGCCACGTCGCCAAGGGCGCCGTCTGCAGCTCGCGATCGACCTCTTCGACGAAGGCCGGCTCGGTGACGTTGAGGTCGGAATGCGGCAGGTGCGCCTCGTCGAAGTAGGCGGCCCAGTCGAGGTGCGGCGAGAGCTTCTGCAGAGCTTCGAAGTTCATCGGATGGTCGAGGTTCTTCGGGTCGCGCAGGGCGACGTTGTCGAGCGACGCCTTGGCGAGGCGCGTCTCGAGATCGAAGATGGCCTCGGCGGACGCTTTCGGCTCGGGCCGTCCCGCCAGCGCGAGCATGCGCTCGAGGTGCGCGCGGTACTTCTCGCGCGCCTCGGCGAAGCGCGGCTCGGGCTTGAGGTAGTAGTCGCGGTCGGGCAGGCCGAGCCCGCTCGCGCCCACGCCCGCGACGGTGCGCGAGGGCTGGTGTTGATCGATCTGCGATCCGAAGGCGAAGGGCGCCGGCACGTTCAGCTCGTGCAGCCGCCGGATCATCCGCTGCACGTCGGCCGCGCTCTGCATCTTGTCGATCCCGGCGAAGAGCGGCCGCAGCGGCTCGACCCCCGCCGCGTCGATGCTCTTCTCGTCTATGCAGGAGGCGTAATGGTCGCTGACGAGCTGCTCGAGGCTGCCTTCCGGCCAGTGGCCGCTCGAGAGCTCCTCGAGGATGTCGCGCAGCTTTTCCTTGTTCTGCTCCCCGGCCTGCCAGCGGCGGCTCCATCTCTGCATCGACCTGGGGATGGGGTTGGCCGCGCGCCAGGCGCCGTTGGCGAACTGGTAGAAATCCTCGCAGGGATTGGCCGCGCGATGGAGATCGGCGGTGATGACTCCCTTGAGCTGCTCTTGCGGCGGCGGCGTCTTCTGCGCAGCGCACCCGGCGAGCGCGGCGCACACGAGTATCCGTCTCATCTCCACCTCAACGCAGAAGGGCCTCGGCATTTCAACGCGCACGCGGGCCGAGCCAGACGGGGCTGCCGGGTGGGCTGGCCGGCGCCTCCTCCCAGCCGGCGAGGCGCTGGATGAGGAGCGCGACGACCAGATCCGAGGCGCCCTCGAGCGCGAACGCCGGCCTGTCGCCCGCGATGGCGCGCGCGGCAGCGAGCAGGTCGGCGGCCCGCTTTCCGCCCGACGACGCGACGGTGGGCTGGCCGTTGAGGTCGTCGAAGACCGTCCCCTCGTCGGCGCACACCGCCGCGCGCACCACTGCGCCCTGCTCGAGCGCGCTGCGCGACACCTCCATGGCAAACCGCGCCGCACTGAGCAGCGCCGCGTCGATGCCGGTGTAGAAAGGCGGCCGCTCGAAGGCCACCGCCGAGAGGACGGGGCCGACTTGCGTCGCCGCCGACTCGTACGCCTCGAGGTAGGCGCGCGCCCGGTGCGCCACGAAACCGAGCAGCTCGTGCGCGGCCTGCGGGGAAAGCCGCGGCCCCGGGTCCGCGATCTCCCCTGCGTAGAAGACCGCTCGGACCACCGGCGGCTGCGGCTCTTGCACTCCGGCGGCGCGCAGGGCGCGCTCGATCAGCGCGCGCGGCGGGTCGAGCGAGAACCAGGTGCGCAGGAGCTCCAGCTCGGCCGCGGTGCGAGGGCCCCGCGCCGCCACCTCGTCGATGCGCTGCGATTCGCTCGCGCCGTCCTCGGGCGGGGGCGCCTCGGGCCGCGTCGCGCGCATGTTCCAGAACGGCAGCGCCTGCGGCGGAACGTCGGCCGGACGCAGTTCGTCCCCTGTGACCATCTCGACGCCGCGCAGCTCGGCGTCGCCCTGCGGCAGGAAGCGCACCGTCCGCTCCGCGCCGTCGCGCGCCGGCTGCCAGAGCACCGCCAGCGAAACGCGCAGCGTCTCCTTGAGCCGGTCGGCGAGGCGCTCGTCCCCGGGGCGCAACTCGGCGGCGATCTCGCGCATTTCGTCGGTGAGAAGGCGGAACACGTCGAACATCGAGCCCACTCGCTCGCTCTCCTGCTGCGCCACGTGCACCACCGTGCGCAGCCGCCGCCGCGCACCATCGAGGGCCTGGGGCGCGACCAGCTTCTCGAGCCCATCGAATTGCAGCCGCGACACCACCTCGGGCGAGAGCGCCCGCAAGCAGCTGCGGATGTTGACCGAGGTGGTGCCCTCGAGGAGCCACGCATCAGCCCCGCCGCGCACCTGCGTAGGGAGCAGCAGCGCGAGGTAGCGCGCCTTCGCGTCCCACTGGGCGCCCACCGCCGCGTGCGGCGGCGCCTGCGCCCGGCGCTGGCGCGGGGGGCGGCTCTGGTGATGGCCGCCGCGCAGCAGGAGGCAGACGATGTGCGAGAGCGGCCCGCCCACCGAGGTGGTGAAGGCGAGCGCGCCGTCTTGGCGGAACCCCTGCCGCGACTGGCCCGGCCGCTCGGGCAGGTAGCGCTGGTCGACGCAGAAGAGGTGGTGCGCCTTGTTCACCTGCACCAGGCCGGAAGCGCCCAGAGCATGGCCGAAGGTGAGCAGGCCGCCGACGGGGTTCGACCAGCCCTCCGCCATGCGCTCGGCGGCGCGCTCCCAACCGAAACCCAGGCCGAGCAGGAACGACAGCTCGATGCTGGGAAACGCGTCGTGCACCACGCCGAACGCGCAGGAGGCCAAAGTCGACACGGGCATCGACGCGTCGTCGACGGTGCTGGCGAGCGCGCCGTACACGGCCGGCGCAAAGACCAGCGGGGCGCGGCGGTGGAGGAGGTCGGGGTTGGTCGAACCGTCTCCCACGCCCAGCACTTCGGTGATGGGCGCGGTGCGGAAGCGCGGCCGGCGCGCCGCGGCCGCCGTCTCGATGAGCTGTTCGTCGGAAGTGACGATGGTCGCGGCCGCCCCGCAGCAGGGCACGGCGATGTCGGTGGCGTCGAACCAGGGCGTGCGCCGCGTGTCGCGGCGGAACGGCGCCCCCGCGCGAATGCCCGCGGGATAGTTCGCGCCCGCCTGCGCCTTGCGCGCTGCGACGCGCGCCAGCAGCGACTCCAGCTCGTCGGGGGGCAGCGCGAAATTGCGCCGCATGGCATCCATCATGAGATCTCCCACGGCGAGCATGTCGAGGCCGCGCGTCTGGTCGTCCTCGCCCAGCACGGTGCGGATCTGGTACTGCGAGGCGTATCCGCCGGGGATGATCTGGCCGGCGAGCACCAGGATGGTGGCCGGCTCCTCCTCGGAGCGGGCGGCCCGCACCGCCTGGGAAAATGCCTGCGCGCCGCTGTCGGAGGTGCCGACGACGAACTGCGCTCGCGCGCGGGGCGAGAGACCGAGCAAAACTTGCAGGGCCTGCGGCACGAGGCCGATGTTCACGCGCTCGTTGGGGTCGAGGCCCGGCATGGAAGTGACGAGCATGTGCGTGATCGATTCGCACACGCGCCGGTAATCGCCCCCGACCAGTTCGTGAAGCGTGGTGAGCGCCCGGTGCGCGGCGGAAGCGAGCAGGTCGAGGAGGCCCACCGGCTCGCGGATGCCAAAGGCCTGCTCCCAGTCTTCAGGGCGGGTGCGCCCGTCATCGCCGTGGTTGGGGAAGCGGAAGAACGCCCGGGCGATCTCCGCCGGCGCAGGCGGCGGGTGCGGCCCGGCGAAGAACTCCCGCCGGCGGCGCTCGGGCGGCAGGTGCCGCGGGCCGGCGCTGTACTCCCCGGCCACGATGAACACCCGGCGGCGCATGCCTCATCAAGTCATGGGGGCGGGCGGAAGGAAAGGGGCTGGGCCTGACCGGGCCGTTCTGGCGGCTCAAGCCTTGACGACCCGACCGGCCGCCCATCGGCGAGGGACGAATCCCCCGCCGATGGAGCGGCTCATCAGCGGCTATTGCTGCGCGTAGATGGTGATACAGCCTTCCGCGCTGTAGCGGCCGCACCTCGCGTTCGCCCCGATAGGGATATAGATATGGTTGTTGATTGGGTCGACCGCGAGCCCGTGGGCGTTTCCTCCGGTGGGAACGTTCTGCAGCCAGAGGTTGGTAATGGCGTCGATGACGCCGAGGACTGAGCCGTTGGGCATGTCCCGTGCCGCCAGGTAGAAGCGCTTGTCTCCGTCGTTGTACCAGACCTCGTCTACCCTTCCGACGTCGAAGATGGACTTGATGATCGGGCCTTTGCCCTGGGTGCTCACATCCATGATGAATGTGCTCGGGTAGAACGCCTCTCCTTCACGGTTGGCGCAGCCCACCAGGAGGTTGTTCTTGGGGCCGATCGCCAGGGCGGCAGGCTGGCACCCCAGGCCCGTCAGCGGGAAGTTGCCCGTCACGCTCACGGTCAGCGGGTTGATTTCCGTGACCTCGCCGTTCTTCGGATCGGGCCCCACCTGCGAGGTCGAGACCAGGAACCGGTGAGTGGCGAGATTGTAGATCGACCCGCCGATGCCGTTCTGGGCATTGGGTCCGTGCGCGCAGATGCCCGGCAGCGGCGCTGCCGGGGTCCCCGCGAACAGCGGCGTGTTGGTGGGAGGGGCGGCATAGCCCGCAGGCCTGTTGGTGCATGGGCCTGTCAAGCCATCGAAGAAGATCTGCCCCAGGACGCAGGAGTTGTTCAGGCAAACCGGGTTCTTCGCGTTGAGGAGTGTGACGAACGGAGGGCCCGGGTCGCCGTTCGAGACGAGGACGATCTGGTGTTCCGGATCGTATGCCATCTCGTCGGCGCGGAAGTCTCCGCACGCGTTCGCGCCGTTGACAGGAGTCGAACCGCGGCCGCAATCGTCGATCGAAAAGGCGGGCAGGCCCATCGGGATGGTGGCGAAGGTCTGGCTGGCCGTGCCGTCGTTGTGGTCCACCGGCAGGGTGTCCTTGTCTAGGTCGAAGACCTTCACCGTGCTGTCGCCGTCGCTGACCCAGAGATTGCCGAGCTTTCCGCCCGTGGTGGATGGCGTCACGATGGTGGCGTTGGGGCCGGACAATTCATTGTAGTTGCTGGCGCGGTCGGGTTCGCAGCAGACCGAACCGACGAACCCGCCCTTGACCTGGCCGATGGGAGTGTCGGTCTTGGTATCGTAGACGGCGATCGCCGCGTGCGACCGGTCGGTGACGTAAAGCCTCCGCTGCAGAGGATCGTGCACCACGATGTCCCAGACGGCGAACGGCTTCCCGAAGGGCGAGGCCTGCGGCACCTGCATGGCGGCGATCGCCGTGTAGGCTCCGCTCTGCGTCGTGCCGCAGAGGGGACAATTGTCCGGGGTCGAGCAGCCGATGGCCGCGGGGATGATTGCCAGAGCAAGCATTCTCGAGTTCATTGTCGGCCCCCTTAGAACTTGAATTGAACGCGCTGCAGGACGACGAGGAAGTTCTGCGGCACCGCGCCGCCCACGGTGGCGGCGTCTTTGACGCGATAGAGATTGAAATCGAGCGCATATCTGACGAGATTGGTCGGATACCAGTTCAATCCCGCCGAGAGCTCGTCGACGGAGTTGGCGATGTCGGGGAAGCCGTTCTTGGGATCGCCCGGGGCGTCTACATCCAGATAGGAATACCTCGCCTTCACTTCCCAGGCCCCGATTCCAAAGCTGCCGTCCCGTCCGAAGAGCGGGCTCGTCGCTTTCGGCTGGCCGTTCTCGGGCCGCCGCTCGCCGGTCAATAGAAACGTCGCGTCGATGTTGAAAGCGCGCCCGCGCACCCTCGGCAAATTGGTGAAACCGACGTCGAGCCCGCGGCGGAACTGGCGCAGTTGGTCGTATTCCGCGCGAATCCCGGCAGGGCCGAACAACAAGGTCGCTTCAAGGTTGAAGCGATCGACTTGACCATTGATGAGCGTCTGCGGCACGAGCGCAAACGGGCGGTCGGGCACGAATCCGCTGAAGCTCATCTCGTTGGAAAGACCGCGGGTGCGCCCGTGCCCGTAGGCCCCGCCGAAGGCTAGACCTTGGAGCGGACTATCCCCGGCGAGTCGGAATGGATAGACGCGAAGCCTGCCGATCACCTCCGGCTCGCTGGTGGTGTTGGCCGCCAGCGGCCCCTTGCCGTTGAACGCGCCCACCCAGTAGGAGAGCGTGCCTTTAAGAATGTCTCCGTGGACCATCGCGCCGGGGCTGCGGAACGATCCCGACGCCGCCGGATACAACATGGAGGTGAGACCGCGCTCGACGAAGTCGATGTTGGTGACGCCGGTCGAGGCGGCCTCCTGGCCGAAGGGCTCGACGAACTGGCCCACGGTGAATTGCACTTCGGGCACGAATCGGACGTTGACGAAGGCATCGCGCAGCAGCGCGCTGGTGGTGTCGACGAAATCGCCGAGGAACGCGAACTCGTAATATTTATCGAGCTTGCCCTGGAAGCCGAGGCGCGCGCGGCGGATGGTGAACGTGTTCGGGGGAACCCCGTCGCCCGAATAGATGCGGAAATCCGTCTGCACGTATGCATAGGGCTGCAGGGTGAAGTATCCGTCCGGGGTCTGGAGGAAGAAGTGCTCGCCGTTCCAGCCGGCGAGGCCGCCCACTTCGGGTTTGGGCGGCGGCTTTGGTTCGCCCGATACCGTGCCGGCGGCTTGAGCGACTAGAACGCCTCCTGGATCAGATCCATCCGCGACCGCTGCCGCGGAAGAGGTGAGCAGCAATGCGATCAGCTTCGCTGGGTTGGGCATGCTTCCCCCGCTTCCAAGTTTGGGCTGCGAAATGGGTGAGCCGCGTGACTCGGTACCTTCAGCGACGCGCACGCTACTTTTTCGCGCGAACGAATGAAACTCAGTCCAACGTCGCTCAGTCCAACGTCGCTCCGTCCAAAGTCGGCCAATCCAACGTCTTTCGGTCTTTGCCCCCCATGGATGGAGACGTTGGTCGCGTAACGGTTGCGACGGTGCGGCGTAGTCCCCTCGGGGAGGTCCTATGAAATCATTTCATTTCGCTGGATTTCACTCGCCGCCGTAGTCGTGACCGCGTTCGCAGCTTTCGCCGCGAAAAAAGCCCGGACATTTGCCACTACGCTGACTGCGTTCGAAGAAGTGCCGGGAACCATCAGCGATGGCTTCGGCACCTTGGTCGTGACGATCGCTCCCGACGACTCGAAGATCGACTACACGCTCTCGTACATGGGGCTTTCGGGGCCCGCGCTGGCCGCGCACATCCACTTTGCCGAAGAAGACGTGAACGGCGCGGTGATGGTCTTCTTCTGCGGCGGCGGCGGTCAGGTCCCCTGCCCCGGAGCGTCGGGCACCGTCTCGGGCACCATCCGCTCCGAGAACGTCGGTGCCACCGCGGCCGCGCAGGGCGTTGCGCCAGGCGACCTCGCTGCCGTCATCAGTGTCATCCGGCACGGGTCCGGCTACGCGAACGCGCACACCAAGAAGTTCCCCGCGGGCGAGATCCGCGGCCAGCTCCGCCGCGTCGAAGACGACGACTGAGCTCAGGTCTGGATCGGCGCTCCGGCCCGTTGCGCGAGCCGGGGCGCGAGCCAGGCCGCGGCGTCGTCCCTTGCCAGAAGCGGTGTGAGCAGCGCCCGCAGGCGCCGGTAGGCGCGGAAGGCGCAGCTCTTCCTTCGGCGTTCGCGCTCCGCCGCCGCCGCCGGAACTCGTCCTGCCGGAGCCGGGCGGCGATGGCGAACAGCCAGGCGCGCAGCGGCCACTGCGCCTGGAAGCGCCGGCGCGCGCGGTGCACGCGCATGAAGGTCAGTTGCAGCAGATCGTCGGCGTCGACCCTGCTGCCGAACGAACGGCGAAAGAACGCGTGCAGGCGTGGCGCCCACCGCACGAAGAGAAGCTCGAACGCGCGTAGGTCGCCTGCGGCGTAATCGAGCATGAGTTGCTCGTCTTCCAAGAGAGCGCCTCGCCCCCGTAATATACTGTCGACCGATGCGCGACTCCATCGACAAGAGGGACGGCGGGCTCGATCGGCGCAGCGTGCTCGTTCTCGCCTGCGGCGCCATGTGTTCGCACGCGTTGGGCTGCGGAGGAAGCGAGAGCGCCATGCCTTCCGCGCCTTCGGACGTGGCGGCGGGGCCGGCGTTGGCGATCGCCGTCGGGGCGCTGCGTGCCCTCCCCGATGCGCCGGTCGCCGTAGGGCGCGACCAAGGCGGCATCTATGCCTTCTCGCTGATCTGCACGCATGCCGGCTGCGATATCAGGGCCGGCGTCGTCTCGGCGTCGGAGATCAAATGCCCGTGCCACGGTTCGCAGTACGACATCCACGGCAACGTGGTCGCGCCGCCCGCGACGCGCCCGCTTCCGCACCTCTCGGTGACCGCCGACGTGCAGGGAAACCTGACGGTCCACCGAGACCAGACGGTCGATCCTTCCACGCGCCTGTCGATTTGAGTTCGGACCCTCAGTCGCCGTTGCCGCAGTCGGCGCCGTCGGTGATCCCGGTGAGGACCCCGTTGGCCGCCTTGATCGAGCGGCTGTAGCAGGCGCCCTCCGAATCGGCGGAGAAGTAGTGCTGGGCACCGGACTGGATCTTCGTAGTCGGGTAGTCGTCGGCCCACTCGCCCGAGTTGGAGACCACGCTGGTGAACTCGACCTCGCCCGCGCGCGAGAGGGTGTCCGTGCGGTCATAGGCCTGCCGGATCCTGGTGGTCCACCCCGTGGTGAAGTTGTCCGGCGAGACGATGTCGACCGTCAGCGGCCACGCCATGCGGGTGGCGGTCTCGCGCGTGCGATCGCCGCGCCAGACCTTCGTCACCGACCGGATCCCGGTGAGCTGCGCGATCTTCTGAACGAACGTCGACGCGCCGCTGGGAGCGACGAAGTCCTGGATGTTCGAGAAGTCGATCGTCTGCTGGATCTCGGTATGTACTTTGCCGTGCGAGGTGCGGACCCAGCCGGCGAGCACGAATGTGCGCGACGAGATGGTCGTCACCGTGCCGACCACCGGGTCGGCCTTGGGATCGATCCCCTGCGTGGTGATCTTCGGGCTCGGAGCGCCGATGGTGTTCTTGGTGACCTCGCCGGAGACCCGCTTCGCGCCGTGGTCGAGGAAGAGCAGCAGCGTGGCGGTGGTGGAGAAGTACTGGCTGTTGTTGGTGACGTTGATGGCGAGCCTGTGCGGCTGCCCGTCGCTCAGCACGCCCGCGAACGGCGTCAGGTCGACGCGATACGGGACGAAGTTGAGCGCCTGCACCGCCGGGATCGGACGCCACAGATATGGGTCGATGCCGCCGGTGAAGATCCACGGAAAGATCGGCACCACGCCCGCGGGCCGCCCGTCGATGCTCACCTGCCCTTCGCGGAACGCTGTCCCGTTGCAGCTCTGCAGGGCATCGGCGAGATCGGTGGGCACGCAGGTGTACCAGAACTCGTCGTTCGCTCCCTGGTGCTGGAGGATCACGTCGAGGAACGCCCGCTCGACGTTGGTGGGCAGCTGGAAGGTGGCGGTGAGCGCGTCGGAAGGTTTGAAGAGAGCGACGGTCCCGCCGGTCGGGCCGCCCGAAAGCGGCAGCACCACGTCGGCCGTCCGGGGCGCGTCTCCGTCTCCGTCGTCCTCGTCGCGAGGATAGAAGGCCAATTGGGCAGTGCCCCAGAGCGCGCTGGTGTACCGGCTGTTGATGAGATTGCCCAACTCGGCCCTCCCGACCGCTGGCCCTGTCAGGAGCGCGGCGTACTCGGTGAGGTCCCGCTCGACGTGCCAGGCGCGGCCGATGGCGGGGCCCGCCGCGGTCTTGCGCGTGGGCTCGGCGGTGGTGCCGAAGTAGATGTTGACGCCGCCGATCCACAGGGTGGCGGTGCGGTCGAACTGGCGGCCCGCTTCGACGGAGAAGTCGGCCTCGAGCACCACCTGCCGCCATGGTCCCGGGCAGGCGGGCGCATATGCGAACGGCTTGGGGGAGAAGTCGGCGAACTTCACATCGGTGAAGAGCGTTACACGGCAGGGAGTCGAGCGGGGACGCGGCACCGTGGGATCGGCGGTGGCGGTGTTGGGGGAACCTATCGTCGGCGGTGTCACCGGGATGGGTTGGCCTCGAGCAGCCGATGCCGCGATCAATCCGGCACCTGCGGCCAACAGCGCCCTGCGGTTTGCGAAGATGGACATGCGACCTCCCCTGGCGGTCCGAGTGGTGGGGCGGCAATTCAACTCAAGCCTGCGCGACTGTCAAATGGTCGTGCTCGTCATCGTGCTCGAACGACGCTTCCGAGCACGAGGACGCGCACGAGCACGAGCACAGCTTGAAGACCGCGGGTGGGTCCGGGGCGCACTTTGGCGCCGGCCGGTAACTGGACGCTACCTCTCGGAACGCGATGTACTGATGTCCGCAGAGATGGGGGCCGTCATGACGAACGGCGATCGACGAAGCGCGATGCTGCGCCAGAGGTTCGAGGCGGTCGAACAGCTCAAGGCGCACCTGCACGTCGCCGAGGGTCGTTCGCTGCTCTTCTTCCGCGATCCCACCCTCAACCTCACCGCCGGCGCGGCCGTGCTTGTCGAGCTGGTCTTCGCGAACAGCGAGCAGACGCGCGTCGTGCGGGCCAACCTGGTCGCGCGCAGCGAGGCCCAGGGCTTGTGGCTGGCAACCGGCAACGCGCGGTTCGCGCGAGAGGTGCGCGACCGCGGGCTCGCTCCGCGGCGCGGCCGCCGGCTGGGCGCCGACCTGCCGCTGCGCATCCGCCGGCCTGACGGTTCCGAGCACCTCGTCACGTTGCTCGACCTCAGCATCGCTGGCGCTCGCATCGGCGGCGGTCTACCTCAGTCACTGGCGCCGGGGAGCGAGCTGGACCTGCGCCTCGCTTGCAACGAACTGGGACAGACACCGGAACTGGGCCACGCCAAGGTGGTCTGGTTCGAGGAGGGCGAGGCCGGGCTGATGTTCGACCGCGCCAGCTCGAGCTGTCGCGTTTCGGTCGGCCGGCTGTTCCAGACGCTCCAGAAACAATGGGAGACAGCCCGCACCGTCGACCATCTGGCCGGATGCTGTGCGGAGGGCGGCCTGCTGGAGCCGGCGCTTCCGCGGTTGCGCGCCGACGGCAAGGACGACATGTCGCGAGCCCGCACGGGCTGAGGAAGGTTGCGCTTCTCTTGGCCTTCCCTCTGTCGGTGGGGAAGTGGGCTCAATGAGGCGCTGATCGACCCGTACGGATCGGGACGGCCGGTGTACGTTCCGGCGCGGTGCGCTTGATGCTCACGGTCGCGCCGGCAGTCTAGTCCGCACCTTGGCGGCTTATCGCGGTGGCCAACGGCTTGCACAGACATCTGCCGACGCAACCGCCCGTAGAAGTGGAGGTCTTTGTGTCTACCGAGCTGCCCGATGCCAAGATCTGCACGGTCCTCGTAGCCGAGGAAGATGACAGGCTTCGCGAAGCGATCGCGATGGTGCTCGAGAACGACGGTTTCACCACGTTCCAGGCGCCAAGTGTCGAGGACGCGCTCGCGATCCTCACCGCGGACCGGCCCGACTTCGTCGTGCTCGATCTCAATTTGCCGACGCTGAACGGGCCGGATTTCTTCAGGCTCAAGGCGGGCGATTTCCGCGTCGCCGCCATTCCCGTCATCGGCATCACCGCCAGCCCGAACGCCACCGTTCCCAGGGGAGCGGTGGGGCTGCTGCGCAAGCCGTTCAACCTCGACGAGTTTCTCCACATCCTCGACCGCCAGCGCGGCCTGGGAAGGACCGGAACGTGACGTTGCGAACTCGAGCGTCTCTACTGCTCGAGCATTGACAGCACCCGGCGCTGGGGCAATCCTGCGCCCCGTGAGACGCCAGCCCTTGCAAACGGCTCTCGTCCTGGTGGTTGGAGCGCTGGCCGGCGGGGCGGGCGCGCAAGACTCCGACGTCTTCATCCTGCGCGAAAAGACGCCGGCGCCGGCGTTCTCGCTGCCCGATCTTTCCGGCCAGATGGTCGATTCGAAACGGCTGGCGGGGAAGGTCGCCGTCCTGAGCTTCGGCGCGACCTGGTGCTCCTCCTGCACGAGCGAGCTCAAGAGCCTGGAGAACCTGCAGGCAAAGTTCCCCAAGGACCTGGTGGTGTACTTCGTGGCGATGGACGGCCGCGGCGAGAAGGACGTCAAGCCATACTTGGAGAAGCACGGCCACAAGATCCGCACGCTCATCGATCCCCGGATGGTAGTGGCGCGAGAGCACGGGGTCCGCTGGCTGCCGGTGACGCTGGTGTTGGACCGCAAAGGTATGATCGTGGGCCGCGCGATCGGGGCGCGCGAGTGGGACGGGAAAGAAGCGCTCGAGTTCATCCAGCCGCTGGTCGAGCGGTGAGTCCGCTGCCGGCGGGAGGAGGCTTCATGAGACGTTTGGGATATGCGCAGATGGTGGTCGGCGAGATGCTGGGGGCGGCAGTCGTGCTGGCGCTGGCGTCGCTCTCGCCGGCGGCGGCGCTCGAAGTCGGCGAAAAGGCGCCGGCGTTCACGCTGCCGGCGACGACCGCGGAGAAGCTTTCGCTCGCCGACTACCTGGGCAAGAAGAATGTCGTGCTCTTCGGCTTCATCGGCGCCTTCACACCGACTTGAACGCGCGAGGTCGCGGCTTTCCAACTTGATCTTCCCAAGTTCGAGAGCCGCAATGCCCAGGTCCTGGGCATCAGCACCGACTTCGTGCCGGCCAGCCAGGCGTGGAGCGAGAAGATGGGACTCACCTTCCCGCTGGTCAGCGATCTGGGGCGCACGGCGCTGGAAGCCTACGGGTTCCTCGAGACCGATCCGAAAAACCGTCTCTATCGCTATTCGAGGCGCGCATACGCGATCATCGACAAGACGGGGACGGTCCGCTACAAAAAGGTCCTGCAGAGCCCCAAAGATCTGGTGACGAACGACGAGCTGCTGGCGGAGCTGGACAAGCTGAAGTAGCGAGTCCGCGTTCTCGTGACACAGCCGTCCGGTAGACGGGTATCATGCACGGATGGCGCGACTTCTGACGCGGATCATCCTCCTCGCCTGCCTCGCTTTCTCAGCCTCGGGCTGCGGATCGAAAGGCGGCTGCCCTTCGGGCCAGGTCCAGTGTAGCGGGGCCTGCGTAGATCCGGTCAGCTACCAGACCGACGCGAACAACTGCGGCGCCTGCGGGGTGCCGTGCGGCGTGGGCGCCACGTGCTTGGCAGGCGTGTGCCAGTGCGCGACGGGGACGACCCGCTGCGACGCGCTCTCTCCGCGGTGCCGGGATCTGATGGCGGATCCAACAGCCTGCGGCTCGTGCTCGAAGGTCTGCTCGCGGCCCCGCGAGAGTTGCGGAAGCGGCACGTGCCAGTGCCTGGCGCCGAACCCTAGCGACTGCACCACGTTCTGCACGAATACGCAGACCGACCCGCAGAATTGCGGCGCGGGTCTCGCAGGATGCGGGCACGTGTGCACGCGCCCCGGCGAAAGCTGCGGAGGCGGCACGTGCCAGTGCCTGGCGCCCAAGCCTGATGACTGCACCACGTTCTGCACGAATACGCAGACCGACCCGCAGAATTGCGGCGCGGGTGTGGCTGGATGCGGGAAGGCATGCAAGCCGGGGGCGAGTTGCGCTGCGGGCACATGCCAGTGTCTCGCGCCCAATCCCGACGACTGTGGCGCGCTTTGCACGAACCGGCAGACGGACCCGAAGAACTGCGGACCCTGCGGCACAGTCTGCAACGCCACACAGACGTGCGTCTCGGGCAGCTGCAAATGCCCCACGGGCCCGGTGGCCGGATGCAGCGGGGCGTGCTGCGCGGGCGGGACGCAGTGCTGCACCAACGCCTGCCCGACACAGCACTCGAACGGGCTCGGGCAGAACTACTACGATTGCAACCCCCTCTACTCGCCCAGACAGACCACGGTGGCGGCCGCGACGGCGGCTGCGGATGCCTGGAATACCGGGACGACGTTCACCACGTGCGACTCATACTGCCTCGCTCGCCAGACGGGCTCTAAGTGCGCTGTCTGGTGCTACGGGATCAGTGGCTTCGCCGGGCTGGTAGCGCTGAACACGACGAACAACGTCTGCATCTGCCCTGTCGTCGGGTCATCACCAAGCTGGAACTGAACCACCCTCGCGCAAAGATACAGTGGGAGGTGCGCTCACGCGGCATCCGTCCACTGCCCTTGCTCCCTACCCGTCTCCGCCGGTTAGGCTTCGTCTTCGGCCCCCTCGGGCCCTCGGAGGAGAAATGCAGTATTCCCTGTCCGGGACGGTGCTCAACAAGGATCTGGTCACTGCGGACGGTCGCGTCGTCGCCTCGCGCGGCCAGATCGTCGGTCTCGCTTATCTGAAGGCCCTCGCCGCCAAGGCTCCGCGCGGCGGGCGCGAACTGCCGCTGTTCGACACGCCGCTGGCGGAATCGGTGCTCGAGGCTTTCGACGCGTCCCCGTTGCAGAACTTGATGGGAGGCGAAAGCAGTCGCGTCCTGGCTACCGATGCGCTGGCGGAAGTGCGGTTCCCGCAACCGGTCTGGGACGAACTGCAGGCGCTGCGGAAGGAAGACGAGCCGCGCTACCAGCACGCCATCTGGTCCGCGGTGATCGCCGCGCACCTCTTTCGCGCGGCGATGGGATCCGCGCCGGGGATAGCCCGACTGGTCGGCGGTGCGCTGACGCACGACCTGGGCATGCGGCACGCGGCTGGGCGGCTGCGCTTCAAGCGGGAACATCTCACCCGCGCCGAGGCGCTGTCGCTGGAGGACCACCCTCTCCTCGGCGCGCTCTTGCTGGCGAGCGTGCTGGGCGATGCTCCGGCGGTGCACCTGGCCCTGCTGCATCACAGCCGTGGAGGATTCAGCTATGGGAGGGCCGGCGGCGAGCCGCCCTTGCGCGAGCTGGATCTGATTTCGGTGGCGAGCGCGTTCGCGGCGCTGATCGCCCCGCGCTCCTATCGGTTGCAGCCCTACAATCCTCGCGGCGCGGTCGACCAGCTGGTCGACGACGCGATGGCCGGCCAATTCGACCTGCGCGCCATCCGCTTGCTGATCCGGTGTTTGCGCGGCGCGAAGGCGCAGGCGGATCTACGGTTCCCCGCCAAGCCGACCGGCTTTCGCCCGCCGGTCAATCACCACGGAGTGTCCCGGGCAAGCAGCTCGATTTGAGCTGGAAGGCGACCGCCCCGGCGCGTCAACGCAGCGCCAGCGACACCTCGACCGCCAGCGTCTCTCCGCCTCCGCCGACATAGAGCGTCCCCGAGGTCGGCGTCGCGTCGATGTAGTTCCGCCCTACCGCGACGCGCACGTGATTGGTCTGCGTGATGACGCCGTTGGTCGGGTCGAAGCCCTTCCACCCGACCTCGGGCAGATAGACCTGCGCCCACGCGTGCGATGCATCCGCCATGCGCGCGTTGGTCGCCTTGGGTCCGGTGTAGAGATACCCGCAGACATACCGCGCCGGCACACCGATGAGCCGCGCCAGGCAAATCAACAGATTGGCAAAGTCCTGACACACCCCGCGCCGGTTCGCGTAGACGTCGAAGGGCGAGGTGGAAGGCACCGTCGATCCCTTCACGTAGCGAAAATCCGTGAAGATGGTGGCGTTGAGATCGAGCAGCGTGTCGAGGAGCTCGTAGTCGTTGCGCTGCGCGAAGCTCATGGCGTACTCGGTCAATTCCGACAGCTCGCTCTCCGGCAATTCCGGCGGCAGGAGGAACGGCTGGAGGATCTCCCGCTGCCAGGGCATCAACGCGAGAGGCAGCGTCGAGCGCATGCGCGCGGGGCGGAAGTCGAGCGGCTCGACGTCGGAGAGCTCCACGTCGGAGCGCGACTCGATGGACAGCTCGGTGAACGGCGTCTCGAGCATGAGCCGGCGGACGCGGTTGCCGAAGACATCCTCGAAATCGCGCTGGTGGCCCGGCACCGAGGCCTCGACCTTGCACGAATGCACGGTCTGCAGGCGGTCGTGCATGGGGAACAGGCGCAGCAGGTGCGCGCTGCGTTCGACCTCGGTGGTGTAGCGGTAGATGGTGCGGTGGAGAACCTCGTAGCGGCGCACCTCGGCGCGCGCCGTCGTGTGCAAGGGCCGCGCGCGAGGCACGAAGAGCGGAGCGGTAGCCGAGCCCGTCGCGTTTGCCGGGCCCGGAGCAGTCTGCGGCGCGAGCGCCTGTGCGCTGATGACCTGCGCGGGCGGCGGCGGTCCCGCCGTGGGAGGCGGCGGCGTGATCACGGCCGCCGGATCGGGCAACGCCTCGGGACCCAGCTCGACTCGCACCGCGCCCTGCCGGACGATCAGCAGATGTCCGGGCGCGAGGCGCCGCCACTGGATCGGTTCGCCCTCGCGCACCTCGAGCGGGTTGGAGCTGACGATGATCCCTTTGCGCGCGTGGATGCCGCGGCGGGTGAGATCCACGGTCAGATCGCGGTCGCCGAAGGCGAGCTTCCCGTGCGGCGGAAGCAGCTCCCACACGTACGCCTCGCCGCTGGCGCGGCGATCGGCATAGACGACCAGGTCCTGTCCGTCGGCGAGCGCGGTGGTCAGGCTCCCGTGCCGGTTCAAATCGTGGAACCACTCGAGCAGCGTCGCAGGCGGAATGTCGCCCAGGCTCCTGAAGCCCTGCGCGGCGGCGCGCCCGAGCAGATCGCAGAAGACCTGCTCGGTGTCGGTCGAGCCCACCGGCTCGAAGCGCGAGCTGAGCGTGAGCCGATGCTCGAGGCTGCCGCTGTGCGCGATGAGCCAGTCACGCCGCCCCCACGCCCGCTGCAGCGGCTGCGTGTTCGCTTCGGTGATGGCGCCCCACGTCGCGGTGCGGATATGGACGACGAAGATCGACGACTCGAGCCGCTCCCAGGCCGACACCAGCGCGCTGCGGATGCTGCCCTGCGAAGGCGCGGCCTCCTTGAGCACGAGCGCCGCCGGCTCGCCCTGCGGGTAGCAGCCGATACCCCATCCGTCGGGCGGCGTGCGCGACGGATCGAGGCAATGCAGATCGAAAGCCGGCGTCAGCGTGCCTTCGAAGGAGAGAGCGAGCAGGTTCGGCATCTACGGGGATGCTACTGGCGTTGAGCAGTCCACGGCAACCAAAGAGCGTGTCGGTTTTTTAAAAAGTACCCGAGCAGGAGCAGGTGCGAGGAGCAGGGTGTTGGAGCAAGGGCACGCACGCGCCAGCGCCACGACCAAGGAGAACCAGACCGAGAACGGTTTTCGTTTTGGTTTTTCGTTATGGTTGATGGTTTTCGTTTTGGGTTTCGTTGGGGAGCCGGCGCTAGCGGATGAGTCCGCTGAGCAGGGCATAGACCCGGCGCGCGCATGCTGCCGCTGCGACTGCAGTGTCAGCAGCGCAGCCGCCCGCGACGGCAGCAATATCGAGCGCTGCTGCGGCTTCGCAGACCTCACCGCGCGCGATTGCGTACACGCGCTTCTGGTCCGCACTCCCAGACCTGCCGGTCGCCTCCGCGATGTTCAAGCAGGCGCTGCTGGCAGCATTGAGGGCCTGCTCACGGATCCTGGGGTTGGAAATACGAGCCTCGCGCACCAGCGCCAGCAACTGCCGCGCAGCCTGATATGCGATGAGCTTCTCGTGTGGAAGAGTCGTCCAGTTCTTCATCGTCGTCCTCCTTTAAAAGGGGCAGCGGAGGACGACGATGAAGAACGGACGACGATCGAAGCTCAGCGCGAGCGCAGCGAGCTACAAGAAACGCCACCCAAGACATTGCAGCCGCAGTGCCAGCCGCAGGCTGGCGCGAGGCTGCACCCAACGAAACCCAAAACGAAAACCATCAACGAAAACGAAAACCCAAAACGAAAACCATCAACGAAAACCGTTCTCGGTCTCGTTCTGGTTCTCGTTTGGTCGTTGGTCGTAGCGCTGGCGCGCGTGCCCCTACTGGCCGGGCGCGGCATCCGGTCCGGGTGGCGCGGCCAGAAGCTCGACGGAGATCTCGTCGCACGCGGCGTCGGTCTCCTCCACCACGGCGGTGAGCGTCTCGTGCAACGCGGCTGCGTCGAGCGCCCGGTTCGCCTGCCCGTCGAGCCAGGTTTCCAGCGCCCGCAGACGCTCCAGCGCGCGCAGTGCGGGATCGGGCCGGATACGCGCCAGCCACTCCCGCGCGCGCCGTACGCAATGCCGCACGGCGCGGGGGAAACGCGGCTCGAAGACGAGGAATGCCGCCACTGCCTCCGCGGTCACCGGGCCGCGGTGGGTCTTCATGAACGCTTCGAATCCGTAGCAGGCGCGCAGCAAGGAGAGCCAGAGTGAAACCTCGACCACCGGGTGCGCCTGCGCCGCGGTCGTGAAGGCATGGTGGTGCACGTCGAGGATGCGCGCGGTCTGGCCGCTGCGCTCGAGCATGACGCCGGTCCAGATGAAATCGAGCGCCGAGTCGTGCAGCATGGTGCCGCGCAGAAGGCCGAGGCAGAGCTGCGCGTCGCGGCGGGTGTGCCGGTAGAAGCCGTAGCGGTGCTCCTCGTATACGGCGCGCGCGGCGGGAGACTGCATCCAGAGGTGCAGCTCGTTGATGCTTTCCCAGGCCTCGAGCGAGACCACCTCGCGCACCGAGCGGGCGTTCTCTCGCGCGGCGGCGATCGATCGCTCGATGCACACGCCCACCCGGCCAAAAGAAAGATATTCCTGCACCACCTCGCCGTCGCCGAGCGCCTCCTCGCCGCGCGCCTTGACGAAGCTCTCCAGCTCGCCGGCGGTGATGACCACCGGCTGCCAACACTGCAAAGGCGTCAGATCCCCGTCGAGCGCGAGCGCCGCGGTGACTTGCAGCAGCCGCGCCGTGCTCTCCGCGCGCTCGAGATAGCGCCCGAACCAGAAGCAGTGGTCGGCGGCGCGCGAGATCATGGCTTGAGCACCCAGGTATCCTTCGAACCGCCGCCCTGGCTGGAGTTGACCACGTACGATCCCTCGACGAGCGCCACGCGGGTGAGCCCGCCCGGCAGCGCCCAGGGGCCGGACTTGCCGAAGAGCAGATATGGGCGGAGATCGACGCGGCGGGGCGTCACCTGGCCGCGGGCCGCGTCCCAGGTGGGGCAGGTGGACAGCTCGATCCTTCTCTGCGCGACGTACTTGCGCGGCTCGGCGCGGATCTTCGCCTTGAACTCCTCGCGCTGGGGGGCGGTGGATTGCGGGCCCATCAACATGCCGTAGCCGCCCGCCTCGTCCACCGCCTTGACCACCAGCTCGTGCAGGTGCTCGAGCACGTAAGCGCGGTCCTCGTCGCGGAAGCAGAGCCAGGTGGGAACCTGATCGAGCAGCGGCTCCTCCGAGAGGTAGAAACGGATCATCTCCGGCACGAAGGCATAGACGGCCTTGTCGTCGGCCACGCCGTTGCCGGGCGCGTTGGCGAGCGCGACGTTGCCTTTGGCATAAGCGCGCATCAGTCCAGGCACGCCGATGAGGCTGTCCTTGCGGAAGACCTCGGGATCGAGGAACGCCTCGTCGGTGCGCCGGTAGATGGCGTGGACGCGGCGCGGGCCGAGCGTGGTGCGCAACCAGACCTTGTCGTCGTCGACATAGAGATCGGGCGCCTGCACCAGCTCGATGCCCATGGTGCGGGCGAGGAAGCTGTGCTCGAAATAGGCGGAGTTGAAGGGCCCCGGCGTGAGCAGCACCACGGTTGCGTCATCGCTCTCCGGCGCGACGCTGCGCAGCGTCTCCGCCAGGCGCGCGGGGTAGTGATCGACGCGCTGCAATCGCGCGGCATCCACCGCGCGCGGCAGGA
>WNFC01000700.1_pt1 | contig 39599 bp, 36 predicted proteins | sample 5400541 | NCBI WGS metagenome assembly WNFC01 (sample SAMN13153342, study PRJNA577476) | soil metagenome | isolation source: 120 cm saprolite under Douglas fir tree site 2 hole 2 replicate 1 | place: USA:California | collected 2015-04-18 | reverse complement strand
GTCATCGGTTCCCGGCAACCCCGGCGAGTTCACCTGGAATGGCGCCTACGGCACGCAGTTCTTCTGCGACCCGAAGGAGCGTCTTGTCGTGGTCGTAGGAACCGCGGCGCCCGGCGAACTCCGGAAATACTATCGTGAGGAAATCCAGGACATCGTGTATGGCGCGATGGTGCGGTGAGGCTCACCGGCTATGAATTCGATTAACCAAGCTCATCAGATGCTAGTACATCGTGAACCATACCCAGTTTGTCCACGAGCCCCGCAGGCTGCCGGTGGTGCTGAGCCCTGAGGAAGTTTGGACGGCGTCACGACGGCTGGCGGCTAATGCCGCACGCATGTTGCGGATCTATTGGCTTCAACTCAAACACGCGCAAAGGTCTCATCCATTCCGCTTCCGGCGGTACGTTGAGCCGCGTGGCTTTGACAGTCAGATAGCCCGGCGCCGTAACTAGTATTGCTGAATCGAATACGCTGCTTTCGATGCTTTATGCGCAGCTGTTCACAATCCATTCAGATGGGAACATTACCATGAGGTTCTTCAATTGGAGCCTACCCATGAGACTTCTGTTGAGTGGCATCATTGCGGCGGGCTCGCTTACCTTGGCAATCGCTGCGTTTGCTCAATCCGCTACGTCGACCCCGGCTGTCCCAACTAATCCGTCCGCTGCGGCCCCCGTAGCGAGCGGCAAAAGGTTTGCCTGTAAGACCGCGTCACAGGGAATGAAAGGCCAAGAGCAAAAGGATCAGATGCAACTTTGCATGGCCCAGGCTCACCTCGATTGCCTTAAACAAGCGATCGACCAAAAGGTAGTCGGTCCGCAAAGAAGGGATTTCGTGAAAAGCTGCGCAGAATAACATCTGCTTCAGATCATATTATATTGACGAAGGATGTTTACCAAGTGGCTCAGTGGCAGTACATCCTCCAATGATTGACTCAAGCCTAGCCAACGCCTTGCATATTTCAAAAAGGGACCTCGAGCCTACGGTTGGTAGCTACGGCAGGCCCTGGTTGCTTGTTCCTCACCAGTGAAGCGCCCTCCCCCAAAATTCAGCTGACCTCAGGGCCCTGCCGTTTGGCCTGTCATACTGTAGCTTTGAATTGGCCGGCAGCTCATCGAATGACCGCTTTGCGCCGCGGACATTTTTGAGAATGCTATTACCGACCACGCAACGCATCCATCAAGCGCGCTATCAATACATTCAACTGGTCCGCATCGCCGGCGCCCGCGTAGACATAGCGATCCGGCCGCACAATGACAGCGCTGACCTTACTCGCTCTGATCCAATTGGAAAATATCCCGTCGGTTTCGACGAAGGTCGAGATACCGCCTCGCGTAGAGCTTTCCCCGGCGCCAGCGATAACCACGCGTTCACCGCCAAGCTGCTGCCAGCACAACAGTGAAGCTTCCGACATCCACGATATTGCCTCCTGCGTTGCTGTGACTACCGCAAATTCCGGCTTCAGAAAATCATCAAGGCGCCTCACGCCCCCGTCTGCCGCCCGCACCTGCGGCTGCACAAACAGCCCGCCGGCCAGTTTTGCACCGGATGCAATCAGGCCCGATGCGAGATCGGGGATGAATTTCTGCCGGATGGTCTCAGCCGTCCCCGACTTCAGCTCCGCGCGCAACCGCGCGTCGCGGGCGACCGCCGCCTCGCGATCCAGCTCGCCGATGATCTTGCCGAACTCCTTGGCACTCGCGACGACGGAGCGGACGTGCGGCTTGCGCTCGACCTCGTAGCTGTCGAACAGCGCATCACCGGCTTTGCCGCGCATGACCAGCGCCAGCTTCCAGGCGAGGTTGGACGCGTCACGGATGCCGGCGCAGAGGCCTTGTCCGAGGAACGGCGGCGTCTGATGCACGGCATCGCCCATCAAGAACACACGCCGATCGCGCCAGCCTTGTCCGAGCAGTGCGTGGAAGCGATAGACCGCGGACCGCCAGATCGTAAGGTCGGACGTATCCGTAAAGCCTTTCAGCAATTTGAGCACGTTGTCCGGCGCGCCGGCGGATTCCGGATCTTCGCCCGGCAGCAGTTTGATTTCCCATCGCCGCAGATTGCGGGGGCCCGGCACGAACGTTCCGGGGCGCGACGGCCAGCAATACTGAAAACTCTTCGCGGGCCGTTTGGCGGGTTCGCTCGTCAGCGTGTCCACCACCATCCACCATTCGTCGAACGCGAGATCTTCAAGCTCGATACCTAGGTGTTTGCGAACGAAGCTGTTGGCGCCATCGCATCCGACCAGATAGCGCGCGCTGATCTCAAACTCGTCGCCGGTTTCCCCCCTCGCCTTCAGCGATACCGACGCTTCATCCTGTTCCAGGGATACGCCAGTGGTCGAGAGAAACACATCCGCGTCCTTGTATCCGGCGAGCTTGTCGCGAAGCGTCCGCTCGGCGTCGGGCTGAACGAAGGTCGCATTCGGTATCCAGCCCAGCGGATAAGGCGGCGGCATCGGATCGAACATTTTTATCAATTCGCCGTCGACGCCGAGATAATGCGAGCCGTTATGCGGCGCGATCGCACTCTCCATGAAATCCGCAAGCCCGACGGCCTGAAATACCCGCAACGCTTCGTGATCGAGCGTGATCGCGCGCGGCTTGTCGTAAATGCCGGCGGCGCGTTCAACGACCGCGATCCTGAGACCGTACGTCGCCAGCAGGTTGGCGAAGATGGCGCCAACCGGTCCATAGCCGACGATTGCGACGTCGTACTTCGGGACTTTTCTCAACGCACGCGATCCCTCAGCACCTGACGGACCAGTTCGGCGGTGCGCTCGAAATGCGCCGTGATTAGCCGCGCCGCCGCATCGGCGTCGCGTGCCACCACGGCCTCCATCAGCGCGCGATGCTCTTTTTCGCGGTTCGCGCCCTTGATGCCGGCCCTACGGCCGACATGGCGATAGCGCTCGGAGGAATCGAACAGATGCTCGCAATATTGGGCAAGCCGTTGCGAACCCGAGGCCGAAATCAGGCTGCTGTGAAAATTGCGATGAGCAATTTCCCATGCGGGGCTGCGTTCCTGCTCCTTGCCAGCTTCGAAGCGCGGTGTGCGCGACAGCCGATGAAAGGAAAGCACGACCTGCTCTTCCCAGGCGGCATCGCCATGACTGATGGACTTGCGGATCGCAAGCTCGTTGAGCCAGCAACGCGCACGGGTGATGTCGACGAGATCGTCCTCGTCCATCGGCGCGACTGCGAAGCCACGATGATCGCTCTGCGCGACCAACCCCTCACTCGAGAGGCGGCTCAGCGCCTCGCGCATCGGGCTCAGGCCGACCTCGAAACGTTCGCACAGCGATCGGATATGCAGCTTCTCGCTCGGTTCGATCGCCACCGAGATGATGTCTTGCCGCAGACGGTCGTAGACATGCGAGGCCAGCGTCTCCTTGGCACTTTCAGGGGTATCGAGCGCGGTCTCGGACATGGGACTAGCCTCTAGGCATTCTGCTTTGCGAGATATTTCTCGAGCGTCATGGGGCTCGGCTTGACCTGCGGCTCGCGGATGGCGACCCCCGCGAAGGGCGTTGCCTCCTCGAACCAGGCCTGGCGCGCCGGCAATCCCCAAGGGTGGGCGATATTATGGTCCGCAGGGTCCCAGCCAACCGGTTCGTTCTCGATATCCATGATCTGGTAGTGGGTATTGAACAACTCGACGCGATGGCCGTCCGGGTCGCGCATATAGACATACATCGCATGACCCGGCCCGTGCCGCCCCGGACCGCGCTCGACGCGGGTCCCGAATCCGAGTTCGCCCGCGACGTCGCAGGCATACAGCAGATGATGCACCTCCGGCGCCAGGAAGGCAAAATGATGCAAGCGCGGACCCGTGCCGTTGAAAAACACGATGTCATGCGGGTTGCCCTTGCGCTGCAGGAACACGCCGCGCAGGTCGAAAGTGCCTGCTGGCGCGATATATTCGCTCAAGCGAAACCCCGCCGCCGTGTAGAACTCGGTCGCCTTGCGCACGTCCGGCGTCAGGATCTGGTAGTGGTCGAGCCGCAGTGCCGAGCCGCCGGCGTGGCGCGTGAATTTCGTGATCATGCGTGGCATCACCGGCATGACAGCGCAAAACTCCAGCGGCGTTCCGGCCGGATCGGTCGCGTGCAGCGTGCGCCCCTGATGCGGCACGTCGACCCACGCGGCCGGACAGCCATGAGTTTCGAAGAAGGCCTTGAGCCTGTCGAGATCGACATCGGCGAACACGCGCATCCCGATCCGCACGCACGAGACATCCCTTGCCTTGCGCAGGACCAGGCTGTGGTGGCACGCCTCCTCGACACCGCGGAAGTAAAGGGTATCGCCCTCCTCCGCCGTCAGGATCAGGCCGATCACCTCAGAATAGAACTGCCGGCTCGCCGCGAGGTCGCGGACGGTAAGGACGACATGGCTGGCGCGCGTGATGTGGAATCCTGGATCGAAATTGGTGGTTGGCAGGCTCATTCTCTCACCTTTCGTTTGATCTTATCATGGTCAGCCACGCAGGAGGGCCGGCAGCCACAGCGTCAATGACGGGAACGCGGTCAGTAACGCAAGAACGACGAGGTCGGCCGCCACGAAGGGGACGATGTTCCGGTAAAGCGCCCGCAATGGAATGTCCGGACGCATCGCGTTGATGATCAGGATCACCAGGCCGATCGGCGGGATCACGAGGCCAAGCTCAACGATGACCACATTGATGATCGCCCACCATACCGGATCATAGCCAAAATGCACGATGATCGGCAGCGCGAACGGCAAGGTGACGATCATGGCGGCCAGTTCGTCGAACACGGCGCCGAGCACCAGATAGGCAGCGAGCATCAGCACGATGATGCCGGTCGGCGGCAGATTCACATGGCCCAGGAACGCGATGAGCTGTTCCGGGATTTTGGCGAGGCTGATGAAATAGGTGAAGATCGACGAGCCGATCAGCACGAAATAGATCATGCCGGCGATCAGCGCGGTCTCGCGCAGGCTGGAAACCAGATTCCCCGGCGTGATGGTGCGGCGCATCAGTGCGAACGCAAACGACACGACAGCTGCGACCGAAGCCGCCTCGTTGACGGTAAAGACGCCGCTGTAGAGCCCGGCAAAGATGATCGCGATCAACAAAGCTGCGGGCGCGGCGCGCCGCACGGAAGCGAGCTTGTCCTGTCGCGACACGCGTTCCGAGACCGGCGCGATCGCCGGATCAAGCCGCGTTATCACCGCGATGGCGATGAGGTTGGCGGCGATGGTGATCAGCGCCGGAATTACCGCAGCGATGAACACGTCGAAAATATAGGTTCGCGCCACCACGCAATAAAGGATCATGCTGAGCGAAGGCGGAATCAGCGCCTTCAGCGCACCGCCCGCGGCGATGGTCGCACCGGAAAAACCGGGCGAGTAATTGCGCTTGAGCATCTCCGGCAGCGCCACCTGCGTGAATGTCGCGACCGTCGCCGGCGACGATCCGCAGATCGCGCCGAACGCAGCACTACCGCCGATCGTCGCATAGGACAGCCCGCCGCGCCGATGGCCGAGCAGCGCCGCAGCGGCCGCGTAGAGGTCGCGCGAAAAACCCGAGACGTTCACGAACGCGCCCATCATCAGGAACAGCGGCACGGCCGCAAGGTCGGTGCTGCCGAGCACCTGCGACGGCTCGGTGGCAAGAAACGTGACTGCTGACGACCAGTCCGTCTGCAGCGCGAACGCCACGATGCCGACAACGATCATCGCAAATGCCAGCGGAATATGCAGCGCCACCAGCACGAACAGCGCCACGATGCCGCCGATGCCGATACCGGTCGCCGTCATGCCACCGGCTCCGGATCGCGTTGCCGGCGAACACCGGTCACCTCCTCGATCAGCACAAAGGCCTGCACGACCGCCGCCGCCCAGAGGATGCCGTCCACCACGAACCAGAACGGCGCCTTTGGCCAGTTGAGCAGCCAGGTGACGTCGCCTGCCCGCATCGTCTTGATGCCGAAGCGCCAGAATTGCCAGGCCATGCCGATCATGACGATCTCGATCACCAGCGCTGCGGTCGTGTCGATCCCGCGAACGCCTGATGGCGGCAGGATTCGATCGAAGATCCGCAGCACGATATTGTTCTGGTGCAGCAGCACGATCGGCAGGCAACAAGTCCCGCAGATCGCCGCGACCATGTCGCCGATTTCACGCACCAGGTCGATCGGCGTGTTCGCGATAGCCCTGAGCAAGCCGTCGAGCAGCGTGAACACCGCAAGGATCAGCAGCAACGACAACCCGGCGACAGCGAATGCGTTCGCCATGCCGGTGACGATGGTTCGCGCCGCCTTCACGCTACTTGGCCCTGATCCCGGCCAACAGTTCGCGCGCCTTGCTCAACAGCTCAGCATTTCCCGGGCTCTTGGCGATCCATTCGGCGGTGACCTTCTGATAGACCGGCTGCAGGCTCGCGATATCCACTTGCGACGGAGACGTCACGGTGCGTTTGGGATCGGCCTTGAACTTCGCTATCAGTTCGTCGTTGTATTGCCCGAGGTCGCGGATATAGGTGTCGTCGATCCAGCGGATCGAGTATTTCGCGATCACGTCCTGCGCCGGCTTCGGCAGCGAATCGAACTTCTTGCGATTCATCAGGACGGCCAGGGGGCCCGCACCGAGGGGCAGCAAATAGTCGTGGCTAGTGACGCGGTCAATCCCGAAATCGACGATCGCCGCCGGAACGGTGGTGGTCGCGTCAATCGTGCCGCGCCCCATCGCCTCGACCACCTCGTTCGGTGGCATCAAGACCGGCACCATGCCAAGCTCCTTGACGGTTTGGCCGATCACGGCGCCGTTGATACGGACCTTCATGCCCTTGAGGTCGGCAAGCGATTTGATCGGGCGGCGGGCGAAGACCATGTATTGCGGGTTCATGAAGGCGCCGACGACGTAGTAATCGGAATAGCCGCGCAGGAGATTGGCCTTCAGCAACTCTTCGTAGAGCTTCACGCCCTCTTTCAGGTTTTGCAGCAGGCCCGGCAGTTCGAACACCTGATCGTCCGGAAAGCGGCCGGGCCCAAGGCTCGGATTGACGAAGGCGATGTCGGCGACGCCGTCGAGCAGAAGCTGCGGCTGCGCGGGGAGCGCCTTGCCGAGCGCACCATTCGGATAGGCCTCGATCTTCACCGCGCCGCTCGGATCGGCGTTCACGGCGTCGATCCATGGCTTGATGGCGCGCGCGTAATTGACCTCGGTTTCGGATGCGAAGAACGACAGCTTGAGAATAACCGGCTCGGCGCCCGCATTCAGCGGCAAGAACGCCGCGAACCACGCCAGCAATGCCACGCAAAATCGCGTCATCCTCTCCTCCCCTTGATGCTGCGGCTGGTTTGATTTCGCCGCCGCCTGCCATTCCGTTGACGTGAGTCATCGCGGAAAAATAATCGATTTTCAATAGTAATTTTCACTATAATCGATTATGAAAATGACGGACCGCTGTGGCGATCGGCAGAAAGCCGAGTGATTTCAAACAATAAGCTCTGGGAGCGAGACACATGAATCTGGGGATTGAAGGCCGCACGGCGCTGGTTTGCGCGTCCAGTCAGGGGCTGGGGCTGGCCTGCGCGCAAGCCCTGGCGCAGGAAGGCGTCCACGTCGTCATCAACGGGCGCGATGCGGCAAAACTCGACAAGACGGCAGCCGCGTTACGCGAGACCGCCCGCGGCGATGTGACCGCGGTCGCGGCCGATGTCACGACCGTGGACGGTCAGGCACGGCTGCTCGCGGTCTGTCCCTCGCCCGACATTCTCGTCAATAACAATGCAGGTCCCTCGCCCGGCAATTTCGCCGATATCGAGCGCGACCGCTGGCTGGCGACGATCGAAGCCAACATGATCGCGCCGCTGATGCTGATCCGCGCCGTGCTGCCCGCTATGAAAGAGCGGCGCTTCGGACGCATCGTCAACATCACATCCGCGATGGTAACGACACCCCGCCCGCATATGACCTTGTCCTCCGGCGCGCGCGGCGGCCTGACCGCGGCGATCAAGGGGCTTTCGCTTGAAGTCGCGCGCGACAACGTGACGATTAACAATCTGCTGCCCGAACGGTTCGACACCGATCGCCAGCATCAGATGGCGAAGGCCGCGATGGCGCGCGAAAACATTTCGTACGAAGAAGCGCGCGCGCGCCAAATTGAATCGATCGCCGCGAGACGGCTCGGCGATCCCAAGGAATTCGGTGCGACCTGTGCGTTCCTTTGTAGCGATTTGGCGGGCTTCATGTCGGGCCAGAACCTCCATCTCGACGGCGGATCGTATCCCGCGCTAATCTGAATCGGCCGCAGATTGCATCGCAGACGCCATAAGCCGCCTCGCCAATTCCTGGCTTGGCCGAAGAGATCGCACCGTCTCAAGCATTGGCCCAATGCCGACACTGACGAAGGTTCAGCGCAGCTCACGTCTACGGATTTTCTTTTGATCTCTCGGTGCACACATCGTGCACACGCCGCCATCTGACTCTTTGAAAAAATTGAACCCTCCTTCCGCATAAATCGCAGATTCGGCGGGTTCGTCGCACGCATGGGCTAATCCGGAGAAATGCCGGCTCGCTTTGCCGAACAGCCAGCGCCCTTCACCGCATCAGGTTCCATCCAGTTCGCTGTCAAATCAATACGAGTAGATAGAACGACGCATCTGCCGGCGTGGTCGTGCAAGCACCAAACTCACAAAAGAGGTGTCCGAATTTGTCGCTCTCCAGCAATCGCTTTTCGCATGCGGCGGGATAGCGCCGCCATGCTGCTGCCGCTCCAGGTGGTCATTTAGCGCTTCCGTCGCCGAGATGCGGCGCAACGCGAACGTTCCCTGGACCTCCACGAATTCGTTCGAAATTTTAGATATCGGCGTAAATGTGCGTTTCGCCGGGATGTCCAGGGTGCACCACCGCGCCACGGCAGGCATCTCCAACCGTTTGCGCATACCGCCAAAGAACGCCGGATCCGTAGGCGCTGACTTTTGGTTGCCAGCGCTGACGACGCTCCGAGAACTCTTGCTCGGAGAGGTCCGCATCTATTGTTCCTTGCTCGGCGTCAATTGCGACGACGTCGCCATCGCGAAGTAGCGCAATCGGACCACCAATGGCTGCCTCGGGTCCGATATGAGCGACGCAAAAGCCTCGAGTACCGCCAGAGAAGCGACCGTCGGTGATCAGCGCGACTTTTTCGCCCATACCCTGGCCATAGAGCGCACTCGTGGTCTTCAGCATTTCGCGCATTCCAGGCCCGCCGCGCGGACCTTCATACCGGATGACGAGGACGTCGCCCTCTTCGTACCGCCGGGCCAGCACGGCGTTCAGGCAATCTTCTTCACAATCGAAGACCTTGGCGGGTCCTCGAAACGACAGCCGCTTCAGCCCCGCAATCTTTGAGACGGCTCCTTGTGGGGCCAGGTTGCCACGCAAGCCTATTACGCCTGAGTTTCGCGACAGCGGAGCGTGGGCCGGCCGGATGATGTCCTGGTCTTCAGGAAGAATAATGTCTCGACACTGCTCCGCGAGGCTTTGGCCTGTGTAGACCATTGCTTCGCCGTGAATGTATCCGCCATCCAGGAGCGCTTTGATTAGAACGGGCACTCCACCGATCTCGAACACATCTTTTGGGAGGTATCGCCCGCCCGGCTTCAGGTCTGCCATATAGGGTGTGCGGCGAAATACGGAAACGACATCATCCAAGTTGAATTCAATGCCGGCCTCATGTGCCATCGCCGGGAGATGCAGCGCGGCATTCGTGGATCCTCCGGAAGCCGCGACCAGGGCAGCCGCATTCTCGAACGAGTTTCGGCTGACGATATCCCGAGGCCGAACCTTGTCACGGACCATGCGCATGAGATCGCGTCCGGCTTGTTCAGCCATTGCGAGCCGCCTCGTATGTACTGCTGGCATGAAGGCGGAATTTGGGGGTGCCAGTCCCATTACTTCCGAGACGGCGGACATCGTTCCAGCTGAATACATACCGGGGCACGCCCCGACGGTCGGACACGCCGCGTGCTCGTACTCTTGCAGCCTAACCGGGGTAATCTTTCCGGCTGTCAGCGCACCCACGGCTTCGAAAACGTCAACGACGGTTATGTCCTGGCCCGCCATCCGCCCAGGAAGAATCGACCCCCCGTAAATAAACAGCGACGGGACGTTGAGCCGTAACATCGCCATCATCATTGCGGGTATGTTCTTGTCGCAACCTCCCAAACAAAGCATTGCATCGTAGTAGTGGGCTCGCACGACGAGTTCGATCGTCTCGGCGATGTATTCTCGCGAGACGAGGGAAAGTTTCATGCCCTGAGTGCCGTTCGAGATGCCGTCCGTGACGCTTACGGTCGTATACTCGAATGGCGTCCCGCCCGCTGCCTTGACACCTGCTCGTACCGCTTCGGATTGTGATCGCAATCCCATGTTGCACGGCGACGCATTGTTCCACGTTGTGAAGACACCCACCAGCGGTTGATCTAATCCGCCCTTTGGAACGCCAGTTCCGTACATCATCGCGCGAGACGGCGCTTGGTGCGGCCCCTGCGTCACATGGCGGCTAGGCAGGCCAGAAACTCGGAGCTCATTCGACATAACTGTTATCTCCCATGGCAATCTAGCGGTCCGGCTCCCGGCGCAAATTCCGCCGACCGCAGTGCTCCCCCCATCCTGACGTTGCACGGTGCCTCCGTCCAATATATCTTTAGCTACCAATTGATATACAGGATGAATGACCGATGGACGTGCGGAGAATTAGATACTTTGTCGCAACGGCCGAGGAACTTCACTTTGGGCGAGCTGCGAAGCGTCTTGGCATGTCACAACCACCATTGAGCATCCAAATTCGCGCATTTGAGGAAGAACTCGGGGTCAAGCTCTTTGATCGCGATCAACGGAATGTCGCCTTGACGGCTGCGGGAGCAACTCTTCTCCAGGAGATGCGCAAGATCCTTGCTGCTCTGGAACGCGCGGAACATCTGACTCGACGCGCAGCCCGAGGCCAGCACGGAAGCCTATCCGTCGGCTTCATCACGCCCGTGGAATACAGCTTCTTGCCGACTCTTGTGAGGCAGTACCGTCGTAAGTTTCCGGGGATCGCACTACAGCTTCGCGAGGCCATGAGTGACACGCAGCTTGAAGACTTGCAAAGCGGTGCGCTCGATGTGGGTCTGTTAATGGGGCCCTTCGATCAACCGGGCTTCGAGTGCCTTGAGGTCATGACGGAACATCTTGTCGCGGCCATTCCGGTGGGACACGCGCTAGCGACTGGGGCTTCGTCAATTTCCGTTAAACGACTCGCATCGGAAGAAATGATCATGTTTCCACGAGCGATTGCACCCGCCCTCTTTGACGAAATTCTCGGCTTTTGTCGAACAGCCGGTTTCACTTTGAGGATTGCTCAGGAAGCGCGACAGACCCAGACGATCATTAGTCTCGTTTCTGCGGGGTTAGGTATTGCGATCGTGCCGGCTTCGATTCGACATCTAAAACGCAAGGGTGTCGTTTATCGCAGCTTCAAAGAAAAGACGCCCCTTGTGAGAGTGATCGCCGTGTGGTCATGCGATCAGTCTTCTGTAGCCATCAAGAACTTTGTTAACATGACGCAGGTTGCGGCTGCAGTATAACGGCGACTAATCGGCACGTCCCAACACCCATTATGTGGTGCTAAAGCATTTTCATTTCTTTTCAATGGCTTGGCTTTGACGATTTGCGCTTATTTCTCCTCACTCGTCAGGCGCCGCGCGTACTGCGCTATCGTACCAACGGCAGTGACGCTGTACCGCACGGATTGCCTTCGCAGCAGACCGTGACGTGGTACGACAGGCCGGAGGCTTCTTTTGATACCTGCTCCTCGAGTCTCAGTTCACGGCTAGTCGGCCGGCAGCAAAAATCAGGAGCGCACCCGCAGCACCCTCCACGTAGCGGCGACGACGGTCGCAAAAGCTGCCTCTTCGAGCTATCGAAGAGGCTACAAAGCCGACCACGCTGTAGATGATGCCGCACAACGCGATGAAGATCGCAGAAAGAACGACGGCTTGTAATCCGACACTATCGCCGGATGTCATGAAGTTGGGCAATATGGCGAAGTAGACCATCAATCCCTTCGGATTCAGAAAGCTCGTCAGGAAGCCTCGCCTGACCAGCGCGTTGTCAGGCGCTTTGGCGAGAGACAGATGCCCGGGATGAATCGCGGATCGGATCAATTTTATAGCGAGATAAGCCAAATAAGCTACACCAACCCAGCGCAGTATCTCAAACAGCACCGGCGACGCGGCGACAACGGCAGCCACACCGAAAGCGGCAAGAAGGGCGTGCATCATGTATCCGAGTAGCACTCCTAAGTTTGCGCGCATGGCGGCGCGTGGGCCCCCTGACAGTCCTTGTGATGCTACAAAAAGGATGTCAGGCCCGGGGGTGCAAACTAGCGGCATTACCGTCGCGGCAAACACAAGCATCGTTCCAGGCTGCATGACCATCACAACAACTCTCCGATGCAAGGGTCCCGAATATGAAAATGATCAAGAGGCAATTGTCCGCCTATCCATTGGCGGAGGTTCCCGCCCGCGCGCTACTCCACCCGCGCCTTCGAGCGCGGGCTCGCCCTTAGAGCGGTTGGCCAAAGGCTCCGGCACCTCGCATCCCGTCGCGCAGCACCGGCCCGGCTGCTTCGAAACGCGGCGGCCTTCGCCGAGGATGCCGCGGTCGAGCAGCTTCTCGACGAGATCGGCCTTTTCCATGACGGGATAGTTGCGCCAAATCTCGCGCTTCATTGCTTCGGGCGAGCCACCGCCGTGGAGCGAGATCACCGAGTACCAACCCGCTTGGTGTGAGACGGTGAGATCCTCGATCAAGCGCGCGACTTCGGCCCGCTGCTCGGCCGGAATGTCCGGACGGCCGCCCATGACCGCAGCCAGCGACACGCGCGTCTCCGGATTGTGATCCTCGTCAGGTCCCGGCAACGCGACGATGAGGCCGCCGGATACATAATGCGCCACGCGGTGCATGTCGTAGATTTTGGTGGCCAGAAGCAGCTTGCCGATATTGGAGAATACCGCATCGGGCATTACCGAGCCGGCAGGGTCCTTCGTGCAGTAGACCGAGGATGCGACGCCGCAGGCATAGAAGCTTTCGGTGATGGTGATCAACTCGACCATCGCCTCGCGGATGTGCCCGTGGCGTTCCGCATCGAGGCCGTTGGCCTCGATCATGAGCGCACCCGCGCCGATCAGGAGGTCGCCGAAACCCGCGCGAGCACCGATGCAGGAATGCCGATGATGCGTCGCGTAGGACGTGGTCAGGAAACCGCCCTCTTCCGTTTCGCCGGCCAGGAAAACCCGGTCGTGCGGGACGAACACGTCGTCGAAGATCACGACGCCGACAGACTGGCCGTACTTGGCCGAGAACTTGGCGGAAGCCTCACCGGGACGGCCGGCGGGACGCGCGACGATGGTTACACCGGGAGCGTCAACGGGGACCGCGCAGCACACCGCGAAATCCCCGTCCTCGGGAACGTGAGTTCGGCAGGGCATCACCAGGAACTCATGCATATAGGGCGCGCCGGTGACGATCGCCTTGGTGCCTCGGATGACGATGCCGTCCGGCCTTCGCTCCTGGATGTGCAGGTAGACGTCCGGGTTGACCTGCTGGCCCGGCCGCTTGGAGCGGTCGCCCTTCGCGTCGGTCATCGCGATGCCCAGCGTGAGGTCGCGGTCCTGAACGTCGTGGAGATAGCTGAGAAAGCGCTGGCTGTAGTCGGTGCCATGATGATCGTCGGTCAGCTTGGTGGACTGGAAGAGACTGTTCAGCGCGTCGTGCGTCAGATAACGCTGCGCGCAGCCGGACGTCCTGCAGACCAGACGTACTGCCTCCAGCTTGTAGAGCAGGTCCGTCGAATTCTCGTTGATGTGGAGCATGCGATTGACGGTCTTGCCCGACGTGCCCTGGCGCGCCGTCATGATCGGCAGGTGCTGCTTCTGATGCGCGAAATCGTAAGTCACGCCGACACCGGCCACACCCGGAGCGAGGAGCGGTTCGTCCGCGACGCTTTCGATGGCCTTGCCGTTCACGAAAACGCGCGGCTTGTAGCCGCGCAACGAATCCCGATAGTCAGCGGCTGTCATCAGCATGATATATATCCATGACGCTTGTTCATTTTTTTGAACGACGTTAGAATTTAGCAAAGCTGGAATTGTTGTCAACCGCGAAAGGCGACGGATGGCGGAAAAGCGGCGAGCGGGGCGGCAACAGGCGGTCAGCGAACACAAGCGGCAACTGATCCTGGACGCGGCGCGGGAGGTGTTCGCGGCCGAGGGCCTCGAAGGCGCGAGCCTGCGCGCGATCGCAACGCGAGCTGGATATACGCCGGCGGCGCTCTATTTCCATTTCGACTCGAAGGAAGCGATCTATGCCGAGGTGCTGCGCGACTCCCTCGCCTCCTTGGGCGGCACCGTCGATGAGGCCGTCGCGAAGACCCGTGGTCCAAAACAGAAGCTTCGCGTCGCCGCGATGGCCTTCTTCCGGTACTATGCGGAGAACCCCCGCGATTTGGATCTCGGCTTCTACCTGTTCCGCGGTGGCATGAAGCCGGCCGGGCTGGGACACGCCCGCGACGAGGAATTGAACGCGGCACTGGAGGCCGCGCTACATCCGATCGCAGAGGCCGCAGAGGCTCTCGGCGCATCGCGGCAGAAAGCCAACATCCTAATGGTGGACTGCTTCGCACACGCGACCGGTCTGCTCCTGCTGCTGCACACCGGCCGCATTCGGATGTTCGGCGCGTCTGCTCCCGAACTGATGGAAGAATACGTGCGCGGCAGGATCCTGCAACTCAGCAAAGAGTGACGCCATGCTCACGGTCGTCCCGACGAAGTCGCTGCTCCTCATCATCGACTTCCAATCCCGCCTGATGCCGTCGATCGATCAGGTCACGGCCGCCGTGAAGAATGCAAAGCATCCGCGCTTCCGCGATGCGATCGCTCTGATTGAGTGAACGTACTTTCGAAGATTGACAACATGCAGTCGCGTAGACTGGCGCCCGCCGCCCGCCCCGCGCGAGCGGCTATTCCCAGGACCAGGCGGAGAAGTCGTTCTCGAATTGCGGGACTTCCTTCCACACACCCTTCAGCTTCTTGCTCGCAATGGTGATCCATTGCGGCTGGAACAGAAAGCCGGCGACCGCATCGGTTGCCAGCATACGCTGCGCGTCACCGAGCAGCTTGGCGCGATCGGCCTCCGTGGGCGTTGCCATGATCTGCTTGTAGAGTGCGTTGAACGCCTCGGAATTATAACCGAGATAGTAGTCGGGCTCGGTCAGCTTCACGAGATCGAACGGCTCGACGTGCGAGACGATGGTGAGATCGAAATTGTGCGGGCCGTTACCGGCAAAGACCTGTGACAGCCACTGCGCCCATTCCACGTTCTCGATCTTGGCGATGATGCCGACCTTGGCGAGCTGGGCTGCGAGGACTTCGCCGCCCTGCCGCGCGTAAGGCGGCGGCGGCAGCTTGAGGCTGAGCTCAAGCGGCGTGGTCACGCCAGCTTCCGCGAGCAGCTTCTTGGCCTTTTCGGGGTCGTAGGGATTGATGCCGGTGGTGTCGACGTAGCCCAGCGATCCCGGCGCATAGAAGCTGCCGATCGGCGTGCCAAAACCATCGACGGCGCCGTCGATCATCGCCTTGCGATCGATGGCGGCGAGAATGACGCGGCGAACCCGCACATCGTCGAGCGGTTTCTTCCGTTCGTTGATGCCGACGATGGTCTTGGCCTTGGAGCCGCCGATCAACACATTGAAGCGCGGATCGGCCTTGAACTGCGCCAGGCTGCGCGCCACTGCGGCTCGCGGAAACGCGTCGACGTCGCCCGACAGCAGCGCCGCGACCTGCGCGGCGGGATCGCCGATGAAGCGGATGGTCACCTTGGAAAGCTTGATCGCGGCGGCGTTGCGATAGTCGGGCCACTTGTTCAGGGTGATCGACGATCCCTTGGCCCAGGCGCCGAGCGTATAGGGTCCGGTGCCGACCGGCTGCGTCGCATCGGTCGGCGCGCTCTTCGGCTCGACGATCGAGCCGGACGCCTGACCGAGCAGGAACGGCAGATTCGGTTCGGAATACTTGAGCGCGACCACGATCGTCTCCGCATCGGGCGCGGTGGCCGACTCAAACGCCTGGTACAGGCTCTTGTCCTTGTTGGTGCTGGTCGGCGCCGCGTTGCGATCATATGAGAACTTTACCGCCGCGGAATCGAACGGCTCGCCGTTATGGAATTTGACGCCCTTGCGGAGCTTGAACGCATAGGTCTTCAGGTCGGCCGACACCTGCCAGCTCTCAGCGAGCAACGGCGATACCGAACCGTCCTCGTTGATCTTGGTCAGTGTCTCATAGACGTTATAGAGCGTGACCTCGGCGATCGCCGCAGCCGCTGCGGTGGTGGGATCGAGCCCCGGCGGCTCCAGCGTCATGCCCATGACGACGCTGTCCTTCTTGCTCTGCGCCAGGCTCGGCAGCGGCGTTGCGACGAACGCGGCGGCCACCGCGACAATGGTCAGTTTCTTCAGCATATTTGCTCCCCGACGTATCTCAGACAACCTAGTGCATTCCCGCGCAAAAGGCTAACCCCCCTCCGCCGACACCGGCGGCAGCGCCATCACGGCCTCGGCGTGGTGGCATGCGGCAAGGTGCGCTGTGCCGACGTTGCGTAGCGCCGGCGCGGCGTCGCGGCAATGCTGGTCGGCCATTGGACAGCGCGGTGCGTAGGCGCATCCTGTCGCGCCGGTGGACTGGGAAGCGATCGACCGGGCGCCGCGGCGGCGACGCACCCCGCCGGCGCGGGCGCGCGGCACGGCCTCGAGCAACGCCCGCGTGTAGGGGTGGGCGCAATGCGCGAACAGATCCTCGGGCCGGCCCTGCTCGACGATCCGGCCGAGATACATCACCGCGATCTCGTCGCAGAGATAATCCACCACCGCGAGATCGTGGCTGATCAGGATGTAGCTCAACCCAAACTGATCCTGCAGGTCTTGCAGGAGATTGAGCACTTGCGCCTGCACGGAGACGTCGAGTGCGCTGACCGGCTCGTCGGCGACAATCAGTTTTGGCTGGGTGATCAGCGCACGCGCGATCGCGATGCGCTGGCGCTGGCCGCCGGAGAATTCATGCGGGAACTTGTCCATGTCGGCATCGCGCAGCCCGACCCGCCGCAGCACGCCGGCAACGCGCTGACGCAGCGTGGCGCGATCCATGCGTCCGAGCGCGGTCAAAGGCTCCGCGACGATACGCGCGATGGTCTGTCGTGGGTCCAGCGACCCATAGGGATCCTGAAACACCATCTGGAAATCACGCCGGGCGCGGCGCAACTCGTCAGCCGGCATCCGGTGCAGGTCACGGCCCATGAGCGACACCGACCCCGACGACGGCTGTTCCAGCGCCATCACCAGCCTCGCGAAGGTCGACTTGCCCGATCCGGACTCGCCGACCACGCCGAGGCTTCGGCCTGCCATCACCTGCGCGGTGACGCCGTTGAGCGCATGCACCTGCCCGGCCGGCTTGAACACGCTTTCCCGAGGCAGCGTGTAGCGCTGCGCCAGATCCTTCACATCGAGCAGCGGCAGTTCGGCGGAGGGTAACGCCTGGTCCAGCATGGTCATGCGCCCAAAACTCCGGCCGCCTCAGCCATCGAAACATCCGTCCTGAGACAGCGCACGCCATGGCCGGCGCTGACGTCCACCACGGCCGGCAGCGCCACGCGGCAACGATCTTCGACGATCGCGCAGCGGTCGGCGAAGGTGCAGCCGGCAGGCAGATCGGCAAGTTCAGGCACGGTGCCGGCGATGGTCTCCAGCCGGGTGCCCTTCCGCGCACCAAGGCGCGGGCGAGCGCGAAACAGGCCCTGCGTATAGGGATGTCCCATGCGCGTGAACACGGCATCCGTTGCGCCGCTTTCGACGACGGTGCCGCCATACATCACCATCATACGCTGCACATTCTCGGCGATGACGCCGAGATCGTGCGAAATCAGAATCATCGACATGCCGCGCTCGGCAACGAGGTCTGCGATCAGATCGAGGATCTGTCCCTGGATGGTGACGTCGAGTGCCGTGGTCGGCTCATCGGCGATCAGCACGTCGGGCTGGCCGGCCAGCGCCATGGCAATGGTAACGCGCTGCCGCTGGCCCCCAGAGAACTGGTGCGGATAGGCATCGACGCGTTTCGCCGCATCGGGGAGCCCGACACGATCGAGCAAGGCGATGGCTTCCTTGCGTGCCTCTCCCGCCGAGCAATTGGTGTGACGCCGCAATGGCTCGGCCACCTGACGGCCAATCGTGTGCATCGGATTGAGCGCGGTCATCGGCTCCTGGAAGATCATGCTGATGCGATTGCCGCGCAGCTTGCAGTAATTCGCATCCGACAGGCCCACCAGCTCGCTGCCGTCGAGGCGGATGCTGCCGCTGATGACGGCACTGTCGGGCAGCAGGCCCATCAGCGCGAGCGCGGTGACGGATTTGCCGCATCCGGATTCGCCGACGAGACCCAGGGCCTCGCCGCGCTTCAGCGAGAAACTGACGCCGCGAACGGCCTGCGCGGGACCGCGGCTGGTGTTGAGCCGGACACCGAGGTGCTTGACTTCGATCAAAGGCGCGTTAGCGGACCCGCTCATGTTCAACGCTCCCGCGCCAGCCGGGGATCGAGCAGATCGCGCAACCCGTCTCCGAACAGATTGAGGCCAAGCACAGCGACTGCGATCGCAGCGCCCGGATAGACCGCGAGCATCGGTGACTGGAACAGCAGCGTCTGTGCGTCGTTCAGCATGCGGCCCCAGGACGGCTGCGGGGGCTGCGTGCCGAGCCCGAGATAGGACAGCGCCGCTTCGGCCAGGATCGCCAGTGCGAACTGGATCGTCGCCTGCACGATCAGGATCGGCAGGACGTTCGGCAGCACGTGCTCGATAGTGATGCGGAAGCCGCCTTTGCCGGAGGCGCGCGCGGCCAGGACGAACTCCCGCGCCCAGATCGCATTGGCCGATCCACGGGTTACCCGGACGAGGGTTGGAATCTGGAAGATGCCGATGGCGATGATCGAGGTCAGCATTCCCGGGCCGGCGACGGCAGCCAGCATGATGGCCGAGAGCACCGCGGGAAACGCGAAGGTGAAGTCGCTCATCCGCATGATGAGCTCTTCGGTCCAGCCCTTGCGCGCGGCGGCGATCAGCCCAAGACACACCCCGAAGGTGAGGCCGATCCCGACGGCGATGATGCCGACCATGATGGTGGAGCGGGCGCCTACCAGCAGCAACGAGACGATATCGCGGCCGAGCACATCGGTGCCGAGCCAGTGCGCGGCCGACGGTGGTCGCAGCTTGGAGGCCACGTCGATTTCATAGGCTGACCACGGCGTCCAAACCAGCGACAGCAAGGCTGCACAGAGCACCATCAGGCTGAGCGCGCCGCCCGTGACAAAGCTGCGATGGCGCAGCGCGCGGCGCCAGAAGCCGGTCGCGAGCCGCCGACGCGCGGTGGCGGCCCCAACCTCGGCCGAAACGCTCAGCGGGGTGCTCATAGGTTGTGCACCTTGATGCGCGGATCGATGAAGGCATAGAGCACATCGACCGCAAAGTTGACGATGACGACCACGGCCGCTAGCAGCATCACGCAGTTGCGCACCACGATCAGGTCGCGATTGGCGATCGACTGGAAGATCAGCCGGCCGAGACCCGGCAGATAGAACACGTTCTCGATCACGATCGTGCCCGCCAGCAGATTGGCGAATTGCAGGCCCATCACCGTCATCACCGGGATCATCGCATTGCGCAGCACATGCCGCCACAATACGTCGCGCTTGCTCAAGCCCTTGGCGCGCGCGGTGCGCACGAAATCCTCGCGCAGCACCTCAAGCACGGCGGAGCGCGTGACACGCGCAAGGATCGCCGCCTGCACCACCGATAGCGCGATCGCAGGCAGAAGCAGCGACTTGATCGCGGCCAGTATGCTTTCGTCCCATCCAGCAAATCCGCCGGCCGAGAGCCATTGCAGCTTCACCGAGAACAGCAGAATAAGCAGGATGGCGAACCAGAAGTTGGGGAGCGCTATCCCGAACTGCGTCAGCGACATCACGCCGACATCGCCGAGCCTGTTGTGATTTGCCGCCGTATAGATACCGGCGGCCAGGGCCAGCACGACCGTCATGGACATGGACATGATCGCCAATGGAATCGTCAGCGTGAGACGCTCCGCAATCAATGCTGCAACAGGGGTGCCATAGGTATAGCTGTTGCCGAGATCGCCCGTCAGCATCCCTTTGATCCAATGGACGTACCGATAGTGCAGCGGTTGATCCAGCCCGAGCTTGACCGTCAGCGCTCGGGCGGCGTCAGGCGAGGCATCCGCGCCCATCAGCATCTGTGCGGCGTTGCCGGGCAAGGCATCCAGAACAAGGAAGATAATCAGCGACGCGCCGACCAGCGTCGCTATCAGCGTCAGAAAGCGGCGGAAAATGAAGACGCTCAAGTCCCGATTCCCTTGTTAGCGGCCAGGTGTGGTGGCAGCCGCATTTTCGCTTAGCCGGCCAGGCTCGGCCAGCGGCCGAGAAGATCTTGCGAGGCCTCAAACAGCGCGCTGACGCGCAGCAATTCGATGTCTCCGCGGAATTTGCCGACGAGTTGAATGCCGATCGGCAGGCCGTCCGCGCCAAAGCCACAGGGCAGACTGACCGCCGGATGGCCGGTCATGTTGAACGGCATTGTCCAGGGAAACCAGCTTGGCCGAACGTCGCTCAACACCCGGCCGTCGATTTCTATCGTGCCGAACAGGTCCTGATCGATCGGAAGCGCGGTGCGGGTGATGGTTGGCATCGCGAGAATATCGACCCTCTGCAACAATGTCTGAATCCGCCGGAACAGAGACGTACGGTCAAACATCGCCCGCTGATAGTCAACACCGCTTACCTTCGTGGCCAGGGCCAGTTGCTTCATGAAGGTCTCGCTCAGCACGTCGCCATGATCGGCCGCAAGCTTCTCAAACCGTGCGCGCCAGGCGGTGTGATTGATGGCGCGCCAGATTGGCTCCACCTCAAATCCGTCGGCGGACATTTCCTCGACCTCGGCCCCGAGGGCTTCCAGCCTGGCAAGAGCGCCCTTGAATGCAGCGACGACATCGGCCGCAACCGGCCGGCCGAGCGGCGCGAGGCAGAATGCGATCTTGCGCCCGCGCAGATCGCCGTTTGGAGCTGATCCCTCGACAAAATTCCACTGCGGGAATCCCATCGACCACGGATCGGAAGCGTCTTCTCCCGACATCGCCTGCATCATCAAGGCGGTGTCTGCGACGGTGCGCGTCGTCGGGGTCACATAGGTCTGGTTGCCGAACGCGTCCTGCACCTGACTGTGGGGAATAACGCCGTTGCTTTGCTTCAGCCCGACAACGCCGTTGCAGGCTGCCGGAATCCGCGTCGAGCCGCCGCCATCCGTCGCGATGGCAAGAGGCGCGATGCCGCTGGCAACCGCAACCGCCGCTCCCCCGCTCGAACCACCGCTCGAGCGCGCGCCACTCCAGGCATTGCGCGTGCGGCCGAACAACGGCGAATCCGTCAGGCACTTGGTGCCGAACTCCGGCGTCGTGGTCTTGCCCACGAGGATGGCACCCTCTGCCCGCATTCGCGCCACGGCGACCGCATCATGGTCAGGAACGTTTTGATTGTAGGGGACCGCTCCGAAGGTCGTTCGCACCCCCCTGGTGTTGACCAGATCTTTCACGGTGAACGGAATGCCGTGAAGAAGGCCCAGCGGCTCCCCGACCATGACCTCACGCTCCGCCTTCCTTGCCTCGGCCATGGCCTCATCGCCGCAAAGCGTGATGAAGCAGTTCAATGAGGGCTGCATCCGCTCGGCGCGCGCAAGGACGGCACGCATAATCTCAACCGGCGAAACGTCTTTGCGGACAACCCGCGCGCGGAGTTCGGTCGCAGGCAGGAAGCACAGTTCATCGCTCATCGCGCTAAAGTCCCCAGGGTCGAATTGACGCAAAGATGACATTCAAATTGACTTCAGGTCCAATACCATCGCACAACCGACCCATACGATTTCGGTATGGCAAGAATGGACCTCCGCCGTCTCCGCTATTTCGTTGCCGTTGCAGAAGAACGCAGCGTTGGCCGGGCGGCCGTCCGCCTGCGCATGGCGCAGCCGCCATTGTCGGTCCAGATTCGCAAACTGGAATCGGAAGTAGGAACCTCGCTGTTTCGTCGGGACACGCGGGGAATGGAGCTGACGGCAGCCGGTCGCGCCTTGCTGTCGCGCGCGCGTGAAGCGCTGGCCTTGACGGCTGAAGGTTTCGAGGCAGCCCGCGCGGTGGCGGCGGGGCGCCGGGGAAGATTGTCAGTCGGATACATGTTCGCGCTCGCCCACGCCGTGTTGCCTAAACTCGTTCCGGAACTCCGTCGATCCCTTCCGAAAGTCGACCTCGAGTTCATAGAACTGAGCGCGTCGACGCGTGAGGCGCGGTTGCTGGACCACAGCGTGACTGTCGCACTGTGCATGCCTGCAATTCGCCACAGCGAGATTGAAGCCTCCACCATCGGAACGCAGCGATTGATGCTTGCTATGCCGGCCGGTTCGCCCCTGGCGCGCTCCGCAGCAGTACCGGTGAAAAGACTGCAAGGGCGCCCGCTTATCAGCTTGCCCGGGCCCGCCGAAGATCCCGCGACCTCTGTTGTGACGTCGCTGCTGAGGCGGCATCAGGTCGGTATGCCGGTTGCGAACCGGGTCGAAACGGTCCACTCGGCTCTCAGCATGGTCCTGGCCGGGGAAGGCTTGGCGATCCTTCCTGCCTGCGCCGAACTCGGATGCCCAACCGGCGTCGTGTTCAGGCCCTTCCTGGATGCCGACGATGCTATCGATGTCGCGGTTTGCTGGCGTCGAGATTCTCTCAATCCGTTAGTTCGGAATTTCCTGAAGTGCGCGGAAAGGGTGATCCGTCAGGTCTGATGGTTGGCGGGCTTGAAGGTCTCGTTGACTAATTTGGATTTTATTCGATTTCCCGATGCACACATCGTGCAGACGCTGCCCTCTAGCCATTAGCAGGCCGATCAAAGTCAGAGACAAAGTAGCGCCGCGCTTTGCCCGCGCCTAGGCTCGCAGTGGCCCGGTCGTAGTTTCGGCGACAGCAAAGTGAGAGAACTTGGGTACGGCGGGATGACGCCGCGATCCATCCACCGTCGTGACGAAGATAGAGTCCTCAGACCCAACCACCGTCGATGACGTATTGCTGGTTGGTGCAGGCGCAGGCTTCGTCGGAAGCGAAGAACAGCGTGGCACGCGCGATTTCGTCGGGCATCAGGCGGCGCTTCAGGCATTGCCGCTGCATCAACTCCTTCTCGCTTTCCGGATTGAGCCAGAGATCAAGCTGCCGCTGCGTCATGATCCAGCCCGGTGCGATGGCGTTGACCCGGATGTTGTAGGGACCGAAATCGCGCGCCAGCGACCGGGTGAGCCCGAGTACGCCGGACTTCGCCGCCGTGTAGGCCGCCATACCGCCCTGCCCAATCATCCACGAGGTCGAACCGAAATTGACGATCGAGCCGGCCTTCGCCTCGATCATGTCGGGGAGCACGGCTTGCGCCGCGAAAAACTGGTGCTTCAGATTGACGGCAATCCGGTCGTCCCAATATTCCGGCGTCACCTCGAGCGTCGCATGGCGCTCATCATGCGCCGCATTGTTGATGAGAATCTGGACGCCGCCAAACACGCCGCGGATCTTGTCGATCGCGGAACGCAGCGCGGCGATGTCAGTGAGGTCGGCGGGCTCGAAATGAATCCGATGGCCCTGCGACGCCAGTTCTTTCACAAGCGCCCGGGACTCGATTTCCTTGATATCGATGAAGGCCGTGTTCGAACCCTGGGCTGCGAAGCGCCGGACGATAGCTTCGCCAATGCCGCTGCTACCACCGGTGACAAGCACGGTCTTGTTGGCGAGATCCGGATAAATCGCCCCAGTCGACTGAACAACGGTCATGATTTTTTCACTCCCTAGCGGTGGCTCCTACGCCGCCATCCCTACCACAGCGGCTGACTAAATACGTCAGAATGTGAGTTGCGCACCTCAATATCCGGAGATAGAGTTTAGGCGGCATCAAAAACGATCTCTGTGGAGGCCAACATGAGGATACCCGGGCGGGCCGCGATGGCGGCGGTCGGGCTGTTGCTGACGGCCGGGGCAGCCGCGGCGCAAACATCGGTCAAGTGGCTTCATCTTGAGGTCAACCCGAACCAGGTGAAAATCTGGGAGGAAGTCGCACGCGACTTCGAGGCCAAAAATCCGGGCGTCAAGATTGAAATGCAGTTCCTCGAGAACGAGGCTTACAAGGCCAAACTGCCAAGCATGCTGCAATCGAAAGACCGGCCTCACATCATTTACAGCTGGGCCGGTGGGGTTTTGAAATCGCAGATCGATGCCGGCGTGCTTGAGGACATCGCCGTACCGATATCGGGCTACAAAGACAATCTGGCGCCGGCCGCGGTCACTGCTTTCACCTTTGACGGCAAGATTTACGGCATCCCCTATGCGCAGTCGCAGGTCGGTTTTTTCTACAACAAGGAATTGATGGCGAAGGCCGGTATCGACGGCGCCGGGATCAAGACCTGGGACAATCTGCTCGATGCGGTCAAGAAGCTCAAGGCGGCCGGGGTAATACCGCTGATGGTAGGCGGCGCGGACAAATGGCCGATCCATTTCTACTGGACCAACCTTGCGGTCCGCGTCGGCGGCAAACCGGCATTCGAGGCGGCGCTGCGCGGCGAGAACGGCGGTTTCGAGGGCGAGACCTTCACCAAATCGGGACAGCTGTTCAAGCAGTTGGTCGATCTTCAGCCGTTCCAAAATGGCTTCCTCGGCTTCAAGAACCCGCAAGCGATCGGCGCCTTCGGCGACGGCAAGGCAGCGATGACACTGGCGATCAGCACCGCCTATCACCAGCAGCGCGCGCTTGCCGCCGATAAAAAGGGCCTCAGCGACGAAAGCCTTGGCTGGTTCGATTTCCCGACGGTTTCCGGTGGAAATGGCGACCCGACCGACACGCTGGGCGGTATCAACGGCTGGCTGGTCACCAAGGGCGCGCCGAAGCAGGCGGTCGAGTTCCTGAAATACTTTGTCTCGCTGGAGGTGCAGAAACGTCTCGCCGCCGGCAACTTTCTGATTCCGGTTTACAAGGGCGCAAGCGAAGGGCTTGCCACTGCGCTGATGCAAACCGTCGCGCAGAACCTGGAACGATCAAAATACCATCAAAACTTCTACGATCAGAGCCTCGGCCCCTCCGTTGGACGCGTGGTCAATGACGTCACCGCCGAAATCGCCGGCGGAAGCATGACGCCCGAAGCAGCCGCCAAGGCGATCCAGGACGCCTACAGGCAGGGCAACTAAAGAAACAGGTTGCGGATTTCCTCAGCCCTGCGTCCGGCCGTGGCATGATGTTGGTTGCCAATCACAAGGCGATGGGAATATCCATGAGCGCGCTCACTGCCCATCGGCCGTTCGACTCTGGGAAGCTTACGGCGGCGCTGTTGTTTCTGCCGCCGGCGCTGTTGCTGTTCACGCTGTTCGTCATGATGCCGGTGGTTGAAGCCGCCTGGTACAGCGGTTTCAACTGGAACGGCTTTGGTAGCCCGAAGAACTGGATCGGCTTCGACAATTACCGCTTCGTGTTCGACAACCGTGCCTTCGGCCTCGCCTTCCGCAACAACATCCTGATCATCGTGGTGTCGCTGTCGATCCAGTTGCCGCTGGCGTTGTCGCTGGCTCTGACCCTGGCGGAGAAGTTTCGCGGCGCGGTGGCACTGCGCATGCTGTTCTTCATGCCCTATATCCTGGCTGAAATCGCTACCGGCCTGATCTTCAGCTTCGTCTATGACGGCGACTACGGCCTGCTCGCCGCGATCTTCAGGGCATTCGGCGCCCAGGCGCCGCATCTGCTCGCCAGCCCGCAGACCTCGATGCTGGCGATCCTGATCGTGATCGTGTGGAAGTATTTCGGTTTTCACATGATGCTGTTCATCGCCGCCCTGCAGGGGATGGACCGCAATTTGGTCGAAGCGGGACAAATCGATGGGGCTACGCGCTGGCAGAACCTGCGCTACATCGTGATTCCGCTGCTTTATCCCACCATTCGCCTCTCGGCATTTTTTGCCATCGTCGGCTCGCTGCAGCTGTTCGATCTGATCATGCCGCTGACGCGCGGCGGTCCGGCGGATTCCTCGCACACCATGGTGAGCTTTCTCTACGCCTTCGGCGTGATGCGGATGCGCGTCGGCTTCGGCAGCGCGGTCGGCGTCATCCTGTTCTGCATCTGCGTCACCTTCGCCTTCACCTACAAACGCTGGTTCATGCGCGATGAGTGATCAGGCGACATTCTCCGACCGGGGTTTCGACCTGGCCGCGCTGTACAAGGTGCTGTTCCTGGCGGTCGTGGTGGTTTTCGTCGCGACGCCACTGGTGGCAACCGTGCTTGGCGGCTTCAAATCGCTCGGCGAATTGCGCACCAATCCGTTCGGCCTGCCGCAGGTGTGGGAATGGGAGAACTACGGCGGAATTCTATGGTCGAAACGGTACTGGCAGCTGCTCGGCAATTCGCTGATCATTTCGACCATGACTGTGGTGCTGACGCTGATCGCCGCATCGATGGCCGCTTTCGTGTTCGCGCAAATCAAGTTTTTCGGCAGCGCCATGTTGATGAGCTATATCACCATGGGCCTGTTGTTTCCGGCGGCGACCGCCATCCTGCCTTTGTTCATCAAGGTGCGCGATCTCGGGTTGCTCGACTCCTATTTCGGCGTCGTACTGCCGCAGGTGGCGTTTGCGCTGGCGATGAGCATCCTGTTGCTGCGGCGTTTCTTCAAGGACATTCCGTATGAACTTCTCGAAGCAGCCCGAATCGACGGCTGCAGCTATATCGAGTTTTTCCGCTATGTGACGCTGCCGCTGTCGCGTCCGATTCTCGCGACCGTCGGCACCATCGTTTTCGTCAACAGCTGGAACTCGTATTTGATCCCGTTGATCATGCTGAACAGCGACGACCTCTATCCCTGGCCACTCGGCATCATGGTCTATCAGGGCGAATACTCGTCGGAATGGCACCTGATCCTGGCGTTCGTCACGCTGACGATCCTGCCGACCATCATCCTGTTTCTGTTTGCGCAAAAACACATCGTCGCCGGACTGACGGCGGGAGCGGTCAAGGGCTGAGCTTTCACATCAACCAAACTCAAACGGATCGAAGCGGAGTCTCCATGAGAAAAGTCGGCATCGGCGTCATCGGCTGCGGCGTCATCAGCAAGGCCTACCTGACGGCCATGAAGCAGTTTTCGAATATCGAACTGCGCGCGGTCGCCGATATGCGGTCCGCGGCTGCCGAGCAGCGCGCAAAAGAATTCGGCGTTCCCGGCATGCGGGTCGACCAGATGCTGAAACGCGATGACGTCGAAATCGTCGTCAACCTGACGGTGCCGCTGGCCCATACCGATGTCAGCCTCGCGGTTCTGAACGCCGGCAAGCATGTCCATTCGGAAAAGCCGCTCGGCGTCAATGTCGCCGAGGCGCGCAAGGTGATGGATCTCGCCGCCGAGAAAAATCTGCGCGTTGGCTGCGCGCCGGACACCTTCCTCGGCGGCGGGCACCAGACCGCGCGCAAGCTGATCGACGACGGGGCGATCGGCACGCCGGTCGGCGGCACCGCCTTCTTCATGTGCCCCGGCCACGAACGCTGGCATCCGGCGCCCGGCTTCTATTATCTTCGCGGCGGCGGCCCGATGCTCGACATGGGCCCCTATTACATCACCGACCTGGTTCAGCTGCTCGGTCCGATCGCCTCGGTGATGGGCGCGGCGACAAAACCCCGTCTGGAGCGGTTGATCACCAGCGAGCCCCTCAACGGCACGATGATTCCGGTGGAGGTCGCCACTCACGTTACCGGCACGCTCGAATTCGTCTCGGGTGCGGTGATTGCCATCACCATGAGTTTCGATGTGCCGAAGCACAGCCACCTGCCGATCGAAATCTACGGCACCGCCGGCAGCCTGCTGGTGCCCGATCCCAACCGTTTCGGCGGCGAGGTCAGCCTCGCCAAGACCGGTGGCGAATGGCAGCCACAACCCCATACCCACGGCAACACCGAAGGCGAATTCCGCTCCATCGGCGTCGCCGACATGGCGGCGGCCATTGTCGGCAACCGGCCGCACCGCGCCAGCGGCGCGCTGGCGCTGCATGTGCTGGAGGCCATGGAGGCGTTTCAGATATCATCGGACCAGGGACGCCGCATAAAACTCGAAACCACCGTCGAACGTCCGGCCATGATGCCGCCGGGACTTGCTACCGGCCAAATCAATTAAGAAGGATGCTGAAAATGCGCGAGGCGATGATCGTATGGGGCGGCTGGCCGGGACACGATCCGGATCTGTGCGCCTCGATGATACGAGGTTGGCTGAAAGCCGAAGGCTTCGGGGTCAGGATCGAAACCACAACCGAGGCCTTCCTCGATCCGGCCCTCAAGAACCTCTCGCTGATCATTCCGATCTACACCATGTCGAAGATCGAGAAGCCGGAGGCGCTGGCGCTGTGCGACGCGGTCAAGAGCGGCGTCGGCTTTGCCGGACATCATGGCGGCATGTGCGACGCGTTCCGCGACAACGTCGACTATCAGTTCATGTGCGGCGGGCAATGGGTGGCCCATCCCGGCAACATCATCGACTACAAGGTCGACGTGACCAGGCCCGATGATCCCGTGATGGCCGGCATCGACAGTTTCGAACACCGTTCCGAGCAATATTACATGCATGTCGATCCCGCCATCGAGGTGCTGGCAACGACGACCTTCAACGCCGGTCACGCTCCCTGGGTCGATGGCGTCGTGATGCCGGTGGTGTGGAAAAAGCGTTTCGGCCAGGGGCGCGTATTCTATTCCTCGCTCGGGCATCGGGCCTATGAACTCGATGTCCCCGAAATCAGAACCCTGATGACCCGCGGCATGCTTTGGGCGGCGCGATGAGCGCGCATGGCGAGCGAATACCGAGCCGGAGGGCGACGCTTGAAGATGTCGCCCGCGAGGCCGGTGTGTCGCTGGCCACCGCCGACCGCGTCGTCAACCAGCGCGAGGGCGTGCGCGGGCAGACCATCGCCCGCGTCGAACTGGCGATCGCCAAGCTCGGATACCGGGCCAATGCCGCCGCCATGCGGCTCGCCCGCAACGAGAGCTTCCGTTTCGCCTTCATCCTGCCCTCCAACGCCAACAGCTTCATGTCCAACCTGTCGGTGCAGGTCGAGCGCACCTCCGATTGGCTGGCAGGCCAGAACGGCTATATCGACGTCATGCATGTCGATGTGTTCGATCCGACTGCGCTCGCTTCGGCGCTTGAACGGCTTTCGCCAAACTATCACGGCGTTGCGACCGTCGCGCTCGACCATACCAGGGTCAGGGCCGCGATCGACGACCTCGTCGCGCGCGGCGTTCGTGTCGTCACGCTGGTATCGGACGCGCCCTCCTCCCGGCGGGCACACTATGTCGGCGTCGACAATCCCGCCGCCGGCCGCACCGCGGCCTCGCTGATGGGACGCTTCCTCGGCGGCAGGAAAGGCAAGGTCGGGGTGATTGTCGGCTCGATGTCGCTGCGCGATCATGCAGAACGGCATTTCGGATTTTATCAGGTTCTGTCCGGCGAATATCCCAATCTGGTGGCGCTACCGGCGCGCGAGGGGCGCGACAACAGCGAACAGAATCGCGCGCTGATCTCGGCCATGCTCGGCGAACACTCCGATCTGATTGGCCTCTACAATGCAGGTGCCGGCAACGAGGGCATCGCAGGAGCGCTTCAAGCGTCGGGCCGAGCGCAGGATATCGTGTGGATCGCGCATGAATTGACCGCCGATACAAGACGATTTCTGCTCGGCGGCGTGGTCGACGCTATCATCAATCAGGATCCCGGGCACGAAGCCCGCTCCGCGGCCAGAATCCTGCTTGCCCATTGCTTAGGCGAATCGATCAATCCCGATCAGGAGCGCATCCGCATCGAAATCTTTCTCAGAGACAATTTGCCGTAAGCTGCGCCGCCGTCCAGCTAATTCGCCTCCAGAATTATTAGAAAGGTGATTCCGAAGCCCAAAATCCATTTGTTTCCTCGCCTGATACCATCGCGCACGCAGCCGATGCGCCGATGCGATTTATTTATCGTTTGGCAAAGCCATGCCGGCGGGTTTCGATCCCCACATGCAGAAGCTCGTCGGCTCAAAGCCGAACTGCCGGGGCCGATGGGTCGCTTCGTCTTCGATTTCGTCGACGCCGACAGAATATTCGAACACCATTCCATCCGGTCCCGTGAAATAGAGGAAGCGCGCGCCGGAGGTCGGATGGCGGCCGGGGCCGAACACGATCGGGACACGGCGCTCGTTCAGAAAATAATACGACCGCAGCACGTCGTCGCTGGACTCGACCTGATGGTTGACGTGCTGGATGCCGGCCTTTGGCGCCCGCACCAGCGCAATGGTGTGGTGGATCGCATTGACGCGCATCAAGGGAATATCGCCGATGCGGTCGCTGACGCGCGCGTTGCAGACCTCCGTCCAGAACCGTTCGTCGCGCACAGGATCGGTCGAGTTGAGGCCGATATGGCTGAAGCCGGTAATTCCCGCGTCGCGTGAGGCGAAATAACGGCGGCCACTTCGCTCCGGACGCACCACGAGTTCGATATGATTGCCGCTCGGATCGTCGAAGCCGATGAAGGCCCTCACCTTCCGTCGGGCCGCCTCATCCGCGGAGCCGCCATGCACGCGATGACCGAGCCGCTCCAGCGTGGCGGCTGCCTGCTGCAGACAGTCCTCGTCCTCGACCTCGAACCCGACCGCCTGATCGCAGGGATCGCCTTCGGTGTAGCACAGCGTATGCGACCGGTCGTCGGATCTCAGATAGAGCGCTTTCTTAGCCCGCTCGGCGACCTGCAGTCCAAGGCAACTGGTCGCAAAGGTCTCCGCCGCCTCCATATCCGGGGTTCCCAGGCGCACATAGCTCACGTCTTTCAGATTGATCATGCCTGTTCTCCCGGGGTTCACGATCTAATTCACGCCGGCGCTCAGTTCCGGCACGTCCTTGGCCTCGCTGCCCCAATCGCAAAGCGATTGCGGCGCCAGCGGAAACTGGCGTGCCGGACGACGCACCGGACCGATCTCCTTCATTCCGTTCACATATGAAAAGATGATGCCGTCGGGCCCTTCGACATGAAGGAACATCTGTTTCGAACACGGCTCGCGGCCGGGGCCTTGCACGATCTTGATCTGGCGTTCCTGCATGAAGTAGCCGTTCTGCATGATGTTATCGAGCGTTTCTACCTCGAACGCCGCGTACAACAGGCCATGCCGCTTCGCCGGATAAAGCGCGATGCGATGATGCAGGCCATCGATCCGCAGATAGGCGATGTCGCCGACCCAGTCGCTGACTTCGGCGCCGAGTTCTTTCCAGAACTGAAGGTCCCGCGCCATATCAGTCGATCGGATGCCGACGCCATGAAGCTCGGTAATGCCGGCGTCACGGCTGGGGAAATAGCGGCGGCCGCTTTGCGTCGGGCGCGCAACCAGATCGATGCTGTTGCCTGAACCATCGCGGGCCAGCAGAGCGGCCTGAACATAGCGAAGCCGGCAATCACCGGCGGTCGCGCGGCTTACGACAAAGCCGTTCTTGGTCAGCCTGGTTTCGATTTGATCGAGGGCCGCCTCGTCCCACGCCTCGATCCCGATGCTCGAGCCATCGCTCAAGCCATGGCTCAACCCATGGCTCAACCCATGGCTCGACCCATTGCTGATGCTCAAGGTGCGGAACCGATTGTCCGAACGAAACGCGATCTCGCCGTTTTTCTCCGCGACGCGCTGCAGCCCGAAGATGTCAGCCGCAAACCTCGCGCTCGCGTGCAACTCGCTGGCCGCGATACGAATGTAGCAGACCGACACAACGAGCGGGTGGCTGTCCGGATTCATGCGTGCAGGCTCCCGCTCACCGTGACCTCGATCGGGGCTGCCGGTCGCTGAGGAACACCTTGATCATTTGACGCCAGAGCGCGAACAGTTCGTCGAACCACTTCGGATCGTTATCCCACAGGGTTCGTAGCGCCATTCCGCGGACGAGACTGAGGGTCAAGGCGACAAGGTCGGACGCCAGCTGTCCGGGAACGCCGTTTGCCGCCAGTGCCTCGGTCCATGCGGTCTCGACCGGGCGCCGCGCCTTTCGCGAAATATCCAGGATCTGCTTGCGCACGGATTGATCGGTCGAGGTCGAAAGAACGATATCGATCGCGATCATGAAGTGCTCGCTGAAGAAGAACTCGCGTGCATCCTCAATGACCGCCTCGATCAGATCGCGTGGCTTGTTCACTGCGGACGCCCGGCGCCGGCTGAGGACGCGCGCCTGCTCGAAGACATATTCGAGGGTCGCAACGACAAGCGAATCCTTGGTCGGGAAATGATGCAGCTGGGCGCCCCTGGACAGCCCGGCTTCCTTGGCGACCTCCGCGGTCCGAAAGCGCGCGTAGCCGCGCTTGCGAATGAGATTGGCCGCGGCCTTCAGGATGCGGGTGCGGGTTTCCTCGCTGCGCTCGGCCTGGGTACGGTGTCGTGCCGTCTCGACCGAACGCCGCGCGGAGCCTGCCGCCGTAGAAATTCTGTTTGCGCGAACTGCCATGTCAGACCTCTATGCAGACTTGCTGGTCGATCACCTTGACCGGATAGGTTTTGAGCGGAATTTCGCAGGGCATGCCGGTCGGCTCGCCCGTGGTGACGTCGAACGTTCCGAAATGAAAGGTGCACTCCACGATCTTTCCCGTCAAAATCCCCTCCTCCGACAGCGACACCTCGCCATGGGTGCATTTGTCCGCGGTCGCATAGATCGCCTCACCGACACGATACAACGCCACCTGCGAGCCATCGGGAAGCGAGGCTTGCCTGATCTCGCCTTCCGCCACCTCATCGACCCCGCATAGCACTACGGTTTCCAGCATCGCCTTGCGCCTTAAAGCATGGTGCTTCCGCCGTTCACGCTGATGACCTGCCCGGTCACGAACGAAGCTTCGGCGGATGCAAGATAGCTGACCATGGATGCGACCTCCTCCATCTCGGCGGGGCGGCCCATTGGAATCACACTGACGAATTTCGCGGCGAGCGCCGGGTCGCGCTTGGTGATCGCAACCATTTGCGGTGTGTTGACCGCGCACGGCGCCACGGTGTTCACGGTGATCCCGTCGCGCGCGAATTCGCGCGCCATGCCGGTGGTCAAGCCATGGACCCCGCCCTTGGCGGCATTGTAGGCGGCATGATCCCACAATCCGTTCCGGACGGAGTCGGCGCCGAGATTGACGATCCGGCCGTAGGAATTGGCCCGCATTTTCGGAATCGCATGCCAGGAGCACCACAAGACGGTCCACAGGTTGCGGTCGATCGTGGTCCGCAGTGTCTCCGGCGTATGTTCGGCGAAGGCCTTGATGATGCCGCCGCCGGCATTGTTCACCAGGACATCCAGCCGGCCGAACCGCTCGACCGCCAAATCGATCGTCGCTTTCGCAACGCTTTCCGACGACAGATCACCGGCATGACTGACAACCTCGGCTCCGAACTCCTTGCCGAGATGCTTTGCCGCCTTGTCGAGCTCCGCGCCATCCATGTCCGCAACAACCAGTTTCCTTGCTTTCACAGAATGATGCTGACGCGGCCCTGGGCGCGAAGACCTTCGCTGTCCAGCAGGCAGCGTTTCTCCTTGATCCGGAAGGTTCCGTCGCACGGCACCAGACGATACCTGTTGCTGCCGAAATACGTATCGGTCACGCCGTCCTTGGTGCGGTAGGTGATGAAGGCTGAGCTGACCTCGAGATCGTCGCCGATGCGCTTTCTGATCCGGACATTGCTGACCAGATGCCGCGTCCGCGAATGCGGGAATTCGGCATGCGCGGTTCGCTTCATCAGTCGCTTGACCCGCTCGCTGAGCCGGAAGCGGTCGTCGGCGACATAGAACAGGTTATTGTCGGGCGAGGCATCAACCGCCAGATCCGTTGCCGGGACGTAATAGATCGCATCGTCCGTAAACAGTTCCAGCCATTCCGGCAGTCGCCATTCGTCAAGCAGTTCGGCCTCCGCGAACAGGAAATCCTCGACATCGGTGCGAGCTATAGTTTGCATCGCTGCTACTCCGTCGCTCATGCCGGCACCTGGAAGATGTGTTCGTTCCAGTTCGACCAGAAGGCGCGCATCTGCGCCTCGTCATCGTAGGACGGATCTTCCTTGCCCATACCCTTTGAAATATCGTTCCATTGCGCCTCGCTGGAATTGCGAAAACCACGCTGACACTGTTCGAGTGCCTCGACGTCGTCGGGCGTTGCAAAACCGCCGGGGCCGAGAAACTCAAGGAAGTTGAAGAGCCGGTATTTCCGTGCCCACTCGGTCTCCTCCTTGGGCGCCAGCGCCCAGGCGCTGATGTTCATGAAATCGGGCGCCGCGGGATAATAGGTCCGCACCGTCACCGCCATGATGTCGTTGATCACGAGATTCGGGAAAATGAACAGGTTGCGGTTGAACGTAGCGATACGATCCGCCCGCTCCTGGCCGAACCGAGTTATCAGCCCATCATAGAGCCTCGACAATTCGCGCTTGCCCTCCTCGCCCCACGAGGGAATCCACTGCGCCACCGGACGGCCCCATGGCGCCTTGTATTCGAGAACCGCGTGCCCTTTGCCGAGATCGCGCGCCGAGCCTGCGAACCCGACCTGGGCCAGACCGCCGGTCGTCGCCTTGAGATAGTCCAGGTAAGTCGCGTGCGTCGTCAGCGCGTGATAGCCGTCGATGCTGTTCTCCGTGAGCAGCTTCCAGTTGGCGCGCATCGAATATTCCTGCGTGCCGCCCACGATCGTCATTTCGGTTTCCGCCTGGTCGCAAATCAGGTCGAGATATTCCCTGACCGGGCCGAGATAGTCGAAGAGGCTTTCGACGTTCTTGTCGAAGCAGATGAAATTGAGATCGCGATAGCTGTCGAACCGCGGCACCTGCTGCATGCTGGAGGTGCTGCGCTCCTTGAAATCCGCGGCGTAAGAGGCTTCTCCGGGCTGGCTGCGCAGCGTCCCGTCCAGGCCGAACACCCAGCCGTGATAGAAACACTGGAAGGATTTGGCGCTGCCGTGCTTCTCGCGGCAAACCTGCGCGCCGCGATGCGGACAGGTATTGAGCATCGCCTTGAGATTGCCCTTGCCGTCACGCGCGAACAGGATGTTGCGGCCGCCGACCGAACGGGTGACGAAGTCGCCTGGCTTGGCAAGTTCCGAGCTGTGGCCAAGATAGAGCCAGCATTTGTCGAATATCTGGGCGCGCTCCAGCTCCAGAATGGCGGGATCGACAAAGGCCTGCCGGGAAACCTTGAATATCTTCCTCGATTCATCGATCAGAAGCGCTGTCTTCATCGGCCCAATCGCATTCATCGGAGTGCCTCCCTTAATCAATTGATTTTAAGTGCCTGCCGCAGATCGTACGCCGTCGATTCAACCTCGGACCGGTCGAGCCGTGACTGCCTGGCAACCAGCCGCCGGAACATCGCCATGTCCTTGGCGGCATTGATCGAGATCGCGCCCACGATCCCGTTGCCGCGCATCGCGGCCACCGAGAAGCGGTCGCCCTTGATGTCGCCGCGCACGATGTGGTCGGCATTGAGCATGTCGCCGACGACCTGGATGTTGAGATCGTATTGATCGGACCAGAACCACGGCGGATCGCTGTATTCGCGGTTTGCCCCGGCGATATTGCCGGCGACGCAGATCGCCTGGTTCTGCGCATTGGCCCAGGTCTCGACACGGATGGCGCGGTCGTGGCATCTGCTCCATTGCAGCGCCACGTCGCCGGCGCTGAACACATTGGGCGCCGCCGTCCGCCCGCAGGCGTCGACCTCGATACCGGCATCGGCGGAAAGACCCAGATCGCGCGCGATCGCGTTGCTGGGATCGACGCCGATTCCGACCAGGATGATGTCCGCCTTCAATTCGGTTCCGTTGGTCAGACGGACGCCGTCCAAAGTCGCTGCCGCGACCGTGACGCCAAACTCGAAGCGGACGCCATGGTTGCGATGCCTCGCCTCGACGACGTCGCTCACCAATCCGGGGAACGCCCGGGCCAGCAATCGCGGCAGGCTCTCGACCACGGTGACATCGCAGCCGTGCTTGGCCGCGGCGCAGGCGGCCTCGAGCCCGATGACGCCGCCGCCGATGACGACGACGCGGTCCTTACGATGGAACGACTGGCGCAGATGCAAGGCGTCTTCGATGTTGCGGAGATAATGAACGCGCGCATCGGTTGGCTCGAATATCCCGATCCGCCTCGGCCGGGTACCGGTGGCGAGCAGCAGCCGGTCGTAGCCGAAGACCTTGCCGTCGCCGGTCGAAACGGTTTGTCGTTCGGCATCGCACGCGACCACGGCGGTTCCGGTGACCATGGCCACGTCAAGCATGCCGGCCCAGTCGCCTGCAGGTTTGAGATAGGCCACCGGCGCATCCGGCGTTGCCAGCAGTTCCTTCGATAGTTGCGGGCGCTCGTAGGGCGGATGCTTTTCCTCGCCGATGACCGTGATCGAGCCGCGAAAGCCGGCGGAGCGCAACGCCTCGGCCGCGCGTCCCCCCGCCTGGCCGGCGCCTGCGATCACGATTTTTTCGGCTGCTAGCACCGGAACGTCACTCCCAAGCCTTCCGCTCTTTCCCGTCTTCTTGGCGAAGGCGGGAAGTGGCCCGAATTATTCTTCGATTGCGCAGACATTAAAAACAGTCCAACCTGCTTGTAAAGTGATAATGTCGATCCACGCGGCTATCGCAGTGCATCACAAGGGGAGAAAGCGGTGGCCAGGGCGATCGACGTGCATACCCACTTTGTTCCCGAAACCATGCTGCCAGTCGCAGGACGCAATCCGCTCTGGCCTTCGATCGAACACCGGGGCGGGAACAGCGCCGCGGTGATGGTCGGCGGTAAGGTATTCCGCCTGATCGATTCCCGCAGCTGGGATGCCGGCCGCCGTCTTGAAGACATGCAATCCGACGACGTCGACGTTCAGGTCGTCTCGCCGATGCCCGAACTGCTGTCGCACTGGTTTCCCGCCGATGATGCCGACGCGTTGTCAGATCATATCAACCGCGGCATTGCGAAACTGTGCGCGGCGCATTCGCGGAGCTTTATCGGGATCGGTATGGCGCCGGTTCAGGATCCTGCCCTTGCCGCGCGCCGTCTCACCGACATCCGCGCGCTCGGGCTTTGCGGGATCGAGATCGGCACGCATATCAATGGCGTGGCGCTGGGCGATCCACGCATGCACGAGTTCTATGCCGCCGCGGAAGAAGCTGATCTTGCGATCATGATCCATCCGCTGCATCCGTCCGGTATGGAGCGAATGGCCGGCCGCCCGGAGCTTGCCGCCGTTGCCGCCTTCCCGCTTGAAACGGCGCTCGCCGCGACGTCGCTGCTGACTCACGGGATCACCGAACGCTTTCCCAAATTGCGGATATTACTGAGCCACGGTGGCGGCGCGCTGCCGTGGATTCTGCCGCGGCTAAGGCATGCGCATAGCCTCGGACCTCCGCTGCGGGATCTGTTTGCGCGCGATCCGGCCGAGATGGCGCGAGCGTTCTACTACGACACCATCCTCTACGACCGCCCGGCGCTGCGATTCCTCGCGCGGTCCGTCGGCTCGGATCATATTGTGGTCGGATCGGATTATCCGTTTTCAATCAAACAGGACCGCCCTGCGCAATTCGCCGAACAGGCGCTCGAAGCGAGCCGGGAGGCATTGGCGGCCAATGCCGCACGCTTTCTGAACCGGACGCCTTGAGACGCGAAAGCAGCAAAGCAAGATCAGGGAGAGACGCGTGGGAGAGTGCTACTCGTATCGACAGTTCTGTTCGCTCGGGCCCCTGCCCCCGCGAACACCCGCCCGGCCCGATCCGCAAGTACCCCGGGACCGCAAACTGGGACCATGCGTGCATGGCAAGATCGGGGCCTTCTACTTTTATGAGAAAGGCTCGAACGACGATCCCGCGTTCGGCTTTGTCGACGTCGAGCTGTCGGTTCAGGACATTTCGACGGGCAAGGTCCGCGTCGAACTCTATTGCGTCGCCGATGGATATCAGACCTCCCGCGGCGTCGGCGCCAACCACCCGATCAGGCTTGCGATCATGGCCGGGGCTCAGACCGTGGGATCAACCGAATGGCATTTCGCCGACGTGATCTGCGGGCACGCCGATCCGATGAATTTCTTCACCGATATTGACATTGGCGACACATCGTTTTCACTGATCGACCGCATCGATCTGCTCGGGGTCGATGGTCTGTCGGCGTCCTGCCTGTAGCCGCCAATGAAGAAGCAACAATAATGAAGCGATAAGCCGCCCGCCTTCCAGCCGCGACAACGTTCTAACGGAGCCACAAGATGACGCTGATGCAGATCGGGTTGGACGACAAGTACCGCCTCGATACCAAGCGAATCTATCTTTCCGGAATCCAAGCGCTGGTGCGGCTGCCGATGTTGCAGCGCGAACGAGACCGCCTGCAAAGTCTCAACACCGCCGGATTTATTTCAGGATATCGCGGCTCGCCGCTCGGCATGTACGACAACGCTCTGTGGCGGGCGAAGTCGTTCCTGCAATCGCAGGATATAGCCTTCGTCCCGGGACTGAACGAGGATCTGGCGGCGACCGCGGTGTGGGGCAGCCAGCAGGTCGGGATGTTTCCGGGCGCCAAGGTCGATGGCGTGTTCGGGATCTGGTACGGCAAGGGTCCAGGCGTCGACCGCTCGGTCGACGCGCTCAAGCACGCCAACTCGGCCGGCACATCGCGCAGCGGCGGCGTGCTTGCCTTGGCCGGCGACGATCATGGCTGCCAATCCTCGACGCTGGCGCACCAGAGCGAACAGGTGTTCGCCGCTGCGCTGATGCCGGTCTTCAACCCGGCAACGCTGCAGGATTATCTCGATCTCGGACTTTACGGCTTTGCGCTTTCGCGATTTTCCGGCTGCTGGGTCGGCTTCAAGGCGATCTCTGAGACGGTCGAGAGTTCCGCGTCGATCTATAGCGATCCGTCGCGCGTGCAGGTGGTGCTGCCGACGGATTTTGAAATGCCGCCGGGCGGGTTGAATATCAGATGGCCCGATCCGCCGCTCGAACAGGAGCGACGGCTGCACGGCCCGAAGATGGATGCCGTGGCCGCCTTCGCGCGCGCCAACCAGCTCGACCGCGTCGTGCTCGACGGCAAACCGGCGCGGCTTGGCATCGCCGCCACCGGCAAAGCCTATCTCGATTTGCGGCAGGCGCTGGCAGACCTCGGAATCACCGAGCGCGATGCGCAGGAACTTGGCTTGCGCATCTATAAAATCGCCATGACCTGGCCGCTTGAAGAGAGCGGCGCGAAACGTTTTGCCGAAGGGCTGCAGGACGTGCTCGTGGTCGAGGAAAAGCGCGGCTTCATCGAAGACCAGCTGGTGCGAATTCTCTATAACATGGATGCCTCGAAGCGTCCTTCCGTGGTCGGCAAACGTGACGAACGCGGCGCGATCCTGTTGCCGAGCGAGGGCGAACTCACGCCGACCATAGTCGCCGCGGCGGTTGTTTCGCGGCTGCGCCGACTTGGTCACC
>WNFC01000479.1_pt1 | contig 39642 bp, 39 predicted proteins | sample 5400541 | NCBI WGS metagenome assembly WNFC01 (sample SAMN13153342, study PRJNA577476) | soil metagenome | isolation source: 120 cm saprolite under Douglas fir tree site 2 hole 2 replicate 1 | place: USA:California | collected 2015-04-18 | reverse complement strand
CATCAGGTAGGAAGAGGTCGCGCCCGGGTCCTGGTGGCCGATACTGCGATCGCCGAGATAGCTGGCGCGTCCCTTCAGCGCCTTGAGTGGAATCGTCGCCTTCATCCCTTCCTCGGCCGCGTCTGCCGCCGCGGCAAGCGCCTCTTGCAGCGAGGCTCCGCCATCAAGCGATTGCTTCGCCCGCGCAACGGCGGGCGTGAGTGCGTCGACCATCGTCTTGTCGTTGGGGTTCGCTTTGCCCCGCTCCACCACACCCTTCAGCCCCGCCTCGAGCGCGCCGACGAGGTCTCGATCGGTTACCTCCGACTTCCCATCCAGCGCCGCGCCGGCGCGCAGAAAGAAGGTGCCGTAGAGCGGTCCGCCGGCGCCCCCCACCGAGCCGACCAGCGCCATGCCGGTCGTCTTGAGGAGGGTGCCGGCGTCCCTGTCGCGGACCGGGGCGATCTTGACCAGCACGGTCTGGAAGCCCCGGTCCATGTTGATGCCGTGATCGCCGTCGCCGATAGCGGCGTCCAGGCCGGTCAGGTACTGCTTCTGCTCGGCGACGATGCCGGCATAGCGTTCCAGCCAGTCGTAGATCTGGGCGCTGGTCGCCGCCATTTGTTCTCTTAAACCTTCCAGCGAAGCGCGGGCGTGTGCACCGGCGCATCCCACCACTTGGTCGTCTCCGCGTCGAGCTTCAAGATCGTCACCGAGGTGCCCGCCATCTCCAGCGAAGTGATGAAGGGGCCGACCAGCGACCGCGTGACCTTGATCCCCCGCCCGGTCAGATACCGGTGGACCGCGTTGTAGACGACATACAGCTCGATCAGCGGCGTGCCGCCCATGCCATTGACGAAGGCCAGGACCTCATCGCCGGCCTTGAAAGGGATGTCATTGACAACGGCGATCGTCAGGATCTCCGCGATCTCGTCCGCGGACTTCAGCTTCGTGCGTTCCCTCCCGGGCTCGCCATGGATGCCGATGCCCAGCTCCATTTCGTCGTCAGAGATCTCGAAGGTCGGTTTCCCGGCCGCCGGCACGATAGCCGAGGTGAGCGCCATCCCCATGCTCCGGCCGTTGGCATTTACCTTCTTCGCCAGCTCGGTTACGGTATCGAGGTCGGCCCCAGCTTCCGCCGCGCCGCCGGCGATCTTCTCGACGAGCACCGTGACGCCGACACCGCGACGCCCCGCCGTGTAGAGGCTATCCAGGACGGCGACGTCGTCATTGGTGATCACCGCGTTGACTTTGGCGCCCTCCCCTCGGGCCAGCTCCGCCGCCATTTCGAAGTTCAGGATGTCGCCCGTGTAGTTCTTCACGATGTGAAGCACACCGGCCCCACCGTCGACCGCCGTCGTCGCCCGCGCCATCTGATCCGGCGTGGGCGAGGTGAAGACCGCGCCCGGACAGGCTGCGTCGAGCATGCCCAGCCCAACGAACCCGCCGTGCAATGGTTCGTGCCCGCTCCCGCCACCCGAGACCAGCCCGACCTTGCCCTTCCTGGGCGCATCCTTGCGAATGATCACGTTCGGGTCGTACTCCACCCGGATCAGATCAGAGTGGGCCGCGGCCATCCCGGCCATGGCGTCCTTGACCTCGGTCTCGGGCGTATTGATCAGCTTCTTGAGTCTGGTTGTTACTGCCGCTTCTGCCATCGCTGCCTCCTCTTACTTGTGACTTGCTGTCGGCAAGACGCGTCGGAACATGAACCTCCCCAGTCCCTTCCCCATCAGGAGCCCCAGGCCAATCGCCGCCAGGTTCAGGCCCAGCCTTCCCGGATTGAAGGGAGGCGTCAGCAGGGCCAGCAGCACGGCGCCGATGGCCAGGCCACCGCCGCCGATCAGCAGGATGCGGTTCAGCCGCTGGAGAGGCGTGCGGGGAACCGCCGCCCGAGGGCGGGGCGAGGGTTCGATCCCTCGCCCGCCCGGGGCCTTACCAAGTTGTCGTGCGAGACGTCGAGACACGATCCTCCTAGGCCCGCGCCCGCGTCGCTTCCGGTACCTTGACTGTGTCCGGACCAACTGGAGCCGGCAGGTGCTGGTGGATGAAAGTGTCATAGATCCACGCGCCGAGAGGTCCGCCGATGAGAGGCATCCCGGTCGTCACCCAGAGGTTGAAGTTCTGACCCGGGATCGCGTTCGAGCCGTACCCGATGAACAGCCCCCAGATCCGCGGACCCAGGTCACGCGCTGGATTTAAGGACGCCATCTCGATTGGGGCAAACAGCCCGACCAGGGCGGCCACGACGAAACCGATCGCGATCGGCGCCAGGTTGGCCGCCGACGGCATCCGGTCCTCGACGATGCCGAGGATGCAGATCACCAGGATCGCGGTAATGATGATCTCGGTTCCGGCGCCACGCCACCAGGGATCCTGCGTCAGGTAATCGCCCTTATACCCGACCAGTCCTGGGTGGGGCCAGTTGGCCCAGAAGATCAACCCGCTCGTCACCCCGACCGTGTCGCCTCGGACGATATGGTTGGCATTCTCGTAGGCGACGATGATGCCGTTCCATACGAAGGACACGCCGATGGCGGCGATGAACGCGCCGACCAATTGCGAACCAATGTACCCCGGCACCTTCGACCAGGGGAAACCACGGCGCCAGGCCAGGCTAAGTGTGACCGCGGGGTTCAGATGTGCGCCGGAAACCGCGCCGCACGAATAGATGGCGAGGGTGACTGCGAACCCCCAGAAAAATCCCGCTCCCAGCAGGCCGGCCTTGAAGCCGTTGCCGCCCGCCCCCGCTACGGCGAAGGCGACGAAGCTGTCGCCGAGGAAAACCAGAACGAATGTTCCCAGCACTTCGGCCAGGTACTTTTTAGTCCAGCTTTCGGCTACCGCCATTCTTCTCCTCCTCTCTTATTGACTGACTATCGCCGTTGACCGACGATCGCGCGATGACGCCTTGATGACGGTCTCGGCCCTTGTTCCACCTCCTTTCAGCAAGCATTAAAAAAGCCCTAACCTGCACGCTCCATTTGGAGCGCATAGGTCAGGACTTTTCCCTTCAGTGTCCCGCCAGTCGCTTGCAGCGTTGTCATACCACACGAATACGGCTGTGTCAATCGCTGATCGGGGTGAAACGTCGGATCAGGGCGCCGGCGTGCGGGTGAAGGCCCGCCAGACCTCGGGTCGGGCGCTTGAAACCACGGCGGCGCCGGCGTGGAGCACCTCGCCGGCCTGCTCCACGGAACTGATGAACCCGGTGCCCCAGACGGGCGTACCGGTGATCGAACGGATGATCGGCATCACTTGCGGGATGGCGACCGCCGGAGCAATCGCAATCGCATACGGTGCGGGCGACACCAGGGAGTGGAGCCCCGTCTCGAGCCCGGTCGAATCGAGCGCGTGGATCCGCTGGATCGTCCGCAAGCGAAAGCGGCTCGCGTCCTCGAGCAGGTGCGGCTTGACCGACAGCACCCCTGAAAACGCCAGGTCGGTGGCCAGGAACGCGAGGGCGGCGCTGTCAGGTGCGAGGCCCTCCACGGCATCGAGGTTGACGAAGATCGCAATGCCCTGGCTGGCGGCGGCGGCCAGGGGTCCAACGATGGACAGTAAGCTGCCGCGTTCGAGCAGGACCTGACGGTACCCGAGGCCGAGCGCCTGGTTCAACGACGCGCCGTCGCGAACTGCCGGGAGCATCGCGCCCATGACACCTGGCGTTCTCACGGCCACAGCTGCGCGGTACTGGTACTGACGGCCAGCGCGCCACGTTGGAGTGCGGCATCGCGCTGCGCTGGCTCGGTCACGAACCCGCCGACGATGATGGGGAGCGGGAGCCGTGAACGAATCTCATTGACAACCAGCGGAAAGATGACGCCCGGGAGGACTTCGACGATGTCGGGGCGCGCGTGGTCCAGGGCCGACAGCGCCGACGGGAGGGCAAGGTCGTCGTAGAGCAGCAGGCGCTGAACCGCGATCACCTTCTCCGCCCGGGCCGCAGCTACCAGGCCGCTGTGCGAGGTGATGATCCCGTTGACGCCGATCTCCCGTGCAAGGAAGGCGATGCCCGCCCGGTCCTTGCCCAGGCCGGCGATCAGGTCGATGTGGACGAATGCCAGCTTGCCGCGCGCCTGCACCGCCCACACAAGCGGACCCAGGTGGAATGCCGGCGCTCGCAAGAAGAACACCGCGGGAACCTGTGAGGCGAGCGCCCGCGGCAAGTCCTCGCCACGGCGGATGACGGCCGCCACTGGCACACGGCCGAAGGCCTCGAGGAGGCGGATCAGCGATCCATCGACAGTGCGCGGGCGGCCCGGCGTGACGGTCGTCCGAGTGGCCATCGCCACCTCCTCTATAAGGCTTCGATTTTACGGGCCATCGGCCGCGTTCGGATCGGCAAAGCGTAACCAACCTTGACCGAATGCGCTCTGGGCTGCAGACTACATGCGGGAATCCCGCATCCCTGTCAATTATTTGAGGAGGAGAGCGAGGCGATAACTGAGCGCCGCTTGACCATCATGAACAAGGTCGGGCTACATGCCAGGCCGGCTGCGCTTTTCGTGCAGACCGCCGCACGCTTCAAGGACACTCGGGTGGAAGTCGTAAAGGACGGCACGGTTCGAAACGCCAAGAGCATCCTGAATGTCCTGACGCTCGGTGTCAGCCAGGGAACGACGATCACCGTCCGCGCCGATGGCCCACAGGCGGACGAGGCAGTCGCGGCACTAACCGAGCTCGTCGACCGTGACTTCGGCGAATAGCTCGGCCCGCACGCAGCTCAAGGGGATCGCCGCGGCGCCGGGCCAGGCGTTTGCGCCGGCCTGGCGATGGAATGACGCGCCACAAGCGAGCCCGGCCGCAGGTCCGACAGGAGCGGAAGGTGTGGACGAGTTAGAGCGCGCCATCGAGCAAGTCAAGGCGCGACTTGCGGTCACGACGGCGCGGCTTCATGCCGGTGGCGCGTCCGCCGAAGCGGGCATCCTGGAGGCTCAGGCCCTAATGCTGGAGGATCCGGCGTTGCTCGAGGGAGCCCGCGAGCTGCTCATCCAGGGGACCGCGGCGGAGGTGGCGGTCGCGGAGACGATGGCGCCCTTCGTCGCCATGTTGCGCGCATCACCCGACCCGGTCTTTCAAGCGCGCGCGGCTGATGTCGACGACGTGGTCGAGCAGATACGGCGAGCCCTACGAGGGCTTAGCGACGCGCCCGCGCTGCCGTCGCAGCCCTCGATCGTGGTCGCGCGCGACCTTGCGCCTTCGCAAACGGCCGGGCTCGACCGCACCCTCGTCGTCGGCTTCGCCACCGAGCAAGGAACCGCGACCGCGCACACGGCAATCCTCGCCCGCGCGCTCGGCCTGCCCGCGGTCGTCGGGATCCCGGGTCTGGTGGATGCCGTTGCCGATGGCCAGCCGCTGCTGCTGGACGGCGACGAGGGCATCGTGCTTGTCGATCCACCGGCCGACGCGATTCGAGGCATCGCCGGCCCGGCCACCTTGGCCGTCGATGCGGAGCCGGCGGTCACCCGCGATGGACGTCGAGTCGAGGTCGGCAGCAACGCGGCCAACCTCGAGGATGCGCAGCGCGCCGCCGCCGCCGGCGCGGATGGCATCGGACTTCTTCGAAGCGAGTTTCTCTTTCTCGGCTCGGCGCGCTTGCCGACCGAGGATGAGCAGGTCGCGATGCTCGAGTCGGTCATGGCGGCGATGGGGAACCGCCCGGTCATTCTGCGTACGCTCGACGTGGGTGCGGATAAGCCGCTTCCATCACTGCCGCAGCCCCCCGAGGCGAACCCGGCCCTTGGTGTGCGCGGCCTTCGGCTCCAGCTCCTCCGCCGGCCAGACTTGCTGCGGGACCAGCTGCGGGCCGCGCTTCGGGTCGCGGCGAGCCATCCGCTGCGTCTGATGTTGCCCATGGTGTCGACCCTCGACGAGGTCCGTCAGGCGAAGGCGATCCTGGCGGAAGCGGCGAAGGATGTCAACGCGGCGACGGCCAGCGCGCCCCGCATGCAGGTGGGGATCATGATCGAGGTACCGGCCGCCGCGATTGGAGCCGACCTGCTCGCGCGAGAAGTCGACTTCTTCAGTATCGGCACCAATGACTTGACCCAGTACCTCTTCGCGGCGGATCGCACCAACCCGGAGCTGGGGCCGCTCGCGGACAGCCTGCACCCGGCGCTGCTTCGGCTGATCGACCAGGTGGTCAGGGCCGCCCACGAGCATCGGCGCTGGGTCGGCGTCTGTGGCGAGATGGCTTCAGATCTCTGGGCCGTTCCACTGCTGGTCGGCCTCGGTGTCGATGAGTTGAGTGTCCACCCGCCCATGGTCGCGCGCATCAAGGCCATCGTCCGGCAGCTGAACGCCGCCGAGTGCGCGACCGTGGCGGCAGCGGCGCTCAGTCTGGAGGGCGGAACGGCGGTCCGGCAGCTGCTGGAGCAACGGCATCTCGAGCCGAGCAGCCTGCGCCCGCCGACTGGCCGATAATGCACCTCGTTGCGCCGCGCCCACCGGTTCGCCGGTCTCGTCCTGGCTAACGTCGTCCTCGGGCTTCTGCTCTCGGCCTGCGCCAGTCCGGAGGCCGCGTCCGAGCTGGCCCCCACCCTGAGCCTGCAGACGATTGGCGGCAACCGGATCGCCTTTCAGAACGGTATCCCGGTCCCGACCTTCTCCTATCAGCCCCGGCGACGTCTCGACCTCGGTGGCCTCTGGCGGCTTCAAGCGACGTCGATGAATCACGATCTCTCACTTGCCGTCCGATCGCAGTCGTTGAAGGCGATCGCGGCCGATGCCGCGGGGCGCGAATCAACCGCGTTCGACGACACGCGCTGGCCCACGGTCGAGGTGCCGGGATCGTTCGATCCACCACCGGCCTCGGCCGCTGATGGCGCCTGGTATCGCAGGGACTTCGATGTCCCGGCCGATTGGCAGAACCAGACCGTCACTCTGAAATTCGGCGCCGCCAACTACATCGCGGATGTCTGGCTGAACGGCCACTGGCTCGGCTACCACGAAGGCGGCTCGACCCCATTCGCCTTCGACGCCACGGCTGCGGTGGTGCCCAACGACGTCAACACCATCGCGGTCCGGGTCGACGACCCACCGTGGGGTACGCGCCAGGACATCGTGCCCTGGGGTCTTACGGATTGGTGGAACTATGGAGGCCTCACGCAGCCGGTGTGGATGGAGGCGACGGCGCCCGTTTACGCCGCCCGCGCCGACGTCGTCCCGCATCTCGACAGCGTCGATATCGCGGTCACCCTGCACCAGCGTGGGGGAGACCCGACACCGGTGGCGATTGGTCTCGCCATCCTGCCGGCGACGGTGGACCTCACCAACCTCACGAACCCTGATCCAACGAGTCTGATCCCGGACGGCGCAGTGCCGATCGCCTCCCAACGGATCGATGCAGGCCAGCTCGCTCGCGATGGCACCAGCCAGGTGCACGCCAGCTTCTCGCTGACTAACGCCGCACTCTGGTCGCCACAATCACCGGCGCTATATGTTCTGCAGGTCCAGGTGTTCTGGCAGGAGCGACGATCGGATCAGCTGTACGAAACCTTCGGCCTCCGTCGCATCGCTGTCGACGCCACGGCGCCGCGCCTGCTACTCAACGGCAATCCGGTCGCCTACGCAGGCGTGGCCCTCCACGACGAGCGCGTCTATCCTGCGGTGAACGGGCAGCCGCGCGGCGGTCCGGTCGTTACGCCCGACGACATCATGATCCTGCTCGAGAAGGCGAATGCCACCAACGTCGAGCTCATCCGCGCCGATCACCACCCGGCCAACCCGCTGCTGCTAATGCTGGCCGACCGTCTGGGCTACGCGATCTGGGAGGAGATCCCGCTCTACCATTACACGCCGGCCACCTTCACGATCGCGATGGACCGCGGCATTCCGCAGCAGATGCTGAGTGAAATGGATCTGCGCGATATGAACCACCCGTCGGTGCTCTTCCACGGCCTGGCCAACGAATCGACCGGCGGCATCGAACGGGAGCAGGCGCTCGCGACCCTGCACGACCTCGATCGCGCCCTCGATGGAACGCGTCTGACCGGGCAGGCGGCATATGGCAGCCAGCCCGATGATCGGACGAGCCAGCCGCTCGACGTCGCCGGTCTGACCACCTATTACGGGGTTTTCTACGGACCGGATGCCGGACCGGGGACGATTCACGCCCTGCAGATTGCCCATGGCACCTTTCCGAAAAAACCGATCATCATGCTGGAGTACGGCCGCTGGTCCGACAATCTCGCGGACCAGGAGGAGCAACGGCGGATTCTCGCCGACACCTACCAGGCAGCGGCACCGGTTCTCGACACCAATCCGTCGGGCTTCGTCGGGGCGGCGGTGTGGTGGACGCTCGACGACTACTGGACGCAGCGGCCGGGCGTGAAGATCGAACACTTTGGCCTCTACGCGCCCAACGGTGATCCGCGGCCGGCAGGGCTGCAGGCGGCCGAGCTTTTCGCCGGCGGCGCCGGCCAGGGCGCGAAACAGAAGATCGTCTCCTCGGCGACGGGCCAGGCGCGGAAATCGGCCCCGGCGTTGCGATTTCTCGGCTACGTTGCCTACGCCCTCACCGTTGCGCTTGGGATCCCCGCGGCGATCCTGTTGCTGCTCCTCTTGACCCGGCCGCGGCCACGCGCAACGGTGCGCTCCTGATGCATCCGGTCAGCGGACGGGTGGTTGCCGTCTCGGTGCGCGCGGCGTTGATCGCCGGCGGCTGGACCGGCTTTGCCCTGGGCCTGGTCTTCGGAAGCGTGCTCGGTGCCATCCTGTCCTGGTTCGCGGGTGCCATCTTGAGCTGGCAGCGGGATCTCACCTTTACCGTCGGCGTGACCGAGCAGCTGCTGCCGTTCGGCAACCAGATTCCGGTACTGCAACGTCTGCAGGCCGACTGGTTCCTCGTCATTCCGGCGGTCGGTCTCCTCGTCGGTGTCTTCGCCGCGCTGCTCGGGGGATTGATCGGTGGCCTGGTGGCGGTCTCCTACAATCGCTCGCCGTTCGGCGTCCAGGTCGTGGTCGAGGTGCCCGACCCGGCGCCTTAATCCTCCGGGCGAAAAGGACGGAGTTCGAAGACGGGGTGATTGAGCGCGGCGGCTTGTGGATCTGTCAGCATCTCTTTCGCACCGAGAAGTGAGCCCAGCAAGAGGCGGCCCACGCCCAGCGGGATGGCGTTCACGAACGGTATCAGGGTATCGCGATAAAACGCCTCCGCCTCGCTCGCCGACAATTCATGGGCGGCAATCGCTTCGGCCTGACGATTGACGGTGAGGGTGGCCCTCCCGGCAGCTCGAAGATTCCGAGCCCAGTTGGTGTCTCCAAACGTCGCAATCACCCAGCGCCGACCGCCAATTGAAACGACAGCGACCGGGGTGGTTCGATCGAGGCCGCTGGTGCGACCACGCACGGTGAGGAGCGCGTTGGGCCCCATCGGCATGCCTCGGCGGAGCAGCCGGTGGGCGATGGGATTGAAAAGGGCTACGAAGCGAGGAGCGCGGGCGGGACCTTTCTCGTCCCGCGGTGATGCCCGATTTATCCGCTGTGCTGGCGTGGCCATGGGAAACCTCCGAGAATGTCAATCAGGTGATTGACACCAGCATAGCACGTTCGCCAATCAATTGCTTGACACGCTCCTGTGTGTTTTCGGCGCGGCCAGCCCGAGCCACCGCTCCAGTTGGCGGAACGCCCGGTCGGTGCGGTCGGCCGAGGCGGTGCTTGGGAGGGTCATGCTGGTGAGAGTTGCCATGATCAGCGCAGCCACGTCGTCGTTGTCGAGGTCGGATGCCAGATAACCGTCGCGCGTCGCACGATCGAGGAGCCCGCGTAGCGTCGAATGCCATGCCTTGAAGGCCCCGCCCATGATGCGTGCGAGGGCTGCATCGCGTGCGGAGCGCAGGGCGAGTTCCCCCATCACGGCACCCACCTCAGGTTCGTCGCGCAGCAGTTTACGGACCGCGCGTAGGTGATTACGAAGCTGGTCCGCCGGTGAGCCGTGCGGTGCCAGTGTCGAGCGAAATCGGTCCATGGCGTGCGCTACCACGCCGCGGATCAGCGCTTCCTTGGTCGGGAAATAGTAGTGCAGGGTGGCGATGTTCAGGCCGACGCCCGCCGCCACCTCGCGCGTCCGCAGTCCCTCGAAACCGCGCTCCGCAATCTGGTTGAAGGCGGCTTGGACGAGCGCTCGCTCGCGGTCTTCCTTGTGGGAACGAACAGGACGGGTGGTTGGGATCATTGGAATTTTCAATTAAACACTTGATGGGGTCTTTCGGTGCTAAGCTCGCGACAAAGAGGAGGTGGCAAATGTTCAAGCCATTGCGTACCGCGGCGGCGCTTCCTGCTCAGGATCTTGAACGGGCGAAGGCGTTTTATCGCGACAAGTTGGGGTTGACCCCTGCCCTGGAGGATGCAAGGGGATTGATGTATCTGCTGGCGGCGGGCACCGCTTTCGGCGTGTTCCCCAGTAGCGGGAAGCCGTCCGGGACCCACACTCAGATGGCGATCGAGGTGGAGGATGTCGAGCGAGCCGTCAAGGACCTCCAGGCCAAAGGTGTCAAGTTCGAAGAGTACGACACCCCGCTGCTCAAGACCGTCAACGGCATCGCAGACTTCGGCGGCGATAAGGGCGCCTGGTTCAGGGACTCGGAAGGCAATCTGATTGCGCTCGGCGTGCCCATCCCAATAGGGGCAACGGCGCGCGCCTGACGTAAGCGGATCGGCCGACTCATGCCGGGTCGGCCGATCAGGTCCGTTCCAGTCTGCTCGTGCCGCTACGTGGATGCCAGGAGTCGACGACGAGTCGGTCACCGGCCTCATTCAGGTGCGTGAGCACGGCCTCGGTGATGTCGACCCGGAAGCGCCGGCCGCCGCCGACCGGTAATGCCGAGGGATCGACCTCGACGGCGATTCCCGCGAGCTTCGCCTCGCCGGCCCAGCCCTGCGGCCGTCCATCCGGCGGGTCCTCGGTTGGACTGTGGAGCGCCAGCCGCGCATCGCGGTCGAGGTCGTGCAGCTTGATCGAGTCGGGCATCATGCCGAGGAGCAGCTCGCCGTCCGCGAACTCCACTTCGATGCCGCTGATTCGCGGCGAGCCATCCTTGCGCAGCGTCGCGATGGTCTTGTGTTTGCGAATGCGGAATCGCTCCTCGACGCTTCGTGCGAGTGCTGGGTCGGCCGACGCGAACTCGCTCCAGCGTGCCATCAATCCGCGCCGAACCACTGGCGTCGCATGGGATAGAGGTAGCGGTCGGTCAGGAAGTTCAAGATCCGGCGGGCGACGGCGAAATTCTCGCTGACGTCGCTGAGCACGCGGGCCATCGGCGCTCCTCGATCCGCACCCTGCTGGGCGATCCGGTAGGCGCGCCGTCCGAGCTGCTCTAGCAGCCAGATCCCATCGCGGCCCTCTGACTGTTCCCGGTCGGCCGGCCTCAAGGCGCGCTCGAGCCCGCGGCGCTCGCGCTCCGCGATCAGGCGCTCGGCGGCGTAATCCGGAAAGACGCCGGTCAAGAAGAGCGACAGGTCGCCGAGCCGGCGATAGACCGAGGGTCGCTCGGGCTCCGGCACCAGCTCCGCCAACTCGATCAGCCGCATCGGATCGAGCTCGCTGAACCGCCGGCGGCGCCATCCCCGGGTGGTCTTGACCAGCATGCTGCCACTGGCCACGTTCGTGTATGAAGCCAGCAGCTGGACGAGGAAGAAGCGTCGCAGCGGGTCGGTGCCGAAGTCTTTGAGACCGGCTGTATCGAACACGGGCACGCGCTGCCGCGGCCCGACCCATTCTTCGACGAACGATGCCTGGCCGAGGTCGCGCACGACGCGGTGGATCAAAACGGCAAAGATGAGGAATGGCGTGCCCCGCAGCAGTGGGTCTCGACCCGGCTCGCTGAATAGCTGCCGGAAGGTGGCGGAACTGTCGATCAACGCCTCGAGGCGGGCGGGGTCGCGACGCACGTCATCCCGGGCGTCCGTGGCCGACGCGAGCAGCGCGAGATCGGAATCTGACAGTTGCTCGAGATAGAGCGGACCCACCATCATCTATATCATCGGACGACACGCTCGAGTCGAAGCCACCCGAGGCGAAAAGTTAGCCTCGGCCGTCGCTCGCTTCGGCCTTGCGTGCGAGGCCCTGCAGTAAGGCCGGGAAGGTGTTGGCGATCTGGGGGGCCATCATTCCGCCCACCACTCCTCCCAGCGGGCCTCCGACCCGGATGGCTTGACTGATCGTCGTCTTGCCGGCGGGTCCGGCCACAACCTGGCACTCGAAGGCAAACCGGGTCAGCGGGATGACGGTCGTCTCCAACCGAAAGGAGCGTCCTGGTACCACTTCGGTCAGTTGAACCTGGCGCGTCCCTTGCTTGGTCTTCATCGTCCCCGATGTGCCGGCGGCAAAGGGTCCGTTGAGGGTCATCGACTGCACGTCGGGGTTCCATTCCGCCCAGGTACTGGTGTCAGACCAGATCTTCCATACGGCTGCCGGACTCGCATTAGTCTCGACCGAGCGCTGGTTGTCCGCCATTCCCCGTCCTCCTCGTTAGTGTTGCGCCGCGCGGCTGCGATTGAGCACAGCGTATACCACGCCGGCCACGATGAAGCCGATGAAATAGCCGAAATCCGCATCGCCGAACCATGAGGCGAACGGTCCGTGCGCTTTCAGGCCGAACACCTGGAACTGCTCGGAGATGAAGAGCAACGACACAGCCAACCCGATCACCCAGGCGATCAGACCGTTCCAGTTGACCGGGACTGCCTGGCTGAACCCCATCGGCTCACGATGGCGCAAGACATAGAAGTCGAGGAGCACGATGGCAAGCCAGGGCATGATCCAGTAATCGAGGACGATAAGAAAGTTCTGGTAGTTCTGCGTGAAGTTTTGATAGCCGACCAGCGCGAGGATCAACGCCAGTGCGCCGCCGATGATCGCCAGCTGCCAGCGCGGAAGCCGGATATCGAGGACTTTCGCCGACATGGTGTTGGAGTAGAGATTGAGCACGTTCGCGGTGGTTGCCCCGAGAATCACGGCCAGCACGGCGAAAGCGCCGAAGCCACCCATCGCCGTCTTGAGGGCTTCGACCGGCGTCGCGGCTCCCGGCGCCAGGATCGCAACCAGCACCCCGACCACTTCGGTGAGGAAGGAGGCGACGGTTGCCCCGATGAACACGTAAATCGCGATATACGAGCGCGAGGTAATTTCAGGCAGGTAGCGCGAATAGTCGGAGGCGTAGGGTGACCAGCTCATGATGTAGGAGAAGGAGACGGCGAGCACGATCGCAAACAACGAGAGGGTGGTCCCGACCGGTTTTGGATGCCAGGCGGCGATGGTGGATGAGTGCGTCAACGCGATCACCGTCGCGATGGCGAAGAGGATGCCGAGGATAAGCGCGAGATAGCGCTCAAAGGCCTGGATCAAGTTGTGGCCGTAGATGACGAGCAGCGTCTGCACCACCACCAGGAAGGCGGCCGCAACTACGAAAGGGACGCCGGGGATGAGGAGCTGGATCGCGAAGCTGCCAAGGATGGTGTTGACGGTGAACCAGCCGGCAGTGCTGAGCCAATTGAGCCCTGCCGGAATGTAGCCGCCGACTCGGCCGAAGGCTCGCCGTCCAATGAACATCTGTGGGTAGCCGGCCGCTGGGCCCATCGCCGCGGACCAGGCCAGGACAAGCCCGCCCAGGACATTGCCGAGCGCCAAGGCGATGATCGACGGCCAGAGCGAGAGTCCGAGAACTCGCACTGGCAGAAATCCGATCGCGTAATCGGCGATCGTCAGGTTGGCCGCCAACCACAGCCAGAGCAGCTGTCGGCTGTGGCCGTGGCGGTCGGCAAAGGGAATGTGTTCGATGGAATAGGGCTCGGGAACCGCGACGCGCTCCCCATAACGAGCAGACTCAGCCACCGGCTACAGCGTAACAAGGCCTGTCGATTCAGGGGCTTGCTTGTTCGTCGTACTGTACAAAGCGGGCTTGTTCCGCACAACTTCAAGGAGGAACGAACACGATGAAATACGTATTGCTGTTCGGCGAGACGAAGGAGCGGGCGAAGCAGTGGGAAGCCATGCCCGAAGCCCAGAGGGAAGCGGCCTATGCCCCGATCAACCAGTGGTTCGAGAAATACGGAAGCAAGGTGACGGGTGGACATGAGCTGCAGCCCGAACGGACGGCAACCACGGTCAAGTTCAACAACGGCAAGCCGGTGATCACCGACGGGCCGTTCATCGAGGGCAAGGAGACGATCGGCGGCTACGCCGAAGTCACGGTGGCGGACCTCGATGAGGCGCTCGAGATGGCCAAGGCCTGGCCCACCGGCGGCCCCGTCGAAGTCCGCCCGGTGATCGATCGGGGCGAGCCGCAGCGTTAGACCAGAATCGATCCGCGACCGACGCCGCGCTGACCGCGGTCTTCCGAGAGGAGACCGGCCGGTTGACTGCGGCGTTGGTCCGGATGTTGGGCGACTTTGACCTTGCCGAAGAGTTGGTGCAGGAGGCGTTGCTGGAGGCCCTCCAGCACTGGCCAAAGGAAGGGATCCCGGAGAAGCCGGGCGCCTGGCTCTTGACGACCGCGCGGCGCAAGGCGGTCGACCAGTTGCGGCGACAGGCACGCTTCCGGGACAAGCTCGCTCAGCTGGAGGGAGACGTCATGAGAGATGACACGGCGGAAGGAGATGATCGACTGCGATTGATCTTCACCTGCTGCCACCCGGCGCTCTCCAGGGAGGCCCAGGTCGCACTTACCCTGCGGGCCGTCGCCGGGCTGACCACGATCGAGATTGCACGGGCCTTCATCACCAGTGAGGCCACCATCGCGCAGCGGATCGTGCGGGCCAAGCGCAAGATCGTGGACGCGAACATTCCGTATCGCATGCCTGCGGAGCGGGATATGGGCGAACGACTCGATGAGGTTCTAGCCGTGCTCTACCTGATGTTCAACGAGGGGTACCTGGCCACCGCCGGCGAGCAGCCATCGCGTCGGGACCTCGCGGAGGACGCCGCATGGCTGGCGGGCTTGATGGTACGGCTGATGCCGGATGAGCCGGAAGCGCTGGGCCTGCTCGCCCTGATGCGATTGCACCTCGCCCGCGCCCGAGCCCGGTTCGACGACGCGGGCAACATCGTTCTCCTGGAGGACCAGGACCGCCGACGCTGGGACCAGGAACGGATCGCTTCGGCGGTGGTGCTCTTACAGCGCGCGGCAACCCTGCGCCAAGCAGGGCCGTACCAGCTCCAGGCCGCTATCGCGGCGTGCCACGCGGAAGCACGAACGTGGGCTGAGACGGACTGGCGGCAGATCGTCGCGCTTTACGATGCCCTGCTCGAGCTGATGCCGTCGCCGGTGGTGGCGCTCAACCGCGCCATTGCCCGGCGCTACCGAGATGGCCCCAACGCCGCGCTCGCTGATGTGGAACGGCTCACCGACACGCTCGATACCTATTACCTCTTCCATGCGACGCGGGCCGAGCTCCTGCGGGATCTCGGACGCGAGCCGGAGGCTCGAACCGCGCTGGTCCGTGCACTGGAGCTAACGGCCAATCCGGCCGAGCGCGCCCTGCTCCAAAAACGGCTGTCCTAACAGGTGGAACGCGCGGCACGCCAGGGTTGTATTAGTTGTGATCATGGTCAGCATGCGGTCATTCGTGCCCACCGCGGCTGTGCTGGTTTGGACCGCTCTCGTCCGAGGTGGCTGTACCGCCGGGCCGGCCGCCGCGACGGCTACACAGAGCCCGGCCGCGAAACCCGTGAGCACCGGGGCTGCGACACTGCTCTCGCGCCCGATGAGACTGCCCAGCATCACCGTTGGTTCAGCCTGTCCCGTTACCCCGATCGCTGACCTCACGACACATGTGACCGATCCGCGCCGGAAGGGGCCGCTGTATTTCGGCGGTCCGATGCCTAAGGGCGGATTCCCATTCAACAAGACGGTCTATACGACTGTCCGAGGGGCGGAGGGGCCGATCTTGCTGCGCGGTGGACGAATTGATGGCGGAGGCCGCCTGAAGTTCAGCGGGAGCCCTGCCGACCTATCGGAAAGGGCGGAGATACCGCCGGCCACCGGCGGAGAGCCCGGTTCAGGGTCCTGGGCGTTCTACCTGGCGGTCCTCGACCCTGGTCCGGATAACGCGCTGTACGTCTATCCGTCGACGCCCGGTTGCTATGCCATCCAGGTCGACGCACCCAGCTTTGAAGAGGTCATCGTCCTCCAGGCAAGTTAAGCGACTCGGGGCGTGACGGTGCCTGTTAGGGTCTGAGGAATAGGCGCCATCACGTCGGTCCGGCGATTCGAGGTCGGTCCCCAGGGTCCGTTCGACCTCGAAACGGAGGCCACGCGCTTTGGAGGATGGCCGAGGCTCGGTGATGGGGTCGTCATGGCGTTTCCCGTCGAGGGATGGAGCAGCTCAGCCGCCGTCGTCGTGCGTCAGCGCGGCGACACGATCACGGGTGACGTCCATGGCGCCGGCGATGCCGATGCTGAGCGAGCCTGGCAGCAGGCCCTGGCCGCCGTCTCACTCGATGTCGATGGTGCGGGCTTCGTCGATGTCGGCCGGCGCGACCCGGTCATCGGCCGCTTGCAGGCGGAGTACCAGAATCTACGGCCGGTGCTCTTCCATTCGCCGTATGAGGCGGCGTGCGCCTTTATCATCGGCCACCGCATTACGATCCTCCAGACGCGACGCATCCGGCAACGGCTGGCCGAGGAAGTTGGCGCCAGCATCGAGGTCGACGGCACCGCGTTCAGGGCGTTTCCCGATCCGCGAGCGCTGCTAAAGCTCGAGACGTTTCCGGGCATCGCGTCTATGAAGATCGAGCGCTTGCACCAGGTGGCACGGGCGGCCCTCGAGGGGACTCTGGATCGATCCCGGCTCCGATCGCTGCCTGAGCCGGAAGCCTTGGCGCAGCTGCGGACGCTTCCGGGCATCGGCGAATTCTTTGCCCAAGGCATCTTGATGCGGGGAGCGGGTCTGGTAGATGCCGTCACAGAGGACGATCTCACCCCGCGGGCGATCCAACTGCTTTACGGGTTAGCCGAGCGACCCGACCGGGCCGCGGTGCTGCAACGGGCCGAGGCGTGGCGGCCCTTCCGCATGTGGACCATCGTTCTGCTCAACGTCTGGGTGCGCAGCCAGCCTGCCGACGTTCGCGGTCCGCGCCAGGTCCGCAGCCGGCGAAAGTAAGGTAGGTGCGATGCGCAGTCTGATGAACCTCGGCCTTGGTTGCAGCGGTTGCGTCACCCTGCTCGGGATCCTGCTCAGCCTGACGCTGATCGGCATCCACATCGGATTTCCCCTCGTGGTCATCGGGGTGCTCGGACTGATTGGGTTTGCGGTCGGCCGGGCGGTATTTCGGGAACCGCCTCCCTGAGCGGACGGTACCCGCCGATTGGCGACTACGGCATGATCGGCGACCTGCGATCCGCCGCGCTGCTCAGCAAACAGGGCTCCATCGACTGGATGTGCCTGCCACGTTTCGATAGTCCCTGGATCTTCGGCCGGCTGCTCGATTGGGACCGCGGTGGCTATCTCGAACTCTGCCCGCCGGGTGAAGCGCTCGCCTACCGCCAGTACCGCCGTGACTCGAATGTGATCCAGACCGTTTGGAGCAGCGACCGTGCGCGCATGCGGGTGGTCGACTGGATGCCGATCGCCGTCAAGAACAAGCGGCTGAGACCACCGGAGTCGCTGCGCCTCATCCGCATGATGCAGCCGATCGCCGGATCGACCGACTGGCGGCTCACCTTCAAGCCGCGATTCGATTACGGACGCCAGCTGTCGGTGCTCACGCCGGTTCGGCCCGGAATGCTCATGGCTGAAGGCGGGGAGGGCCGGGTCTTCCTCCAGTATCCGGAGGGCGCGCCTCTCGAGCTCGCCGATGGCGTCGCCGTCGTGACCGGACGGGTGATGCCGGGGCACCGCGCCGCCGTGCTGCTGCATTACGTGGAACGCGGTCGCAAGCCTCCGACGCCGATCTCCGTGGACGAAACCCATACGTACCTGCATCAGACCGACGACTACTGGGTCGACTGGCTGCGGTCGTCGACCTACCGCGGGCGCTTCGACGAGCCGCTGCACCGCTCGGCGCTGACGCTCAAGCTGATGCAGTACCTGCCAACCGGCGCCTTTGTCGCGGCGCCCACAACGTCCTTGCCGGAGAGCCTGGGCGGTTCGCTCAACTGGGACTATCGATATACCTGGATCCGCGACACGGCCGACCTGGTCAACGCGCTCCACCAGCTGGGGTTCGAAGACGAGGTTGACGGCTTCTTGCGCTGGGTCCGGCTGGCGCACGATCGTCATCCCGACCACTTCCAGATCATGTACACGGTCGACGGCGAGGACCGCCTCCCCGAGTTCGTCCTCGACGACCTGGACGGATACCGCGGGTCGAAGCCCGTTCGCATCGGCAATGCCGCGGCGGAGCAGCTGCAACTCGACATCTATGGCGAACTGATCCAAACCGCCTACACCGCCTGGCAATCCAGGAAGCACCTGCCCAAGCCGCGACGAGAGATCCTGCTCAACGTTGTCGATTACATCCTCGAGCACTGGCAGCTCGAAGACGCGGGCATTTGGGAGTCGCGACGCCGGCCGCGCCGCTACCTCTATTCCCAGGTGATGCTCTGGGTTGGGCTCGACCGGGCCCTGAAGCTCGACCGCCCCTTGCGGATGGGAAAAGTGCGTAGGGCAGCGGTCAGACGAACTCGAGATGTGATCAAGCGCCAGGTCCTCGAGCTCGGCTACGACACAGAGATCGGCGCCTTCACCCAGGCGCTGGGCTCGAAAGACCTCGATGCCACGGCGCTGGCGGTGGCGATGTACGAGATGCTCCCGGTCACCGATCCGCGGGTGGTTTCGACGGTCAACGTGCTGCAGGAAAAGCTGAGCAACAAGGGCTTCCTTTACCGCTACATCCCGGAACAGTCGGAGTTCCATGAGCCGGAGGGCGTGTTCATCATTTGCACGCTCTGGCTGGTCAACGTGCTGGCCCAGATGGGCCGCATCGATGAGGCGGAGGCGCTCTTCAGCCGCGTGACCGAAACGGCGAACGACCTCGGGTTGTTTGCCGAGGAATTCGATCCAGATACAGGGGAGATGCTTGGCAACTTCCCCCAGGCGCTGACGCACCTCTCCGTGATTAACGCCGCCTTGAATCTCGAGGGCCGGCCCTCCGGCAAGGGGCGGCGTTCGGGCAAAAGGGACGGCGGATAGAATCGACTCGCTGCGGAGCGGTCGCCTAGTCTGGTCGAGGGCGCGGCACTGGAAATGCCGTAACGGGCGTACCCCGTTCGCGAGTTCGAATCTCGCCCGCTCCGCCACCACGTCTGGTAGCCACTGAGGCCATAGCCCCCACGTCTTGAGCTGGTGTGCGCACGATTCTGGTCTAGCGAAGGGACTACCCGGCTCGGAATCCGCAGACTAACGGGTTCCGTGTGATGACGCGGCGCCGAGCAAAAACCAGCGGAGCTCGGACCGGGATCGGCGAGGGCAGGTCGGCGAAGTCGTGTGAAAGCTGATCTGCCACCCAGGCTAGCCCATTGGGCCACGCAACGTTACCTGATTCGGCGTTCCGGAGACCCCGGATCATCTGCCGGATCCACGACCGCCAACTGGTCTCCGACGCGATCCAACACTGACAAGGCCACTGCCGTCGAGGAGGTCGTGCTCGAGAGCGTACAGGGTCGCGCCCGCCCGAGTGTTGACCCCGATCTTGCCATAGATGTTGATGATGTGTGTCTTCACCGTTGCCTCGGAGACATGGAGCTCGAGGGCGATCTGCTTGTTCGGCAGCCCCACGGCAAGGACGCGTAAGACATCAACCTCGCGGTCTGTGAGTTTCGCTGGCCACGCCGTGGCCGAGCGGCTGCCAAGCCCGGGCTGGCCAGCCGCCGTCAGGACCGCGTTGACGGCGGAGGCGTCGAGCCGCCGCGCAGCGATTTCGTTTCGCAGCTGCCGGGTCGTCTCGTCGGCTGTAAGCGCCGGCCGCCACGCGCGCTCCTCTCTCATGGCTTGGTAGACCTCGGTCACCGCGAGGATTCGCGCGGCGAGCGACAGTGAGCCCGCCTGGAGGCCGCGATGATACCCAGAGCCGTCGAGCCGCTCGTGATGCATCGCAGCGAGGTCGGCAACCGGCCGGAGCGGCGAGGCGAGGCTGAGGATGCGCTGCGTGTGGTAAGCGTGCATTCTCACCCGCTCCCAGTCGACCGGACTCAGCGGTCCGCGCCTGGTCCACACCCGGTTGGGCACCCCCAGCATGCCGAGGTCGTGCACGTCTCCGGCGCGGCGGAGGGTTGCAGTTTCCTCCGGGCCAAGCCCAGCAGCCTTCCCCGCGGCCTCCGCGAGGCGTGCCACGCAGCGAGAGTGCCCGCGGGTGAACTGGGACGCCAGGTCGACGAAGTCGGCAAGAGCGCGGCTGACCGCGTCGAGGTGTGACATCCCGACGCCCCGGTGCGGGTCTGGCTCCGCCTCCAGGGCCATGTCCCAGACTGAGTCCGCGGCCAGGGTGCGGCTGATCTCGTGGCTGTTCTCCAGCCACAACTTCGCCAGTTCGGGGTCGAGCTCGGCGCCGCTACGCCGGCGGACGACGGCATCGGCGGCCTCGATTCCGCCCACCTGGGCGTGCACCTGAGCCACGTGAACCAGGTGCACCAGGCGGGCCGCAGGCGACAATCCCGTCCCGCTTGGGAGCGACGTGAAGAGCTTCCCGTCCCAACGCCCGTACGCATGGGATAGTGATTCCGTGACGGCCGGGCTGGCGCCCAGCCGTTGCGACAGGCTGGAAGCCACCTCTGCGGTGCTTGCCAGAGCCCCCGGTAGGTCGCGCTCCGCGGTGGCAAGGCCGGCTATGCCCTGTGGCCACCCCGTGGCTCCCCAGCGCGGCGCGATCTTGGTCGCGGCGACGCGCATCATCTCGGGGCGGTCGGCGTAGTCTGCCTCCGACATCCACCGCCGCACGTTGATGTCATCGCCGCCGCCGAGGCGGCTCTGCGCCGCGACGGCCCCGGTGCAGCCGATGTGGTAGAGCAGCGCGAGGTAGTAGACATCGGAGATGTCGGGCGCGGACCATCCGGCGAGTGTCGCTAGCTCGACTGCGAGCAGGGCGTCGCGCAGGGCGCTCTCAGCGGGGACGTCGTGCGCGAGATCGGTGGCGAGCGATATCGAGGCGAGCAGCTCGGCCAGCCGGATCCGGTGTGGCGCCTGCAGCTTCTTGTCCGCGATGGAAGTCACCTCCGTCCCCCGGCAATCCGCCTCATTATCGGGTGGAGGGGCTGGCCGCGCGGCGCGGTCTGGTCGGGCGGCCGGCCCCCGCGTAGGCTCAGCCAGCGAGCGCCCGCGGAACGTCGCAGGCGACCGGGCTGTCATCCGGCAGAAAGCCGGAGCATACGAGGTCGATCGTAGATATCCCGTCAGGCCCCTCGTCGACGAAGGCAACCTGCTCGATCACTTCGCGCGCCACCCCGTCGCGGCTCAGCCTGAAGCGCCAATTGAGGCGGTGGCGTCGTCCAACGGGTTCGGATCCCACCTCGAGGACCTCGAACTCGGAGGCCCCGGCGAACCACCCCTTGATGCGGTCTGTGATCTCCTGGCGTCCGGTGCGCACCTCAGGCCCGCGTGGCAGCAGGAAGCGTCCCTTCGACATGGGTGAGAGGGCCTGCGAAAACCGCGCGAAATCGCGCGCTGTCAGCGCGGCGAGGAACATGTCGCGCGCGTTGGCTGATAAGGTCCCCGTCGTCATGAACCCCTCTGGACCTCGACGATATCGTCCGCGACCAGTCCGTGCGCCTCGCGGTGGACCGTGGCGGCGGCCTCGGGGTTGGGGGCTTCGACCAGGCAGAACACCTTTCCAGAGCCCTCGTTGAACCAGTACTGCAGGTACTTGACCGCGTGCCGGCTCTGTACCTCGAGGTCGCGTTTGTGTGCCCCGGCGACCGCGTCGGCGGTGAGCCCGTCGACCTTGTTGTGGACGTCCATATACAACGGCATACTCGCTACTCCTTTTTGGGACCGCCCTTGGCGGTCGGTTATGGTAACGGTCGTCGACCGTGTGCCCACCGTACAGGTAAGTAGCGCGGCAGGAATCAACCGTTCGGTTGATCTTTCTGTTGCGAGTGGCAAAGACGTGCAGGTGGCGGCGTTTCTGACGTGGAGGCTACGGCATTTCCAAAAACAGGTTTCCATTGAAGAACAGTTGAAGAGGAGTGGCAGTCGAGTTCAAGTCGAATTGAAGTTTGAGCACCCAGGACCGTGGAAATCAGGCGGTTTTGGGAGCCCGCACTGGAATGCCGTAACGGGCGTACCCCGTTCGCGAGTTCGAATCTCGCCCGCTCCGCCACTATATCCAGCGGTCACCCACCCAGACATGGCGCCCAGGTCGCGGCATTTCCGGAAATCGCCTTTTCCGACTCGGAAGTGGCGCGAACGCTTCAGCCCGCGCTCCACAGCCCGATTTCTTTGTCGCTGCTCACTCCAAATCGGAGATCGCGAAGGTCAGCGGCGGCTGCCTCGGTGTTCCCTCCGCGACGTCGACGGTCCCGGCGAGACTCGGATTGAGGGCCATTACGTTTTGTGTGCGGGGCATTTCCGGGCCGAAGGCTACGGAATTTCCAGGAACAGGGTTGCGTACCCCGCCTAGTTGACGTTCATTGACACGTTAGGTGACACCACGGCCCCGCCGCGTGAAATCTGCTTGCCCAATCCTCGTTGTTGCTCCCACTGTTGCGGCGCACGCAGGGAAGTTCCCGTATGCTCTGGCGCACAGGTCTTCCCTCGGTGGCCAATCCGCTCTACATCCTCATAGCAGATGATGATCCGGCCATCCGGGAGATGGTTCGAACCGTTCTGCAATTAGACGGCCACCCCGTATTGGAAGCTGCGGATGGGCAGACAGCGTGGAAGCTTATTGTGGCTAACCGGCCTGCACTGGTCCTGACGGATGTCCAAATGCCGGGAATCGACGGACTCGAGCTTACGGCTCTCATCAAGGCAAACGGCTACAAGGAGACGAAGGTGATCGTCTTCACAGGGATGGCGACAGAGTGGCAGGCTCAAAGAGCCGGCGCGGACGCCTATCTGACGAAAAGCGCGCCGCTGCTGGAGTTGCGCGCCGCCGTCAGCCGGCTGTGCCCCGGTAGGGTGCGAGGCGGGACCAAGGGGAAGGCCTAGCGATGACTGGCCGGGACCGGGCCGGAGCATGGCCCGGAAGCCGGGGGCCACTGCCAATCAGCCGATACCGGCGCGGCGCAGAAACTGAAAGCCTAAGCTTCTAGAAGAAGTCGGAAGGTCGAGCCCTTTCCAGGGTCGCTGACGACTTCGACGCGCCCACCGTGTAGCTCGGCGATCTGCTTGACGATGTACAGCCCGAGGCCCGTCCCGGGCGTGTTCCGAGTTTCCGGCCTGACGCCACGGTAGTACTTGTCGAAGATGAGAGGGAGTTCCTCGGCTGGAATTCCGTACCCTTGATCCTCAACAACAATTGTGAGCGCTCCACGCTGTGGCTCGACTCGGACTTCGACCGAGGATTCTGGCGGGGAATATTTGACAGCGTTGCTGAGCAGGTTCTGGAGCGCAACCCCCATCCGATCAATGTCGACCTGGATCGTTGAACGGGATGGATCGATGCGCTCGATGATCGCTATTCTCTTGGCCAACGCTTCGGCCCGAACGACGTCAATAGCATCTTTGATCAGCTGGTTGACCGGATAGGGTTCGCGCCGCAGGACTTTGTCCGGTTCTTCGAGGCGGCCGACCGCTGCGAGGTCATCGATAAGCTTTGCCATCTCGTTGGCGCTCACGGCAATCTTAATGATTGCCTTGTGCACCTCGGCTGGCAATTCCCCAAGCTCTCCTGACTCGATCATGGACACGTACCCTTTAAAGATACTGAGTGGCCGGCGCAGCTCATGAGTCGTTAGCCGCATGAAACCGGATTTGAGAATGTCAAGCTCGGCGAACTGGGCATGCTGGGTCTTTTCGACTTCGTAGTAGCGTCGCGCGACCTCGTGCTCGAGTCGGAAGAGGACATCGGTCACGCGCAAGATCAAGGCTTCAATCGGAGGGTCCGCCCTGAGCACGAACGGCAGCAAACTGTTTTTCATAACGATCAAGCTGTTGTAGACATCGTCGTAGTCTTGAGCCTCTTCGGCGTATCGTCGGCCAAGGCTAACGCCGTACTCGTTAACAAACGGCTTTCCGTCCGCTGCCGTGAACGAGCGCCGGAGTGCTTCTACAAATGCCGCCACGAACAGTCGCAGCGACGCTTCAATGGGATAGGTGCGGCGCAACCATGGACCGTCGAATCGCCAGAGGTCCGAGGTCAGTTCATCTACCATTTCCTCCTGGTTAACTTGAATCAGTGTGGCGAGCCGATCATCCGCGCTCGCTGGCTGGCCGGACGAGCCGGCTGACTCAGGGGCGAGCCTCGCGTCTGCTTGCTGCTGCTCAGGTCCCATATTTGCTACTCCTTACGAGCGTTCCGCTAGAGCGTAGAAGCTGCCGACCGCGTCTCTCAAACCCGAGAGGGCACTGGTCATGAGGAAAAACTGGTCGCACCCCGCTTGTTTCGCCTCGTCCTCGCTCGTAATGCCGACGGAGTACACGATGACCTTCACCTGCCGCAACGTCTCCTGCGCTTTGATCTTCCGACAGAGGTCCAGGCCGTCGATGCCGGGCATCCAGACGTGGGCAACCACGACCGCGGGGCGGTATTCAAGAATCAGGTTCCAGGCGGCACCAGCCCCTCCGGCGTCAAGAACCTTGTACCCGTCGAGCTCGAGTGCCGTCTTGACCATCTGCCGGGTGGCCGCCTGCTCGTCCACGACCAGAACTGGAGCGGTGTGGTTTGCGGCGCCAAGCACCCTCTCTTGCGGCCGCGCGCTAGCCGCTGACCGCAGGCCCCCGGCCATCTCACCGGGGCCGCGCCACAAGTCGCTCAATGCCTCAGCAACGTCCTGAGGCAACACCTTGCTTTTGATGAGGTAGGCCGAAACCCCTAACCTCCCCGCCTCCTCCATCACGGCGGGCGTGTCGTCATTGCTCAAGACTACGACCGGAAGGCCCGACGTTGCTTCTTCCTTGCGGAGAACGGCGAGCGCGGCTAATCCGCTAAGCCGCGGCAAATGAATGTCCAGGATGATCGCATCCGGCAGCAACGAGCCTGCAAGGTCGAAGCCTGACACGCCGTCTCGAGCCACGGCTACTTCGTAGCCGCCGCGCCGCAGCTTCGATGCGTACAACTCGGCGACATTCGAATCGTCCTCGATGATTAGGACGCGCCACCCGGCTGCCATGGGTACCTTAAGCGCAGAAAGTGTACACCCGATGGCCTGACTGTGGACATCGGTCCACTAACAAAATGTCGAGCGGTTCCTACCAACGCAGCCTTCAACCCTGTGTGGAGGCACGCGGGGTGAAGACGATGTCTCGCAAAGTGGTGGTACGACTGGCACCGATACCGCACAGCCGCACGGTTGGTGACGCGGTAGCCGACCGGAGCCCAGGGCGGACCGATCGCTAGGAACAAGGTCGACAAAATTGCGAGATCGCGGCATTTCCTGCCGGGGGCTACGGCATTCCAGAAACTGGGTTCCCTACGAGTGCTTGGCGCGTAGTTCTCGGCGGGTCGCATGGCGCCCCCGCCCAGGCGCGTTAGACCCTTGAGGCCGCTGCCACAATGCCGCCCTCGGATTCGCTTCCTTCCTCGAAGCCGTTAGTCGACAACCAACCTGACGGAAGTCCGGCGGTCGGCCCGCGTGCATTCGCCGCCTTGCATGAACTGGCCGTAGCGGCCAGCGGTGTGCTCGAGCCGACCGCACTGGCGAAGATCGCCGTCGATCTGGCGTGCGATCTGCTGGGTGTCGACGGGGCGGCCCTCTATTGGTGGGTCTCCAGCACCGGCCTTCTGCACAGCCTGGCCGACAACCGTGATTACCAGGGGCCCGGCACGCGGACCCTCGAGGCCGGCAAGGGCGTGGCCGGGCTGGCCTTCCGGCGGCAGGAGCCGTTGATCATCGACGACTATCCCAACTGGGAGGGCGCCGTGCCATGGGCCCTCGCCAACGGCGTTCGGGCGGCGGTGGGCATCCCGCTGTTGGCGCGGGGACGCACCGTGGGCGCGATGGCGGTGCTAACCCACGCCGTCGGTGGCTTCGACGCCGACGACTTGCGGCTTTTATCATTGCTCGCCGCCCAGGTCGCGCCGTCGCTCGAGGCCGGTCGCCTGGACGTGGACCTCGCTGCCTCCGAGCAGCGATTTCACTCGCTCTACGGCAGCATCGCCTGCGGCGTGCTGGTGCTGAGTGCCTCCGGTGTCATCATCCAGGCCAACCCGGCGGGCGAGCGCATCATCGGGCTCACCACCGACGACATGCGAGGCAAGACGCCGGACGAACTCTGGCGGGCCTATGGCGACGACGGATCCGAGCTATCGAGCATCGACCGGGTTGGTCCGCTCGTGCTTCGAAGCCGGCAACCCGTGCACGGCCTAATGAACAAGATCGTGCTTCCCAATGGCCGGGAGCGCTGGCTCCTGATCGACGCGATACCGGTGATGGGTCCAGACGGCCAGGCGCTCCAGGTGGTCGCGAGCTTCCTGGACATCACCGATCGCAAGCAGGTCGAGGAGGCGCTCCGCGAGAGCGAGGAACGCTTTCGCGCGGTGTTCAATCGGGCTGCGGTCGGCATCGCGCGGATCGACCTGGCCGGCCGCATCATCGAAGCGAATCCGGCGCTCCGGTCAATGCTCGGCTACAGCACCGACGAGTTGACGCACAATCCGCTGGCCAACTTTGTCCACCCGGACCATGTTCGCGACGGGCGGTTGCCCCAACTAACAGAGCTGTCCGAGGGAAATCGGCAGGAGCTTCAGCAGGAACTGCGCTATGTACACAAGCTGGGCGGACTGGTCTGGTGCAACTCAATCGCATCCCTGGTGCGGGGTCGTTCCAACGAACCGCTTTTCCTGATCGTCATGACCGAAGACATCACGGCCCGGAAGAAACAGGAGCTGGCGCTCGAGCACCAAGCGCTCCACGACGGCCTGACGGATCTCCCCAACCGCACCCTTTTGTTTGACCGCCTCCGGCAGGCGATCCTGGTCAGCAAGCGCGAACATCATCCGCTGGCTTTGCTGATAATGGACCTGGACCGGTTCAAAGAGATCAACGACACCTTTGGCCACCACGGCGGCGACGATGTCCTGCGCCACGTGGCCGGCCGACTCAAGGGCCAACTGCGGGAGTCGGACACGGTCGCCCGTCTTGGCGGAGATGAGTTCGCCATCATTCTCCCAGGAATCGTGGACGAGGCGGCAGCGGGTCTGACCGCGTCAAGGATTCTGCAGGCCCTGCAAGAACCGTTAATGATCGAAGGCGAACCCCTCGAGATTCGAGCCAGTATTGGGATCGTCCTCTTTCCTCGGCATGCGGAGGATGCGGACACATTGCTTCGACGTGGGGACGCCGCCATGTATGAAGCGAAGCGGGCGGGCACCGGCACCGCCTTCTACACGCTCGAGCAAGATGTCGATTCCAGCAGCCTGACGCTGACGTTCGAGCTTCGCCGCGCGATCGAAGAAGGCGCGCTGGTCCTTCACTATCAGCCAGTCCTTCGATGCGGAACGGGTGAGGTGATCGGGGTGGAAGCCCTGGTACGCTGGCCGCACCCCCGCCACGGGCTGATGGCGCCGGATCGTTTCATCCCGCTGGCGGAGCAGTCGCGGCTGATCCGCCCACTGGGGCGCCGAGTGCTCGAGGCGGCCGTCCAGCAACAGGACCGCTGGTGGCGCGAGGGGATCACGCTCCGCATGGCCGTGAACTTATCGATCCGCAACTTGCAGGATCCCGAGCTGGTTCAGTGCGTGACGCGGGTCCTGGGTACCTACACGGTTCCGCCCGACTGGCTGACGCTGGAGATCACGGAGAGCACCCTGATGGCCGACACCGAGGAGACCCTCAAGGTGCTCGCACCATTGAAGGCAATGGGCGTGCGAGTGTCGATCGACGATTTCGGCACGGGGTTCTCGTCCCTCTCCAACCTGAAGCGGCTGCCGATCGATGAACTCAAAATCGATAGAACCTTCGTGACGGAGATGGCGTCGAAGAAGAAGGACGGCCTGATCGTCCGATCGACCATCGACCTGGCCCACGCGCTCGGACTGGTGGCCGTGGCGGAGGGCGTCGAGGAAGCGTCAGCCTGGGTGATGCTGGCGGCACACGGCTGCGATTTGGCCCAGGGCTATTACCTCTGCCGACCGTTGCCCCCGGCGGAGCTGGTGCGCTGGTATAGAGAGCGATCGCAGAAGGCCGCGTAGAGCGGTCGGCCTATCGCATTGAGTCGCGCACCGTTTGCGTGATTCGCTCGACCGAAGGCATCGCCGCATCCTCGAGGACGTCGGCGGCCGGCAGCGGCACATGCGGGGTCGTGATTCGCACGATCGGTCCATCCAGGTCATCAAAGCACTCGTCGGCCACGATGGAGGCGACCTCTGCCCCCCAGCCGCAGAGCCGCGGGTTTTCCTCGACGGTGAACAGCCGGCCGGTCTTGACAACTTCTCGTAGGATCGTGCGGGTGTCGAGCGGGACGAGGCTTCGGACGTCGACGACGGTGGCGTCGATGCCGTCGGCCGCGAGTTTCTGAGCGGCAGCCAGGGCTCGAGGGACCATCGCGGCCAGCGCCACGATGGTGCAGTGCGCGCCATCGCGGAGAACCTTCGCCTCGCCCAGCCGCTCGACGTGCTCGCCGTCGGGGACCTCGCCCTTCACGCCGTAGAGCGATTTCTGCTCGAAAAACACGACCGGGTCCGGGTCGCGGATGGCCGCCGCCAGCAGCCCCTTGGCGTCGGCCGGCGTCGATGGGGCGACCACCTTCAAACCCGGCACCGCCATCGCCCAGTTCTCCAGGCTTTGCGAATGCTGGGCGCCAAAACGGGTGCCCCCGCCGTTGGCCGTCCGGATCACGAGCGGGATCGACACCTGGCCGTCGGTCATGTAGCGCGTCTTGGCCACCTGGTTCGCGATCATGTCCCAGCAGGTCGCCAGGAAGTCGGAGAACATGATCTCCGCGATCGGCCGCAGTCCGGTCATGGCCGCCCCCATAGCGGCGCCGATGATCGCCTGCTCGGAGATCGGGGTGTCGCGGACGCGCTCGGGCCCGAACCGTTCGAAAAGCCCGACGGTTGCCTTGAAGACGCCGCCCGCGGCGCCGACGTCTTCGCCAATGAAGTAGACCATCGGATCCCGCTCCATCTCCTGGGCGATGCCCGCTGCGATCGCCTCGCGGAAGCTCAGTTCCGCCATGCCGCGCCTCCATCGCTCCAGACCTGGCGCTCGATCTCGTCAACCGAGGCGGGGGCGCCGTTACGGGCCTCCTCCGTCGCCGCGTCCACCTTCTGCTGCGCTCGGGTATCGATCGTGTTGACCTCAGCCTCGCTGATGCCGGCCGCCAGCAGCCGTTCGCGGTAGCGCGTCACCGGGTCGCGGCTCAGCCAGTCCCGCACCTCGGCGTCAGGCCGGTACTTGGCGGGGTCAGCGCGCGAGTGACCGCCGTGGCGGTAGGTCAGCGCCTCGACCAGTGATGGGCCGCCGCCGTTGCGGGCGTTGCCGATCGTGTGCCGCGCCGTCTCGTACATCACATCGGCGTCGTTGCCGTCGACCAGGATCGGCTCCAGCCCGTAGGCCGATGCTCGATCGGCGGCGGGGTGCTCGACGGCGGTCACGGATCGGATCGGCGTGTACTCCATGTACTGGTTGTTTTCGCAGACGAAGACTACGGGCAGGTTCCAGATGACGGCCAGGTTGAGCGCCTCGTGGAAGGCTCCGATGTTGGTCGTCCCGTCGCCGAAGAAACAGACGGCGACCTGTCCGGACTTGCGAACCTGCGCCGACCACGCCGCACCCGCCGCGATCGGCAGGTGTGCCCCGACGATCGCGTAGGAGCCCATCGCCCCGTGCTTGACGTCGGTCAGGTGCATCGAACCGCCCTTGCCATGGAGCATGCCGTTGCCGCGTCCGAGCAATTCCGCCATGGCGGCAGCCATGGACGCGCCGCGGGCGAGGGTATGGCCGTGGCCGCGATAGGTGCAGAAGGTGTAGTCGTCGGGGCGCATCGCGACGGCATAGCCGGCGGCGATCGCCTCCTGACCGAGTGCGAGGTGGCTGGTGCCGCGCACCAGGTTCTCGAGGAACAGCTCATAGGCGCGCTGCTCGAAATCGCGCAGCTCGACCATCAGTTGATAGAGGCGCAGCCGCGTCGGGCGGTCGACGTCAGCGGCCGGCGGCGCCTCGGGCTTCTTGCTCAATATGCGTTCGCGATGACCAGGGTTTCGGCGGGGAAGAGGGTGATCACCTCGTGCCCGGTCGCGGTCACCACGATTTCCTCCTCGATGCGCGCCGCCGAGTGGCCGTCATCGGCGGGACAGTAGGTTTCGAGCGCAAAGACCATCCCTTCCTGGAGCTCGATCGGGTGCTCGAGCGAGTTCAGCCGGCTGATGATGGGCCGCTCGTGCAGCGCGAGGCCGAGGCCATGGCCGAACTGCAAGCCGAACGCCTCCATCTCGCTTTCGAAGCCGAAGTCCTGCGCTTTGGGCCAGGCTTTCGCAATCTTGTCAGTCGTGAGACCCGGCTTGACCATGTCGATCCCGGCGTCGATCCACTCGCGCGCCTTCTGGTAGGCATCGCGCTGGCTCTGGGTGGCCCGACCGACGCTGAAGGTGCGGTAGTAGCAGGTGCGGTAGCCGTTGAAGGACTGGATGATGTCGAAGAAGGCCTGGTCTCCGGGGCGAATCAGGCGGTCGGAGAAGACGTGGGGGTGCGGACTGCACCGCTCGCCGGAGATGGCGTTGATGGCCTCGACATCGTCGGAGCCCATGTCGTACAGCTGCTTGTTCGCGATCGCGACCAGCTCGTTCTCGCGGATCCCCGGCTTGAGCGCTTCGTAAATCGTCTGGTATACGCCATCGACCAGCGCCGCGGACATGCTCAGCAGAACGATCTCGTCCTGCGACTTGATCATGCGGGCGTCGAGCATGGCCTGTTGGGCGTCGACGACCTTAATGCCGCAGTTCTGCAAAGCGAAGATCATCGGCATCTCGGCGATGTCGACCCCGAGTGGCTCATTGGCAACCCCCTGCTCGCGCATGATCTCCTTGACCGTGCGCGCGACATGGTCCGACAGGCCGACTGCTGGCGCGACCGACCCACGCAGGCCGGTCATACCGGCTCGCGAGTTTTCCGGCTTGAGCCAAGGCGCGTGCAGGCGGTGGGCCTTCGCCGCGGAGCCAAAATCCCAGAGGATCGGCTCGCCGCCGGCGGTGAGCAGCGCGAAACGGGCGACCTTGTCTCGCGCCCACTCGCCGATGGTGGTGCTCGTGATGTAGCGGATGTTATTCATGTCGAAGACCAGCACGGCGCCGAGCCCGGCTTTCGCGATCGCCTGCTGAGCGCGGCCAAGGCGATAGGCGTGCAGCCGCCGGAAGTCGACCCGCTCTTCCCAGTCGACATGCATTCGTCCCGGTGCGGGCACCGAGGTCACCGTAAATTCAGGCCGAGGCATGGTCGCCACTTTCGGGCTCGAGCCCGTCGTAGACCTGACGGGAGTCCGGAACCAGCTTGAGATTGGCCGCTCGAGCCTCGAGCTCGAGCAATGCGGCGAAATCGCCATCGCCGAGGCCGGTCTCGACCAGCTTGACAATGATGTTGTGAACCAGTGCCGAGACCGGCACGGGGACCTTCAGCTGCCCGGCCGCGTCCAGCCCAAGCTCGAAGTCCTTGCGCAGCAGATGGCCGGTAAAGGTGGGCGTGAAATCCAGATTGACGAAGGCGGGCGTCTTGTACTGGGTGAAGGTCGACCCCATGACGCTGCCATTGATGAAGTCGAGGTAATCGGCCCGCGCGATGCCGCCCCGTTCGGCGAGCACGGTGGTCTCCGACAGGATCTGGGTGACGACGCCGAGCACGAGGTTGTGGCAGATCTTGACCAGACGGGCTCGCTCGCCCTCGCCGACGTAGGTGACTCGGGCGCCGAGCATCTTCAGGTAGGGCAACGCGGTTCCAAAGGCATCGCGCGGTCCGGAGACCGCCATCGCGAGCCGGCCGGCGCGAGCCACATTCGGGTTGCCGCTCACCGGCGCGGCCAGTAACACGGTCCCGAGCCGCTGCGCGGTCGCGCGCATCTCGGCGGAGACGTCCATCGACACCGTCGACGCGTCGATCAGGAGTGAGGGGGCGCGAGTCGCGTCGGAAAGCAGGCCTTGCGGTCCCGCCACCACCTCGACGAAGTCCTTCGAGTCGGAGACGGTGGTAATCACGATGTCGCGGTCGGCCAGGTCGACCGGCCGATTGACGACGCGGGCACCCAACCTGGTGAGCGATTCAGCTTTTGCCCGGGTGCGGTTGTAGACGGTCACGTCGACGCCGTGCTGCAACAGGCGCGTCACCAGGGCGGTGCCCATCCGACCGGTGCCAATCCAGCCCAAACGATGGCTATTCGGTTGCTGCCTGCTCATCGTTGGCCTCCCCTCATGCCCCAGTTGTGCGCAAACGTTTGCTTACGATACCAGCCGTTTTTTTCGCTTGTCAATCGGCTACTCCCGCATCGGCGCCGCCGGCGGGGCCTCCGCATCGGCACCGGCCACACTGGATCCCCGCACCACCAACTCGGGGGTGAAGACGACGCGCCGCGGCACCAGCCGGCCGCCCTCGATCTGATCGAGCAACAGGCGTGCGGCCACGATCCCGAACTGGTGCGCCGGCACGTCGACGGTCGTCAATCCGGGGATCAATCGGCTGGCCAGCGGGATGTTGTTGTAACCGGCGAGGGCCAGGTCCTGCGGGATGCGCAAGCCCAGGCGGCGGGCGGCGGCGTAGGCGCCGGCTGCGGCCATGTCGTTGACCGCGAATATCGCGGTCGGCCGGTCGCGCATCGACAGCAATCGCTCAGTGGCGCGGACACCGCCGTCCTCGACATAGCCTGACTCGACGATCAGGTCCGGATCCACCTTGATGCCCGCCTCGGCGAGGGCGGCCAGGTAGCCGCGTCGGCGAAGGACCCCGGTGCTGACGGTCGCTTGCCCGGCGAGATGGGCGATGCGGCGATGACCAAGGTCAAACAGATGCTGGGTCGCGACCTTCGCGCCCATAACGTCATCCGAGCCGACGAACGGATCCAGGCCTTCGTCGCTGAACCGGTTGACCAGCACATGGGGGATGCGTTGCTGGCGCAGCCACCGGACCGACGGGTCCCGGAGGAAGGTGCTGGCCAGGATGACCCCGTCAACGCGGCCCGAGGAAAGGCTAAAGAGGTGCGAGCGCTGCCGCTCCGGGCTGCCATCCGTATTGCAGAGAACCACGTTATAGCCGCGTGGCGAGGCGCCATCCTCGACGCCGCGAAAGAGGGCGGCGAACAGCGGGTTGGTCACATCCGGGATGACTACCGCCAGCGCCAGGGTCTGCCGCAGCTTGAGCCCGCGGGCCGCCCCGTTGGGCCGGTATTCCGTCTCGCGCAGCAACGACTCGATGCGGGTCCTGGTGGCTGGGGAAATGCGCAGGCTTGGATCGTTGTTCGCCACTCGCGAGATGGTCGAGGGATGGACACCGACCCGGTCGGCGAGCTCCTTCAGCGTGACGGGCATGGACAGCAGCCGTACATTGACATCGTTTTCGTGCCTGTTTAACATAGGACAATCGTTTGTCCAGATCAAGGAGGGAGTATGCGCAAGCCCCTGTCGATCGCAAGCGTGGGCCTGGGCCTGCTGTTGGCGGCTTGTGGGGGCAGCTCCACGGCTCCGGCAGCGGCCGCCCCAATCACCATCGGGGTGTCCGTCTCGCTGACCGGTGACTTCTCGGGTGACGGTCCAGCCTTGAAGCAGGGCTACGACCTATGGGCGCAGGACATCAATGCGAAGGGCGGCTTGCTGGGGCACACGGTCACGATGAAGTACGTCGACGACGCCAGCAGCACGCAGCAGGTCGTGACCAACTATCAGACCCTGATCACCCAGGACAAGGTGGCCCTGGTCTTCGGTCCGTTCAGCTCGCTCCTCACCATCCCGGCCTCGACGGTCACCGACCGCTACGGCTACGCGTTCCCGGAGCCGGCCGGCGGCGGGCCTGCGGTTTTCAACCGGGGGTTGCATTCCATCTTCTTCGTACAGCCGGCGGCGGTGGAGGACAACCTGGTCAGCTACACGAAATGGTTGTTATCACTGCCAAGCAGCCAGAAGCCGAAAACGGCCGCCTACGCCACGCAGGATGATCCCTTCACCCAGCCCCAGGTCGACAAGGCCAAGAGCCTGCTCGAAGCCGGCGGCGTCACCACGGCTTCGTATAAGGTGTACCCGGCCGAGACGACCGACTTCTCGTCGCTGGCGCTGAATGTCATCCATGCGAATGCTGACGTCGTCATCCTCGGGACGCAGGAACCCGACGCGGTCGCCTTCGTGAAGGCCTTCCAACAGCAGCACTACAACCCGAAGTCGCTGATCGAGACCACGGGTCCCGACCAGGGAAAGGACTATGCCGACAAGGTGGGCGCCGGCAACACGGAGGGCATCATGGTGCCGGCCGGATGGACGCAGGATGCTAAGGCCTTTGGTAACGACGCCTTTGTGAAGGCGTTTCTCGCCAAGTACGGTCCCCAACAGGGTGGCATCAGCGCCGACGCCGCCGAGGCCTACAGCGTTGGCCAGGTGGTCGACCAGGCATCGAAGAAGGCGAACAGCATCGACAACAAGGCCCTCATCACGGCGTTGCACTCCGGCACCTACAACACCGTCCAGGGCCCGATGTCGTTCGACAGCACGGGTAAGCCACAGGGTGGGGTGGGCGTCTACCTCGAACAGTGGCAGGGCGGCAGCGCGATTTTCGTCTACCCGACCAACGTGGCCGCCGCCAAGCCGGAGTACCCGAAGCCCAACTGGCCATAGCCCTAAGCTGGGGGCCGTGACCCGGACCCGCGGGCCCGTACTAAATCCCTCCCCCGCTTGCGGGGGAGGGTCAGGGTGGGGGCCTCTTCACCCTCGTTCAGCATGACCCTCATCCTCGAGGCGGCGGTGCTCGGCATCCTGACCGGCGGCGTCTACGCCTTGATGGCGTCGGGCCTCACCCTGATCTTCGGGGTAATGCGCATCATCAACGTCGGCCACGGCGCCCTCGTCATCCTGGGCGCGTACTTGAGCTTCGCGCTCTTCCGATCATGGCACGTGGATCCGCTCCTCACGCTGATCGTCACCATGCCGGTAATGTTCGGGCTAGGCGTCGTCCTTCAGATCGTCTTCATCAGACCGCTCAAGACCGACCGCGAGGCCCTCTCGGTGCTCGTCACCTACGCCCTCGCCCTTGGAATCGAGGGGGCGCTGGGCTACCTCTTCACGAACAACTTTGTGGAGCTCCGCGCCTGGTACGAAACCGCCAGCTTCGCCGTGTTCGGTTTTCACATCACCTATGTCTACGTCTTCGGCTTCCTGCTGTGCCTCCTCATCCTGGGCGCGCTCTTCCTGGTGCTCTACCGGACCTCATTCGGCGGCGCGCTCCGCGCCACCATGCTCAACCGCACGGCGGCGCAGCTGATCGGCGTCGACGTCGATCGCGTCTCGGCCATCGCCTTCGGCATCGGCGTCGCGACGGCAGCGGCGGGCGGCGTCGTCTTCGGCATCACCAATGCGTTCAACCCGGGCAGCCATTACGACCTGATCTCGCGGCTGCTGACGATCATCGTGCTGGGCGGGCTCGGCAGCCTGCGCGGTGCGATCATCGCCGCGCTCGTCATGCTGGTCACGGAAGACATCACCGCCGTCGTCATCTCGCCCGTCTGGGCGACCTTCGTGTTTTTCGTCATCCTCGTGGTCGTCCTGATTTTCCGGCCGCAGGGATTGTTCGGCGTCCGCGTGCGCGAGCGCATATGACCGGCGCCAATCCCCTCCGCCGCTCGCGGGGGAGGGTAGGGTGGAGGCTCAAGCTTTTTGGCCTACTGACGCTTGCAGCGGTGGCCATCCTGCTGCCGGTGATCGCGCCCGACCCGGCGACGACCAACATCGCCGTTTTCACCATGATGTATATCGGGCTGGCGACCGCCTGGAACATCATGGGCGGCTACACCGGCTACATCTCCCTGGGACACGCCGCCTTCTTCGGCTTTGGCGCCTACGCCCTGGGGCTGATGCTCATCCACCTGAACATCACCCCCGGCTACGGGCCGTTTTTCCTGATTCCGGTGGCCGGCCTGCTCACGGCCGGGTTGGCAGTGGGCATTGGCTGGATCGCCTTGCGCACTCGGGCCGCGACCTTTGTCATCGTGACCATCGCCTTCATGTTCATGCTGCAGCTGCTCGCGGAAAACCTGGTGAAGCTGACCGGAGGCGGCGGCGGGCTCGGCCTCCCATATCCGCACGACTGGGGCGGCGACTTCTTCAACACGCCCTACTACTACGCGATGCTGCTGCTCGCGGTCCTGGGCTTGTTAACTTCCTGGTGGATCCGGCGTTCCAAGTTCGGCCTCGGCCTGCTGGCGATCCGCGATGACGAGGACAAGGCGCTCGCCGTCGGCGTCCCCACACGTGCCTTCAAGCTGACCGCCTTTGTCATCAGTGCGGCCCTCGTTGGGATGATTGGGGGCGTCTACGGCTACTACGTCACCTATATCTATCCGCAGTTTGTCGTCGATCCACTGATCGGGATCTCGATGGTGCTGATGGCGTTCCTCGGCGGGCTCGGGACGCTGAGCGGTCCCGTGATCGGCGCGGTGTTGCTGGAGCCGGCGCAACTCGAGTTCGCCTACCACCTCGGCGCCAGCCGGCTGTACCTGGTGTTCTACTCGGCGGTCTTCCTCGTCGTCATTCTTCTGCTACCGCGTGGCATCGTGCCGTCGGTGGCGGAACGCATCCGCCGCTGGCGGGCAGCCGAGGCCGCGTCCTGATGAGCCTGCTGGAGATCTCCGACCTCACCAAGCGGTTCGGCGGCGTGGTTGCGGTGGACGGCTGCACCCTATCGGTTGCGGAGGGGAGCATCAGCGGGCTGATCGGTCCGAACGGCTCGGGCAAGACGACGGTCTTCAACCTGGTCACCGGCTTCCTCCGTCGCGACAGCGGCGAGGTGCGATTCAAATCCCGCTCGATCGCCGGCCTCGGTCCGGATCGCGTCTATGGCCTGGGCATCGGACGCACCTTCCAGCTGGCCCGCATCTTTCCGCGGTTGACCGCACTGGAGAACATGCTGGTGCCGGTGCGGCGGTCCGGACTGCGAGCGATGCTTTCGCATGGGCAGTGGCGCCACGAGCGAGAGCGCGCCATGGAGATGCTGGAATTCGTGGAGATCGCCCATGTGGCCGGCACCGTGGGCGGCGTGCTCTCCTATGGGCAGCGCAAGCTGCTCGAGCTGGCGGCGGTGATGATGGCGGCGCCGGAGCTGGTGTTGCTCGACGAGCCGGCCGGTGGCGTCAATCCCGCACTGCTGGAGAAGATCGCCGACCACATCCGGAAACTGAACCGGCAGGGCGTGACCTTCCTGCTGGTCGAGCACAACATGGGCTTCGTCATGAACCTCTGCGATGACGTGGTCGTGCTGCACCGGGGGAAGGCGATCGCGAACGGCAAACCCAAAGACGTGCGCGAGAACCCTGCGGTTCTCGACGCCTACCTCGGAGCCTGATCGATGGCGGCGCTGCTCGAGCTCCAGGGCGTGACGGCCGGTTACGGTGGCGGCGACATCCTGCACGAGCTCGATCTCGCGGTCGAGGAGGGCGGCATCACCTGCATCGTGGGCCCCAATGGCGCCGGCAAATCGACCGTCCTCCGCGTCGTCAGTGGACTGTTGCGTCCGCGGCTGGGCGCGATTCGGTTCCGGGGCGGCTCCATCGCGGGACTCAGTCCGAGAGCCATCCTGCGGCGCGGCATCGTGCAGGTTCCGCAGGAGCGAAGCCTGTTCCCGACCATGACGGTCTGGGAAAACGTCCGCATGGGCGCGTACACCGTGCGCGATGGCGCGCTCATCGCGCGCCGGCTGGAGCAGGTCTGCGACAGCTTCTCGATTGTTCGCGAGCGACGGCACGAACCGGCGGCGTCGCTCTCGGGTGGGCAGCAGAAGATCATCGAGTTCGCCCGGGCCCTGATGCTGGATCCGGCATTGGTGATCCTCGATGAGCCGTCCATGGGCCTCGATCCGAAGACGCGGACCATCGTCTTCGACACCATCCGGGCCTTGAACCAGGCGGGCCGGACCATCCTCCTGGTGGAGCAGAACGCCCGATCCGGTCTCGGCCTCGCCAGCCACGGCGTGGTGATGGAGAGCGGCCGGATCCGGCTCGAAGGGCCGGGTCCCGCGGTGCTCAACAATCCCGAGATCGGCCGGCTCTACCTGGGCGCCACTGGATGACGAACTGGGACATCGTGGTGGCGGGGGCCGGGCACAATAGCCTGCTGACGGCCGCCTACGCCGCGCGCGCCGGCTTCAGGGTGCTGGTCCTCGAGGGCGCCGACCGGATCGGCGGTGACACGACCTGCGAGGAGCTCACGCTGCCCGGCTTCATCCACGATCCGTGCGCCACCGCCCACAACCTGATCCAGAGCAATCCGCTGATGCGCAACGACGAGCTGCAACTAGAGCGGCATGGGCTGCGTTACCTGCACCCGGACCCGGTCTTCACCATGCCCTTTCACGACGGTCGCAGTATTACGATGTGGCGCGACCTGGATCGGACCTGCGCCGAGCTCGCCCGCTTCTCCAAGCCGGACGCGGACGCCTACCGGGACCTGCTCGCCGAGTGGCAGGGGATGGCGCCGATCGTCAACGACGAGCGCGAGCACCCGCCACGGCCGCCGCAGGAGGTGGCTGCTCGGACGCGCGCGGGGACACTGGGCGACCGGATGGTGGCCATTCGCCAGTCGACAGCGCTCAACGTGATTACGGATCGCTTCACCGACGAGCACATTCGCGCCTTCTTTGCATGGATCGCCTTCATGACGCTGCATCCACTCGACGAGCCGGAGACCGGCCTGCTGGCGTTCTCGCTGGTTGCCGGCCGGCAGCGCTTCAGCTGGATCGTGCCGGAAGGCGGGTCGATGCGCCTACCCATGGCGCTGGCCCGGATCATCGAGGAGAAGGGCGGCACCATCCTGACGTCGAAGCCGGTTACCCGGATCGTGGTCGAGGGCGGGCGCGCGACCGCCGTCGAGACCGGCGACGGCTCGACCTTCACCGCGTCGAAGGCCATCGTTTCTACGATTCATGTGCGCCATCTGCCATCGATCGTGGGCGAGGACAACCTTCCTGACGACTACCGGAACGGCGTCGCACGCTGGAAGCCAAGCGTCACGATGTTCGCCAGCCACTACGCGCTCAACGAGCCGCCGCGCTTCAAGACCGAGGCCGGTCCGATCGAAAGCGTGACGATGGGCGGCCTCGAGTCGCTTGACGCGCTGCGCCGGATGCTCGTCGCGTTCCGGGCTGGACGGCTCGACCTCGAGCAGCCGGTCGTGCTGGCGATCACGCCGACCGTGATCGATCCGTCGCGCGCGCCCAGTGGCAAGCACACGTTCAAGCTGATCAGCTTCCTGCCGTACGAGCTTGTTGAAGGACGGGAGCACTGGGACGCGATCAAGGACGGGGTCGCGGACCGCCTCTTTGAATCGCTGGCGCCTCTGACCACCAATCTCTCGCCGCGCATCGTCCTGGGGCGACACGTCGACAGCCCACTCGACTTGGAGCGTCGCAACCCGGCCAACTGGCGCGGCTCCTGCCACGGTGGCGCCAGCACCCC
>WNFC01000665.1_pt1 | contig 39715 bp, 31 predicted proteins | sample 5400541 | NCBI WGS metagenome assembly WNFC01 (sample SAMN13153342, study PRJNA577476) | soil metagenome | isolation source: 120 cm saprolite under Douglas fir tree site 2 hole 2 replicate 1 | place: USA:California | collected 2015-04-18 | reverse complement strand
TGCCCCCTGTGGTAAAGGGGTCTGGGCTTGGCGCCGTGAAGCGACCCATGCCCTCGACTATTCATCCGATGTTGGCGACTCCTGTGAGCGAGCCATTCGACGGCCCGGAGTGGCTGTTCGAGATCAAGTGGGACGGCTACCGGGCAGTTGCTTTCATTGAAGCAGGCAAAGTTCGGCTGGTCTCGCGTAACCAAAACGATCTAACGCCTCGTTATCCCGAGTTAAAGGATCTGCCTGAGTTCGTGAAAGCAAAGCAGGCAATTCTCGACGGGGAAGTCGTGGCCCTTGATGAGCAGGGCCGAGCGTCGTTCAGTCTGATGCAGCAACGCACCGGCTTTCGTCCGGGCGGACGGAAAGCCGCTGCCAAGGCCGACGTGCCCGTGCTGTATTACGCCTTCGACCTGCTATACCTCGACGGCTACGATCTGCGGCGGGTGCCCCTCGAGGAGCGAAAGCGCCAGCTGGCTTCGATCCTGGTTGTGGGGGACTCCTTGCGCTACTCCGATCATTATGAGGAGCAGGGAAAAGCGCTATTTGAAATCGCGCGGCAGACGGGACTGGAAGGCATCCTCGCCAAAAAGCGTGCCAGCCCTTATCAGGAGCGTCGCAGCCGGGAGTGGCTGAAGATCAAGATCACGCATCGCCTGGAATGTGTGATCGGCGGATACACGGAGCCCGAAGGCAGCCGCGCTTATTTCGGTTCGATAGTCCTCGGTCTATATGACAAGAAGGGGCGCCTGATTCACGTAGGCCAAGCGGGCAGCGGATTTGACCAGAAGTCGCTGGGCGAAGTCTGGAAGCTGCTGAAGAGGCTGGAGACCAAGCAGAATCCGTTCTACGGCGAGGTCGAAGCGCTACGCAAAGTAACATGGGTGAAGCCGGAACTTGTCGCGGAGATTGAGTACGCGGAGTGGACGCATGGCTCCTCGGGATCGAGCGCGCCGAAGCTGCGGGCCCCAGTTTTTCTAGGATTGCGCGACGACAAGGATCCGAGAGAATGCGTGTTGGAAGAAGAGGTGAATGTCTAGCTCCGCGGTTTGTCCCGCTACTGGAACGAAGCCTACTTGATGTCCTTCATCGAAAGCAACGTGCCATAGTCGCGGCCGCTGGGATCGACAGCACGAGCGTTGACGGCGGCGAAGGCTTGTTTGAACTCGGGATACTTCGTCACCAGAGCTTTCATCACGGCTATATTGCTCTGATAAGTTTGGTTGGTATTTGAAATGTCGCTCACCTGATATCGGACCAGCAAATCCAGGTCGTTGCCCATCGCATCAGGGAATATGGCAGTTAGTTTGTGGGTGGCCGTTCCGGCCTGGAAATCCACGGTCTTGCCTTCTGCGGGGAGATCGGTCGGCTGCAGGCTTTGAGACTCATCGTAAAGTTTGTCGGTAGCCGCGGTGCTCATGAAAGGCAGAGGAGAGATCAGATTGCGCGCCATAAGATAGTAGAGCCAGGCATTGTGCAGTTGGCCTTTCGCTTTGTACTCCCGCGCGCGGGCCGCGAACCATTCGCTGTCGTGACCTCCGACCTGCAGCGCCTTGATGTACAGCCCTCCCAATTTCCAATCATTCCCCACCTGCTGGAGAATGAGCGAAATCGCATTTGGCCCCTCTGCGGAGGCGGCGTCAAGAATCACCACGCCATACTTGCCCGGAGGCAAATTATTTAAATAGAAAGCGGCGCTGCCGGCGGTTTGACCACTCTTGCCGAAAACGCCACAGAAAAATTCCGCGTGAGCGATGGGAGCAGTTCCGTCCGCTTCCAGCAGGAAGGGCGGCCGGGCCGTCGGGTGAGAACCCGCGAGGTTTTTTTGATGATCTTTCACCGTGGTCTCGATACCGGAGAAGTCGGAGGCCAGGCTAGCAATCGAGTTCTGACGAAGCGACGCCGCGTCACCTTTCGCGATCATGTCGAAGTAGCGCTGTCCCGCGGTCATCAATGCGGAGCGCGTAGCCGCGTCCATGTCGGTGGCCGTCTGGCAGTTCTCAGCGTAGCCACCCACGGTCGCACCCATGACGACTGTAAGCGCCAACGCCGTCCAAATTGCGCAACGATGTAAGCCGGAAGTCATCGAAGTGCCGCCTTTGCTTTCAACAGGTTAGATGAAGATTGCCCGGTTTGTGTCTTCTTTGCGTCCATTAATTGTACGCCAGCCAAAAATGTTTGATGGCAAACGCCGGCCCACCTCGCTCCCGCTTCGTGCCATAGCATCGTGGACTGCAAGATAGTAAGTTCAATACGTTCAGTCTGGTAGAGGGACGATTCGCTGGCCATCTTCGAGGCGGAGTTAACCTGGCAGCGGTGTTAGAATTCTGTTTAAGAGTGCCTGCGGTATCCCCCAAATCGCAGACGTTTCAGGAGGAGGGGTCATGCGCACCGGATGGAAGTTGGCAACGTGGGTAATCGCAGGTGTTCTGTCCGTGGGACTTGTTCCGGCCTCCGCCACTTCTCGCAATCAGCGCAAAGCGAAGAAGCCGGTGTTGACGCCGCTGCCGTCGGGACCGCAAGGACCGGTTCCGCAGATTCCGCTGGATTCCATTCCAGCAGTCGCGCCACAAGTCAGCTACCAGAGCGGACAGCTAACCATCGTCGCGCCCAATTCGACCCTGGGAGACATTTTACGCGCCGTGCGCAAATTGACGGCTGCCGAGATTGAGATCCCCGCGGCCGCTAACGAGCGGGTGGTAACGCGCCTGGGGCCTGGGCCTGCGCGAGAGGTAGTCGCGGAATTGTTGAACGGTTCGCGATTCAACTATGTGCTTCTTGGTTCGCCTGCGGACGCAAATCTGCTGACCCGCGTAGTGCTCGTAGCGAAGAGCGCCGCGGCTCCAGCTTCAAATGAGCAAGGTTCAAATCCTCAAGGGCAGCCAGGACAGCCCGTCATGGGACAGCCCGGATATGTACTGCCACCGCAACAAGAGGCCGGGAATGTTCCCCCAGACGTTCCCGACGCCGAGGCGACCACCGAAGAGAATCCCGATGAGAACGCCGATCAGAATGCCGCAGAAGCGGAGCAGCAACCCACTGTACCGGAGCAGCCCGGCGTGAAGACTCCGCAGCAGATGCTGCAGGAGATGCAACAACGGCAAATGCAGATGCAGCAACAGCTGCCCCCCGGACAAGCACCGATCCCCGGCGGCGCGGCGCCCCCGCAACGACCTCCGGAGCAATAGACTGCGATCGACGGCTTCAAAGCTCGCTTTCCTATCCTTAGTGGGTGTCCTCGTTTCGACACTCGTGTCCACTTCGAATCCGACCTAAATAAGCTGACAGTGGCCTTTCATCGACTCTGGCGAGAGGCTTCTCGATACGTTTCAGTTACTTACAGTCATTGAAACTTTGGCATCCTGGTTGCCTCTATCTTATTTGTCGAAAGAAAACATATTGGAGGATGTTATGGCAACGGTGATCGAGTTCTATATTCCGGTACGATTTCGCAGGCGAGTGAAGTTGATCCCGGCGGCCCAGCGGGGCAAGGTGCTTGAGTTTCCGGCTGAGCTTCGGAAATCCGCATAACGGGAGCTCCGAAGATTCGAGGGTTCGGGCGGATCAACATCGTCTTCAGCAACTCCACTTGCTCTCAGCCGAGAGTGCGGGTTTTGTCTCCAAGATTTCTTACGCTAATGTTTTATTGGAATCTTATTTCAAGCCGGCGGGCGAAGATTTTTAGTGCGATTTAGGGCTGATTTCCATCGATGCGCTCGGAACGCAGAGAGGCAGACTGTTCGGGCCGGCGTTGCACGGTTCGGGCAGTAACCTGGGGGTCGTTCTCTTGCATCGCCTGCTGCAACAATTTCCAGTCGCGGGCAATCTCGCGCTCCGAAACACTGTGTGGACTACTCCTCTGCAATTCTGCTTGCAGCCTCGCCTTGAGAAGTGCCTGGACCAACTGCGGAGGAGCACCACTGGTCAGAACGTTTTGAGCTGACTCCCCTACACTCACCACCTGCGGTCCAACATTCAGTTGAAGAACCGGTCTGCCCTGCTGGTCGAGTCCGGCCTTGGCTTTGGACTGCATGCGTTCCCAGGCTTTTTCTGCGTTGCCGGCTGATCTCCCGGCATTGGTGCTGGCCAGAAGGTGTTCCAAGGCTTTGCGATAAGCGCGGAGATCCTCGCGGCCCAAGGGCAGTTCGGGTTCGCTGCCCAGCGCGAATATCATCGCGTTGTGGCTCGGATCGAAGCGGCCGCTTCCACTACCAACGAAAACGACGGCCACGCATCCAGCAAAGATCGGACTCACAACGGCGCTGGGAACGATGTACTTCTTCGATTTGAAGAATGACTCAACCACGCCGTGTACGACCGTGCTGCGGGCCACGCTCCCGGGAACCTGAGGAATGATCGTCCTCGAAAGTTCCAGCTCCGGATGACGCGTGGAGAACTTGACCAGCGTCTTTGCCATCTGCTTGGGCGTGGTGATACCAATGTCCGCAACGTAACTGCGATGCACGGCCCTTGGCTGATAGAAATTAATGACGTCTTTGACGAAGTCGGCACAATTCCGGGAGACGGCGTGGAAGTGAGAGCGGTTCGGTGATGAGTTGTACTTCAGGATCAGAGCCTGATCCTGTTCGGGAGTAGTCGCAATCTCGAAACCATAAATCGTCCGGTCGTAGGACGAGCCGACAAGTTCATACCAGTTCCCCCCCGGAGTCTCTCCGTTGGGCAAATCGGGAGCGATGTCCTCCAAATATTTCCGGCGATAGCGATCCCGGAGGAATGCGACCATCCTGGCATCGGCAAATAGCGGCACATCTTTCGGATTTTCGATCGCGTACAAGTAGGGAACAAGGGGGATTGCGATCCAATCGTAGGCGCCGACTCCGTTATAGCGGCTCAGGACAATGCCCATTTCTCCGACAGCGCACCGGCGAAGGACCAAGGGCGTTTCGGCGCAGACACCGGACAGATACACAGCTGAGTGACCGGTAGCGGAAAAGAATCCCAGTTTTCCGTATGGCTCTTCAAGCAGAAGAGTAGCGGAGGCTTCGGCCTTCGGCAAAAAAGCCACGAGAGCCACGACCAGGGCAACCAACACGCCGATGGCCCGCCGCATTAAAAGGTTGTCGCCTCGCACAATAATATCCAACCCCAAACCGAAATACCGGCTCCAAAGCGCGCTTTCGACCACAGATTCATCTTCATCGGCTGCAAACTGGTCGAGCAGCGGCAGAAACTTCCGCTCGGAGCTATTGCCCATGGCGATGGCAACATTGCGGTGCAGACCGGCTCGTTTTGTCCGACGGACGGGCGATCCGCGAAATACCTCGCGGAACTCTTCCGCACTCAATTCAGCGAGCCACTCGAGCACTGGATTTACCAACTCCGGTCGAGGCTGAAATTCTGGCGCAGTGGTGGGCGGAGCTTTACGATTCCAGGGGCAGACGTCCTGGCAGATGTCGCATCCGAAAACGTGTTGGCCGATGCCCGTCCGCAGTTCCTCGGGAATCGTTCCACGTTTCTCAATCGTGAGATAGGAAATGCACTTGGTGGCATCGAGCTTATAGGGAGCGATAAAGGCGTCGGTGGGACAAGCGTCGATACAGCGGGTGCAGGTGCCACAGCGGTCGGGAGCAGGCAAGTCCGGCGCAAGTTCGAGAGAAGTAAGGATCACGCCCAAGAACAGCCACGAACCTTTTCCCTGATTGATGATGCAAGTATTCTTGCCGATCCAGCCCACGCCGGCGTACTTCGCGTAGACGCGCTCGACGATGGGCCCGGTGTCGACGTAACAGCGCGTGATGACATCAAGTCCTTCGTTGGCATCACCGGCTGCGCTTCGAATCGCATCCTCGACGCGCCGCAGCCGTCGCATGACTGCTTCGTGATAGTCCTCCCGGCCCCAGGCATAGCGGGAGATCCAGCCGCGGCCGCGAGCGTGGGCCTGGGTTGAGTATGGCTGTGCGCTGTTGTAATTCACGGCACAGACCACCACGCTTCGTGCCCAGGGCGCTACGTGTGCGAGCGATTCGCGCTTGAGTGCCCCCTGCTCGTCGCGCGCTTCCATGTATCGCATTTCACCCGCGTGGCCAGCTGCGATCCATTCAGGAAAGTAGCGCTGTTCGGTCGCATCCGTCGCCGGCGCAATGCCCGAGAGATCGAACCCGGCCGCGTGGGCTGCGCGCTTGACGGTCGCCGCGATTTCGCTGATGCAATTCATGATGGGCAGTTTGTCCGTTTTTCAGTGCTTAGCTTGAAGCTACTCAGGTGCAGAAACTGAAAGCAGCCTAGTTCCAAATTGGAAATACAATTCATTTTTCCTTCGGGATTTTCTTGCTTTCCTTCGTTCAGGGTATAAGCTTTTTTTACAGAGTCACGCACTTCCCATGCGCGTTCTCCGAATTTGTCTCGCAAAGGAGAAGCCAAATATGGCGCAAGTTCCAAAATCACAACTAGCCACCATTCAGATCTCCATCATCAATCAGAGCACGGTACTGACGGACGATCAAGTGATCCCCGTCGTCGGGGCCCTGCAAAAACAAGTCACGAATGATTTCCGGCCTGTCTGGGGTGTTGATGCCGAACTGCAGTTTGTTCCGAGTGGCACCCAGCCGCCGGCGGGCACCTGGTGGTTGTCCATTCTGGACGACTCCGACCAGGCCAACGCACTGGGCTACCACGACCTCACCACCGACGGACTGCCGATCGGCAAGGTCTTCGCCGGCACTGATCTGAAGATCGGTGCGTCCTGGTCAGTCACGGCCAGTCACGAACTGCTGGAAATGCTGGCCGATCCCAACATCAACCTCACTGTATTTGTGCAGAATGCCGATACCACCGGGACACTCTATGCCTATGAGGCCTGCGATGCCTGTGAGGCCGAGAACCTTGGGTACCAGGTCGATAACATTCTGCTCTCCGACTTCGTCTTCCCGTCATGGTTTGAGAGCTTTCGTGCCCAGGGATCGACCCAATTCGACCAGACCGGGCACATCCAAGGCCCCCTGCAACTGCTTCCTGGGGGATACATTGGTGTGTTTGACGTGAGCGCGGGAACCGGCTGGCACCAGATGACCGCAGAAAAGCGGCCCGTCAGCATGGCCCAGAGAGGCAATGTGGGCAGCCGCCGCGAACGCCGGCGCATACCTCGCGAACAATGGCTGGTCAGCGTACCGCACAAGGAGATCACGCGCCGAGCCACGGAGTACCGTCGACGCCTAGAGGTCATGCAGACTCAAGCTGCCTGAGCTCCCATCCTGCAAGCCCTCCCCCATCGGCCCCGCGTGAAAACGCGGGGCTTTTTTTGCAGCCTCGATCCGGCTTTGCAAAACTTAAGAAGCGTCGGACAAACATTAAAGGAAGGAGACCGCTCTTTTCAGGCTGACGAATCCACGATTCGCATTCCGGATGGCTCGCAGGATGGTTCGTATCAGGATATGGCTTTAGCCATATCGCAAGTGCGCCCGAAGCAACGCGGCTTCAGCCGCTGTCTGGATCTGGGATCGAGATCTCGTCGGGCAATTAAAAAGGGGATCGGCAATCGCCGCTCCCTCGGGAAACTTCCTACTCGATTCTGTCTACACCCCGAGCTTCTTGACTTCCTCGTTATAGTACTTGCGGTAGAGAATGTCCCACTCCTGGGAGCCTTCGAGAATGGTGCGTTTCTGGCTCTCGATCTTCTGGCGGGCGGCTACATCAATCCGCTCTTCCTGGTTGAGAAGTTCCTCGAGAATCTTACGGGTCTCTTGCCGGATAGTGTTGGGGTCCTCAATGAACTCGACTTCGTCGAGCTCCTTGAGTACGTCGGAGACGGCCCGGGCGAGCACGTTGACTTTGTCGCGGTTCAGTCTCACAGCACCGCCTTATATTTCCGCACCAGTTCCGTCTTCACCTTGCGGAACATTTCCTGGTAGTTGGCGCCGCTCTTGCGCATCTCGTCGGAGTAGGCCTCCAGAATTACGCGTACTTCGTCGTTGATACGGTCCTCAAGGGAGAGCTCATCGAACAGCGCGGCGTGTACCCGCTCGGTGACCGCAGGCACGGCGGCAGTTTCTATGAACTTGCCAGCAATCAGTTTCTTGGTGAGTTCGCGGGCCAGGTAGCCCACATATTCTTTGGAAAGAAGCATGTGTGGATCGAATGCCTGCTGCAGGAAATGATCTTCGTGAATCAAAAAGTGTAACACAGCACGCAGTCGTCAGCGGGCGCGTATACCACCGTGCAAACCTGGCCCTCGCGCTGGCACCTTACTTGCAGACGGCATACAATGCTGCGTAGGCGAGAGCCTCATATGTCTCCCATTCCAGACGATCTCACTACCGTCAAAGACGACATGATTGCCTTCATCGAAGGCCACGGCATGCGCCGCTTCCACGGCTACGTGGACTACGACGAGGTGCAGTGCATCAACTGGGAAGCGGGCTCGAATCCCGACGGATGGAAAGATTTTGTGGAACTGGCCAAGTCGGCTGGCGCTCCTTTTCTGACTATGCACGCTTGGATTCTGGAGCGCACCGAACTCGACGAAATGGTGGAGCGGCTTTCGACTTCGGAGTTCACCGACGGTGACGACGTGGACGACGCGCGCTGGCTTCGCGCCCACGTCGGCAAAGTTGGTTTTCTACAGTTGGGATGGGCATACCAGGGATCGATGTTTCTTTGCGAGGTCAGCACCGAGTGGTACGAGCGCTACCAGCGATTGCTTGAAGTGTCCGACGAATTCGGCGGGATTACGATCGACGAACCTGACCAGGATGACGAGAGTTAACCGTGCGCTGGGAACTGCGTTCCGAAGATCCTGCTGGGGTCCGAAGCCTGTCTGAAGCGCTCGCTGCTCTGCCCGAACCACTCGGCCGCTTGTCCTCCAAAAGCAATCGGCTTGCGACGCTTGCCTGGCTTCTTGTCCGGCGCGGCATTACTGATGCCGACTCGGCTGCGCGCTTCCTCACGCCCTCCCTTTCCCATCTCCATCCACCGGAACGAATGACCGGCGTGCGCGCCGCTGTTGATCGCCTGGACGTAGCCATCGAACGGAAGGAGCCGATCCTGATTTATGGCGACTACGACGTGGATGGCACGATGGCGGTCATCATTCTGAAGACCGCGATTGAACTTTGCGGCGGCACGGCTGACTTCCACGTTCCGCACCGTATTCGCGAAGGCTACGATCTGCGGGATGACGTGATTGAAAGCGCCGCAGCGGCGGGCATTCGCCTGATCATCAGCGTGGACATGGGCATCCGCGCCTTCGCTCCCGCGGAGACGGCGCAGCGGCTCGGGGTCGACCTGATTGTCACCGACCATCATCTTCCCGGTCCCAATGGCGTACCTAAAGCATTGGCGGTCGTAAATCCAAATCAGGCAGGTTGCGCATATCCCTACAAGCAGCTTTGCGGGGCCGGAGTGGCATTCAAGGTGGCGCAGGGATTGATGCAGCGCCGTCTTGAAGCGAAAAACCACATCAAGCTACTGCTTTCTTTCATGAAGGTGGTCGCGATTGCGACGATCGCTGATGCCGTCCCACTGACCGGTGAGAATCGCGTTTTCGCCAGCCTGGGCCTCGAGGCGTTGCGCAAGGCGGTGAACCCAGGTCTGAAGGCGCTGCTCGAAGTTGCGCAAATCTCTACCCAGAGTCCGCCCACATCGACCGAGGTAGCGTTTCGAATCGCACCGCGCATCAACGCCGCCGGCCGCATGGACGTGGCCCGCGACGTAATCGAACTATTTAGCGTGAAAGATCCTGCGCGCGCCCGCGAGCTGGCGGCCAAGCTGGACCAACTCAACACTGACCGGCAGGAAGAAGAGAGGCGCATCTTGCGCGCAGTCGAAGAGCGTTTCAGCGGCGATCCTGCGCTGTGCGATTCCTATTGCATCGTCGTGGACGGCGACGGATGGCATCGCGGCGTCATCGGCATTACTGCGACAAGAGTCGTTGAACGCTACAGCCGGCCCGCCGTCGTGATCTCGCGCCAAGGGGAGGAAGCGTTCGGCTCCGGACGCTCCATTCGCGCCTTCCATCTGCTCGAAGCCATCGAATCCTGTGGCGATCTTTTTTCGCGATACGGCGGACACGCTCACGCCTGCGGCTTCGCCCTGCCCACGGCGAACGTTCCGCAGCTTCGCGCCAGGCTGGATGCATTCGCCCGCGCCCGGCTGACTCTGGCTGACTTCGATCCCATGCTGGATCTCGATGCCGAGCTGCCGTTCGATGAAATTACGCCCGCGCTGTTTCAGGCCCTGCACCTGCTCGAACCATACGGAGTGGGAAATCCCGAGCCGGTGTTTTCGGCGCGCGGCGTGCAGTTGACCGCGCCGCCCAGGATTCTGAAAGAGAAGCATGTGAAGTTGAAGCTGAGGGCGGGGGAACACGGGCGCGCGGCCCCATCTCAAGTTTCAGTGGACGAAGGTTCCCCCGAGCAATCTTCCGATCAGGAACTCTCCGCGGTCGCAGTCCTGGTCACGCCGAACTGCCATCCCGACGGCGCCGCAATTCGCCGCAGCGAAAAGGTGGCGTCCACCAAAGAATTGAAAACTGAGAACCGAGAACTGAGAACTAGCTCTTGGCGAAACTCAATCGTATTTGACGCCCTGGGCTGGAACATGGCCGAGCGCCTGCAGCAGTCGCCGCTTCTCGCCGGCGACGCCATTGACATCGCGTTCACCGTCGGCCACAACGATCATCCCGAGTACGGCGGTCTGGAACTGTCGCTGCGCGACCTACGAACAGCAGCCAACGACAGTACGGAAGTGGCGCTCGCCAAGGCGAAGACCACTTCCGCCCCTGGCTGAAGCGCTGTACAGAAACACTGTCGTGACACTTCAATTAAACTGACCATAGATGCCGCCGCTCCCGCTCTATCGCCTCCGCCGCTGGTTGGCTGCGACTGCTGTGCTGTTTTCTTTGGCGGTCGCGGGGATGTATTTCTATGCCCGGATGCGGCAGCGGAGCGTGCTGAAGCAAGTCCCGGGCAAAATTGGATACGACATCAAGCAGACGGCCACTGGCTTCCAGTTCTCGAAGTCCGAGGGCGGGCGCACTCTCTTTACTATCCGCGCCAGCGATCTGAAGGAATTCAAACTCAACGGCAAAGCCGAGCTGCGCCACGTGAGCATCCTGCTTTATGGGCGCGACTCTTCGCGCTTCGACCAAATATATGGGGATGATTTCAGTTACGACCAGAAGTCTGGGGACATTGTCGCCATCGGCGAAGTTCAGATGGACCTGCAGGCCAATCCCTCAGGCTTGACGGACCCCGATCAGGCTGCGCCGAGGGAACTCAAGAATCCAATCCATATCAAGACTCGGGACCTCGTTTTCAATCAGCAGACGGGCAACGCTGCGACCGCCGCCCGCGTGGACTTCCGCCTGCCTCAGGCCACGGGATGGGCTGTGGGCGTGCAATACGTGGCTAAGACGAACACGCTGACGATGGCGTCACAGGTTCATGTGTCGGTGACCGGAGCCAATGCCTGCGAAATTCAGGCCACCCACGGCGTAGTCACCAACGAGCCGCGGGAAATTTTGCTGGACCATCCAACCCTCGAGCGAGACGGCGGCACGCTGCGGGCGGACGGAGCCACGTTGTACCTAGGGCCGGACAACAATGTTGAGCGTGTCTTTGCCAGAGGAAACGTGAATGCGGAAAAGGAAGTGGAGGCGAGGCAGAACTCCGCTGGGCCATTCAACAATTCATCGGTGGCAGGCGTTTCGCTGGCGAATCAGAAGAAGCCGGCGGGACGGCAGGAGTCTTCCGAGATGCGGGCCCGCTCAGATGAGGGTGAACTTTTCCTCACGGGCAAACAAAATCAACTCGAAAAGGCGATCTTGACCGGCAACGTCCAGCTTGAGCGAATCGGATTTCAGCCGATGCAGGGCAAGGCCGGACGCGCGGTCTTGGATTTCGGGGGCCAGAACCAGGTTCAGAAGGTGCACGCTTCCGAAGGCGTCCGGCTGGCCCAGCAGGCGGTGACGAAAGAAGCGGTGAAGACCGAAGGTTCTGGGCGGCAGGACTTCGAAGTGACCGCGCCGGTCATTGACTTCTTCGTTGTCGACGGCCAGCGGCTTGACCGGGCTGTGACTTCGGGGGCGGCGCAGATCATGATCTATCCCCATCAAGACTCGCTGCAGAGCGCGCCCCCCGTGCTCCCGCCGCAGCGAACCGTGATTCAAGCAGGAAAATTTGACGCGATGTTCGAGCCCACCACAAACGGTGGCAGCCGTCTGGCTAGAATTCACGGCTCTCCCAACGCAAAGATCGTAAGTGTCACTCCTGATGAGCCGGACCGGATCAGTACGAGTGACACGGCCGACGCCGTTTTTCTTCCGCTGGGGGGCATCGAATCAGTCACCCAGCAGGGCCATGTGGCATATACCGATGGCCAGCCTCCCGACAAGCGAACGCAAGCTTGGTCCGATAAGGCGCACTACACCCCCGCCGACCAGGTAATCACGTTGGTAGGGAATCCGCGGGTTATCAACGGCGGTTTGGCAACGACCGCCAGGACCATCCGAATCAACCGCCAGACGAACGAAGCCCATGCCGATGGCGACGTCAAAAGCACTTACAGCGAATTGAAGGAGCAGCCCAACGGAGCCTTGCTGGCGTCGTCTTCCCCTATTCACGTCACCTCCCGAAGCATGACCGCGCACAATAATCCAAACGTTGCACTCTACACTGGGGACGCGCGCCTCTGGCAGGATGCCAACGTGATCGAAGCCCCGTCCATCCAGTTTGATCGCGAAAACCGCTTTGTAACGGCACAGGGCACACCAGCTCAATCGGTTTCCACACTTCTGGAGCAACGGAGCATTCCTGCGGATGGGTCCTCCAATGGGAAAGAGCACGCGATCAAGCCCGGGGGCCGCAATCAGTCTGGGCCAGTCGCCATTACCAGCAGGCACCTCACCTACAGCGATCCCGATCGAAAGGCGCACTACGAAGGCGGGGTGGTCGCCAAGGGAACGGATTTCACCGCCTCCGCCCGAGAAATGGATGCCTACCTTCTGCCTCGGAGCGAGACTGCGAGTGCTCAATCACCCATCGGTTCAGGACAGTTGGACCATCTGGTCGGCCAAGGCAACGTGGTAATCCAGCAGCCCACCCGTCGGGCTGACGGGCAGAATCTGGTCTATACGGCGGCGGACGACAAATTCGTGCTGACTGGCGGACCGCCTAGCATTTTTGATGCCGAACGAGGCAGAACTACGGGTGTTTCGTTGACTTTCTACAGACGCGATGGTAGGGTGCTGGTAGAAGGCGAAGCAGGTACTCCTGTGGTAACACAGACGCGAGTGGCACGATAAATGCGTACCCTGGCCACTGATGATATTGGCAAAGCTTACCGTGGCCGTCGCGTTGTAAACGGTGTCAGCCTGAGGGTCGAGCAGGGCGAAGTTGTTGGATTGCTTGGACCTAACGGCGCTGGCAAGACTACTACTTTTTACGCCATCGTTGGCCTGATCCCCCCTGATACTGGCCGGGTGTTGTACGACGGTCAGGACATCACCGACGTTCCCATGTACCTGCGGGCGCGTCAGTATGGCATCAGTTATCTCCCACAAGAAGCTTCAGTCTTTCGCAAGCTCACGGTAGAGGAAAACATCCTCGCCGTTTTAGAGGCGCAGCCGGTTTCCTGGCATGAGCGACGCGAGAAGATGGAGAAATTTATCGATGAACTTGGTCTGGAGCACATCCGTCGCAATCGCGGTTATGCTCTGTCGGGGGGCGAGCGCCGGCGCGTCGAAATTGCCCGTTGCCTGTGTATCAACCCCACGTTCATTTTGCTGGACGAACCGTTTTCCGGGATCGATCCCATCGCCGTCCTGGACCTGCAGAAGATCATAAGCGGTCTGCGGGCCAGCGGCATCGGAGTGCTGGTCACGGATCACAATGTGCGCGAAACCTTGTCAGTCACCGACCGGGCTTACATCATCGATGACGGCAGAATCTTCCGGCATGGCGTGCCCGGCCAGTTGGCGGGAGATCCGGAAGTACGGCGCGTGTACCTGGGCGAGAGTTTTTCGCTGGTGTGACAAATGAGTTGAAAACGAGGGATCACACGAAGTAGCACCAGAGAAATTCCTTCGTGAACCTTCGTGCTCTTCGTGGTTTCCGAGATTTTTTCTGTTTTGTAGAACGAGTAAGAATCGGCCGAACTCATGGTTTTGTTGCAGCACAAACTCAGTGTAAAGCTGTCCCAGCGCCAGATCCTCACTCCAGGCCTGGTGCAGATGGTCTCCGTCCTCGCGCTCAACAAGCTTGAGCTCAAGGACATGATCAACACGGAGATGGTGGAGAATCCGGTTCTCGAGGAACTTGAAGAGTCAGTTCCGTTACTCGACGAAGTTGGCCGCAAGGAAGAAGATCGCGAGCGCGCCGCCGCGGCTACGAACGAAGAAAATCCCATCACTGCGGTTGAAAAGAAAGATCCCTTCGAGGAGATCGATTTCGGCTCGTTTTTCCAGGATTATCTCGACCCCGGCTACCGCACGCACAGCGAGATGGAAGAAATCGAGCGGCCCTCGTTCGAAAATTTCCTCTCCAAGCCCACCAATCTGACCGACCATCTCGTCTGGCAGTTGGGTGCTTTGAGCCTGCGTCCGGGAGTGAGGGAAGCCGCCGACCTCATCATTGGTAATCTCAACGAAGACGGCTACCTCATCGCCAGTGACGACGAATTGCTTGGCGTTGCGCCGCCTGCATCGCCGGAAGCCGACGCTGTCACCGCGAAGACGATTGTCAGCGAGGCTCAGGCTCTGGGCTTGGCTGAGAGCTTGGCGGCCGAGAACTCGATAGAGCCTGAGAGCGTGCCGGATGAGCTTGCGGCGGAGGGGCTTCCGTCCGCTCAAACCAATTCTGTCGACGTTGATCTGACCACGGGGGAGAACTCGGATCTTGGCTACATCTCATCGGCTGATGATGCATCAGCCGCCGCCGATCAATCTTTGGCCGATCAACCTTTGGAAGCGTCTTTTTCCTCGCGATCAGGAGATGCCGCGGCGGCAGTCGCTCCCGCTCCCGATCCCGCCGCGCGGACTCAAGTTCCGGCGTATCAGCCGACTTTCTCCGCCGCGGATCTGGTGGAAGCCCTCGAGGTCGTTCGCCAGCTGGATCCTCCCGGTGTGGCCTGCCGCGATCTGCGCGGATGCCTGCTCTACCAGCTTCGCTACCACCAGCAGCAGCTCGCGCTGCATAAGAACGGCAACGGAACCGAGCAGGTGCTGCAAGATGCTACCGCCATCGTCGACCAGCATCTGCGTGGCGTACCGCTCAAGCAGTTCAAGGAAATCGCCAAGGCCATAGGCCGCCCGCTCGAAGCGGTGCAGGTGGCGCTCGACTATATCCGCACGCTCGACCCGCGTCCGGGGCTGCGCTACAACAAAGTCCAGGCCAGGCTGATCGAGCCCGACGTCGCTTTCGTGAAACACGGGGACGAGTGGCTGGTCATCATGAATGATGAAGACCTGCCGCAGCTTCGCCTGAACCCGGCCTACAAGAAGCTAGTCACCCGTGAGGGCAACGATAAGAACACGCGCGACTACGTGAAAGAGCGCTACAAGAGCGCTATCCAGCTCATCAAGAATATTGAGCAGCGTAAGCAGACAATCACCAAAGTCTGTTACGTCATCGTGGCCCGCCAGCAGGATTTTCTCGAGCGCGGCATCGACCAGCTGAAACCCATGATGATCAAGGAGGTGGCCGAAGAAATCGGCGTGCATCCTTCCACCGTCAGCCGTGCCGTGGCCAACAAATACGCCCACACCCCGCAGGGCGTGTTCGAGCTGCGATACTTCTTCAGCGAGAGCGTGCAGGGGCCCGAGGGTGGCAACACTTCTTTGCTCATTCTCAAGCGCCGCGTCAAGAAGCTCATCGACGAGGAAGATCCCAGCCGCCCGTTGACCGACGAGCAGATCACCCGGATTCTTCAATCGCAAGGCATCCAGGTCACTCGTCGCACGGTAGCCAAATACCGGGAGGACATGCGCATCCCCAGCACGCACCAGCGAAGAGTAAAAAAATAAAGCAGAAGTAAGAAGTGAGAATGCAGAAGTGCGAAGGGCCATTGAAGATTGCCCACGGCAGAATTGTTGGAAATGATAGTTTTCACTTCTGCATTTTGACTTCTGCCTTTTGACTTAAATAATGCAGTGCCCAATTTTTCTCAACGAACGAATTCAGGAGGGGCGCTCATGAACGTGGAATACACCGGCAGACATTACGAAGTTACTCCCGCCATCCGCCAAGAGGTTGAAACCGGCCTCGCCAAACTCCGCAAAATATTAGGCGACAAATTCGAAACCAAGGTGATCCTCGCCGTTGAGAAGCACCGTCACAAGGCGGAAATCACCATCAGCCCGCGCAATGGTCCGCTGGTCGGCCTGGCCCAGGCCAAGGATATGACTATGGCCGTCAATGAAGCCCTGGACCATCTGGAGAAGCAGGCCGTCAAATACAAGACGCGCTGGCAGTCGAAAAAACGCTCGGCGCGCAAGAGTGAGGAAGTCAAGAAGTGGAATGGTCACTCTACGCAGGGCGATGTACAGAGTGACCTGCTGACAGCCGTCGGTCTCTCAGAAAAAACGGCTGTGCCCGTGCTCGTGCACAGATATCCTGCCGTGGCGAAAACCACCGAGGTACACCTCGTCCGATCTGCGGACGCGGTCGCCATGCGTCCCATGACGCTCGAAGAAGCCATCAAGGAAGCCCACTTCCGTGACCGCGACGTCTTCGTCTTCCGCGATCCCAAGGGCAAAGTGATGATTCTGCACCGCACGCGCGACGGAAAGATGGAGCTGATCGAAGCGCCATAGAAACCAGACTGGTTTCAGAAATGTCTTGGGAAGCACACGGCTCGTGTGGAGCGGACACTCCTGTCCGCTGCCTTGGGCCTTCCTCAGCCAGGAGAGAAACTCGTGACGGTCGACTCTGAAAGTGGAGGAAAGCTTGTCACGGCCGGCTACGGGTGTTCCACCACCCCTCAACAGAAGTTTTCTTGATGGCTTATCGACAGATTGAACGAACGCTTTCTCCTTCCTCTCGTTGAGCGTATGATCCTCCCGCCGTGTCAGTTACATCGCGTTGAGGAGATGACCATGAAAAGCTTCTGCCGTCTCGTTGTCTTCCTAGTGCTGCTCGCGCCTGCCGTCCTGGCGCAGGAGCACTACACCGAAGGCCCGCTCTGGCGCGTATCGTTGATTCGCGTGAACCCCACCAAAATGGATGCCTATCTCACCAGCCTGCGCCAGTCTTCCAAGCCATTCCTCGAGGAGCAAAAGCGCCAGGGAACGATTGTGGACTACAAGTACTTCCTCAAGGAAACCAAGAACAGTCCGCAGGATTGGGACGTTTGTTTGGCCATCGAGTACAAGAACCATGCCGCCATGGACGGTCTGGCCGCAAAAGGGGAAGCTCTGCGTGACAAGATTTTGGGTGGCAAGGGCCCGGCTCAACAGATTACCGATAAACGCGCAGAAATCCGAGAAGTCATCAGCTCCGAGCTGCTGCAAGAGATTCTGCTGAAGTAAGCAGCGGAGACTCTGATCTGTACGTGGCGATCTCATCGTGGCCGGGTCTTTGACCCGGCTTCTGGTTCTCAATGTCCCTATTCATACGTTTTAATAGCAGCTGACCCCGTGCTAGAATTCGCCGCCGAGGGAGATTTCGCTAATGACGACGCACAGTTACCGCAATACTTTTTCCGTCGCGGTGTTCTTACTTGTTTGCTTGACGCTCAGTGCCCGATTGGTTCTGGCACAGACCAGTTCTTTGCAGGCGAAGCTTTCGGTTCATTGGGAAGAACTCACTGCCAGCGACTTCCGCGAAGGGATTCAGCGCTCGCAAGGAACGTGCCTGCTCCCCTTCGGCATCCTAGAGAAACACGGACCACACCTTCCGCTGGGCACGGATCTGCTGGATGTGCGTTACGCCGCGCTGCACGCGGCTGAACAGGAATATGCCGTCGTCTTCCCCGAATATTATTTCGGACAGATTGCCGAGGCCCGCCACGAGCCCGGAACCATGGCATACAGTCGTGATCTGCAACTGGCGCTGCTACAGGAAACGACCGATGAGATGGCGCGTAACGGCTGCAAGAAAGTGCTCATCGTCAACGGCCACGGCGGCAACGACAGCCTTCTGCCCTACTTCGCCCAGACGCAAATGGATAAACCGCACGACTACGTCCTCTATGTTTTTGACGAGCGCACGCCCCAAACTGGCGGACCGGCCAAGAAGACTTCCATCGATATGCACGCGGGCGAAAGCGAAACTTCCAAAATGATGATCTCCCGCCCTGACACGGTCCACCTCGATCGGGCGACGAACGAATCCGGTGCCGATCAGCGCCGTCAAAAACTTCCGCCGGACGTCTATACGGGAATCTGGTGGTACACGCGATTCCCTTTTCACTACTCCGGCGACGGTTCGGTGGCGACCAAAGAGTTGGGCGAGTTTCAGATGAAGTGGTGGATTGACTCCGTCACCAAAGCCATCCGGGCCGTAAAAGCGGACGATGTCAGCCTCAAACTGCAGAACGAATTCTACGAGAAGAGCAAACATCCCCTCGATACACAACCGTGACGCAAATTTCGTAGAGACGTAGCTCGCTACGTCTTTTTGCGGCGAGGGAATGTCTCAGGAGCTGCCGATCAGCACGCCGGTAATGAAAACCAGCACGCCGCCCAAGCCGACTTGCAGGGCGGCGGAAAACCAGGGCGTATCCATATAGCGCTGGCGGATCCAGGTGATCACAGCCAGTTCGCCCATCACGACGAATCCGGCGGCCCACAGCGCCAGGCGAAAGTCTTTCAACAGAAACGGCAGCGTATGTCCAATGCCGCCCAGCGCGGTCATCGCGCCGCAAATCAATCCTCGCACCCACGGGTGTCCGCGCCCGGTCAAGCTGCCATCGTCGGAAAGCGCCTCGGCGAATCCCATGCTGATGCCTGCGCCCGCGGAGGCCGCAACGCCCACGAGGAATGCGTCCCAACTATTCTTTGTGGCAAAGGCTGCCGCGAATACAGGAGCCAGCGTCGAAACTGATCCGTCCATCAGCCCGGCCAACCCGGGCTGCACAATCTGGAGAACAAAAAGGCGGCGCTGGGCGCGCTCTTCGTCCGCCTTCACGTGAGCAGGCAATTTCTCTTCGTCCAACTCCAGGGCGCGCTCCTCATGCGAGCGTTCCTCGTTCGCCAGATCGTCGAGTAGCTGCCGGATGCTAGCGTCCTGGGTACGTGCCGCAGCCTTCTCATAGAACCGGCGAGTCTCCACCTCCAGCGTGCTCGCTTCCTTACGGACAGCATCGATGCGCAGCGGGCGGATCAGCCACAGAGCTGGCCGAACGACAAATCCGCGCACGTCCTGCCGCCGGATCAACGGAATGTGCTCGCCGAACTTCTGCTTGTAAAGCTCGATCAGCCGGCGGCGGTGCCCCGATTCCTCTTCGCGCATGCCTTCAAACATGGCTGCCGAAGCGGGGTAATCCTGCCGCAACCCTTCGGCAAAGTCGGCATACACGCGCTCGTCTTCTTCCTCCAGGGAGATGGCGAGAGCCAGCACTTCGCGTTCGCTGAGTTCGTGAAACTTCTTCATGCCGCCTTAGCTTACCTGCCCGAGTGGGGCGGAGACAAATCCCTCTTGCACGCAACGCGAAGACAACCGCGCAATGCCGGTCGCGAATCCGCCCGTGCACGTTCCGGCCGGACAACTTCGATGCTACTATCCATTATTCATGTATGACGCCTCGCAAATCCCCAGGCCGCAGCATTCCGAAGCGCAAAGGAAAAAAAGGGCCGCGCCCGACCACTCACGATAGTCAGCACTCGGCCGAGCTGGTCATTATTACGGGCATGAGTGGCTCCGGCAAAGCCTCGGTGCTCAAGGCTTTTGAGGATGTCGGATACTACTGCGTAGATAACCTGCCCGTTGAACTCATCCCGCGCTTTGCGGAACTTGCCGTGCAGTCGGTTGAAGTCCGTCGGACGGCGCTGGTCGTCGATGTTCGCGAGGGATCTCAACTCGATCAACTTCCTGGGATTCTAAAATCTGTACGGGAAATGATTCCCACCAAGGTCGTCTACCTGGAGGCATCCGATGCTGTGCTTTTGCGACGGTTCAGCGAAACCCGCCGTCCCCACCCGCTGGGCACGGACGCGCCAGTAAAATCTGCACTGAAGGCCGAGCGGCGCCATCTGGGCGCGATCCGCAGGCTGGCCGATTTCGTCATCGACACCTCGAAGTTCAACGTCCATGAACTGCGGGCCCACATTACGGAGCGTTTCCGCGAGCAGTCGAGCGAGAAAGGCATCCTGGTCTCGTGCGTGAGTTTCGGCTTTCGTCATGGCGTGCCCGAGGATGCCGACCTCGTCTTTGACGTGCGGTTCCTGCCCAACCCGCACTTTGTGCCAGAGTTTCGCCCGTTGACAGGACGCGACCCGCGCGTGGCGAAGTATATCCGCTCGTTCCCCCAGACCAAGGAATTCATCCAACGCATCTCCGATCTGCTGGTTTACTTGCTGCCGCACTACATCCATGAAGGCAAGAGCTACCTGACCATTGGTTTCGGTTGCACTGGGGGACAGCATCGTTCGGTCATGATTGCCGAAGACGTCGGCCGAAACTTGCGGAAGGCGGGATATCGGGTGAAGGTGGTCCATCGCGATAGTCCGAAGTAACAGTTCAAACTTGGTACGAAGTGGGCCGGGAAGCTGAAAAGGCCATATCGGGTAATGACAACTCAAGTAAAATAACGGTTTGCACTCCATACCTATGCCACGGGCAGCAAGCGATTGCGGCCAGCCCCGCCTGGGAGTCCCATGCGGCAACTGACGCGGCTCTTGCGCTATGCGCTCCCTTACTGGGGACACATCCTGGCTTCCGTCTTGCTCATGGCGGCAGTCGGTGCGCTTGACGCTTTTAAGTATCTGCTGGTTGGGCCGGCATTGGATCGCGTGCTGAATCCCTCCACGGGATCGAAGGACATACAACTCTTTACCATTCCCGGCTTGCACCATCCCGTGTACCTGCAGCAATTCGTGCCGTCACATCTCACCAATGCGTGGACGCTAGTCGCATTCGCTCTCGTATCTTCGACTGTGCTGAAGGGACTGTGCGACTATTTGGGGACGTACCTGGTGAATCATGCAGGATTCGGCACGATCACGGATCTGCGCGACGATCTGTACAACGCCATCCTGCGCCGGTCGGCAGCGTTCTTCTCCAAACACACTACCGGGACGCTCCTTTCCACCATCATCAACGACGTCGAGCGCATTCAGTACGCCATGTCCACCGTGCTGGCGGAGTTCCTGCAGCAGTTTTTTACCTTCCTTTTCGTAGCTGCAGTCGTAGTCGTGCTCGGAGGAAACCTCGCCTGGGTGCTGCTGCTGTTTGTCCCGGTGATTGTTTATTCTTCGCGAAAGATCGGTACTCGAGTGCGGCACACCACTCGGCACGGTCAGGACAAGCTCGCGGAAATCCAGAATATCCTGCACGAAACCATCACCGGCAATCGCATCGTCAAGGCTTTCAATACCGAGAGTTGGGAAATTTCGCGCTTCCGCCACGCCGCCCGACGCCTCTTTCGGGCAAATTTGCGCTCCGTTGCGGCGACCGCGATCAGTTCGCCGCTGATGGATATTTTTGGGGTGGTCGGGATTGCTCTTCTGCTCCTGCTCGGTCGTGAGCGGATCAAGCACCAACTGATGAAGCCCGGAGATTTCGTTGCCTTCATTACTGCCGTGTTCAGCCTGTACAATCCGGTGCGCAAGTTCGCGCTTTTCAATAACAACTTCCAGCAAGCGCTGGGCGCATCGTCCGAGATATTCAAGTTCATGGATTTCGAGGATGAAGTGCGGGAGAAGCCGCGCGCGAAGACGTTGCCGAAGTTCTCCGGCAGCGTGCGCTTCGAGCATGTCACCTTCGCCTACGCAAATGAGGGCGAAGAGTGCCGCGAGGTGCTGCGCAATATCGACCTCGAAGTTCGTCAGGGAGAAGTCTTGGCAATCGTGGGATCAAGCGGCGCAGGCAAGAGCACCCTTGTGCATTTGATCCCCCGCTTTTTTGATGTGACCGGCGGCCGCCTGCTCATCGACGGCAACGACGTCCGCGATGTCACTCTTGCGTCGCTGCGGGCGCAGATCGGAATCGTCACTCAGGACACGGTGCTGTTCAACGACACGGTTCGCAACAACATTGCTTACGGTCAGCCCAATGCTCCGCAGAAGGAGCTTGAAGACGCGGCCCGCGCTGCCTTGGCACACGAATTCGTCCTCGGACTTCCGGCGGGTTACGATACGGTCATCGGAGAACGCGGCGTGCGGCTTTCCGGGGGCGAGCGTCAGCGCATTGCTATTGCACGTGCTTTGTTGAAGAATGCGCCGATTCTGATTCTCGACGAGGCGACGTCCGCCCTCGATAGCGAGTCAGAGTCCCTGGTGCAATCCGCGCTGCATAATCTGATGAAGGGGCGCACCGTCTTTGTGATTGCACATCGGCTCTCCACTGTGCGCCGTGCGGATCGGATCGTGGTCATCGAAAGCGGAACCATTGCAGATGTCGGCGCTCACGAAGATCTGATGACGAAGCTCGGCACCTACCGGCGTTTGTACGAATTGCAGTTTTCCAGTTTTGAAACGCCGAAGGCAGTAGCGGGGAGCTGAAAAGAGTTTAGACACTCAGAGAAACGAAACTCGGATCCTATGCCCATACGCTCCATGACGGGTTTTGCCCAGGTCAAGGGCGAAGTGAACGAAATCGCGGATCACTCGACCGGTGGGAGTGCCTCGGGCGATTCCAAGGGGCGACTTGCTTTCGCGCTCTCGCTGAAGTCAGTCAACCATCGCTTCCTCGATCTGCACTTTCGCTTACCGTCGGGGACGGACTCACTTGAAATGCAACTGCGCCGCTTGCTCAAGGAAAAGATTGCGCGCGGCCACGTCGAGGTGACGCTGAGCCTGGAGCGTTCGTCGAGTGAGACGTTCGCCCTCAATCGTGAACTCGTTGGCGGATACATCACCGCCTTCCGCGCCGCGGCCGCCGAATTTTCCCTGGCCACCGAGCCCGACCTCAACGCAGTTCTGCGCATTCCGGGCGCGCTCGATTCCGCCAACGACACTGCTGACGGGGAAATCGAGGCTGCTGTCATGGCCAAGGTCGGCGAAGCGCTGGAACGCCTCAACCAAATGAGGGACGAGGAAGGGAAGGGCATCGAGCGCGAACTACGCCAGCGAATGGCTCATCTGGTGGAGGCCGGCAAGAGCGTGAAGCAGCATCGTCGCGCCGTGCTGCAAAACTATATTGAAAGGCTCCAGTCGCGCATACAGGAGTTGCTCGGCACTACCGCCGACAAAGAACGAGTGCTTCAGGAAGCAGCGCTGCTGGTGGACCGTAGCGACATTCAGGAAGAGATTGTCCGGCTGGAAACACACGTGCAACACTTTCTGGGCTTGCTGGACGAAGGTGGCGAAATCGGCAAGAAACTGGACTTCCTGCTGCAGGAAATGAATCGCGAGGCGAACACGCTGTTGTCGAAGACCTCCGGGCTCGCCGGCGAAGCATTGAACATTACCGAAGCAGGTTTGGCAATGAAAGCAGAGATCGAAAAATCCCGCGAGCAGGTACAAAACCTGGAATGAGCCCCTCGACGCGCAAGCCCCTCGTCTACATCATCTCGGCGCCCTCGGGGTCGGGTAAGTCCACGCTGGTGACTAAGCTACTTAAGCTGGTTGACGATCTCGACTTTTCCATTTCTTACACCACACGTGCGCCTCGCGGCAGGGAACAAAACGGAAAGCAATATTACTTCGTTTCGCATGACGAATTTGAGCAGATGATCCGGGCCGATGAGTTTCTGGAGTATGCCAACGTTTTCGGCAACTACTACGGCACCGCCCGCCGATTCCTGCGTGAGGCGGAACAAAAAGGACATGACCTTTTGCTCGACATCGACGTCCAGGGCGCGAAGCAGATCAAACAAAGATTGCCCGATGCCGTCAGCATCTTCGTGCTGCCGCCGGATCGCAAAACCCTGGAGCGGCGCCTGCGCGAGCGCGGCGAGGACGCTGAGGATGTCATCCAGCGCCGTTTGGTCACGGCCAGTCGTGAGATTGAGAACTACGATAAATACGATTATATTTTGGTGAACGATCGACTGGAGGAATCCATCGAAAGCTTGCAGGCCATTGTGAGCTCGGAACGGTTGCGCTCCGCGGGCCGGCCGCTTTCAGAAGCGGAGAAGCGGGCCGTGGACCTGGCGGGACGTTGCCGGCTTTCAAGCATTCGCGAGCGGGTGCTGCCGATTGTGGCGTCGTTTGCCTCATCGGCCGTTTCCGGAAGCGCCTGAAATCGGATTATGATTTCGGAGTATGATTGGACAGGCGTCGAAAGCAGGCGACTGGCGGCATAGGCAGGGCGGGACAAACTGAAAGCTGGTTATGTTCTGCGGAACGAATCATTGAACGCTCGGACAGTGATTGGGTTTCGGTATCGGTTTTCAAGGGAGAATCCCATGAAGTTGATTGACGGCTTCGACAGCAATTACCGTTACATTCTGGTGGCCGCTCGGCGTGCGCGACAGCTACAGTCCGGTGCGCCGCCGGTGGTCGACACCAATTCCCGCAAACCCTGCCGCATCGCGCAAGATGAAATCCGCGCCGGCAAGGTGAAGTGGGAGTTAACCGAGACTCGGAGTGCCAGCGAGCAGGCCAGCGAAGCTCTTGACAAGGTGCTGGGGCAAGACTGAGTCGACGGTTGATTTGTGACTTGTTGGTTTTGAAACCCGTGCCATGGCCGGCAGGTAGTTTCCAGCCAGCAATCGGGAATCGATAGTCCGCGGTTAACCATCAAATTGATATGAAAGTTGCTCTGGGTGTGACTGGCGGCATTGCGGCTTACAAGGCTGCCGAAATTGTCCGCCTCTTGCAGGATCGCGGCATCCGCGTGCAGGTCGTAATGACCCGCGCCGCCCAGGAATTTGTTCGTCCTCTCACCTTCGCGGCGCTCTCCGGAGAAAAAGTCATCACTGGGATGTTTTCAGCCGGCGAAGAGCATGAGCCCAACATCGACTCCGCCATTGAGCATATCGCGGTCGCACAATCGATCGACGCCCTGGTGGTTGCACCCGGTACCGCCGACGTTCTCGCCCACTTCGCACAAGGGATTGCCAGCGACTTTCTGACTACGCTTTATCTGGCGACCACTGCGCCTGTCGTGGTGGCGCCCGCGATGAACGTGAACATGTGGGACCATCCGGCGACTCAAGCCAATCTCGCGATTCTCCGTCAGCGCGGCGTCAAGATTGTCGAGCCGGGGTCCGGCTATCTGGCCTGTGGCATGACCGGTCCTGGGCGGCTTGCCGAGAACGAGGCCATTGTCGCTGCCGTACTGCAAGCCCTCGGAGCGTCGCAGGATCTGGAGGGTGAGACCGTTTTGATCACTGCCGGTCCGACGCGCGAAAAGATCGACCCGGTGCGTTACCTCACCAACCGCTCCAGCGGTCGCATGGGGTACGCGTTAGCTGAAGCAGCACTACGCCGCGGAGCGCGAGTGCTACTGGTCAGCGGCCCAACCACGCTCACGGCTCCCGGCGCTGCGGAGGTCACGCGCGTTGAGTCCGCGGAAGAGATGCGGGAGGCCGCGCTCAAACTTTTGCCGTTGGCGACCGTTGTGATCAAGACTGCCGCGGTCTCCGACTATCGTCCCAAGGCTGCGGCCGGGCAGAAGATCAAACGCAAAGGCGCGATGACTCTCGAACTCGAGGCCACTCCTGACATTCTCAAGGAGCTCTGTTTGCGGAAAGGATCGCAGATCATGATGGGCTTCGCGGCCGAAACCGAAAATGTGCTGGAAAATGCCCGGCAGAAGCTCGTGGCGAAGAATCTCGATGCCATCGTCGTCAACGACGTCTCCCGCGAGGGCGTGGGATTCGACTCGGATCGCAACGCGGTTACCATCATCAGCCACGAAAAGGTCATCGAGATTCCCGAGACTACGAAGTGGGAAGTGGCCCAACGAGTCCTCGACCAGGTCGTGCAGCTTCGCCAGCAGCGCAAATCGCCGGTGAAAGCTTAAACCTGCACGCGGGTCACCCTTCAGCTTCTGAACGTTTATAATTCCGGCACCAGCAAACTCAACATGCCACTTGCTCTTGATCCTCACTTGCGGCGCGCGCTCGCCGAACGCGTGCGCTACTACAATGAGTTAGGCATCTACGATTTCTATCAGCGTGAGCTGGGGCTTTCGGAAGCGGCGGAACAGGCGTCGGCTACGGTAGATGTTACTTTGTCTCCTGAATCCCAGTCAGAAGTGCGAGAGGAAATGTCCGCAAGAAAATCCGCTGCTGTTCAAACCGTCGCCGAGGAAAACGCTTTTGAGATCCTCCAGCCTAAACCGGAGTATGGAACCGCCGATCCCGCCGCTGCGCTCAAGCTTATCCGCGAAGACCTTGGTGACTGCACGCGATGCAAACTGCACCAGCAGGGACGCAAGCAGATCGTATTTGGCGTGGGCAATCCGCGCGCCGAGTTGATGTTCGTGGGTGAAGGGCCGGGCGCAGACGAGGACGCGCAGGGCGAGCCTTTCGTGGGCCGCGCCGGGCAGTTGCTCAATAACATGATTAAGGCGATGGGCATACGCCGTGAAGATGTATACATCGCGAATGTGGTCAAATGCCGTCCGCCGGGCAACCGCACGCCGGAGCGCGACGAGTGCGAAACCTGCTCGCCGTTTCTCATGCGGCAGATTGCCGCGATCAAGCCAAAGGTTGTGGTCGCACTCGGCGCGGTGTCGGCGAAGAACCTGCTGGCCATCAACGCTCCGATGTCAGAGCTGCGCGGCCGCTGGTACGACTTCAAGCCTGCCGGAGTGCGCAGCAACGATCCTTCATGGCCCGGTGCACGCCTTGCCGTTACGTACCATCCAGCGTTCCTGCTGCGCGATCCGCGGCAGAAAGGCGAAGCCTGGAAGGATCTGCAGATGGTGATGAAATATCTTGGCCTCGATCCGCCGAAGAAACCTGCGGACGAAGTTTCGGCAAAATAGGTTTCGTGCGCACGCTTCCTCCTCCGTGACTGCTATCCTCTGAGTCCGATGCCCGAATTCTGCGATGTTGCCCTGCCCGTGCCGCTGGACATGGTTTTTTCCTACCGTGTTCCCGCCGGTGCTGCGCCAGTCGTAGGCGGGCGCGTACTGGTGCCGTTCCGTCAACAGCGCATGACGGGCATCGTAGTTGAAGCGCACGACCGCGAGCCATCCGTTCAGACTAAATCCATTCTGAGCGTGCTTGATACCACGCCAGTGCTCGACGACCAACTGTTGCGCCTGGGCCGTTGGATCGCCGACTACTATCTCGCCCCGCTCGGTGAAGTTTTCCGCACGATGCTTCCTCTTAGTGCCGAGTTCAAGCACTCGGTCGGCTATCGCATTACCGAGGCTGGAGAGATGGCGTTGCACACGGCGGGCGTGTCGGGGTCTTCCGCGCGATCACGGCGTGCCCCCGAAGAACAAGCGGCTGAGTTCAGGGTGCTTGACTATCTGGCGGCGCGCGAGCCTTTGCCGGGCGACGCCGTTCTGGTTAAAGAGGAGACTCTGCGCTCCGCCACGGGCATCTCGAAGTCCGTCTTGGCTGGCATGGTGCGCAAGAAATGGCTAGTGCGTGAAGATATATCGAGCCCGCGCGATGCGACACGCACGATCAAGATCGCGACGCTTAAGTCCGCGGAAGGAAAACTGAACGACAACCAGCGAAAACTTGTCGAGACTCTGGCCTCGTTTGGCGGGACGGTTCCGGTAGAAACTCTCCAAGCTCTCGAAGTCCCGCGAAGCACCCTCGGCACGCTGGTCAAGCGCGGTTTGGCGGAAATCTCGGAACAGCCTGCAACTTTCGCCGTCTCCCGGAGCAAGCCTCGCCCTTCGCGCCTGGAGTTTGAGTTCACCCTAGCGCAAAAATCTGCGCTCGCCCGGTTGCGTGAAAGCGTCGCTGCACGCAGGTTCTGCGGCATGCTCTTGCATGGGGTCACCGGCTCTGGGAAAACAGCCGTCTACCTGGCGGGCATGCGCTCCGTGCTTGAGTCTGGCCGTTCTGCCATACTGCTCGTCCCAGAAATCGGGCTCACGCCGGCGGTTGCGGCTGATCTGCACCAGGTGTTCGGGGACGAAGTTGCCATCCTGCATTCCGCGCTCTCCGACGCGGAAAGGGCCGAGCAATGGCATCGCATCAAGCGCGGGGAAGCTCGCATGGTTGTGGGCACACGCTCCGCGGTCTTTGCGCCGGTCGCTGATCTGGCATTGATCATAGTCGACGAAGAGCAGGATTCCTCCTACAAGCAGGAGGAAACGCCGCGCTATCACGCCCGCGACATCGCTGTAGTCCGCGCCAGCATGGCAAATGCCGTGGTAATACTGGGATCGGCAACGCCGTCGCTCGAATCGTACTTCAACGCGAAGAAGAATAAGTACGCACTGGTTGAGTTGCCCGACCGAGTCGAGCAGCGTCCTCTGCCCGAAGTCGAGATCATCGATATGCGCCAGGAATTCCAGGAGACCGGCCACGAGCAGGTCATATCACGCAAGCTCGCAAGCGAGATTAAAGATCGCCTCGAGCGCAAAGAGCAGGTCATGGTTCTGCTCAACCGTCGCGGTTATTCCCCGGTGGTCTTGTGCCGCACCTGCGGCAAAAAACTTGAATGCAACAACTGCGCCATCGCTCTCACTCACCACAAGCGTGACCAAAAAATGGTCTGCCACTACTGCGGCTACACCGCGCCCGTGCCCAAAGCGTGCGGACATTGTGGCAGCGAGTATGTCTACTTTCTGGGAACTGGCTCAGAGAAGCTCGAAGAACTGCTCCATGGAATGTTTCCACAAGCCCGGATAGCACGCCTCGACCGGGACACCGTCCGCGGCCACGAGGATTTCGAGCGCACGCTCAACGCGTTGAGTGATGGCGAACTCGACTTGCTCGTGGGCACGCAGATGATTGCGAAGGGACACGACATTCACGGCGTCACGCTGGTCGGAGTTGTGGGCGCGGATGCGGCTCTGAGCCTGCCCGACTTTCGCGCCGCCGAACGTACTTTTCAACTCCTCACCCAGGTTGCTGGGCGCGCCGGGCGTGGCCAATCGCCGGGCAAGGTAGTTTTGCAAACTTATTTTCAGGACCACTACGCCGTGCAGTATGCCGCTCAACACGACTTCACCGGTTTCTACGAAAAAGAGCTTCGCTTTCGCAGCTGGATGCACTATCCACCTTACTCCGCACTCGCGAACGTGCTCATCCGCAGCGACAAACTTGACGACGCGCTGCAATGGTCCGGGTTACTTGGGAAGTGGTTTGAGAGGACTCGCCATGAGGGGGTGCGCGTGCTTGGTCCGGCTGTCGCTCCCATCATGCGGCTGAAACGCGACTACCGCTACCATTTCATTCTCAAATCGCCCAGCAGGGAAAAACTCAACACTACGTTACGCGCCATGTTGGTCCACGCCGCGCAGCAAAAGATTCCCCGCACTCAGGTGATTGTGGATGTCGATGCTCTGTGGCTGATGTAGAAAGCGGGGCGGCGTGAATGCCGCACATAGCTGAACAGGTTGAAACAACATCTGGGAAGGAGACATTCAATCCCAGCGGCCGAAGCCGGGTGATTTGCTCTCGCTCTTCTCGGCACGCCTGAAGGCATGCCCTGATACGAACCCTCGAAGGAGACTTGTGTCCCGCATGGAGGGCGAAGAAAGTCGTGGCCTTTTAGTTAGGCTGCTCACAACCTGACCGCGATCTTCCCTGGAGTACTACCCGCCTCGGATCTGCCGCACGACCTCAGGCACCGACGCGTGACCAAAGGGAGCCGGGGTCAAGGTAAGAATCAGCATCACCAAAGCGAAAAGCGCCAGCCATGCGCGGGCGCCCGAGACCCGCGGCCAATCCGCCACTTGAGGATGGCGCAAGCTGCTCAGTTGCAGCAGGATCGCCCATACGAACCATCCGGTCCACAAGTAGTACGCCATGGGAAGCAAGATCAGAATCGTCAAGCGTGAGACAAATCTGTGCGCCCGTGGCGCGAGAGAAAAGACGATGTGTCCGCCATCCAATTGCCCGCCGGGTAACAGGTTTAGAGACGTGGCAAACATTCCCACCCAGGCTGCGATCGCGGTGGGATGCAGGATCACGCGATTCAAAGGCAATAGGCCCACACCCTTCGCAGCACTCGCCGACGCTAACAGTCGATGCAACAAGTGAAAGATCAAGGGGAATCCGATTTCCAGATCCGGGTTAGGCATTCCCACGGGAATCGGTTTCGAAAATCCTAAAGAGACTGAGAGGACTGCCACAGCTACAACAAATCCGGCAATCGGTCCGGCAATGCCGATATCAAAAAGGGCAGTGCGGGACCGAATCGGAGATCGAATCCGAATAAAAGCTCCAAGAGTTCCGATCAGTGTCGGCGCCGGGATGAAGAATGGCAATGTCGCCCAAACCCCGTAGCGTTTGCAGAAGAGGTAATGGCCCATCTCGTGGGCCAGCAGAATAAGCATGAGCGTGGCGGCGAAGGGTATCCCGAGCAACAGGCGTGAGGGATGGGAAAAGGCCCAACTTACGGGAAAGAATGACGAGAAGTTGTCGTCCAACGAAAATACCGGCTGGTTGCGCAGGTAGTTGAACTCCATCCTCGCTCCCACCACTACCGTCGTAAAGCAGGTTGTCAGCAGCAGCAGCGCATGCAGCCAATAGCGTTGCTTGGGGGCGGGCGGTGCCCACACCGGCATCGGACGGTAATATTGGGTGGTGGACGAGGCAAGAGGAGGGATGGGTTCCGACATGCGATTGTCTAGCCTCGGCACTTCATCAAGGCGTTTTTCTGATGCTACTACGATTTGCGACGGCAGAGCAGGTGGGCCGAAGCCAGCTTCTCAACTGGGAGGTTTTTCAATGCCAAGCTTTTCAATCCTGAAGGTTTTCAATCAATCGATTGCAGTTCTTTTCCGGGTTTGAACCTTACCGCTTTGCCCGGTGGAATTGAAACCTCGGCTCCCGTGCGGGGATTCCGGCCAATCCCGGTCTTGCGAGGGCGCACATTAAACACGCCAAACCCCCGCAGCTCAATACGATCGCCATGGGCCAACGCCTTCTTCATGCTCTCAAACACGGTTTCCACGGCCAACTCCGCCTTGGTCTTGGTGATGCCGGTCTTGGCTACCACTTCGTTGATAATATCGAGCTTAATCACGAGGGACTCCGGGGTACGAGGTCAAAGTGGTGCCTCAAGTGATTGATGCTAAGGGAGATAAGGGAGATTGTCAACGGGAGGACCTCTCCCGTAAACTGACTGGACCCTCATAGCACCAGCGTTTGCCGCCAGCCGAAGCACGATTGAGTAATTGTGTAAGCAGGTAATTGTGTAGTTTTTCTTACGGCCGAGCGACGTCGGACCGATCAATTGCCAAATTGCAAAATTATCAAAGCACTTAATTTGAAGGAGCTCCATGCCGAAGAGTGACCGCTGGATCCGCAAGATGGCTCAGGAACACGACATGATTAACCCCTTCTCCGAGAAGCAGGTGCGAGAGGGCGTGATCTCCTACGGACTGTCGTCGTATGGCTACGATCTGCGCGTGGCCGACGAATTCAAGATTTTTACCAATGTGAACTGCACCGTGGTCGATCCCAAGAATTTCGATGAGCGCTCCTTCGTCACCGTGCGGTCCGACGTTTGTATCGTTCCGCCTAACTCCTTCGCATTGGCCCGCTCTGTGGAATACTTCAAGATTCCGCGCGACGTGTTGACCATCTGCGTGGGCAAGAGCACTTACGCCCGTTGCGGAATCATCGTCAACGTGACTCCTTTCGAGCCGGAGTGGGAGGGGTTCGTTACGCTCGAAATCTCGAATACCACACCGTTGCCTGCGCGCATTTATGCGAACGAAGGTCTGTGCCAAATCCTGTTCTTTCAATCTGATGAGGTCTGCGAAACCAGTTACGCGGATCGCAAGGGGAAATATCAATCGCAGAAGGGAATCGTACTTCCCAAGTTGTAACCGCGGGCGATGACCCAAAACGCGTACAGGCTTCCCTGTATTGGGCATTCCAGAGCTGCGCCTTATCCTCATTTGGGGGAAAAGGCCTCTTCGCCATCCGCTGCGAAGGCAGGCAGTTCAAGCAATGGCAACCGGAAGTGCACCACAACAATTGAGCGCGCCGTGGTTTGCGCCACCGTCGCTCCGCAGCGAGGGGGCCTGCAATCACGATGTGCAATTCTATGCGGATGACGCCTTCCTTCTCGACTCTCTGGTTGCCTTTGTTCGGAAATCTCTTGGGTTGGGCGGCGCGGCCATAGTTGTCGCCACCGAAGCGCATCGTGACGGTTTGTCGCAGCGATTGGAAGCCGGCGGCGTTCCCCTGGCGGCTGCCATTCAGCAGGGACGATACCTTGCCCTCGATGCGGCTCAGACCTTGGCCGCCTTCATGAAAGAAGGTACGCCTGACAAGGTGCTGTTCACGGGGGTTGTTGGTGACATTGTCACTTGGGCGGCAGCCCACGTTAATCAGGCAAGGGTTGCGATCTTCGGGGAGATGGTCGCTCTTTTGTGGCAGCAGGGCAATGCCGACGCAGCCATCCGGTTGGAGCAGTTCTGGAACGACCTGGCAAAAACCCACTCCTTCTCTCTTCTTTGCGGTTATCCACTTACTGGTTTCAATCGCGAACATCTCCGCGACTCGTTTGCCAGGATTTGTTCCCAGCACCATGCCGTCATCCCTTCTGAAAGCTACACCGCAATTGCCGATGGGAACGACCGCCTTCGTATGATCGCGTACCTGCAGCAAGCGGAGCAGGCGTTGAAGAGCGAGGCGGCAGAGCGGGTGCGGACAAGGGCTTACTCGGAAGAGGTAAAGAATCAGAATCAGGAACTGATCGAAGAGGTCCGAAAGCGCGAGAATGCGGAAGCCGAATTACGCCGCTTCACCCGGCGGTTGCTGACAGCTCGCGACGAAGAACAGCGTCGGATTGCGTCGGAACTCCACGAAAATACGGCGCAGCTGCTGGCCGCTTTGTCCATGTACTTCAGCGTGCTGCATGAAGAAAAAGAGTCACTCAGTCCGCGGGCTTCGGCAGTCGTGGACAACAGTCGCGATGTGGCTCATCGGCTGCTCAAGGAGGTGCGTAAGCTCTCCTACCTGCTGCATCCGCCTACGCTCGACGACATGGGAGTGGGGCCCGCTCTCAGGGAATACGTCGCGGAGTTCGTGGAATACAGCCGGACGCGAGTCAAACTCGAAGTGCCGGAAAGCTTGGGAAGGTTTGCGCGCAATGTGGAACTCACCATCTTCAGGATCGTTGAAGAGGCTCTGACCAACGCCAACCACTCCGTTAGCCCCGAAGTAATGGTGCGGGTAAGGCAATCAGCGGCAGAAGTGTTGGTTGAGATTCGGGACCCCGGTGCGGGAATCCTGGGCGACAAATCGGCCGGCGCGAGTGGCCGTGGCGCGATTGGGATGGTCGAGCGAGCCAGAGAGCTGGGAGGAACGCTTGCGATCCGATCCGACGGTCAGGGCACCGTGATCTCTCTCACACTACCAGTCGTATCGCAAACCACGGTGCCGAACGTCAGAGAAACTGACTGCTCGATTAAAACCACCTTTGCCTAACTACCTTCGCCTTCCTTGTACATATACTTGATGGCGGGCTTGTAGATCATCAAGTTCGGCTCTCCCCGGTCACGATTCACCTTGATGCAGTTCCGGTCATACCATTCGATGACGCCGCGCACTTCTTCACCGTCGCGCAGCACGATAACCATCGGCGTCCTCGATTGCATCTGCTTCTGGTAATAGAAATTCTCAGCGTTAGTTTGCTCGGCAGGTACGGTTTTTCTTGCACCCATTCCCCGGTCGCCACGATCATTGCGATCGTTGCGCTCGGGGCGATCTCGACGCTCGCTGCCCTGCAGTTGAGGCGAGTTGTGGTTGCCGTGGTTCTCAGGGCGAGACAGCGTGGGCCGAATCAGTTTGCGATTCGCGAAACTCTCCTTTTCGGCGGCGGCCCCGGCAGGAATCGGATCCATGGTTTCTCTCATAGTGGCGCTTACCTCATGCACACGCGTTCGCGTAAACCATAACAGCGGGGGACCCTGTGAATGTATGTATCGAAGGCGTGAAATTTTACTTACCGTACCACAGGAATGTTCCCAAGACAATCTCTTGCTCTTTGTCCTTGCCCCGGGGGTTACTGAATCTTGCATACCCTACGACCTCGTCTGCATACGGAAGCGTTGCCGGGGCGGCCATGCGGGTGGACGGGATTCTGGTGAGGAAGACCCGCTGCCATCTGCTGCTCTGTCCGCTCTTACCGTCTACAAGGCCCGCTTCCGATTCAAAGCGGCGTAAACTCGTTGCATGGCCAGCGCGCCCAGCGAGCATACCGTCCCTGCTCCCGCGGGAAAGCGGACCCCTTACCGGTTCCCGCCGGGGTTTCATCGGAATCTTCTCTGGTATGCTTTCCGCCATTTTCGTCCGGCTAACCCTATCTTGCTGTTCCAGCATCTTGCCCAGGAGTATGGCGACATCGCCCACTACAAGATCGGACGGCATCACATCGTATTTCTAAACCATCCCGACTACATTCGGGAAGTGCTGGTCGTCCAGAACGACAACTTCATCAAAGAGCGCACCGTGCAGCGCACAAAAATGCTGTTGGGTGAGGGTATGATCACCAGCGAAGGATCGGTACATCGGGCTCAGCGGCAAACGGCTCAACCAGCATTTCACCGCCAGCGCATCCCGGAGTATGCCGGCATCATGGTGGAAGAAGCCGCGCAGATGCGTAATGGCTGGCGTGCCGGCGAGCAGCGCGACATTGCCACTGACATGATGCACCTTACGCTCAACGTAGTAGCCCGCACACTCTTCGCTACCGACCTTCGCGACGAAGCGTCTGAACTCGCCGACGCTATCAATCGCATCATGCGGCTATACAATTTTCTGGTTATGTTGCCGGCTGCCGAGTGGCTGGTACACGTACCTCCGCCCGGCTTGGCGGCATTCCTCAAGGCGCGCAAACGGATCGACGCGGTCGTGTACCGCATGATCGCCGCCCACCGTAGGCGCGGGCGGGACAGTGGCAGCCTCCTCGATCTGATGTTGGCGGCGTCGCCGCCCGAGGGAGGCGCTACCTCGGAGCAAGCACTTCGCGATCAGGTGATCACGATCTTCTTGGCGGGTTACGAAACGGTGGCCAATGCTCTGGTCTGGACCTGGTACCTGCTGGCGCAGAATCCAGAGTGTGAACACCGCCTTCACGAAGAAGTGGACGCAGTGTTGCAGGGTCGTCTTCCGACTGTCGAAGATGTCCCGCGTATGCGCTACACGGAGATGGTAATCGCAGAATCAATGCGTCTTTATCCTCCAGCGTGGGCGATGGGGCGCTATGCCCGCGACAACTTTCATCTGGGTGTTTACTTTCTTCCCGCCAAGACGACAGTGCTCATCAGTCAATTCATCACCCACCGCGATGCCCGATACTTCCCGGATCCTCTGCGGTTCGATCCCAATCGCTTTACTCCCGAGGCAAAATCACGGCGGGCGAAGTTCACCTATTTTCCCTTTGGCGCCGGGGTTCGCCAATGCATCGGCGAATCCTTTGCCTGGATGGAAAGCGTGCTACTTCTCGCCACGCTGGCGCAGAAGTGGAAGTTAGGGCTTGTGGCCGATCACCGTGTAGAGCCGCAACCACTCATAACGCTTCGACCCAAGTACGGAATGCTGATGCACGTTGAGGAGAGGGCGAGGAGAGAAATACAATCTCCAGACCGTCGTACGGATGAGGTTAGTCTGGAGTCCCGTCGCTGACACCAACAGGTCTCAAGAACTCACCTCTCGTACGTGCATGCCTTTAGGTGTAGGGTTAGTACCGTCAAATCGATCCAGTCTCTAGGCGCGGTCATCCTCTAGTCACTCGTTTCCGTTTGGCTGACTCCCGGGCGTTGGGTTACTTAAGTCAACTGGGGCTCTGAGAACTCCTGCGCTAACATGAACATCGCTATAAGCTTCTGGGGAAAACTTTAGTCACGGCGTTCTTCCCCAAACGGTTTCGAGCACACAGATTCAAACGCACAAGAGGTTATTTCGAATTGGGTTGCGCAGGAAAACACAGATTGTTACCGGACTCGTCCTGCTTGGGCTGCTGGCGGCGATCTACGCCGTCACGCGTAGAACTCTGCTGGTTCAGTTTTCCCAACTCGAAGAAGAACAAACTCGCCAGAATCTCGATCGCATTTCCAACGCCATTAACAACGAGCTCGACCTCCTGGACGGCTCGGCCCGCGACGATTCCATGTGGGACGAAGCCTACAACTACGTACAGCATCCCCAGTCAGGTTGGGGCGAGAACACTTTCAACGACGACATTTACGTGTACCTGCGCCTGAACGGACTCGCGTATCTGAACGCAGGCGGCGAGCCGATTTACGCTCGTGAATTCGATAGCGAAACCCGCGAGCAAAAGGTTGCCCCGCCGGAATTGCTCACGGCGTTTGTTCAACTGGCCCGCTCGCAGCACCAGTCGGGAAGTCTGGCGGGAAAGCGTGGAATTGTTGATCTGCCTGACGGGCCTGCGCTGGTCGCCGTTTGGCCCGTATTGACATCTGCCGGCAAGGGGCCATCGCAGGGCACGCTAATCATGTCCCGCCGTCTGGATTCCAGTGAACTCCATCGTTTGGGTTGGACCACGGGACTGGGGTTGGAGCTGTTCCGCCTGCGCAACCAGCCGATTTCTGGCCTCGCAGCACCGGCTCTTGCCCATTTGTCCGAAGGCACGCCCGTCTTTATTGCTCCGCTGAATGAAAATCAGGTCGCCGGATATACCTTGCTGAAAGGTTTTCAAGACGACTCCTCAGTGTTGCTGCGGATGGTGGTGCCCCGGACTGTTCATCAGCAAGGCCGCACGACCTTGAACTTTCTAATGCTGGCAACCTTGGTGGTTGGCTTGGTGTTCACGTTCGTCAACCTCTTCTTGCTGGACCGGATGATTCTGTCCCGTCTCATTGGTTTACGAGACGCCGTAGCATCGATCGGCAACACGGGCGACCTCTCGGGACGGGTGCCAGCCGGCGACAACCATGACGAACTGTCGCAGCTCGGTACTTCGATGAATAGCATGCTCGCGGCCATCCAACATTCCCGGAAAGGTCTTAATACTCAGGCGCAAGCCATCGAGGCTTGCGGGGACGGCATCGCGATTCTGAATGAGCGGGCAGAGTTCGTTTACCTGAATCGATCTCATGCCCGGATCTTCGGTTATGAGAGCCCGGAAGAACTGGCGGGCAAGAGGTGGCAGATCCTCTATTCCGACGACGAAGCAGCTCGTTTCAAACAGGAAGTGATGCCTGCGCTGGCCCGGAACACTCGTTGGGAGGGTGAAGCAATTGCTCGTCGCAAGGATGGCAGTTCCTTTCCTCAACAGGTTTCTCTGGCCTCATTGGCAGAGGGAGGTATGGTCTGCGTCTGCCGCGATCTCTCCGAGCGGCGCAAGATGGAGGATCAACTGCGCAAGAAGCAGCGTATGGAGTCCGTTGGAACGCTTGCAGGCGGCATCGCGCACGATTTCAATAACCTTCTGACGGTTATTATCGGGTATGCGCAGACGTTGCTGGCGAAGGTAGAAAATGACCCGACCCTGCGCTCCAACGTGGAGCATATTGTGCAGTCCGCGAGCCGCGCCGCCTTGCTGACGCGTCAACTTTTGGCCTTCAGCCGCAAACAGGTTCTGCAGCCTCGTGTCCTCGATCTGAATCTGGTCGTCCGCGACTTGGAAAGGATGCTTCGCCCGCTGGTCGGGGACGACATCACGATGATCGCCCAGTGTGCGCCGAATCTCGGCTGCGTTAAAGCCGACTTGAGCCAGATCGAGCAAGTGATTGTGAATCTGGTGGTGAATGCCCGAGACGCCATGCCTCGAGGTGGCCGGCTTGTCTTGAGCACGGCCAACCAGGACCTCACCCCCGACAACGGACCTGACCGCGACGTCCCTCCGGGCCGATACGTTGTTCTTTCCGTGAGCGACAACGGCGTCGGAATGGATCCCGAAGTGCTTTCACGAATCTTCGAGCCTTTCTATACGACCAAGGACGTGGGCAAAGGAACCGGACTGGGTCTTTCCACCGTTTACGGTACGGTCGAGCAGAGTGGCGGCTACGTTGCAGTTGATAGCAAGCCTGGGAAGGGAACGGAATTCAAGATATTTCTACCGCGCGTCGACGCCGTGCCTGAATCTTTACCGGCAGAGGGCACGCCCACGTGGCGCAAGAGCGGAACCGAAACCGTACTTCTGGTGGAAGATGACGCTGCCGTACGGGAACTCGCTCACGACATCCTTCGCTCCTGCGGATACCGTGTTCTGGTCGTGGCGGACCCCAAGAGCTTAAGCTCGGTCCTCCAGCAGAACCCGGGCACGATTCATATTTTGCTGACAGATGTTCTCATGCCTGGCGTCAATGGGCGGGAAGTTGGCCGCGAGGTGCAGCGTCAACATCCAGAAACAAAGATGCTGTTTATGTCAGGGTATGCCTATCACACGATGCTAAGCCGCGGCGTTCTCGAAGCCGGGTCTTTATTCATCCAAAAGCCTTTCACGCCCTCGCAGCTTTCGAGAAAGGTGCGGGAAGTTCTCGATGGAGTTGGATCCCGCGCAACCACCGTCACGTAGGCCCTAGCGGCCCGCCAAATACATCTCAGCGATCCCCGTGGCGGTTCCCCCCGGGCTTCGCCTCGGCGCGACCAATCTTGCGCTTCATCTGAACCGAATCTTTTTCAGCATTGGAAACGTTGTTTATTGGACGACAGGGTCCGCTGCTCCAATTGGCAATGGATTCGAAGGCGTATCGCCGCTGAACAACGCCACCTTTCCTTCCCTCGTCAAACGAATTGTACCGACCGTCATCGGGGCTTTGGTTTGGACGGTCTCCGATATTTATTTGCTAGCTGGAAACGGCACTTCACAAAGTCCAATATTCCCAGTTCCGTACCTTCCAGAAAAAGGGATCAACTCCTACAACGCCCTAGCGATAAACGGTTCCATCATGGGGGCGTATACCACAGCAGGGGCTTTCATGGTCATTGACCCGAACGGCGGATACTACGATTTAGGGTTCCCCATCGGAGACCAATTCAAGAAAAGCAACTGGAATACTTCAACCATTTACGTCACGTGGCACGAGTATGGGGAAGATGTGGCTTGGTATGTCTGCGACGGCTCCACGGGTTGGTTCCGTTGCAACCCGACCCCTGCTCCCGAGAGCGGGCAAACTTGGGCTCCTTTCGCAACAATCGTTGGTGGAGTAACTGCGATACGTTCCATCGAGGTCTCGCCCGGCGTCCGGAAACTCTTGATTGGCCAGACCGGAACATCCGCAATTCTTGCCCGCGACCTTACGACTAACGCCGACAACGGAACTGCATACTCTGCGTTCTTCACAATCGGTTCGTTGGTCCTAGCTCAACCAGGACAGATGGCAGAAGTTGCTTTCATCACCACAGACAGTAAAGCCATCGGCAAGCCCTGTACTATTGGAGTTCTGTTGGACGAAATCAGCGGGACATTCGAGCCTCTTCCGGATTGGGTGGACGACCCTCCTAAACTTGAGCCAAGCCTAACCACTTACGGCCAACGATTCTACCTCCTGAACGGCGATAACCCCGCGCTCTGTCGGCACCTCCAAATTCGTGTTGATTGGGCCGTGGAAAATCAGCCGAATGAGCTTCTCAGTATGACCTTGTTCGGAGGGTACGTGAGCGA
>WNFC01000477.1_pt1 | contig 39739 bp, 39 predicted proteins | sample 5400541 | NCBI WGS metagenome assembly WNFC01 (sample SAMN13153342, study PRJNA577476) | soil metagenome | isolation source: 120 cm saprolite under Douglas fir tree site 2 hole 2 replicate 1 | place: USA:California | collected 2015-04-18 | reverse complement strand
TCCGGAAAACGGGTTTTTCACAGCTTCGTTGCTCGCGAAAGGTGGGCTTTTTCCTTTTCCCCGCGCGCCAAGCGATCCGCCTACGACATGGCTGAACTAACGATTTTGCCGTGTCTTCCGAACGAATGTAGGTTGGTACTGCTTTACAATAGCAAGCAAGGGAGTACCCGCCTGTGACGCCTCTCGACCCGGGAGCGAAGCGCAAGCCTGCATTGGACGAAACCGGCTTCCAGCAATTGCTGGCGGCCGCCCACGTTCTGCAGCAGCACAATGACAGCCTGCGCGCTAAAGATCCACGGCTGGATACCGGGTGGATCCTCACCCAAGTGGCGGAGCTGCAATCGTTGCTGCGCGCCGGAGGCCTGGAACTGGCGACCGCAGCCAAACTGATCGCCGATCGGCTGCGTACTATGACCGATTCCGCCGGGGTGAGCATCAGCCTAACCACTAATGGTGTTCTGAAGTGCGTTGCCGAATCGGGTGCTGCGGCTAAGGTCCCTGGAAACTCGATCACGGCGCACTCGCTGGTGGCCACGGAGCGGCTGAGAAACGGAAGAGTGTTTCAGTCGGCGGATGCGCAACGGGATCTCCGGGTGGACATTCCTGCCTGCCGCGAATTGGGCGTGCGAGCGTTGCTCGCCGTTCCGATCCAGCAATCGGGAGAGATCGCTGGCCTGGTTGAAGTGCGATGGGGCAAACCGGACGCCTTCCATGAGAGTGACGTGCGCACCTGCCAACTTATGGCTGCGCTGGTAACGGAGACTTTGGAACGAGGGGGCGGCTCCGGCGTAAGCCCGGCCGCGACTCCGCCCGTAGATCGCGAGTCGTCTGTTTCTGACTTGGCATCCGACGAGGAGCCAGCCGGCAAAGTTCCGGACGCTGAGGGCGATCCAGTGTCGCCTGCAGAAGAGCCAGTATCGAGGACCGCTTCGCCGGATTCTTCGTCGATTTCTCCACCGGAAGCAAAACGACCGGCCGAGGTTCTCGCCGCGCAATGCCGAGTTTGTGGACGTCCGTTCCGAGCCAATGAAGCGTTTTGCGGGAACTGCAGTATGCCGCGCGTGGCCGGCGCGCCTTCGGAGGATTTGCAAAGCAAGTGGGCTTCGCTCTGGTACATGCAGCAAGCGCATGAGGTTTTAGAGGAACGAGAGACATCACCAGAATCGCGGCCTGGAGTGGGCCATTTCGAACCTCAGGGGCGTGAACGTGTTGCATGGCAAGACGAAGAAGAAGCGAACCAGCCAGAGTCCGTGTGGTGGCGGCCGGAGAGTGCGGTTGAGTCCGCGCAGCCGGAAAAGGAGCCGGCACGCGCGTTGTCTGTGGACTACGACGCAATCGCGCCGCTGTCCTGGGACGATGCGATCCGTACAGCGTGGCGGCGCGCGCTGCGGACGGTTCGCCTCCAAATGCGGCGGAGAAACGCGGGCGTGACCGTGGCGTCGCTCGCGGTATTCCTGCTGTTGCTGGTTTGGGCTTGGTGGCCGGCGCCTACCTCATCCCATCTGACGTGGTTTGAATCCGTGCTGGTTGAGTTGGGACTGGCCCAGGTCCCGTCGCGAGCACCCACGGCCCCTACTGGCAATCCCGATGTCCGTGTTTGGGTGGATGTGCATACGGCACTCTACTATTGTCCGGGGTCAAATCTCTACGGCAAAACTCCGGGAGGGCAGTTCGCAACACAACACGACGCCGAGCAAGATCAGTTTGAGCCCGCAACCGGCGCCGTGTGCGAATAGACCGTTAAGCGTGAATCGAGTTTTGAAGACACTAGAGAAACCCGCCCGGAAGCTCCCAAGCTTTTCCGAGCGGTAGGTAATCGCGCCGATTAGTTGGTTTGGGCCAGCAGCATTCCTTCATGGCGGCGGGCCTCATACCAGAGCGCCAGCTCTACGCGGTTCCAGAGCCCCAGTTTGTCGTAGATGGTGCGGAGATAGTTTTTGATGACGTGTTCGGTGGTCCCGATTTCGTTTGCGACTTCTTTGTTCTTGAGTCCCTGGGCGACGAGCTCGATGACGCGCTGCTCTCGCTCGTTGGGACAAGCCCTTCCGCGGTTTTTCCCTCTGAACATAGCTGCCTCCGATATAAGAGTGTTGCCAGCTTTACCCGTTTGACTCCGCTATCAATGCCAAAACGCACGAACAACCGGTTGAAGTGGGCCTTCACCGTTCGCCGCGCCATGTTTAGTTGTTTCGAAATTTCATCGTTGTCGCAACCTTGAAGGAGCAGTTCTACGACCTGCCGCTCCCGCGGGCGTAACGATTTCTCCTCCATGCAACTCACCTCTGACAAGTAGACTTCCCCGCAACACTTTTTGCCCCAAGACACAAAAAATCCGCACTAAGTTGAATAGTGTTGCACACTGTCTGCCAAGTCGTCCCAATATGAGAAAAAAACGCCGCAAGAATTTCCACAGGGGCTGCGTGGAACATAACTATCTGGGTTCGGGTACGTCCCGAAGACTCGGGAACACACCGCAGTCAGCCACTTTTCCACCGTCAAACTCCAACAAAATGCACGTAAATGGGCTGAGGATCCCAGGCCGATGAACTGCTTTGGTTCGTGTCCCAACCTCACCGGCAAGAAAATCGGCGAAACCAGATATTTACGGTATCGGATAGGTTGCCGGTGTGCGCTTAGGCGTCCTTAGAGAAAACACCTTAGGTCAAATTTGCTTCCCGGAGCGTATCTTCTGGAACTAATTACACTTTGGTGCCATGGACAAAGCCCCGATTTCTTGCCTTCCCTTAGGGTTTTCTAAGCTACTCTCCAGCGAATGTTAGGATTCCTCTTCACACCTCCTCATGCCTGAATATTGTGACGTGGCCGTGCCGGTACCGCTCGATGCGGTATTCACCTACCGGGTGCCGGATGGGATTCACCCTCCGGCGGGTGGCCGCGTGCTGGTTCCCTTCCGCCATCAGCGTCTCGTCGGGATAGTCACCGATCTGCACGACCGCCCGCCGAAAGTCTCCGCCAAGAGCGTTATTGAGGCTCTGGACGAAGCCAATGAGCCGGCGTTGACCGAGGAGTTGCTGCATCTGGGAAAGTGGATCAGCGAATACTACCTGGCGCCGCTCGGCGAAGTGTTCCGCTCCATGCTTCCGCTCAGCGCGGACTTCCGGCGCGCCGTAGTGTATCGCATTACTGACCAGGGCCGTTTGGCGCTGCATCTTGCGGGCAGTTCCGGCTCACCCTCACGCTCGAAAAGGACACCCGAAGACCAGTACGCAGAATTCCGCGCACTGGATTATCTGGCGACCCGCGATCAGGCTCGAGAAGCAACTTTGCGGACGGCAGCACGAGTCTCGTGGGCATTGCTTGACGGCATGGCGCGCAAGCAGTGGATTGTGCGGGAAGATGTTTCCCATGCCACCGATGCGGCGCGAACCAGGCAAGTCGCGGTGCTGAAGCGTGATGATGGAAAGTTGAACGCGAACCAGCGCCTGTTGGTTGAAGCTCTTGCGGCGACGGGTGGGCAGTTGGCGGTTGAGAATTTGCGTGAACTTGAAGTGCCCCGAAGCACGCTGAAAACTCTGGTAAAGCGTGGACTGATCGAACTGTTGGAAGAACCGGTCGAGCTTCCAAAACCAGGGATCAGTACGCGGGGGCTTCCGGCGGAGTTTCAATTTAATCCGGCGCAGCGGGGCGCGCTCGATCGAATTCAGTCAGCGATCGCAGGGAAACAGTTTGCGGGAATTCTGCTGCATGGGGTAACGGGATCGGGCAAGACCGCCGTCTATCTTGCGGCGATGAAATCTGTGCTGGATGCTCGCCGATCGGCCATTCTGCTGGTGCCGGAAATTGGCCTCACACCGGCGATTGCCGCCGATGTCCACCATGTTTTCGGGGATGAGGTCGCCATCCTGCATTCTGCGCTCTCCGATAAAGAGCGGGCGGAACACTGGCGGCGCATTCGCCGCGGCGAAGCGCGGGCGGTAGTCGGCACCCGATCGGCCGTCTTTGCTCCAGTCTCAAATCTCGCGCTCATGATTGTGGACGAAGAGCAGGATTCCTCTTACAAGCAGGAAGAGACTCCGCGCTACCATGCGCGCGATGTGGCGGTGATGCGGGCAAAACTTTCGGATGCGACGGTGGTGCTGGGATCGGCGACTCCTTCGCTGGAGTCTTACGCCAACACGAAAAAAGGCCGCTATCAATTGGTAGAGATGCCGGACCGCGTGGAAAAGCGGCCGCTGCCGGAAGTTGAACTGGTGGACATGCGGCAGGAGTTTCAGGAAACCGCGAAGGAACCGGTAATCTCACGCAAGCTCATTGAGGAAATCCGGCTACGGCTGGAGCGGAAAGAGCAAGCTATGGTGCTGCTGAACCGCCGCGGATATTCTCCGGTGGTCTTGTGCCGAAGCTGCGGCAAGAAACTCGAGTGCCAGAACTGCGCCATCGCGCTCACACTCCACAAGATAAAGCGCAGGATGGAGTGCCACTATTGCGGCTTCATGGCTTCGGTGCCGAAGACCTGCGCCGCGTGCGGGAGTGAGTATGTCTTCTTTCTTGGTACTGGCTCAGAAAAACTGGAAGAGTTGTTACATGGGTTTTTTCCGCAGGCACGCATTGCGCGGCTCGATCGGGATACTGTCCGCAGCCACGCCGATTTTGAGCGCTCCTTAAACGCGTTGGACGCGGGTGAACTGGACCTCCTGGTTGGCACTCAGATGATCGCCAAAGGCCACGACATTCATGGAGTCACGTTGGTCGGCGTAGTCGGCGCAGACATGGCCCTCGGCATGCCCGATTTCCGCGCCGCTGAGCGCACCTTTCAGTTGCTCACCCAGGTCGCCGGGCGCGCGGGCCGCGGAGAAGTCCCCGGAAAAGTCGTGCTGCAAACTTATTTTCCCGAGCACTATGCAGTTCAGTATGCCGCGCAACATGACTTCGCCGGATTCTACGAAAAAGAGCTCCGCTTCCGCAGTTGGATGCACTATCCGCCTTACAGTTCCTTGGCCAACGTCTTGATCCGCAGCAACCTGCTCGATAACGCGCTCAAATGGTCAGGAATGCTCGGCCGCTGGTTCGAGAAGGCGCGGCATGAAGGAGTGCGTGTGCTTGGCCCGGCGGCGGCACCGATTGAGCGATTGAAGCGCGACTACCGCTATCACTTCATCCTGAAGTCTCCGAGCCGGCAGAAGCTGAACATGCTGCTGAGGGCGATGCTGGCGCACACGGAGAAAGAGAGGATTCCGCGGACGAATGTGATTGTGGATGTGGATGCGCTGTGGCTGATGTAGAGACTGCGTTGGTCATCCGCGTCAAAACGGTTTCACCCTGAACCATCGATAGGGCGCACGCAAGAGTCCTCGCCCTGTCTTTCCAAGCAATGGAAACACGAGGACCGGACACCCGCGGTCTTTCTTCACAAGGAAAGGTTGTTACAAAAAAAGCCCCACCGAAGCGGGGCCAGATCGAAATCCGCGGCGCTAACGAACGATTGCGACGGCTAGTGCTTTGCCGTTGGCAGTCGTGGTGCCGCCGATCAAGGTCAGTGCTCCGGTGGTCATGTCTCGGGTATAGCCGATCACCTGTCCGGTGTTCTCCTGGTCCCCAGGTATACGAACTTTCCGGTGAGATCCACGACAATCTGGCCCTCGCCACCGGGGGAGTACGGAGAAGCGGAGAGTTCAGCGATCACGCCGGTGGTAGTGTCGACGGAAAAGGCGTGGACTACTTCGGCGTCGTCAGTGGTATAGAAAAACTTGCCGTCCGGCGAATGTGCAATGTCGCGGACGTCGGAACTGTTGGTCTCGACGAGTTGTGGCCCCAACTGGGTGAGTGCGCCAGTGGCAGCGAGCGAGAAGCTGTAAAGCTGAGCGCCACCGCCCTCGTCCCCGACATAGACAAAGTTCGCTGCGGGATCCACCTGAATGGACCACAGCCAGGCATCGACGCCGAGTAGAGCCACGCTGCTGGCGTTGGTCAAAGCGCCGGTGGCGCCAATCTTCAAAGTCCAAACGTTCCACGGGCCGCTAAAACCGCAGCTGTCGGTGACCCACGCGAAGCTGTCGTTGGCAGTGATACCTCCGGTGACACACGCGCCAAGGTTTAGGTCGGCGATGTGCGCAAGTGAGCCATCGGCGTTAATCTTGTAAGCTCCGACAGTAGCGTCATTGTTGGAACTGTAGAAGAAGTTCCCTTTGGGGGTAACTGTGATCACGTGGGTAGCAGCGTCCCCGGCCCCGCAACATGGCTGATAAAAACTTCCGGACTCATTGATCACTGGGGCTGCAATCTGCACCGGAATGCCGGTCGTCTCATTCACGTTCCACATATGGATAGAGCCGTTATTTGCGTCCGCCACGTAAACCAAGTGCCCATTGGGATGAACGGCCATGGTCATGCCGGCGGTCAGGCCCAGGTCGAACGGCGAACCGCTCACCGAGGCACCCAGAACTCCGGTGGTGGCGTTGATCGGGAAGACGTTGACATTGGTGCCGGCACCGCTGCCGTCCACCGCAATCAGAAACTTGGGTGTAGTAGGAAATGCACCGACGGACGGGGACCGGCTGTCGGCGGAACATGAGACCAGGACTAATGCAAGCAGCACACTCGCTGGGGCGCTGAATGGGATTCTCGTTTTCATACTTTTCTCCTCAAAATATGCTCCGGCCGCGATTGCTCGCAGCCGTCAGAATTTGTCTGTTGGAAGTTCGACGGGAAGAAAGTCTGCAACAGCACGCTCAGTGCAACATGCGTATGGAGTGGGGTCAACGCACGAAGGTAGATGGGATGGAATTACTGAGTCGTCAGTCTCAACAAGAAACTCCCGCCCTGTCTTTCCAAAAAGGGGAAAGACAACGACGGGGTACCCGGGGCTGATATATGTGTTGGACAGTTACAAACCTTTGCTGCGCAGAAACTCCCTGACCACGTCCTTCACATCCCGCTTCTGGCCATCGACTGCGTAATTGAGCTGGCGCATTGCGGCGTCGGAGATTTTTCCCGCGAGTTCATCCAGCGCTTGCTTCACTTCGGGATGCTCCGTCAACGTCTGCTCGCGCACCACCAGCACAGCTTCATACGGCGGGAAGTAGTGCTTGTCGTCATCGAGCGCGAATAGATCGAGGGCGGGGATGAGGCCGTCGGTCATATTGCCGGCGATCAGGTCAACCTGGCGGTCTTTGAGAGCGCGGGTTAGAAGGCCGAGGTCCATGATGCGGGGCGGGGCGGCGAAACGTAGACCATAGGTTGCGACCAGACCCTTGTAGCCGTCGGGGCGCTCCATGAATTCGTAGCCGAAGCCGGCGCGCCATTGCGGAGTATAAGCGGCGGCTTGAGAGAGCGATTGCAGATTCAGGCGGCGGGCGTCGTCGCCGCGGACTTCTATAGCGAAGGTGTCGTTGAAGCCGAGCGGAGGGCCGAGCGTCAGGTGGAATTGCTTTTCGTATTCCGACTGGACGCGATCGTAAACCGCTTTGCGGTCTAAACCCGGCGGCTGCTTGAGGACCGCAGTCAGTGCCGTGCCGGTGTACTCGGGATAAATGTCAATGCGTCCGGCGAGAATGCTTTGGTGGGCGATGTACGTTCCTCCTAGATAGAAGCGGCGCTCGACTGGAAGATGAGTTCTGTTTTCGATTTGCTGGGCAATAAGTTCTCCGAGGATGATTTGTTCGGTAAAGTTCTTGCATCCGACGACGATGCGAGGTTGGCGGGAACAGGCGGGGAGGAACAGAATGAGAACGACCGCAATCAGCGCAAAGGCCCCACTCTGTCTCTCCAAAGAACGGAGAGACAAGGATGGGGCACCCGATGCGTTTGGGTGAGCTCGCATACTATGCGGCCCGCGGCGGCGAGAGCTGTTTTTCCAGCCAGCCCAGCAGGGTGTCGGCAGCCAAGGCCATAAGCGCGGCGGGGATTGCTCCCGCGAGTATCACATTATTGTTCACCATGGCCAGGCCGCGGAAGATCAGCTCACCCAAGCCTCCGGCGCCAATTGCAGCGGCGATGGTCGCGAGGCCAATGGAGATCACGATTGCTACTCGGACTCCGGCGAGGATTACGCTGGCGGCCAGCGGGAGTTCGACCTTGTACAGAAGCTGCCAGTCGGTCAGGCCCATGCCGCGCGCCGCCTCGACGACGGCGTGGTCCACGCCTTTTATTCCGGTGTAAGTATTACGGATCAACGGGAGGAGCGCGTACAGCGTGAGCGCGAGGACTGCCAGGCGTCCGGCGCGGTCGCCGATCCACGGCGCGGGCAGCAGGAATCCGAACAAAGCCAGGCTCGGAATCGTTTGAACAATGTTTGCGGCTGCGATCACCGGTTTGCGCAGCGCCGGGCGGCGAGTGGTCAAGATGCCAAGCGGGATTCCGATTGCAACCGCGAACAGCGTGGAAATACTGACCATCCACAAATGCTCAACTGTGAGGTCGGCGATTTCGAGTTTGTTCTGCGCGACGAAATGCCAGAAGTTCATGAGGTGCCTCGCTTGCCGGAGTATTCGGGGGCGGTCCCGAAGGCTTCCACATACTTCTTGACCAAAGGATCCGGCGACGTGAGAAATTTTTCGCGCGAACTCAACGAGACCAGCCTGCCCTCTTCGAGCAAAGCGATTCTTGAGCCGAGCAGCATCGCCTCGCGAAGATCGTGGGTGACGAAGAGCACCGTCTTCTGCAATTTTTGCTGCAGCAACAAAAACTCGCGCTGAAGATCGGTGCGAGTTAGTGGATCGAGCGCGCCGAAAGGCTCGTCCATGAGGAGAATTGGCGGATCGGCGGCAAGGGCGCGAGCCACGCCAACGCGCTGACGCTGGCCACCGGAAAGCTGGTGGGGGTGGCGCGAAGCAACGTCGCCGTTCAAGCCGACGAGTTTAATCAGCTCTTGAACGCGTTGTGCGATTTTTTCCTTGGGCCAGTTCTCGATCGTGGGCACCAGGCCGATATTTCGTTCGATAGTGAAGTGGGGAAAAAGTCCGACGTCCTGGATGGCGTATCCAATGTGGCGGCGTAGTTGGATGACATCCCACTGCCGTGACGGACGGCCTTCTACGCGCAGTTCGCCGCGCGGCGTTTCCAGAAGGCGGTTCACCAGCTTGAGCGCAGTGGTTTTCCCCGATCCGCTGCGTCCTAGAAGCACCAGGATTTCGCCGCGATGCACCTCGAGGTTCAGGTTGCGCAGGATCGCGCGGCCATCGGGGAGATGGTAAGAGACGTCGCGGAATGCAATGACGGCTTCGGCCATAGAGGAGTGACCGTGGTCTGTTGCCAGTGGTCCGGAAATCAGCGATCAGATATCGTACGCTTCGGGTGGCAGACCGGTGATGCGCAGACCGGAGCGACCCTTGGAGCGGATGTTGAAGCCGATCAACAGCGCCGTGATTTGCTCCACGATGCGAGCGTTCTCCAGCTTGCCACCATCGAGCGCGCGTACGCCTGGGATTTTGCGGGCGAGGCTGCGGATGCGCTGCGCGGCGGGTTTGTCGTCGCTGCATACGATCACGTCGCAATCGACCTGGCCCTCGTGGTGCAAAACATCCGCTGAAACATTGTGAAATGCGGCTACGACGGAAACCCCCTCCGGCGCGAGTTCCGCGGCTTGCTGCGCGGCCGAGCCTTGCCAGACGCCGAAGGTTCGTGTGGGGCGGCCGCCGACACTGGCGGCCAAAGGCACGGTTGTGTCAACCAGGATTTGTCCCGGACGCAGCGCGGGCTTGATATGCTTCAGCATTTTGGCCTGGACTTCGAATGGGATGGTGAGGACAACAATTTCTGCCGATTCGCAGGCGGCTTTGTTTTCGGCGCCCGAAACGGGCAGCGCACCGGCAGGGACGCCCGTGCCTCCGTAAACATTCTCGCGCAATTTCGCTGCAGCATCGGAAGCGCGTTGGGCGTCCCGCGAGCCGATGATGATCGTCTCTCCTGCTTGTGCCCAGCGCAGCGCCAGTCCCGAACCTTCGGGACCGGTGCCGCCGATGATCGCAATGGTCACGCGAACTCCGGCTCGAGCAACGGTTCGGCGGCAAAGCTGTCGAAAGGTGTCTTGATTTGAATCCGCGAGTACGTGGTGTTGCGTTCGGCTGGAATACGGCCGATTTCCCGGATGAGGGCCTGAAATTCCTCCGGACGCGTGTACTGGCCGGCAGTAGCTCCGGCTTCGCGGGAGATATTTTCTTCCATCAAAGTGCCGCCGTAGTCGTTGGCTCCGGCGTGCAGGCAAAGCTGCGATAACTGGCGATTCAGCTTCACCCAGGAAACCTGGATATTGTTGATGGCCCCGGCAAGCATTAGGCGGGCGAGAGCGTGGATCTTGAGATGTTCGGCTAGAGTGGGGCCGGGACGCGAAAGTCCCTGATGGAACAGAATGGTGTTCTGGTGGACGAATCCTAGCGGGACAAATTCGGTGAATCCGCCAGTCTGGCCTTGGATATCTCGCAACAGCAACAGCTGATTGACCCAGTGGTCCGGAGTTTCGACGTGTCCATACATCAATGTGGAGGTGCTGCGGATACCGCAGGAGTGGGCGGCGCGGATGACCTCCTGCCACTGCTCAGTTGAGAGCTTGTTGCGCGAGAGTACGTGACGGACCTCATCGTCCAGGATTTCGGCGGCAGTGCCTGGCAGAGTGCCGAGGCCGTTGTCGCGCAACATGCTCAGGTAGTCGCGGAGCGTCATGCCGGTAAGCTCTACGCCATAGACAATTTCCATGGGCGAGAAGGCGTGGATGTGCATTCCTGGAACGGCGGATTTCACCGCGCGCAAAATGTCGCGGTAGTAAAAAGGAAGCAGGCCGCGAGGCAGTCCGCCTTGAATGCAAACCTCGGTGGCGCCGACATCCCAGGCCTGAATGGCCTTTTCGGCGACCTGCTGCGGACCTAGGAAGTAGGTGTCGGATTCGCGCGGGCCGCGGCTGAAGGCACAGAATTTGCATCCCACAAAACAGATGTTGGTGAAATTGATGTTGCGATTGACGACGTAGGTGACGATGTTGCCCGCCAATTCACATCGCAACAGATCAGCGGCGACCAGCAGGCCGAGCAGATCGTCGCCTTCGGCGTTGGCCAGAAGCAGGCATTCATCGTAGCTCAGGGCGGCTCCGTTTTGCGTTTCCAGCACGCGCTCGATGGTGCAGCGCACGTCTGCCTGCATGAGCGGAGCGACATCCGACCAGTCGAGTTGTGGGAAGTTTTCGAGTTCGGTTTGTGTGCAGGTCCGCATATCTACTCTCTCTGCCTCAACGGAACAGATCGCTTGTTTTCGGGCGTATTAGATCGCGCGCAGTTCCCCGGCCACGCTGATACATAAATCCGCGCACGATACAAAGCGGTGTGCGATTAAGCTTGCCGCATACCAGGCCCCCAGCGCAAGCCAGTTCGTCGGCCACGGCCTCGTAGCTGGCACGCAGCCGGTATCCGTGAGGATCGCGCTTCCCGCGGTAGTCAAGCAAGGGCTTAATGCCCGCGACGCCGATGGCAACCTCGGTAAGGCCTTCCCGCCAGGGTCGGCCAAAGGAATCCGAAATGATTATTGCGATTCTCACGCCGAGCACCCGCTTGATTCGAGACCGCAAGTTTGAAGCGGAGCGGTCAGGGTCTTTTGGCAGAAGAACTGCGCGGCTGCCGCCGTCAACGTTTGAGGCGTCCACGCCGCTGTTGGCACAAACCAGGCCGTGGCGAGTCTCGGTGATGAGCACACCCTTTTTCTTGCTTACCATTTTTTTGCGGACGATCCGCCTGCTCTCGCGAAGCGCGAGTTCGACCAGTCGGGCATCAGTGCCGCACTTGTGGGCCCACGTTTTCGCGGCGGAGGATGGTTTCACATCGTTGAGCTGCACAATTTGTCCTTCTGCCTTGGAGACAATCTTGTGTTTGATCACGAGGATATCGCCAGCCTGTAACGATAGCTTCTGATGCCGGAGCGCCACTTGAAGTTTCTCCGCCAAATCATCGCCCGTCCTGACTTCCTCTGAAAAAAGCACAGGTATGATGCGGATCTCGCTCGTTGTCATCGTTCAGCTACCACCGGCGCCGCAAATCCGAACTTGCGCGCCAGACGCTGCGACCGTTTCTCGCCACTCGCGTTCACCAGTTGCTGCAAATCTTCAGGAGTATCGATGTCGAGAGCGATTCTCGGAAGCGAAAGCACAACGCAAGATGTACGGGTTGCAATCGCCGCAACCAGATGCGGCATGAAGCTATCGTTGCCAAAACGCAACGGAAACAGCGAGGCCGGACGGCGCAGCACGGCATTGGTTCCTCGCTGGTCAGCGGACGGGACAAGCACGGTGCCGTTCGCCGGTGCGCTCGTGTAAATGGCACGGATGTCCGCGGCTTCGATCAGCGGAATGTCCGCCGGAATTACCAGGGTGCTTCGAATTCCGCGAGATTCGCAGACCTGAATAGCCATTTCAATGGCGCTGGTCTCGCTGATGTTGGAATCGTCAGGGATGACCGCGAAGCGGTAATGGTCCGCAATACCCATCGTAAAAGGATCGCTAGTGACGACAGAAACTTCGTCCACAGCGGATTCGGCGAGCGCGTCCAGAACGTCGGCCAGCATGGCTTGCGCGAGTTCGGTACGCGAGGATTGCTCCAGCGCATGGGCCAGGCGCTGCTTGGCATTCGCCAGGTTTTTAACCGGAACTAGAATCATTCGACCTCTACGGTGAACGCCGCGTGCTTGGGTAAAGCGAGGTCCAGAGCGAACCGTGCAATCCTTGCTTTGTCTTCGCTGGTGCGCATAAGGATATTGGTGCAGCGGACTTGAAAGTGGTCGCTGCTCAGCGTTTCTGCCGCTGCAGAGTCGGAATCATGTGCTATCAGAATGTCGAGGAAGTCACGGTATGCCTCAGCTATGCCTGCAATTGAAACCTCTAGCTGCTGGGAGGCCATCAGGTTTGCCGCAGGTCCAGACACAGCAGCGTGACCAATAATTGGACTCACCGCAACGATGGACGCGGAAGTCTTGGCAAGCGCACCGCGAATGCCGGGGACCGCAAGGATAGGACCGATGCTGGTCACCGGATTGCTTGGCGCCAGCAGCACTACCTGCGCGCAGGCAATGGCATCCAGCACTCCAGGCGCAGGTTTCGACACCGAGGATCCGGCGAAGCGCACTGCGTTCACTGGGTCCTGATACCAACGCTGCACGAAATATTCTTCAAAACTGAATTCTCCCGAGGGCGTGTCAACTCTGGTCTCCACCCGCATATTGCTCATGGGGAGAATGCGCGAAGCCAGGTTTAGGCGTTGGGCAATGATTTGTGTGGCTTCGGTAAGCGTGCGGCCCGAACAGAGCAATTTGGTGCGGAACACATGGGTCGCCAGGTCACGATCTCCGACGCTGAACCAGACTGGCTCGCCCAGTTCTTTCATTGCCTGCAGGCAATAGAAGGTATCGCCGCGAATGCCCCAGCCGCGCTCGCCGCTCAGCATTCCGGCCAGCACATAAGTGATGGAATCGAGATCGGGGGACACGTGGAGTCCCCACCAATCATGGTCGTCTCCGGTGTTGACGATAATGGTGAGGTCTTCGGGCGGAACCACGCGGCGGAGTCCGTCCACAAACTTGGCGCCGCCGGAGCCGCCGCTGAGGACGACGATCATGCTGCGCTCCGGGCGTAGCCTTCGCGGCCCACGGCCGCATTTAGCTTCGAGTCCAGCAAAACAGATTTACCCATCGCTCGTCTAAGAAACTCTGGGTAAACCGGCAGACGTTGTCGCAACTCGAACCCTTTGGCCTGCGTGCGCAGTTTGAGTTGCTCGAGATGCGGCCAAGGACGCTCTGGATTGATGAAATCCGGGGTCAGCGGAGAAACCCCACCCCAGTCGTTGATGCCGGCATCGAGAAGCTCTTCGTAATCAGGCTCGGAAAGGTTTGGCGGAGCCTGAATGTTGACTCTCGGCATCAGTAGACGGGCGACCGCAATGGCGCGTAGCATTTCGCCGCGCGACGGTTCAGGCCAATTGTGCATGGGGATTTCAGGCTTCACGCGGAAGTTCTGGATGATGACTTCTTGAATGTGTCCATAGCGAAGATGAAGATCGCGGATGGCCAGCAGGGCGTCAACCCGGTCGTCTAGCGACTCGCCAATGCCAATCAGGATGCCAGTAGTGAAGGGAACCCCCTGCTTCCCTGCTTCTTCAATGGTCCGCAAGCGTCTGGCGGGAATTTTGTCAGGAGCATTGTCGTGAGCGGCGCCGGGGGCCAGCAGCGCGTCATTCGTTGTTTCCAGCATCAGCCCCATGCTGGGCGAAACTGCCGCTAAGCGAGAAATCCATTCCGCGCTCATCAGGCCGGGATTGGGATGCGGCAGCAAACTGGTTTCACGAAGCACCAACTTGCACATGGCTTCGAGATAATGCAGCGTCGAGCGGAATCCTAGTTCACGCAGCGTCGCGCGCATTTCTGGGAAGATGAGTTCTGGCTTGTCACCAAGCGAGAAGAGGGCTTCGGTGCAGCCGAGTTTTTCACCCGCACGCGCGACTTGCAGGACTTCTTCAGGAGTCATGGTGTGCGCGCCGGGTTGGCCGGGATCGCGGCGGAACGTGCAGTATCCACAATAGTCGCGGCAGAGGTTGGTGAGTGGGATGAAGACTTTTCGCGAGTAGGTGATCATGCCGGGCTTGAAGCGGTCGCGGGCCTCTCTGGCGGCAGCGAGAAGTTCGGGTAGTTCTTCGGTTTTCGCACGAATCCAACGGTGCGCGATTTCGCGGGTGAGTGGCTGCTTCAGCTCTTGATGCAGCACGAGACCTGAGTCAAGGGCTGCACGATTTGTGCTTTCCGTCAACAGATCCGAACTCCTCATGCAATGCTGCGGAGTTGCGCTCCGCACCAGCCGGGGGCGGCTGTCCCACATTCAAGAATAATAGCGGAACGCACGGAGCGGCGGAAATGTGGGCGCTCATGGTAAAACTCTGGTCAGGCATTATGAGCGCCAATCAGGAACAATTCCGCCGCGCCATGGGATGTTTTGCCACCGGTGTGACCATCATCACCGTGGACTACGAAGGAACGGTCCAGGGCATGACGGCGAATGCGTTCACTTCGGTCTCACTCGACCCGCTTTTAGTGCTGGTCTGCGTGGACCATCAGGCGCGGACCCACTCGCATCTGCAAACGCGGAAACGGTTTGGGATTAACGTGCTTTCGGAGCAACAGCGCGCGATTTCAGAACACTACGCGCGGCCCGACCGCGACCCGGCACGCGCCGAACCGGAGGCGGGAGCGAAGTTTGACCACACCGCGCACGGCACCCCGGTGCTACACGGAGCGCTTGCGTATCTGGAATGCCGCCTGCAGAGCGCACAGGATGCTGGCGATCACACGATTTTCATTGCGGAAGTGGAAGACGTCGTGGTGCGGGAGGGCAGACCTCTCCTGTATTTTCAATCTGGCTATCGCATGATCGGGTCAGAACTGAAGTGAGGAGAAAAATTCCGCACTCGGTTTTCAAATCTAAAGTTTCACCGCACGGGTGAGCAGGTAGTCCTGCTGCAGGATGTTCTCGTCCACGTATTCCGAAGTTATGGCTTCGAATTCCGAGCGCAACTGAGAAAGCCGGCCGGGGTCACTGGCGCTGAGCATTTCGACCAGCTTCAGCAGCGGACCGACTGTCCGTTCCATATTCGCGCGATGATGTTGAACGCTAAGCACGGGAACATTCATGCAAGCGCGGGCGAAGAAGACATCTTTCACGCGGCTGCCTAGGCGTTCCTTGACGATATTAGGATCCCCCCAAAGCGCCGGTGATACGACGCCGGGTGGCGGAGGCAGGTAGCGGCTCACCAGCCCAAAGGTGCACCCAACGTAAAGTTCGGGCGGCCAGGTAGAGAAGGCAATGGTTCCTCCGGGCTCGAGCACGCGCAGCATTTCGGCAATAGCGACCTCGGGGCGAGGGGCAAACATGTGGCCGAACTGGCTCAGCACCACGTCGAAAGCAGCGTCTTCAAAAGGTAAATCTTCCGCGTCACCTTCGTGCCACTCGACTGTGACGCCAGCGATGCGGCCGTTTTCGCGGGCCCGCTCCAGCAACTGAGGAGTGAGATCAAGCCCGGTCGCATGAGCTCCGCGCCGCGCTGCGGTTATGGCCGCAACGCCGGTACCGCAACCGACGTCCAACACTCGCTGATCGGCGCGCACTCCCGCATGACGGACCAACCGCGCGGCCTGAGGAATGGTCAGCGCCTCCAGGGGAGCGAAATGCGCCCAGCCTTGTTTCTGCGTCTCCTTAAATTGAGTTAGCGGATTCGTGCCAGGCAACACCTGTGTGCTCATTGATCCTTACCTTTATCCCCAATCATCTGCCGCTATAACAATAGACTACTTCGCTCGTTCTAAGGGTCCATGAACTTCTGCCGCGGTCCAATCTGAGAGCGTCACTCGACCCGCAAACTATCCAGCATTCGCTGGTGGGTTGGTTTGAGGGCTCGAAAGTCTCTCTCTGGAGCGATGAAGATCAAGTAAAGGTAAGCCCCGCCCGGGCCCGGGGCCAAGACCAGCCAGTCATGTTCTGGCAGGGGCCTCCCATTCTGCTGCAGCGGTGAGTCACTGGCCAGGTCCACGGAGCGACCCGAGATCCCGTTCACCTCAATAGTGTGCACATCGCCGGTCTGGCGCAGGCGCGGATTTGACTGTTGCAGGTTCTGGATCAGGTCCTTTGCAACTTGATCGAGCGATCCGGCGTTTGGATCCTGAGCGGTGCTGACAATCACGCCATAAGAGATCGCATTCTGGCTGACTCCGGCTTTCGGAGCGATGGTTACGGAGTTCTGTCCAGAGGCTGCGCTCCAGTTGGACGGATAGGAGAGGCTGAACCCGCTCTGGTGGACCTCGGCGAAAGTACTGCTGGGTTTCACCTGCTCGAAAGAAATGTCCATCACCGGGCTAGGACTTGCGCTGGCATTGACGGTCTGTTCCGCGCCAGGTGGCACCGCTCCGGTCTGTACGTTCTGCTTGGCCCACAGGCCCTGTTTGGCCCCATCTGAAATCTCTTGGGCGCTGTAGGACTTAACACCGCTGGCTTGTTTCTTAGTACTCGCGAAAAACTGGCTGTCATTTAGATATTTCTGCCGCGGCCAGTTCCGGATTTCTTTGCCGATGGCGGCAGATCGGTTGCCGGGGTTGGGATGATCGCTTAGGAATTGAGGCGGGCTGCCACCCTGCTTGGCAAGCGTCTCAAAAAAAAGGCCCAGTTCCATCGGGTTGTAGCCGGACCTGTACATAATGATGGCTCCCACGGAATCGGCCTGGGCTTCATCAGAACGCGAGTAATGCAGCAGGACGGTGCCGGCACCGAGCTGGATTCCGGTCCGCGCCAGCGCCCCCAGCGTGCTGTTACCAAAGATTCCGCCCAGCGCCGCCAGCACCTGCGCGAGTTCCTGCTTGGGTGCCTGTTTAGCGGAATGCTGCATGTACACATGCGACATTTCGTGCGCCATGACTCCGGCAAGCTGGGCTTCGTTGGCGGCAGCGTTGATGGTGCCCACATTGATGAAGATTGGCCCGCCGGGAAGCGCGAAGGCGTTGATCTCCTTTTGCTGTACCACGTGAAACTGGTAAGGCCAGGAATACTGCGACGGAATCTGCATCTCCAGCTTTTTCCCGAGCCACTGCACGTACTGCGTAATAGGGCTGGAGTCGGGCAGCACCGGCATTTGTTTATAGACTTCGGCGACCGCCTGCAGGCCCAGCTTTTCCTGGTCCTCTCGCGACATTCCGGCAGTGCCTGGGTTAGGCAACTGCGGAGTGACGGGTGCGGAGGTAAGGGCTGGCGCTGCCATCAGGACAGTCAGCGCCACGACGATGGCGCGGGATGAAATGGGATAGGTCTTCATAGAAGTGTCCCGTTCAAATCCGAGAATGAATAGAATGCCACAGCCGAATAGAATAGACCTATGACAGGCGAACGTGAATTCCGGCAAGCTAGCCCGGCGGAACAATTTTTTAATCGAGCATTCGGATTTCTGGTGGGCCTGGGCCTCAGCCCTTCTTACAATTACCTGCTTGAAGTAAAAGGCCGGAAGTCGGGGAGGATCTATTCGACTCCGGTGAATCTGCACGAAGTAAATGGAAAGCAGTGTCTGGTCGCGCCGCGAGGCCTAACCCAGTGGGTACGGAACGCCGAAGCGTCTGGCGAGATCACACTAAAGAAAAGGGGCCGGCGCCGGACTTATAAGCTGCGACCGCTGGCGGATTCCGAGAAGCCGGAGATTTTGAAGTCTTACTTGATGCGCTACGGCGCCGCAGTCCAGAGATTCTTTCCCGTGCGTCCCGACGCACCTCTGGAGACCTTCGCAGAGATCGCAGCCGGTTATCCGGCGTTTGAGCTGATCCCCACCTGAAAACCATTTCACCACAGAGACACGGGGGCACGGAGAAAACCCTTTTGATCTTGACTCTCGGTAATGCTTGCCTTGATGCGTGACTTGGCGATTTGCATCCTTTCTCTGTCTCTCCGTGGTGAATGGTTCCCTTTTTATTCCAGCACGCTGTCTTCGAGTTTTTGCGTCTTCCATTTGGCGGCGGCGCGTAGAAATTCCACAAGGATGGGATGGGGCTTGCCGGGCTTCGACGAGAGCTGCGGTTGAAACAACGTCGCGATGAAGAATCGGCGCACGGGAGATTCGATGGCGCGGACTTCGCCTTGGGCTCCGCGGGCGACGATGGGAAATCCGGCTTCGATGACCGCCCATTCGAACTCCGGATTCACTTCAAAATTGCAGAAGAACTCCTCAGTGACGACATCTTTCTTGTAGAACGAATGCAGATAGGATCCCGGGCGGATGCGAATCTCCGGAATGTTGCCCGAGAGTTTGGGCGCATCCGGCCTACGATCAGGAACGGCGCAGGCGACGGGGTAGATCACAATGTTCTTTGAGCCAGAATTATTCTCCGCTGAATCGGCGTCCTTGATCCCCAGCACGTTGCGCGCACACTCGATCAGCGTGTATTGAAAACCACCACAGGTCGCCAGAAACGGCCAGTCGCGGCGGCGGGCGAATTCGATGCCGCGCAGCATGCCGTCAAAGCTCTTGTAAGGACTACCGGGCGCGGCCCACAACCCGTCGAAGGCTTCGAGCTTCTGTTCGACGGCGGTATCAAGCAACGAGTCGGTGGGCAGCCATTGCGCTTCGACAGCGATCTTGAGTGCGTTGGCGGCATGTTGAACGGATTTCTCAATGGAAGGAAGAGTGGGGGAGTCGGGATCGTACTCCCCGAAAATCCCAATCTGCACGCTCTCGGCCACATCGCCATTCTAAAGGAGAGGCCTATTCGTGGACTGCGACGAAAGGATTTTAGCTTGGCTCACTTCGACGGTCTCACGCAGCGACGTTCTCAGCCTCAGAACGGTCGCGAGCAGCGCGGCTATCGCGGCATACCAGGCGGCGAACACCAGGCCCCCGGCCCATCTTGGGGCGGCACCAACCCGCCACAGCACAAAAGGCAGGAAATTCCAGGTGGTTATGTGCTGATAGTCCCAGGGGTCGTAGGTCATGGCGTCGGTGTTGAGGCCCCATGCATCCATTTTTCCGAAGGCGAATGCGACGATGTTCTTAAAACGCAGCCAGATCACGACAGCCGGACGGCCGAAATCGTCCAGCTGATAAATTTCAAGCGGAAGCCAGAAGGCCAGCGAGGCGAGTTGGATGACGAGACTCGCGGCGATGAGAAATATCCCAGCCGCCCAGACGAATCTTCCCAGTTCCCTCCTGAACTTCAGCAGCAGCGGAACAGAAATGAAAGCCAGCCCTTCGACCGCGCTTGAGACGTAGCGGTCTCCCCAGGCAAAATCTCCGCTCCACACGAAGTAGCGGGCGTAGAGGCAGATGTAGCCAAGCAACAGGAAAAATGCGGCGATCATGTACGCTTTCACCTGTGGGCTGAAGCGGTTCCATCCGCAGACCGCCACCAGAATCGTCAACACGATCAGCGGATCAAACAGGAAAATGGACTTCTCCGGCGTAATCAGGGGGCCCAGGAACCCAATGTGAAAGGGCGTCTGCCAGGGATATTTCGCAGGCAGCGTTGGGTCATGCAGCCGATGCTCCAGGGTGAAGTAATGAACGTAAGTGTCCGTCCAGGTGCCAAAGCGATAAAACTGATACGCGCGGTCAATGAGCAAGAAAAAGAGATAGATAGGCAGCGCGGTTTTTGCGTAGGCAGTGAACCGGCGCCAGAAGTCATGCTTTTCCGCCCGTTCGAAGTAGAGAACCAGCAGAAGAAACATTCCGGCCGCAAGCAAATCCAGTCCGGTGGTGAGCCGGGTCAGCAAATTCAGTCCCAGAGCCGCCGAACCGAGCACGAGGGCCTGCCTTCTCCCGGAGCGCAGCCAAACGTACTGAAACGTGAAACCTGTGAGCGTCAGCAGCATGATGTAGTTGTTCTCCATCATGTTCTGGGTGTAGTGCAGGTGGGTCGTGCAGAACAGCAGAGCGAGGACTCCCGAGACTGACTGTGCCACGTTGAACCCGAGCTGGCCCAGCTGCCGAAAACTTACCAGGGCGGTGAGTACGCTGATCAGGATGTTGATGGTGCAGGTGACGAAAACATTTCGGACGGTTGGATCAGGGCCGTTGTAATCATCGAATAGCGGCAGCTTTTCTATAAGGGAGCCGGCAATGTCCGCTGGCAGCAGCAGGAGGGGCTGGCCGAGTCCGTACCAGTCGTAGAGCTTGCCACCGCGCCCGTGGACTCCGAACTCGGGATATTCACTGGGGAAAACTGCCGGCTCGGATGTCCAGAAGGAATGCGCAGTCTGCAAGCGGTGCATGGTATCGGCCGAACCCAGTTCGCCGGACTGGACGCAGAAGGCAAGCAGCCCTGAGGTCAACGCTAGAAGGAAGACGGGGCTTTGGAAGCGCCGCCGTAGAGGTGATGCCATCGGGAATTGATGTTAAAGCAGTGCGTCGGCTGTGCGCCAGCCAATGCGTCCTACGAATATCGCGATCTCTGATCTCAGCTGCGCCTGCCACCGCGGAAGCGCCTCTGACCGGCAGTAGAAGTTTGCCGCGAGATCCACCTTTTAGTGCGATTGCAGCGCTTAACCCCATCGAGAGATAGAAGACGCAGAACCACCGTTCCTCCCAATTCGGCAGTACAAGAAAATGCAGCAGCACATAAGCCATCGTCACCCCAACTACAGCCCTGACGCGCGTCGAGCCGAACAATCCGCTCACTCCAGCCAGCAGGAACGGCAACAAGAAACTGCCGGCGACCAAGGTCATGCCAGACCTGAAGGCTGAGATGTAATCGCGAATGGAGAAGTGAGCTACCATTTCGCCCGGGGCCATTGGAGTGCCGATGAAGTTTCGGTAGTAGAGCATCTGAATCCCGTAGTCGCCTGCGAAATGGTTGATCGAAAGCACCGAACCCAACGCTACCGCTGCGAGTACGGTGGCATGCCAGAGCTTCAGCCTTTTCTCAAGCCAGCATACGAGCGGCACCGGACCTGCAAGCACCACGAAATCAGTCCTGAAATAAAGTGACCCCAGCAACACAATCAGACCCACCGTAGTACAGCAGCACCTCGTAGCAAGGAGTGAAGACGATTACCCCCACAAGTATGACCAGCGCATGTTTGTACCAACGTTTCAGCACACTCGGCCAAAGAAAATAAAACTGCTCTTCGACACTCAACGACCACAGGTGCCCAAAAATCCATGCCGCGTGAAATCAAAGTTGACCAGGTAAAGGAAGGCGGCCGCGATGTGATACCAACGCAGCCAACTCCAATTGAAAACCGTGACAATCACCAGGAACACCAGGGCCGCGGGAAAAATCCGAAACGCCCGGCGAATGTAGAAATCACGCAGGTTGATGGTTCCGCTCCGTTGCTGTTCCTTAAGCAGGATGTGGGTGATCAGGTATCCTGAAATTACATAGAAGATGCGGACACCGATAATCGGATAGCCTTCCCAGAAAAACTCCGGGCCATGCAGCCTCCGCGCCAGGTGGCCGAAGACGACCAATAGAATGGAAATCGCCCGCAGGCCGTCGAGCGATGGGATACGCTTCACATACGCATCCTACCGTGACTTCTCGGCCCTGCTGATGTTGAGCGGTTAACTACTGGGGAACGGGCCGGGGCACGACAACTCCCGCCGGCGACGAAACGTTGGTGCGGCTGCACGTCGAATGCGGTCTAAACGACATGAGGTTCACCCGTGCGGATGAACCTCTCGTTGTCAGTCAGTGCGGCTTTATCCTCTATACAAAGACTTCACCCGGCAAAGCGGTCAGTGTCCGCGAGGCCAGCGTATTTTCAACTGCACGCCTCGCTCGCACTGGGCCTGACTTGTCTAACTGCGTGCGTTCGATGCGCAACTGCAGCTTGCGCTCGATACTCCGAAGCTCCAGGACCTCTGCACCGGCGACCAGCGTAGTTGCGCGGCCTTGTAATCCGGCCCGGCCGGTGCGTCCGACGCGATGGATGAAATCCTCCGCCATTTTCGGCAGGTCGTAGTTGACCACATGGGCAACATCGTCCACGTGCAAGCCGCGTGAGGCAATGTCGGTAGCCACCAGGACCTGGAAGCAGCCTTCCTGAAATCCGCTCAAGGCTCCGTTACGCTGCGCTTGGGTCCGGTCGCCGTGAATCATTGTGGCGGTGAAGCCATCTCGCACCAGTTCTTGAGCCAGCCGCTGAGCTCCGCGCTTGGTCCGCGTGAACACCAACGTCTGTCCCTTCTCGGCATAGAGCAGTTCGCGAAGCACATCCAGCTTCTCGCCGGGGCGCACTTCATAGGCTTTCAGTTGCACACTCTCGGCGGGCTTAAGCACGGATCCCAATGCCACTCGCACGGGATGGCGCGTGTTGTCATGCACCAGTCCGGCTACGGACTGCTCCAGAGTTGCGGAAAAACATAGAGTCTGGCGTTTCACCGGCAGGACCGCCAAAATTCGCTGGATGGCAGGCAGAAAGCCCATGTCCAACATGCGGTCGGCTTCGTCGAGCACCAGTATTTTCAGGTGACGCAGGTCAGCCAGCTTGCGGGACATGAGATCCTGCAGCCGTCCCGGAGTGGCAATTACTAGTCCAGCGCCGGCCCGAAGACCTTGGATCTGCGCCTTCTCGGATACGCCGCCAATCACCAGCGCCGCCTTGGGCGTGGTCTTACTACGGAGCTTTTCGTATTGCGCGTGGACTTGCATGGCCAGTTCGCGCGTCGGCAACAGAACCAGAGCGCTGGTCTGTCGCAATGAAGCCTGGTGCCGAGTTTCGTGAGACGCTTCGCGCTGCAGCATTTCGAGAATCGGAATCAGAAACGCAAGCGTCTTGCCGCTACCGGTCTGGGAAGTACCGATTACGTCCTTGCCTTCAAGGGCAGGACTGATGGCACCCGCCTGGATCGGGGTTAAGGTGATGAATTGAGCTGCCGCCAGCTTCTGCTGCAAGGCCGCAGACAGGGGCAGTTCGGTAAATGTAGTCATTCGTTTGGTTCTTTCTGGAGAGGCCGCTTTGTCACACAGATACACTTGTTGATTAGACTTCTGCCGCTCACATTGATTTTAGATTTACGCTAAAAATAAACGGCGGGCAGGAAATGCGGAGATGAATCTGGTCCAAGGAGGAACTAGGAACCACCGCGTGACGAGCAAACCGTGCAAAAGCGTCAAGAACAGTATAGCAGAAGGCAACGTCGGCGGTGCCGGACGTGACACGAAGGTAACTAGCGAGGGTGGGATAGATGACTTGAGCTTCAAACGCGCTCTGTCATCCGAGCAAAGTTGTCGTTTGCGAAGCGAGCGACAACGCAGTCGAAGGACCCGCTTTCCTTTGTGCCTAGCGCGACGCCTCAGCGAGTTCTCCCCGCGCGACCCTCGTGGGAATGCTTGAAAGGGGAAGAAAACATGCACTCCCCTGCCGACCTTTCGGCACTCTGCCGCGCATTCGTCACTTTTTCCGCCAAAGATTGTTTCCCCCTCGCTAGCCCCCTTTGTCCTCTGTACTTAAGAATGCATTGGCGTTGCTATTACGTTTGCGATCAACCTTAATCAATGGCACAACAAGGTGGTGGGATGAATGCTGTCTAGGGGAGCATTAGGGCTGGTCCCGGGCAATCAGGTGCGACGGGCGCTCTACCCACACAATGGGCTGCCGCCGAAGAAGGTGTGCCGTTCCGTTTTGGGCAGCGCCTTCTTGCCTGCGCGTGGTTTGGGCTTTCCGGCTCCACAAGAACACCCGCAACTCCCAGCCGCCAAACTCGACCCCTTGTACTTGTTTTATTGCGGTGTCCAGTGGCACGCTTGGCGCAGACCGAGTCCGGCTGGGAGTTAGTACAAGCCATGCTTTCCGAAGACCGCGGGGCGCGAGCCTTTGCTGCTGAACTTCTGGCCCGAACCGAAGACGGACGCCTGCTCGTCCGTGATCTGCGAAGGACTCGAAGCGGATTGCACCAGCTAACACGCATCAGCGAAAAACCTATCAAGGTCGAGCTCGCGAACGGGGAGGCGGAACCGATGAACACACCGTACGGATTACAGATGGTCGAGAACTGTGTAACCTGCCCACTCAGAAAAAGCAGTTGGTTCTGCGGGCTCTCACCCGATCTCTTGAAGTCCTTCAGCGGCTTCTCTCACCTGACCACTTACCCTGGCGGCGCCATTCTTTTTGTTGAGGGTCAGATGTCCCGTGGCGCATTTGTGCTTTGCTCCGGCAAAGTCAAGTTTGTCCACCACTTCGAACGAAGGCAAGGTCCTGGTTCCAAAATTGGTCGAACCTGGTGAGATTATGGGACTGAGCGCGATGATCTCGGGCGAAGCCTTCGAGGTCACCGCCGAGACTGTGGGCCCGTGCCTGGTCAACTTCGTTGAGCAGGACGGGTTGCTGCGGCTGATGGAGCGGAGCGGAGAACTGGGACTCCGTTCCGCCCAGGCCGTCAGCCGCGAGTTTCAGTTCACCTACCGCGAGATTCACGAATTGGTGCTGTCCCGGTCTTCTTCCGGAAAGCTCGCGCGCTTGCTCCTCTCCTGGATCGGCCATGCCGACAAGGGCCACGAAGTGCGAATTCATGCTCCAGTTACCCATGAGGAAATGGCACAGCGAATCGGTGCCTCCCGCGAGACCGTCACCCGCTTGCTGAGCGATCTTAGAAAGAAGGACTTGATCAAGCTTGAAGGTACGACCCCGGTCATCAAGAACCGTCCCGCACTAGAAGCGCTGGCGGTTTGAAGAACTGCTCAGGGGCACGTGGCGGCCGGTTCCTCCTCCCCGGCCGCCTTTTTAGCTCTTTGCACTCAGCTCTTTTGGCTCTTGTGAGACTGGTCGGAAATACGCGGCGTGAATAGGAAAGCTAAGAGCCAAGAGCTAACAGCTAAGAGCTGTCTCACAACCCAAATAACTCCCGCAGCCGCTTGGTCTGTGCCCGGCTCACCGGAATCTCCGTCTGCCTCTTGTCGTCCATGCGCAGCTGATACGAACTCTTAAACCACGGCACTACTTCCTTAATGCGATTGGTGTTGACTAAAAAAGACCGGTGCGCCCGCCAGAACAAGTTAGGATCCAGGCTGTCCAGCAGTTCCTCGAGAGTGCGGCAATTCGACTGGCCTTCCATGCCATTGGGGCCGGTGGTGACCACGCTGATGATCCCGTCCTCAATCGAAGCAAAACATATGTCCCGTTGACTAACCAGAAACAGCCGGCCGCCGGCCTTCAACAATATCTTGGAGGTCTGTGGCTTTTGCGACTCCAGCATCCGCACTAGCGTGTCCAGTTTGTCGGAAGAAGAACTGGCGGGCTCCATCATGCTCCGTGCCCGCTCCACCGACTGGGCCACGCGCTTCCGGTCGAAGGGCTTCAGCAGATAGTCCACCGCATTCACTTCGAACGCCCTCACTGCATACTGATCGAAGGCTGTGGAGAAAACGATCTTGGGAAGAGGAAGTTTCTTGTCGAGCAGCTTCTTGATCACGCCAAATCCGTCGAGACCCGGCATCTGCACATCCAGAAACACCAGATCCGGATTATGTTCGCGGATCAGATTGATCGCTTCCAGCCCGTTCTTGCCCTGCGCGACGACATCTATATCGCCGATGTTCTTGAGCAGGTACGCGAGTTCATCGCGAGCCAACTGTTCGTCATCCACAATCACAGCCGATAACGGCACTCTTCTTACCTCCGGTAAAAAAGTATAGCTGAATGGGGTACAGGGTGCGGCGGGTTGCGGCGGCAGCATTTACACTGAAAGCCTCCATGAACGTGATCTTTGGCATTAACGCTGTAACGGAAGCTCTCAAAGCCCGCGGCCGTGCCTTCGAATGGGTGGGCGTCGCCCAAGAGCGAAAAGATCTGCGGCTTCAAAAGCTGATCCAGGACTGCCGCAAGAACAGCATTCCGGTGCGCTTTCTTCCCCGCGTAGAACTCGACCGCATGGCCGGAAGCGGTTCGCACCAAGGTGTGGTAGCGGTGACTTCCTCAAAGCAATATAACGACCTCGATGACCTGATTGCGGCCAAGCGCGGTCAGCATTCGCTGATCGTCGTTCTCGACGGCGTGGAAGATCCGCACAATCTGGGAGCGATTCTGCGCACCGCCGACGCCGCCGGCGCGGACGGAGTCGTGATCCCGGAACGCCGCGCCGCAGGAATCACCGGGACCGTCGTCAAATCATCCGCCGGCGCAAGCGAACACCTTCCCGTCGCCAAAGTCACGAACATCGCCAGAACGCTGGAAGACTTGAAGGCCCAAAACATATGGACCGTCGGCCTGGACGAGCGTGGCGCGAAATCCTATGACTCGCTCGACTACAACATGGACTGCGCCATCGTGCTTGGCGCTGAAGGCAAAGGTGTGCACGATCTGGTGGCCAGGAAGTGCGATTTCCTGGTCTCGATCCCCATGCTGGGCAAGGTGCCCTCGCTGAATGTCTCAGTCGCCGCGGGCGTAGTTCTCTATGAAGTCGTGCGGCAACGCCGGAAAAACTTTGCATGAAGTTCCTCGGCGCCCTCGGTGTCCTCTGTAGTTTCGCTTTCCCGGCCAATGCGCTCGATCGCGAAGCCTTCACCTTTACCAACTACGATCTGAGCGTGCGAGTCGAGCCGGAACAACAACGCCTGGGCGTCCGCGGCAAAATCACGCTGCGCAACGATTCACAATCCGTACAGAAGAACCTAAGCCTGCAGGTTTCCTCCACCCTGCATTGGAGCTCGATTCAGTTTGAAGGCAAGCCGATCGAATTCACGTCCCAGACCTACACTTCAGACATCGACCACACCGGAGCACTGACCGAAGCACTCGTAACCCTCCCGCGTGCAATCGCGCCCAAACAAACCATCGAAATCGAAGTCGGCTACGAAGGCGTGATCCCGCCGGACACCACGCGGCTGACGCGAATCGGCGTGCCCGCTGACGCAGCCAAGCATTCGGACTGGGACCAGATCAGCCCGTCGTTCACCGGCGTTCGCGGTATCGGATATGTAGCGTGGTATCCGATTGCGACCGAGTCCGCCAGCCTTTCGGAAGGCGACAGCGTGCTTGAAACCGTGGGCAGGTGGAAACAGCGAGAATCGCAAGCCTCGATGAAGATAACGTTCATCCACTCCGTGAGCCCTGGCGCTGGCACCAAACTGTTATGTGACGGCAGAAGCACTATGCTGGAGTCTGAGCAACTGGGCAGCGCGTCCTCGTCTCAAACCGAGTGCCGCTTCGATTCGCTGGCAACTGCTGTCCAGCTTTTTCTGATTGGGAATTTCGGAAACCTCGACCGGCCGGCCGTAAACATTTCTTTCCTGCCCGAGCACAAATCCGGCGCTGAAAACTATGCGCTCGCTGTCGAAGAAACCGCGCCCTTCATAGACAAGTGGTTTGGCGATCATACCCACAACGAAAAGCCGGAACTGAGAGCGGAGGTCGTCGAACTCTCCGATCCCGATGCAGCCTCTTTTGAAAGCGGCAACATGCTGCTGATGCCGCTAATCGTAAGAGACAGTGCGCTCTTGCTCTCCGCCCTCCAGCAACTGACCCATGTAGCCTTTCCGTCTCCGCGCACCTGGATTTATGACGGGCTGGCTCATTACGCGCAACTAGCCTTCCTTCAGGAGCGAGGCGGCCGGCCAGCCGTGCTCAATTATCTCCGGAGCCACCGCGAATCGCTGCTCACCTCCGAAAAGCCAATAGCCACCGAGAGCGGCAACCAACCCGCGGAGCATTCGCTCATCAACTCCGCCGACGAATTTTATGTGCAGGCAAAAGCCATGAGCGTCTGGTGGATGCTGCGCGATATCGTCGGCGAAACCGCCCTGCATGCCGCACTGCACAATTACAAAGCAGCCGACGACAAAGACGCCTACTACATGCAAAAGCTGATTGAGTCGCAGGCGCATCGCGACCTCGCCTGGTTTTTTGATGACTGGGTGTATCGCGATCGCGGGCTGACCGACTTCCGTATCGTCTCCGTTTATCCGCGCCAGTTGCTGAGCGGCGGATATATGCTCACCGTCATGGTTGAGAATCTTGGCGAGGCCGCAGCGGAAGTCCCCGTGACTGCGCATATACAGGGCAACGAGGCTTCCGCACGGCTGATGGTACCCGGAAAATCCAAAGCCTCAGTCCGAATCCAGGTCGCAGCCATGCCGCAGGAAGTCACGGTAAACGACGGCGGCGTGCCAGAAACGGACATGAGCAACAACGTGTATAAAATTGAATCATCGGGGAATTGAATCATTGAGGGTTGATTCATTGGAAAACTCCGGAGCCGCAATGATTCAATGATTCAATCCCCCGATGATTCAATTCCTGGAGGCTTCTTGCCCTACATCCAATTTCTTGGTGCAGCCGGAACCGTGACCGGATCGAAGCACCTGATCAACATCTCCGGCGACCCTTCAGGGAAGACGTGCTGTCAGGTGCTCGTTGACTGCGGTGTGTTCCAAGGCAAAAAAGAGTGGCGGGAGCGTAACTGGCAAGACCTCCCGATTCCAGCGCGCGAAATTGAATGCGTGATTCTGACCCACGCCCATCTCGACCACTGTGGTTGGATTCCGCGGCTGGTGAAGCAGGGATTTCGCGGCCCCATCTACACCACTCCCGCGACCATCGACCTATGCGGCATTATTTTGCCGGACTCCGGACACCTGCAAGAAGAAGACGCCGCGTTTCACAACCGGCACAAAACCTCCCGTCACGATCCCGCCTTGCCGCTCTACACCGAGGAGGAGTCGCTGGCCTGCCTGCAATACTTCAAGCCTGTCGCCTTCGGTGAGGTGAAGCAGATTTCCCCGGAGTTTTCGTTTCGCTTCGTCCATGCCGCGCACATTCTGGGTTCGTCCATGGTCGAGGTCACTCTGACTCCGAAGGCGGGCGAGGGCGCCCGCCCCACACAGACCTCCCCTACACGCATGCTATTCACCGGTGACATCGGCCGCGTGCACGACCAAAACATCGCTCCCGGCAAAGTGGTTTACTCAGGCCCACAGTCGGGAGAGACCGCCGACGTTGTGGTGATGGAATCCACCTACGGCAACCGCCGCCATCCCACTGACGATCCTCGCCCCGAACTCGCGGGCTTGATCAGGAAGACGGCCGAGCGCGGCGGCAGCGTCGTCGTACCTGCGTTCGCTGTCGAGCGCACCCAGAAATTCGTTTTCATGCTCAAGGAACTAATGGAGTCCGGCCAGGCCCCGCGCATTCCGGTTTATTGCGACAGTCCCATGGCCATCAAGGCAGTCGAGATTTTCCTGAAACACACTGAAGAATACAGCGATGCGACCAAACAACTCGTCGGCCGTTACGGATCTCCCCTCACTTGGCCGGGATTTACTTTCGCGCAAACCGCCGAGGAGTCCAAGAAGATCAACGACAACAAATTTCCCTGCATCATTATTTCGTCAAGCGGCATGGTGACCGGAGGCCGCATACAGCACCATCTCTCGCAGCGCCTTCCCGATCCCAGGAACACAGTCCTCTTCATAGGATTTCAAGCGCCCGGCACACGTGGCTTCACCATCAAGAGCGGCGCCGCGGAGGTAAAGATGTACGGCCAGATGGTACCGATTCGCGCCCAGGTGGCGACCCTCGAACAGTTCAGCGATCATGCGGATACTCCCGAACTCCTCGAATGGTTGCACACATTCCAAAACCAGCCGGGCGTGACTTATCTAGTGCACGGGGAGCCGGACGCGTCCAGTCAATTGCGCGATACCATGAGCAAAGACTTGGGTTGGAATGTGCAAATCGCCCAATGGATGCAGAAAGTGGAAGTGAAAGGCGATTGAAGATTTCAGATTGTGGATTTCAGATTTTTCAATCTGCAATCTGAAACCTACAATCGTAAGATGATGTTATGACACAAGCAGAACTCCAAAAACATCTCGACGCCGCCGAAAAAAGCCCAAAACAAATTGCCGCCGCAGTGTCAGGTCTTCCCGACAAAAAGCTGCGCTATAAGCCTGCCCAAGATAAGTGGTGCATCCTGGAAATTCTCGCTCACCTTGCGGACATGGAGATCCTGTACGCCTACCGCATGCGGCAGATGCTCGCCGACAAAAAGCCGGTGCTTGCTGCCATTGATCAGGACGACTGGGCGCGAAACCTGGGCTACATGGAAGAGTCTTCTGCGGAACTGGTCGCACTCTACGGCCTGAACCGCTATCACAATTTGCAATTGCTCCGCCGGCTGCAGCCGGGCGACTTGGAGAAATCCGCCTACCACCCTGAACTCAAGAAGGACGTCAACCTGGAGAAATACGTCCAGATGATGAGCGGACACGGCGCGAATCACCTGCAGCAGATCGAGCGGTTGAAGGAACAAGCGGGGAAGTCTTAGTGGCTTCAGCGCCGCGTGAGTCAATTCAAAACACGAGCGGGGTTTGCCTCTTGACTCAAGAATGCCGATTCGTGAACCGCACCAAGGCCTCCAGCTTCCCCGCCGCCGCTCCCGAATCAATCGATTTCTCCGCCAGCGGCAATGCCCGATCCATGTGGTCCGCTCTACCCGCCGCCACGAGCGCAGCCGCCGCGTTGAGCAGGACAACATCCCGCCGCGCCGATTTTTCGCCGCCCAGAATCCTGCGTACAATCCCCGCATTCTCCGCCGCGTTTCCGCCGGCAATTTCTTCCAGCGATGCCCGCTTCATCCCAAATTCTTCTGGAGTGACCTCATACGTATGCACCGAACCCTCGCGCACCTCCGCCACCCGGGTTGGCCCGGTGATCGTAATTTCGTCCAGCCCATCGAGTCCGTGAACCACAAATGCACGATGCGTCCCCAGCACGCTCAGAGCTTCGGCGAGCTTTTCCACCAGTTCCAGCGCATAGACGCCGACCACCTGAGCCGACGCTCCCGCCGGATTCGTCAGCGGCCCCAGCAAATTGAAAACCGTACGCAGACGAGTCTCTCGCCGCGCGGTTTGTACATACTTGGCTGCCGAGTGGATCGCGGGCGCAAACAAAAATGCAATGCCCACCTCGGCCAAGCACTCCGCTAGCAGTTCCGGCGAAAGCTGGATCTTCACCCCCAGTGCCTCCATCACGTCCGCACCCCCGCACTTAGCGCTCATGCCTTGCGCGTCAAGCTTGGGCGTAGAACTCCGGTTGCCGTGCTTGGCCACACGAACCCCCGCCCCGGCCACTACCAGCGCGGTCACGGTCGAAATGTTGAACGTGCCGGCAGCGTCGCCTCCGGTGCCGCAAGTGTCCACCAAAGCTTCGCGACCGGTCCCACTTGCATCGAGGACGACATGGTTGTGCACGGGAATGAGAGTGGCGGCCGCGCGAATGGCTTCCGCGAAGCCCACAATCTCTTCCACCGTCTCGCCCTTCATGTGCAGGCCGACCAGCAGGGCGGCGATCTGCGAGTCCGTCCATTTGCCCGACAGCACTTCCTCCATGACCGCGCGTGCTTCGTCACGCGAGAGCGATTCGCGGTGGTTCACAATACGGTGCAGGGTTTCGAGGATCATGGGGTGCAAAGATTGTACGGCAAGAAGAAAAACTCGGAGGAATTCGGTTGTGCTCAGGTTAGTTTGGTCTCGTCGTCAGTAACGTGAGAGCGCTCTCCCATATCTGACCGCCTTTGTACGGGCCGTCTCCATCGGCGTCGCGCTGAGGTTCGTCGAACCACACCCAATAGACTCTGTTCGTTCCGAGCGCACTGATTTCCTGCCGTGTTAACCCTTCATCCCATCTGCCACTGATTGCTGTTACGGCGTCTGGCGGCGTGGCGACGATGCCCGTAGCCCCCATCGCCCAGAAGAAATCGTCCGCAACTCGGACTCGATCCCCAGCCACGAACTTTCCCATTCCACTGCTCCAGCCTGAAGGACCGGCGCCTCAGTGGCCGGCGGTGCCCTGCTTCTCCTGGTAAAACTTCTGCAGCACGTAAAACGCCTGCTTTTTCTGTCCGCGGTCAGAGACCAATCCCTTGCGATTGTAGTAATCCTGAATTCCGGGCAGAAATCGCCGTGGAGAACGAAAATCCATCAACACCCAGGGCGATATTCCGGCCAGTTCCGGAATCCGCTGCAGCATGGCGATCTGGTGCTGAAACAGGTTTGCCTGTTCCATGTCCCGTCCAGACTAATCGCGGGCCGCCCCTTGACGTTCGCGATTAAAGGGGAAGCATTGGCTTGCCCGAACGACGGAACAACCCCCAGCCCAACAATCAGCAGGAAGCCCAGCAGAAATAGTACGCCGTCGGTCGGTCGCTTCATTGTGTTTTCCTTGGAAACTGCTGCCGGGCGCGAGGACTTACGGCCCGGCCACAACGAAAACCGGGTTCTGCGGAGGCATGACCGCGCCGCTGCCGCTCTGGTTGTTGGCTGTCACTCCGACAGCATTTGCAACCGTGAACGTTCCCGCGCCCAGACTTGAAATGATGAAGACTCCGTTGTTCCCGCTATCCGACATACCGGTGATGAACACTGTCATGCCCACTTGAAGGCCCAAGCTGCTAGGCGTGTAAGTGTAGGTGGTAGCGGCACCGGAGATGGTCGCTCCCGAAATGCTGGCCTGCAGGGGAGCAAACGAACTCAGCGGCGCCGCGAGCGCCACCGTGTAAACGTCCGCTGGATGCGGATTCGATCCCGTACTGACCGCCGAGGTGTCGATCACCGCAACGCTCCCCGCATCGCATTGCGAAACATATACTTTGAAGTTAGTGGTGCTGCCGCCACCTGAAGATGCCACAAACGCACGGAACCGAGCGGTCCCCGGAGTCCACGGAATCGCTGCCGGAGGTCCGGTCGGCGGTCCGCAGTTTGTTGGGTTGGTCGTATCCACAGGTACGCCGCTACTGATCGGAATCACCTTGCTGAGTGTGTTACTCCCGGTATTGATGACTTCCACCTGCGTGCTCACGCAGGGAGAGCCGCCGCAACTCGCCAACTTATAGCTGGCAACGTAAGCCCGCGAACCATCCCCAATTCCGGTTACAGACACAGGTGCACACCCGCCTGGGCATGGAGGGCTGGCGCCTTGGCTGAGATCAATCACCGCCAACTGATTCAACGTCCCCGAAACGTCGAATATTCCCACTTTGCTTTTCGCCGGATTGGTAACGTAGATACGCTGAATGCTGGGATCACGGGCCATGTAGTTGGAGCCCACCCCCATCGAAGTTGCAATCGCAGTCGCGGTATCCGAAAGGGTGTCAATTTCGTAGATCGTGCCGCTGTTGTCCAACACGTAAATCTTTGCGCTGTCCGAACTCGCTACGGCGCAAACCGGAATTGCACCAGCCGGAAGAAAGATGGTCTTGGCAACGCTGAAGCCCGTTATATTGACGCTTGTCACCGTCGCCGCCCCCTGATTCACCACATAAAGCTTCTGCGCGTTGGGCATCTCCGCCATCGCGACTGGTTGGGCTCCTACCGAGACGGTGCCGACCACCACATCAGACGTCGAGTTGATCTGGGAAACCGTATTGTTTCCGTAATTCGCCACGTACATATGGCTGTTCTCCGTGCTCTGCACGAAAACCGGTTGCGACCCCGCAGGCAAGCTGATGGCGCTCACTATTGTAGGAGTCGAAACATTGTTGACAGAAACCGTATCTTCGCCGGCATTGGCCACGTAAAGTTTGCTTCCGCCCGGAAGCAAGGCCTCATGTGCCGGAACCAGCCCCGTCTTAAAAACCCCTGAATACGTGTCCCCTGAAACATCAATGCGGCTGGCTGAACCGGGATCCAAAGGTCCGTTCGTGGTGAGCGAGATCACGTAGTGGAAGGCCGCAGGGTTGGGTGGCGGAGGCAGAACCGGCTGCACAATCGGCCGGTAGTTCTCGCTGCACGCCATTTCCAGCGCACCCAGTAAAAGAACCACGCCGGCCATGCGCAAACGCCCGCCGCGCAGGCTGCTACTCTTCTGAAAAGCAGAGATCATAAATCCAGACAGACCAATCATTCAGGAGTCAATGAGGATTGTTCATTCTAATGGCTGAACGCAATCTGCGCCACCGCAGCTGGAAATTCCAGGGTCCCTACGCAAAGTGCGCTATAGCTGTATGCGCTATAAAAGATAGGAGGCCAAAAGAGGTGAGAAAGTTGTAAGGCCCCGAGCGCGACCCTATCGCTTGGCGCGCTTTGTAGTCGATGCCGACTCGGCTGGGGCAGCGGGCTTCTTCCTTCCTTCCATCTGTGCCAGGCTTTCCTTCAACGCGGCCATCAGATCCACTACAGGGGCAAGTTTCTTCGGCTGCTCCACTTCGGCTACCTCGCCGCCTTCGAGTTTGGTCTGGATCAGCTTTTTCAGGTTCTCCTGGAAGTCGTCGTGGAACTTTTCCGGCTCCCATTCTGCTGCCAGAGCTTCGATCAACTGGTGCGCAACTTTGACTTCCGAGTCCTTTAGCTCAACATCCGGCGCACCGAAGCCTTCTACCTTCTTCACTTCCTCCTCGTAGTACATGGTGTGCAGCATCATTCCGCCTTCGTGCGGACGCAAGAACACTGTGTACTCGCGGTTGTGCATGGTGAGCTTGGCGATGGCGACGTACTCACTTTCCTCCAATGCCTTGGTGAGCAACGCATACGGCCGCCGCCCCGCTTCCTCTGGCATCAGGTAATAGGAGGATTCGAAGTACACCGGATCCACATCGCTGGCCTTTACGAATTCCAGAATCTCCATAGTCTTGGCGGTCTTGGGCTCGATCTTCTTGATCTCTTCGGGATCGATCACCACATATTCGTCCTTGCGATACTCAAATCCCTTCACGATCTCACTGCGTTCCACCACGCGATTGTCCGCCGGGCAATAGTATTGTTGTTTGACCCGCTGCAGGTCATCGCGATGCAGCATGTTGAATGAAATGCCCGAACTACGAGCGCCGGAGAAGAGCCGTATCGGCATCGAGATCAAGCCGAAGGTAAGATATCCAGACCAGACGGAGGCCGCCATCGTTCACCTCGCAAACCTTCTATTAGAGCGCGCCAGAGCGCACCGGGTAGCCAGTTTAGACTATGTCAGCCATTTTTTTGCACCAGATTTTGTGCAGTTATCGAAACTGGAAGCTGGATATCTGGGTGTGAGGCTTTGGGGACAACTAGGGCTGGTGTTTACGCCTTTGGTGCGTGGCGTTTGGCGGCAGATTGGTCAAGAGCAATCCCGATCATCTGTTTGCAATGAATAACTTAACAGAATTTGCGTGGATGTCGCCAGATCAAGTAGTCGGCGAATTGTGGATTCCCGCCCTCATTTCGCTCATTCTTGCAGGCTTTGGCCGGGCAGTTCGCGGCGTGACCACCCGTGGCGCTTTGGCTGGAGCCGCGGTTTGTCTTGCGCTCGTTGTCGGCGCTGGACGCGGTGGCTTCGCCGCCTTATTGGTGGTCTTTCTTCTTACTTGGGCATCTACCCGCTTCGGCTATGCCCGCAAGCAACGTCTCGGAACCGCTGAGCGTCGCGCGGGAAGAAACGCATCCCAGGTCCTCGCCAATCTTGGCGTCGCGGCAGTCTGCGCCTTGGTGTATGCCACTGTGTGGCGAGATCCTCGAATCCTGCTTGCTGTGGGCGCAGCTTTGGCCGAGGCTGCCGCCGACACCGTCTCCAGCGAGATTGGCCAGGCCATCGGTGGAGTTCCGCGGCTGGTGACGAACTGGAACCCGGTCTCCGCAGGAACCAATGGCGCGGTCACTCTCGCCGGCACCGCCGCGGGTGTAGCAGGCGCGATCGCGGTCAGCCTGACCGGCATCGTCGCATGGCGCTCCGCACCCATCTGCGCCGCAGCTGGCGTACTCGGCATGATGGCCGACAGCTTTCTCGGCGCAACCCTGGAACGACGTGGCATTCTGGGCAACAATGCCGTCAATTTTTCCTCGACCGCGATCGCGGCCGCGATCGCTCTTGTCGCATCGTGAAAAACCTCTCCAGTGTGGGAGCGGGCACCCTCGCCCGTCCCTAGGCCGCAGGCCCAGGCCCTTGATTGAGGACTGCTAATCCAATATCGAGAAGCAAGGCCGGAACACCACACATGTAGCGATGGCGAAAAATCCTGTGGCCCCGAGCGCCATCCCCTCATCTACTCAGCAACGCCATTGAGGAGACCACCATGCACGACCCACGTTTTCCTATCGGCAAATTCCACTTCGACGGCCCTCCCACTGAAGATCAGCGCGCGGAACTGATCGCCAACATCGAGCAAGCTCCCACCGCGCTTCGCGCGGCGGTAGAAGGACTATCGCCGCGACAGCTCGAAACCCCGTACCGCGACGGCGGATGGACGGTGCGTCAGGTCGTGCACCACGTCCCTGACAGCCACATGAACGCTTATGTTCGATACAAACTGGCCCTCACCGAAGACGAGCCCACAATTAAGCCCTACGCGGAAGACCGCTGGGCCCAGCTTGCCGACTCACAATCCACGCCGGTAGAGGTTTCACTCACGTTGCTCGATTCGCTGCACACCCGCTGGGTGCGGCTGCTGCGATCATTGAAGCCCGAAGACTGGACGCGGAATTTTCGCCATCCTGAGCTGGGTTTGGTTTCTCTTGAACGAAACCTGGCACTCTATTCCTGGCATGGGCAACACCACGTCGCCCACGTCACCGAATTGAGAAAAAGAATGGGCTGGTAAAGAAAATCGCATTTACCACGGAGACACGGAGAAAGGCGTAGCCACGGATTTGCACGGATTCACACGGATCAAAAAACAAAGAGACTTATCCGTGTTGATCGGCTTAAATCCGTGGCCAGAAGTTGCTTTTGTTTTCTCCCTGCCTCCGTGTCTCCGTGGTGAAAAGATTTTTAGCCCCGGATCCCCGCCCGCCACCCCAGATAACTCATACTCTCCCGCAGCAGCGCCACCCCTCGCTGCCAAACCGATTTCGGGCGCGAATCCGGCCGCGGCGCCAGAAAAACCTGTACTGACTGATGCTCCAGCAGCTTGCGAATGCGAAACACGTGATATGCATCGCTCACCGCAATGCAACTCCGCATGTGGTTTGCGCGCATGATCACTGCCACCCGCTCGGCAGACTCCGCTGTGTCAGACGCCTGGGTCTCAGCAATCAGCGCGGATTCCGGCACGCCCCTGCGCATCAGGTAATCGCGCCCAACTCCTCCTTCGCTGAAGTTCGGGTCCGCGGCAGCGCCTCCGGTTGTGATGACAACTGGAGCCAGACCTTTGCGAAACAAGTCATTGGCATGATCAAGTCGCGCCCGAAATACCGGAGACGGACGGCCATCATATTCCGCCGCGCCAAAAACGATAATGGCGTCAGCCGGAAGCAGTTGCTGCTGCCGCGAATCGTGAACGATGGTATGAACTGTGGAAGCCACGATCGTCGCGATCAGAACCACCGCGATGACCGCCGTCCAGAAAAGGGCTCGCTTGGTGGACGTTGCGATCACCCCTTCGCGAAGAACTCCGAAATCTCCCGGGAGGAGATGGCGCCCTCGCGCAGAATCCGCCAGCGGGCTTCTTCGTCGGTGAGGTCCACGATCGTGGAGGCCACTTCGCGGGGCGAGGCGCCGCCGTCAACAATAATCGGGATCCGCACCCCCAACTGTTCTCTCACCTCTTCCGCACTGGTGCATTCGGATTCGCCGCTCAGGTTCGCGGAAGTCGCCGTGATCGGAATCCCCGCCGCCTGCACCACTGCAATGGGGATCATGGCATTCGGCACTCGCAGCGCTACGTTCCCGGTGTTGGCCGTAACCTTCAGCGGAAGCCGCGACGCGGCCTTCACTATAATCGTCAGCGGTCCCGGCCAGAATTTCTTTGCCAGTGCGTGAAATTCCTCCGGCAGCGGCTTGGCCAGTTCTTCCGCTTGCTCCACATCTTGAATCAGCAGCGAAAGCGGTTTGTGCCGCGAGCGCGACTTGATTTCATACACCCGCTCCACCGCCCGCAGATTGAATGGATCAGCTGCGAGCCCGTAGAACGTGTCCGTAGGCATACCCAGTACTTCGCCAGCCCGTATCTGGTCGGCCGCGTACCGGATGAGCGACACCTCCGGCTCTTCGCTATTAATCTTCAATATTTCCACGCGCACGGACATCTCCGAAATCGCCTTGGGTTTGAGACAGTTAAGATACCACGACCGTACTCCCGCCCAAACGTATGATTTCCCGCTGACGGATGATTCCTAAGAAGGTCTAGCAAAACCCAGTTTTACCCACACACCTCAGGAGTTCGATTGTGCAACCAGATTGCACAAGGCTCGCAAACTCCCGAAACGCGAACTCCCGAAAGAAGAGTTCCGCCGCACGGTGGAGAAAGAGCTGACTGGGAAAGACACCGAACCATCGGTGATCATGTATTTCAAGCTCCACAAAAGCGAGATTCGATCAGACGCCAGGGATGAGGGGAGGGTCTGCTGGGCGGGAAGCGCCCTGTTACTAGCAAATGCGATGCAGAGGATGAGGATAACGAGGGTAACCAGGCGTAGGGGGGAAGATTTAGGACTCATCAGGACGAATGCAATTTTAACACGGCACGAAGGTCACTTTCTTCCCGGCGCGAAGCGGAAGAACCGCTGCTATCGGCCGGGTTCGGAGTTTCTGGAGCCGCACGCGGGTTACTCTCTGACACGTCCGACTGTGATGTACTAGTGTGTCCAATTATCCACGGTGCACGAACTCCCGTGATCTACCCCTCAGGGCCTGCAATCTCTAGAGTCGCAACTGAGAACTCGTAGTCGAGTTCCCCCCAAACTTTCGATACGAGGGTGAAATGCACTCAGAGCAAGCGCCCCGAGTCACCGCCATTCCGTCTGCCGGACTGGGTTCCAAGCTCTTTTTGGGCCTTTTTCTAGTGCCGGCTTTGCTGATCTGCGTCAACGCTTACGCGAAAATCACCATGTACCCCGGCCGGCTCCCGGTCGCCACCGTGGGTGCACCCTACAGCGCGACCATCGGGTTAAGAGGCGGAACGGCGCCGTATCAGTTTGTCTTTCTGCGGGGCACCATTCCTCCCGGACTGTACTTCAACACCACGACGGGAACCGTGGCGGGCACGCCGACGGCGGCGGGCACTTTCAGCTTTAGCCTAATCGTCTCGGATTTGCCAAACACGGACCACGGCGAACTCACGGTGTACGTGGTGGTGAACAGCAGCGCGGGGATCAATGTCAGCGTTTCCCCCAGCAGTACCAGCGTCCCCTCCGCGGGCACGCAACAGTTTTCGGCGACCGTCACCAACACCTCGAACCCGGCCGTCACCTGGAGCGCAAGCGCAGGAACGATTTCCAGCAGCGGGCTGTTTACCGCGCCCAGCGTAACCACGGCCACGACGGCGACGGTGACCGCGACCAGCGTCGCGGACCCGACCAAGCATGCGCAATCCACGGTTACGGTGAATGGGCCAGCAACGGTGAGCGTGGCGGTATCGCCGACCTCGTCCAGCCTGATTTCAGCGGGCAGCCAGCAGTT
>WNFC01000729.1_pt1 | contig 39773 bp, 41 predicted proteins | sample 5400541 | NCBI WGS metagenome assembly WNFC01 (sample SAMN13153342, study PRJNA577476) | soil metagenome | isolation source: 120 cm saprolite under Douglas fir tree site 2 hole 2 replicate 1 | place: USA:California | collected 2015-04-18 | reverse complement strand
CGGGTGCGCGCTCTCATCGAGTACCGGACCGGGGTGCGGTACCACGAGGACCACGTCTGGCGCATTCTGCGCAGGCTCAACTGGAGCTGCCAGCGTCCTACCGGCAAGGCGCTCGAACGCGACAAGCAGGCGATCCGGCAGTGGAAGAAAGTCACGTGGCCGCGGATTAAAAAAAAGCCTGCTGCGAGCGGCGTACGATCGTCTTCATCGACGAAAGCGGAGTGAGCGAACGGCCGCAGCGGGTGCGCACCTGGGCGCCGCGCGGGCAGACCCCGGTGCTGCAACATCATTTCAACTGGCAGGTGCTGTCGGCAGCGGCCGGCATCACTTGGTGGAACTTCTACTTCCGGCTCTATCCCGGCGCGATCCATGCCGCCGAGGTGATCGACTTCCTCGGCCATCTGCTGCGCCACCTGCCGGGCAAGCTGCTGGTGGTCTGGGACGGGCTGCCGCAGCACCGGGCGCGGCTGGTCACGGAGTTTATCCGTGCGCAGCGGGGCCGGCTCGCGGTCGAGCGCTTGCCGGCCTACGCCCCGGAACTCAATCCGGTCGAATATATCTGGGGCTACTGGAAACATCACGAACTGCCCAACTTCTGCCCGCGCGATTTCGGCCAGCTCAGCTATCAGGCGCGCCGCGCACTGCGGCGCATGCGCCGGCGCCCCGCGCCTGGTGCGGTCCTCCTGGCGGCAAGCTCATCTGTCACTATGATATGTAGACCTCAATAGGGTCAGAGCACCCAACATCAGCATGCTGATCATGACGATAACGCCTCTCCAGTATTCGCTCGCTCGACACGAAGATTTTCAGTCTTCTGCTCTACCGAGTGAGCTACTCGCCCATGCGGGCCGCATACCGCCGCACTACATCGCACCAAAGTCGCCTGCGATGGCCCGAAAATTGGCCCGTGCGACATTTAGCCGCTTGCTAGCCTTTGTCCGATTGCGTCTCCCACGGCTTTTGGCCCTGGCGCGTCCAGTGTCGACACCGCGGCACGTAAATGCTCCGCTCTCCACTGAGCGTATCGGACTGTCATCCGCGATGACTTGTGGCCCATCAGGGTCTGCACGCGAAATAGGGCTACACCGCTCATCGCCAGTCGGGATGCAAAAGTGTGCCTAAGATCGAGTCTGCGCGGCGCCCGCCGAAGCTATCCAGGAGACGTTCGAAGCCGATGTCTCATGCCAATATTCCCGCTATCGCGCTTGTCAGTCATAGCCGGACTCTTTGGCGGGCAACCGTCCCTGTCACTACTGCAACGCGCGCGCCTCGCCGAAGATCAGCTGCGCGCCCGTGCCCGCGAGTTAGCCGCGCTCGTGATCGGCGCGCATGCGCCGGTGCATCCGTGGAGAGATTGTTGCGCAAAGTTGATCTTCACTCGGATTGCATCGGGCTCGGCGCTCCGAGAGACTGTTTAGACCAAACCTCTTGGGGGAAGAGATCCTCCCGCATGGCCTCGCAACCGAACGTTTCCACGAATCGATCAGTCCGCGAGCATGCACCGCTCGTCTTCGCTTACAGCCTGATGATTGGTGGAATGATCGCCGTTTTCATGCGGATACGGGCATATGGCGAAACAATGACTGCAGCGGCCGCGCCTGTCGTGAGGAACGAACACGCGGCAGCGAGTGCGGGTCCCTTCGGCCACGTACTCCTCGCGCTACTAATCATCATCGTGCTCGCGCGCATGCTCGGAAACGTCTTTCGCCTGCTTCATCAGCCGCCCGTCATCGGCGAAATAATCGCCGGCATCTTGCTCGGACCGTCATTCCTTGCCCGCGTAGCTCCGGGTATCTCGGCTTACGTGCTTCCAGCATCGATCGCTCCGTTCCTCAACGTGCTGTCCCAGGTTGGGGTGGTGCTCTTCATGTTCCTAGTCGGGCTCGACCTTGATCCTGGGCTGCTGCGGCGCAGGGGCCACGCTGCCGTCGCGATTTCGCATGCGAGTATAATCGCGCCGTTTCTCATGGGTGCCGCGCTTTCCCTGATCCTCTACCCACGTCTGGCGACGGCGGGGGTCCGTTTCACATCGTTTGCCCTGTTCCTCGGCGTCTCGATGTCCGTTACCGCGTTTCCCGTCCTTGCGCGAATCCTCATCGATCGCGCCATCCACAAAACTCGAATGGGCGCGATCGCGTTGACCTGTGCTGCCGTCGATGATGTCACCGCGTGGTGCATGCTGGCGTTCGTTGTCGCGACCATCCAGTCGCGCACTGCCGGATTCGTGATGACTTTCGGCGGAGCGCTGGCCTTTGCTTCAGCGATGCTGTTCGTGGTGCGGCCTCTGATGGTGCGCTTGACGCTGGTGTACGGAAATCGCGGCAGGTTGACGCAGGGCATGATGGCCGTAGTCTTCGTTGCGCTGCTACTGTCCGCGTGGGCTACCGACCTGATCGGCATTCATCCCGTTTTCGGCGCATTCGCGCTCGGTGCGATGATCCCACATGATAGCGGCCTCGCGCGCGATCTCACTGACCGCCTCGAAGACCTGCTCGTCGTGCTGCTCCTTCCCGCGTTCTTCGCATTCACCGGATTGCGTACGCAGATCGGTCTTGTCAGCGGATCCGAACAATGGATCCTGTGCGCGCTGATCATCCTAGTGGCATCGGCGGGAAAATTCGGCGGCACCGCGATCGCGGCGCGGCTTACCGGGCTCGGATGGCGCGATGCTTCCGCACTCGGCGTACTCATGAACACACGCGGGCTGGTCGAGCTGATTGTACTCAACATTGGACTCGATTTCGGGATCATCTCACCGACCGTATTCACCATGCTGGTACTGATGGCCCTCGTCACCACGTTCGCGACCACCCCAGTGCTCGATCTCATCTCGGGCGAGCTGACCGAGGACTGCCGCGCGCAGGCTAGGTCGCCGCACACGGGAGTCTCAGGAACCCAGCGCCAAGCCGATGCTCGTGGCATTATCTAATCCGCGTGGCGTGGCATCGTTGCTCGATGTTGCAGCTCATGCGACCGAACCTGAAACTCCCGCGCCGAGAGTTCTCGCCCTTGTGCGCGGCCATCGGGCGGAGTCCGATCGGGACTTCGCGAGACGGACCCGCAGGTGCCCCCGCCCGCGCCGATTCTGCTCTCGGCAGTGGATCATGCGCGCGGTATCGGTGCGCAAATCGAAACGATGTCGAGATGGACCGACGATTCCCGCGCGCGACATCATTCAATCAGCGCTCGACATAAGCGCAGGATGGATACTGATCGGATTCCATAAGCCCGCGTTCGGCACCGACGGAATGGGCGGCACAGTGCGAGCCGTTCTCGAACGCGCCCGCACAATGCCGATTCACGTCGGCGTTGTCACGCGCGGAGAGCCCGGGCGGATCGATCGCATCTTCGCGCTGGTTGACAACACCACCGATGGCCGGGCGGCCCTTGATCTGGGTTCACGCATCGCGCGGAAATACAGATTGAGCCTGCGTGCGTTGCTGATGCCGCAGGATGGCGGCGAGCCGGAACCTGGCGCTCAAGAATCTGCTGAGAGACGAGAGCCGCACCGCCGGCAAATGGCTCTACACGGATGTGCTCCACGACCGAAGCGCGTGCAACGTGATAGGGCAGACCCCGGGAAAGCTCGTGATCGTTGGCAAGCGGCGATGAACTCGTACTTCCGATCAATGTCATTAGCGAGCCCGATCGCGAGCGCTGCATGATCGTCGTCCAGGGCGGCAAACTGCAGGGCGGTTCCGGTTCCTCCTGACAAGATCCCTGAGCATTCTTTTTTTGAGTCGCGAGAACGCCTGCTTGCCGTCGTCAGTCATGCCCCCTGCGCAGACTCTCCAGCTGTTCTTGTCAGACGAACTGAGCTTGGCGCCGGAGAAGGCGGAAAAGAAATTGGGCGCTAGGCAGTTGGCGCACCGATTATGCAACCCTCGGCAGCACTGCGGACACTTCCATCAGGTAGTCACGATAGCTTCCCCGCGGGACTCGCTCCGTAACACTCAGGAGTTGCACCTCGTCAATGTAGCCCTGACTGTAAGCAATCTCTTCGAGACAGGCAATTTTCAGCCCCTGCCGATTCTCGATCGTAGAGACAAATTCTGACGCTTCGAGCAGTGCTTGCGGCACGCCAGCATCAAACCACGTATATCCCCGGCCGAGAATTTCGACTTCAATCGCGCCTCGGTTTAGGTATTCATTATTGACGTCCGTAATCTCCAGCTCGCCTCGAGCCGACGGCGTTAAGTCTCGTGAGATCGCAACCACATCGTTGTCGTAAAAGTAAAGGCCGGTTACCGCCCACCGCGAACGGGGCTTTGCCGGTTTCTCTTGAATGGATACAGGCTTGCCACAAGAATCGATTTCGACGATTCCGTATCGTTCCGGTTCGCGCACTTTATGCGCGAAAATGGTAGCCCCTGCGCCCCGGTTGGCCGCCGCACGCAGCAGTTCGGTCATTCCATGGCCATAAAAGATGTTGTCGCCCAGAATCAGTGCGCAGCAGCTGTCGCCGATGAATTCTTGACCGACCAGGAACGCATCCGCCAGCCCGCGCGGTTCCTGCTGGATTGCATAAGCGAGCGAAACCCCCCACTGGTGGCCGTTGCCGAGCAGTTTGCAAAACTGGTCGTGATGCTCGGGTGTGGTAATTACTAAGATATCGCGGATGCCGGCGAGCATCAGTGTCGACAGTGGATAGTAGATAAGCGGCTTGTCATAGATCGGCAAAAGCTGCTTGCTCACGCAGACTGTGGACGGGTAGAGGCGCGTGCCACTGCCGCCCGCCAGAATGATGCCTTTTTGTGTCACGCGGGAAATCTCCGACCGCAAATTGCACTAATCACGTTGGGGAGTTGTGCGGCCCAAGAGGGGATCGGGATGCCGAACGTGGCGATTTTCGAACAATCCAACGCTGAATAGACCGGCCGTCTCGCTAAAGCAGGGTATTCCGCCATTGTGATCGGTCGTAACTCGGGCGTAGCCATTCCGAAATCGAGTGCCAGTTCAAAGATACGCTGAGCGAAATGGAGCCACGTTACCGGAGGCTGACCGCAGAAGTGATAGGTACCCCATCTTGGTTCGCTCTCATGACGTGAAATTCGCTGCGCTAACAACACGATTACGGCCGCGAGATCGGATGCCGCCGTAGGGCACGACTGCTGGTCGGCTACTACTCCGAGGGTTGGCCGCTCCGCACTTAGCCTGAGCATCGATATTACGAAGTTCTGACCAAATTCACTAAACACGCTCGCAGTACGCAAGATCAAGTGAGCGTCCAGGCCGCTCCTCACCGCTGCTTCTCCCGCGAGTTTGCTCTCGCCGTAAACGCTCAACGGTGATGGCTCATCCTCCTCAACATAAGGTGAACTCCTCTTCCCATCGAAAACGTAGTCGGTCGACAAGTGAATCAAGGGAATCTCTAGTTCCTGGCAACGGCTGGCGAGCAGCCCCGCTCCCTCGGCATTGACCCGATGGGCGAGTTCGCACTCATTCTCAGCGCGATCGACGGCAGTGTACGCCGCCGCGTTCACCACAAGGTCGAGAGGTGGTTCGATCGTCCGGCGCACGGCTTCAGGGTCGCTGATGTCGAGTTCGTAATGCGAAACAAACTTGACCTGTGTACCCGCCGGCCACGTGCTTCGAAACAGCTCACGGCCAACTTGGCCACCGGCTCCGGTTACGAGGACCCTCACTTGGCGTCGTGCATCTCAGCTATTCGGCTGCCGAGCCGCCCACCGTCATACCGCCGTGCGCGAAGCCGCTGCCACCATTTCATATTATCTACATACCATCGGACGCTTTTGCGCAGTCCCGATTCGAAACTCTCCTGCGGCGACCAGCCCAACTCGGTCCGTATCTTGGTCGGGTCGATCGCGTAACGATAATCGTGACCCGGCCGGTCTGGTACGAACGTAATCAAGGAGCGCCGAGACACGTCTTTTGACGGTCGTAATTCATCGACGCAGTCGCAGATGCTCTCTACGACTTCCAGATTGGTCTTTTCACAGTTACCACCAATATTATAGGTCTCCCCGGGTCTACCCTCGAAGCATACTTTGGTCAACGCCCGCACATGGTCCTCTACATATAACCAATCGCGGACGTTTTCCCCCCGGCCATAGACAGGTAGACTTTCTTGCAACAGAGCTTTGGCAATAGTTAACGGAATCAGTTTTTCAGGAAACTGATACGGACCATAGTTGTTTGAACAGTTAGTGATAACGACCGGTAGGCCATATGTGCTGTACCAGGCACGGACCAGATGATCTGAAGCAGCCTTGCTGGCCGAATATGGTGAATTGGGTTGGTACGGCGTCGTCTCGGTGAAACGCCCGTAGCTCCCGAGCGATCCGAATACCTCGTCAGTTGAAATATGATGGAAGCGGAACCCGGTGCGACGGGCAGGTGTCAGAGATGTCCAATAATGCAGCGCAGCTTGCAATAAGACGTGCGTACCAACGATGTTCGTCTGAATGAAAGCTCTAGCGTCGTCAATCGAACGATCCACGTGCGATGCTGCCGCCAAATGCATGATTGCATCCGGTGCGAAATGTCTTATTACGCCATTCATCGCCTCCGCGTCGCAAATATCCGCCAGTTCAAAATGATAATTGGCCCGCCCTATGTGCCCTAAGACGGATTCATGATCGGCGGCATAAGTCAGCTTGTCGACATTGACCACAAATACATCGCTCAAACCGAGCAAATGTCGGACGAGCCACGAACCGATAAAGCCCGCGCCTCCTGTAACTAAAATCTTCCGCACGCCAGCCTCCTTGATGAACTCGTCCTATAGCTCATTGCGAGACGGTGCGCGCCGATTGTTGAGCGGAATAGTATTCGAAAAACGATGAAAGCTCGGCTAACCCGGGATATGCTTGATCGCGCTCCGAAAGTAGTGCCTCGGCTTCACTGATTCCCCAATCGATAGAGAGAGTCGTATCGTTCCAACGCACCCCCCTCTCATGAGGTGGTGAATAAAAATTGGACACCTTGTACAGAACAACGGTGTCGTCCTCCCGGGTACAGAATCCATGAGCGAATCCTGTAGGGATTAGAAGCTGTTCCTGGTTAGCAGCCGAAAGCACACGCGACACATGGCGGCCATAAGTTGGCGAACCTCGCCGCAGGTCAACAGCAACGTCCAGAACTAAGCCTTTTATCACTCGGACAAGCTTCGCCTGAGCCAGCGGGGGAATTTGGAAATGAAGTCCTCTGATTGTACCTTTTCGCGCCGAGATTGATTGGTTATCCTGCACAAAGCTAAGCCTTATCCCGACTTCGGCGAATGACGCGGCATTGTAGGTCTCGCTAAAAGAACCTCGGTTATCCGGGAACTGCTGTGGACGAATCGCCCAGACCCCGGGAATGGCGGTTTCGATCAAATGCGGAGAACTAGCCATTTTTGCGGTAACCTGGCTTCTTCTCACATGCTCGGTTCGGTTTGCGTGTCTACCAGGGCGAGAATTTACGCAACGACTTGGGTATCATGAGTAACGAGATTAAGCAAAGGGCAAATAAACGTCGAAGAGCAAGTTTGATAAGGCGATAATCCTTGAAGCGGTGTGGTGTCAATTCACGCGCTTCAACCTGGAGAGCACTCAGATATGCTCTGTTTGTCTAATAGGCGGTACCTCGAACCGTTCGTTTTCCCTCCATAGCCGGCGATCAAATCGAAACCGGACCGCCCGACACGGACGCCCGGACCCGTGATGACTCCGAACTGTGAACTTTGCGTAAACGGCGAGTGGATAATCGATGATCTTTGGACTAGCGAGCATGGCCAGAAATGCGCAGAAGCCCCAGCCGAATTACGGTAGGTTAGAAAATAGAATAGGATTTGTACCCAACACTCGCAGTTCTCTTGTGGTAGTCGGTCTAGACGTGATACCAAGAGCATCAGCCGTTTCATAAAAGTTACTAAAAATGAGACAGCTAAGCGGGAGCAAGGGCGCGAATGGACGAACTCGCCATCCTCGAGATTTTGCGCCGTCACCTGTACATGATTGCTGCGGTGAGCATTGTCGCCGTTCTCGCCGGATATGGCCTGTCCTTCCTGATCACTGAAAAGTACGAGGCGACGGCCGTCGTCCTGGTGCGGCCACACGAGCCCGTGAAGGTCGGGGAGGGGCGCGACACAAGCAAGGAATTTTTGGACTTTCCTGTCTCACAAATGGCTGCGGTCGAAACGGCCTCCAAGACCTACATCCAGATTATCGAAAGTCCCGCCCTTATCGGCGAGGTCGTGCGTGAGCTGAATCTGGACAAGGAGTCGCGGGAGGAGGAAGTGGGCGGAAACGTGTTCGTGCGGATCTATGCTTCCCTCAAGGCGGCCGTAAATGACATCAAAGACTACCTCAGCGACGCTACCGCGATTGTGAAGTACGGCAGATTGTTGCGGGACGACCCGCTCACGAAGGCGGTCAAGAACGTCACCAAAGGCCTTGTACTAAAGTCGCACGAGGACACCTACGTCTTCGAGATCAAATACAGCGATAAAAACCCCCGGACCGCTGCCGCTGTCGCCAATACTGCCGCCGGATTGTTCATAGCATTCATGGAAAAGATGCGATCATCTGAAGGGAAATACTCCAGCGACCATCTGCAAGGTGAGTTGGAAAAGAGTCGGGAACGGCTGATAAGTGCCCGACAGGATTTAGAGAATTACAAAGCATCGCACAGGGTCTTTCTTTACAAGGAGGAGTATGGCGCGAAACTCAAGGTGATTTCGGATTTGGAGGTCGAACTCGCAAAATTGGACGAGAGTCTGGCCGCCAGTCCCGGTACGCTCGTTGCCGAAACCTACGCGGCGAAGCGTGCGCGCCTTCTTGAGATCCTTGATCAACGCCGAGCAGCGTTGGCTGTGCTGCCCAAGATCGAGCGCGATCTGCAACTCCGTCAGGCGGACGTCGAGGTCGCGGCCACGACATACGAGACGGTTGCGAAGGACTTGAAAGATGCAGAAATCAAGCGTTCCGATCCTGTGCCAGCAGCGCGCCTGATCTCCCCGGCGGATGTCCCACGGCTGCCGAGTCGCCCTCGCCGCGTGTTAATCGCGGAGATATCGCTTCTCAGTGGCTTGCTCGCCGGCGTCGCTCTCGCTTTTTTCCTTGAGTTCATCAACCGACGGGTTCGCGGGATCCAGGATGTGGAAGATTCTATCGGTCTCAAGGTTATCGGGACCATTCCACTGCTCCCTGTAGAGGCGCGGCTGCCGGAGTTCGTCTCGCGGTGACGTGCTATTTCGATACCGGCGAATCTCCCGATTCCCTGCCAGCGCACTCAGCCGTGAGCGGCAAACTGCTGGAAAGTTTTCGGGTGCCGCCATACCGAAATAGGTTCACGCGGCATTCCTGCAGGCTGGCTGTAGCGGCCGCCTCGACCAAACCTCTTTACGTCGCTGGCTGATACTGTGTAGAGATGCGAAGCTATGCACTATCTACCGGCTTCAGCCAGGAAGTAGTGAGGCCACGGGTCGGTTCAATGGAGTTGATGTCGTGTGGACGTGTCAGGCGGCGAAACAGCCGATCCTGGCAGAAGGGCGATGATTCGCAGCCCGGTGGCGGCGCGACATGTCGCCTTCGCAGAACGCTCATCCTTGTTCTGCTTAGTCTTGGGCTCAGCGCCTGCGGGTCCACCCAATCCCTTGAACGCGCAAGTGACGGTTCTACCATGTACCTCGATCAGCGGAGCAACCCGGAAAAGGCCGAGGAGAGGCGGGAAATCGTGCAGCGTCTCAGACAAGATGTTGCGGTGTTTCACGTTGGCATCGGCGATGAGTTCAAAGTATTCTTTGATGTCAATCCTAAGCCAACGCAGGGGGAGTATCTCATCGCGGTTAACGATAAGCTGCGCGTAGAGTTTCTCAATGATCCGGAACATAGTGCCACTGTCACAGTGCGCCCGGACGGTCGAATTTCGTTGCCAGCAATTGGGTCGGTGATGACGGCCGGACTAACGGCGGACACCCTCGCTCGACAGATTCAGAAACGTTATGCAGGCATCCTAAACCAAGGCAGTTTCATACAAGGCGGCGTCGTAAGTGTATCCGAAGTCACAGTCAATGTGATTCAGTCGCACTCTCCGGCGGACCGTTTCATCGCCATGGTTGGCCAGTCGTCAAGCAACTTGAGCCTCACCACGAAGGTGTTGCGGGATGGGACGATTTCGCTGCCGTTACTCCCCCCACTGCGGGCCAGCGGATTTACGCTGGAACAGCTCCGGAGCGACATCGATGCTGGATATTCGGCCTTGGGTCTTGGCGTTACTGTCAGTCTTATCCCACGCGTGTTGCGCGCAGGCTCGACTATGGTGATTGGCGAGGTCCCAAGGCCTGGGCGGGTCTCGCTGGATCGGCCGCACACCGTGTTGACGGCGGTTGCGCAAGCGGGGGGCGTGTTGCCGACGGGATCAATGGAGTCAGTCCGTGTGGTTTACGTGGCCAGCGACGACACCCCCCGCGTACGGGTGATCAATCTAAAGGAGGTTATCAACGACCTCAAGATTGAAGATGACCTGATCGTCCCCGACAACAGCGTCATCTATGTCCCACCGACCGGACTGGCCAAGGCAGCCCGTATAGGAAAGACACTCGCCGAGATCTTGCAAATCCAAGGCTTTGGATTCAGTGGCGCTTATATAATCAACCAACCCAGCAATTCAACCGCGGTTCCTAGCGGGCGGTGATTAGCGCAAGACTGAACGTGCGGAGTGAGATAGAGACGTGAAGCTGGTTAGGGAACTGCGGTACCTTCTTACCCCTCGAGAAAAGATCGAGGGCGCTCTTCTACTGGGCGCCATGGCTGTCGGTGCGTTGTTCGAGGCCGTCAGCATCGGCCTTGTCGTCCCCTTAGTCGCCGTCGTTAAAGAGCCAGAGCTGCTATTCAAAGTGCCGCTCATCCGGCCGCTCGTGTCCGCTCTGAACGTCCGCGAGCCGCAGCAGTTGCTCGTCATTCTTGGGCCCGGACTCGTGGCCCTTTTCACTATTAAGAGTGGCTACCTCATACAGTTGTACCGCTGGCTATTCGGCTATGTTTTCAAGAAGCATCTCAAGCTCTCGCATGAACTGCTGGTCGGCTACCTGAGCGCACCCTACACCTTTCATCTTCAGCGCAACAGCGCGGAACTGATAAGGATCACGACCAGAACCGTCGAGGACTTCACCTTCGGGTTTCTGGCGAATCTGCTGACCTTGCTGGGAGAGTTTTTGGTCCTGGTGGCAGTGATTTTTTTACTCCTGCTCGTTGAACCGCTGTCAACCCTTGGCGCGCTGGTCGTCCTCGCCGTTCCGACCGTGCCGATGTACCGATCCATGAAGCACCGGCTGGGCGCTTCGGGGCGCCTCGCCGAACGAAGCCTCGACTTGATGATCCAGTGGACTGAGCAGGCGATCGGCGGTCTGAAGGAGACCCTCGTCACGGGCCGGCGCGCGTTCTTCGTCGATAAGTACGATTACCATGTCCGTCGCTTTGCCGAGGCAGTGCGATCGATGATGTTCTTTTCTGTGGTTTCACGGTTCTTCACCGATACGCTCGCCGTCACCGCAATGGTTGCCATTGCGGCGATTCTGTTGGCACGCGGGCGGGATCTGCTGTCGATCTTGCCGCTCTTGGGAATGTTTGCCTTGGCGGCGGCGCGGCTGATGCCATCGGTGGGCCGCATTGCCAATTCGTTTGCCAAGTTGCGCTTTTATTATGCTGCAACTGAACAGATCTATGAGGAGCTGCTCGGCTTGCAAAAATACCAATGGGAGCCGCCGCGGCAGGGATCGGGTGAGGATCGGGCGTGGCCATTGCCATTCGGTCGGTCGCTGGCGCTCGAACATCTGTCCTATTGCTACCCTGCCGTGCGTCGACCGGCGATCGACGATATCTCACTTGAAATTCCGAAAGGCCATTGGATAGCCCTTATCGGTCCGACCGGCGCCGGCAAGACCACGCTGGCCAATCTAATCCTGGGCCTCTTGGTGCCGAGCTCGGGGAGTATTCTGGTCGACGGCCGCAATCTGCATGACAACCTCGCCGGTTGGCAGCGAGGGATCGGATATGTCCCGCAGAGCGTCTATCTGATGGACGACACCATTCGGTGCAATGTGGCGTTCGGTTCGCCGGAGGACGAGATCGACGACGGGCGGGTGTGGCAGGCGCTGCGGGCGGCACATGTCGATCGTTTGGTGCGTTCCCTGCCGCATGGATTGAACGCGATGGTCGGTGAGAGAGGCGACCGCCTTTCCGGCGGCGAGCGGCAGCGGCTGGGTATCGCCCGCGCCCTTTATCGCGACCCTGAGGTGCTGGTGGTCGACGAAGCGACGGCGAATTTGGATGCGGCGACCGAAGCTGCAATTGGCGATACTCTGGCCGCGCTCAGAGGGAAGAAGACTATAATCGCGATCGCACACCGGTTACAGTTGGTCAGAAATTGTGATCGTATTTACTTGTTGACGGAAGGCCGATTACGGAATTCGGGGTCCTATTCCGAGTTGCTCTCGAGCGAGCCTGCATTTCCCCAATTCCAGGAATTTTCAACTAATGTAGCAGGGACGTGATTTATTGGCGCAACCGCCTGCGGCAGCAACGAGGCCGCGGTTAGCGGCGTGGTGGCAATCGATCATGCCCTCCTACCGACAAAATGAACAAAATATATAGCGCGTCCCAACAGTGTTATCATTGCGCTGGTAAAACACGAGATTGGACTCGAAGCTGAATACGGACAATATTTTGTGACGCTAACCGGGGCGGCGAATCTTGTGGCGGCGGATTTAGTACACATACGTACGAACGGGACGCGCTTGAGCGCCCTCGCAGAAGCCATCTCGCAGAACCCCGAAGTTAACGACGCATACGTGGCGCTCTTCGGCGCTGTGCGGCTGAGTCCCGCGCTCGTTTCTGGTAAGTCGATCCTGGTAACCAGCACAGCGCCTGGAGAAGGTAAAACCACGGTGGCTTCGTGTCTGGCGATCACTGCCTCCCTCGCGGGTCAGACGGTCCTTCTGATCGACGGCGACCTGCGACAGTCGGCATTAGCTTCGGCAGTCGGAATCGCCGGCGCTATCGGGCTGACTGAAATCCTGTTCGGCGAGGCAGTGGTCACCGAGGGCATCCATCCCCTGACCCTGTTCGGGCGCTCGCCACGGGCCGCTCTCGTCAACGTCATGGCCGGCGGGAAGAAATCTCCAATGGTTCTCCCGGCCGTGGATTGGCCGAAGGCGCGAACCGCCTTCCAGTCAATTTCGCAGAAGTTTGACGTGGTATTACTGGATTCACCCCCCATTTTGGCGGCTAATGACGCGTTGCTCCTCGCGAGCGTCGTCGACGCGGTCCTGCTGGTCGTCGGCGCGGGAAGTGCCAATCTCGACGAACTACGGCGGGCCAAGGAATTGTTGGAGCAGACCGGCACTCCGGTGATCGGTGCCGTCCTCAATCGGTTTGAACCCAAGATTCACGGCCAATCGAATCAGCCCTATCGCGGCTATTACCGCCGCTCGCAACCATGATCACCGCACAAGCCAGCGAGGGCGCGCCGGAACCCGGCATCGCGCTCTCCATAATCATAGTGACGTTCCAGGCGCGCGACGTTGTCGTTGATTGCCTAGAGTCGATTTGCCGAAACCCGCCGCGCGAGCCACATGAGGTCATCGTCGTCGATAACGGATCGACGGACGGAACGAGCGATATCCTACGTTCACGCTTTCCAGAATTTCGTCTGGTTCGAATCCTGATCAATGGCCCTTATGCCGTCGCGAACAATGAGGCTTTGGCGCTGGCTCGCGGCCGCTACTTATGTCTGCTCAACAACGACACGATTGTGTTGCCGCAGGCGTTTGACCGCATGCTCGCATTTCTGCACGATCACCCCGAAGCCGGTGCGGTCGGGTGCAGGTTGCTCAATGAGGACGGGACGATACAAGTGTCGGTCAAGTCGCTACCCACCGCGGCTTCGGCGCTGTTTGGCGCCAGATCCATAATCACTAATCTATTTCCGCGTAACCGCTATGCGCGCAAGCAATTGCTGCACCTCGATTGCGACATGATGACGCCGCTCGTAGCCGGATATATTTCGGGTGCCGCCTGCATGCATCCGCGCGAAGTCGTCGACAAGGTTGGCGGACTTGACAAACGGTTCTTTTATTTTGTCGATGCCGATTATTGCAAGCGGGTTGCCGACGCTGGGTACAAATGTTACTACCTGCCGACCGCAACGATTGTTCATTTGAACCATAAGGGAGGCTCGCGGGCCAGCCTTAGGGAACGAGTCCGCCGTGTGGTGGACTTTCATGTCAACGCGTACATCTATTATCGCAAGCACGTTCAACAGTCGCCGTGGAGCATGATGCATGTGGTTGCCGTAGGCGGTCTCTTCGCGCGCTTTCTGGCGGCGCTCATAGTCCAGGCCTGCGCAGAGGCCCGTGGTGTGTTCGGATCTCGTTTGACGCGCTATAGGCCGGTTCAGTGATACGCAATTACGCGCAACTTCAGTTATATTGAATCGGGCGGCGGACACTTGTCGCCTCGCCAGGGGTAGAGAGACCGAGTCGCGTCGCTGAGTAGCGTACATGAGAGTTCTCGCTCATATACATACATTCAACGACGCCGACATAATCGATCGAACGCTCGATGCTGTGCAGACTCAAACCCGGCCGCCGGACGCCGTCCTACTCGTCGATAATGCCTCTACTGATGGAACTCTGGACCGCGTGTTCCCCGAGCGTGTCAGGGTCATCCGCAACCTGGAGAATCTCGGCACGAGCGGCGCAGTATGGATCGGTTTTAACCATGCCTTAGAGCATGCCTTCGACTGGATGTGGATCCTTGATGCCGACAGCGTCCCCGAGCCGGACGCACTGGAGAGATTGCTGGAGCTGTATGCTAGTTGGCCCCAGGACCTGCGGGAGGAGACCGCGTTTATCGCGTGTCTGCCGCGCGATCAACCGGACGGGCGTCCACGCTACGGTCGGATCTTCACGCGGCACGGACGCTTACTTCTCACTCCGGCGCCCGTACCGCGGTACTACCAGTGTCATATCACGATATGGTCTGGCTGCTTGTACCGTCTTGGGGCAGTTCCGCGGATAGGACTCCCCAATCCGGATTATGTTCTCGATAGGGGGGAACTCGAATACGCCTACCGCGTGATGAAAGCCGGCTACAAGGGCTTCATCCACCAGGACGCCGTCATTCGCCATAATATTCGTGGTACGCCCATCCCAAAAGGCCTGAAAGACGGACCAAAACGCCTAAAAATCGGACCAATCACGCTAGAGTTTGACGCAAGCCCGCCCATCCGATGCTATTACATTTGCCGTAACACCCTTTATTTCACGCTGTACGATCTCGCCGAGGGGCGCTTCGCGATGATGCGCGAGTTATGGCGCGTGCGTTCCAGGCCGGGCCGCAGTTTGATGAGCGGGATCGCTTGGCAAACCGCTCTGTATACATTGAACTTCGTGCTGCGCCCGCGCACTCAGGGAGCGCAGATTAGAGCGTGCTTGCGCGGCATCTGGCACGGGGTGACCGGCAATATCACCGCGCGCTATTAACGTCATGCGAGTTTTAGCCCACATTCACACCTTGAATGCCGCCCATGTCATTGATCAGGCGCTCGATGCGATTCAACGTCAAACCCGGCAGCCTGGTGCGATCCTAATCGTCGACAACGGTTCTACGGATGGAACCTTGAATCGGAGGTTCCCGGAGCAGGTCACGGTCATTCGCAATCCGTTGAATATTGGGGTGAGCGGCTCCATTCGGGTCGGTTTTTCCCATGCCCTAGGCCAAGGCTTCGACTGGATCTGGGTCCTTGATGCCGACGCCGTACCCGAGCCGACGGCGCTGGATAAGCTGCTGGAGCTGTATGATGGTTGGCCACAGGATCTGCGAGACGAGACTGGCTTTATCGCGTGCCTGCCTCACGCAGAACCAGATGGAGTTCCCCTCCACGGTCAACTTTTCACGAGACACGGACGCTTCGTTGTCTCGCCCGCACCGGGGCAACGTTACTACCCGTGTCAGCTCACGATCTGGTCTGGTTGCTTGTACCGCGTGGCGGCTGTCCGCCGGATAGGACTCCCCAACGCGGACTATTTCATGGATCGCGGTGAACTCGAGTACGGGTACCGTATGATGAGGGCCGGCTACAAAGGCTTCATCCACCAGGACGCCGGGATTCGCCAGCACGTGTCTATCTTCTCGGAGTCGAAACGCCTGAAAGTCGGGCCGTTGAATTTGACATTTTACGAGCTGCCGCCCCTACGGTGCTATTACACGCTACGAAATACGCTTTATTTCGCATTGTACGATCAGGCCGATGGGCGCCTGGCGAGGCTTCGCGAGTTGTGGCGTTTACGCTCTCGGCCGGGACGCAGCTTCATGAGTGGGATCGGTTGGCAAGCCAGTCTGTTTACGCTGAATTTCGCGATTCGGCCGCGCAACCACGGGGAGCACATCCGTGCGTGCTTGCGCGGCATCTGGCACGGAGTGACCGGCAACATCGCGGCACGCTATTAGAGCCGATGCGCGTTCTGGCCCATATCCACACGATGAACGATGCCGCGGTTATCGAGCAATTGCTCGACGCGCTTCGGCGTCAAACCCGGCCGCCCGATGCGATCGTACTCGTCGACAACGCTTCGACCGATGGGACTCTGGACCGAGCCTTATCTGAAGCCGTTACGGTCGTACGCAATCCCAAAAACCTTGGCACTAGCGGCGCGATTCGGATCGGTTTCGCCCACGGCTTGGAACATGGCTTCGACTGGACCTGGATCTTTGATGCCGACAGCGTGCCGGAGCCCGACACGCTGGAAAAACTGCTGACCTTTTTCGAGCGTTTGCCACCCGCGAAGCGAGAGCAGGTCTGCTTTCTGGCTGGCTTGGCTCTTACCGCAGCGCGCGAGGTCAAAGAGCCGCCGATAAGTCTCGAGGGCGGGAGGATGAAGCGTCTGCCGGTTGTGAGCGTTGAAGAATTCACCCAGTGCGATTGCTCGCTGTGGTCCGGCTCGCTCTTTCGGATGGCGGCGGTTGCGCGGATCGGTCTGCCGTCGGCGGATTATATGCTCGACGTAGCCGAGGTCGAGTACGGTTACCGTGCCCGGCAGCTCGGCTTCACCAGCTACATCGTCCACAACGGCGTCATCCACCATGACGTAGGACGCACCCCCAGGACCGCACGGCCGCTCTATCGGTTTGGTCCGAGCAGCCTCGGTTCTTATGAGTTTCCTCCGGCCCGCTGCTATTATTGCGCGCGAAACTGGATCTATTTCTGGCTGCATCAGTGCACGACCTGCTCAATGACCCGCGCGCTGCGTGCCGTCGCTAAAACACTCGCCTTTACCATGGGGTTTGCCGTCCGACCGATCAGCTACCGCCGTCAACTGATCGCGTGCCTGCGCGGCATCCGCGACGGCTTAACCATGCATATGGAGCGTCGGTATTGAGCACAGCAACCCGGAGTCTATGAGCATAGCTTTGATATGCATGGTCGATAGGCGCTACTGTTCAGCGAAAAAGTGTTAATGTCATGCGAGTCTTAGCCTACATTCACACGAAAAATGAGGCCGACTTCATCGAGCAGGCGCTCGAGGCGCTTCGGCGTCAAACCCGGCCGCCCGATGCGATCCTGATTGTCGACAACGGTTCGACTGATGACACCCTGAACCGGGCCTTTCCCGAACAGGTCACGGTCATTCGCAATCCCTCCGATATTGGCACGAGCGGTTCCGTTCGGGTCGGGTTTGCCCACGCCTTCGAACATGGTTTCGACTGGATGTGGATCCTCGATGCTGACAGCGTGCCGGATTCCGACGTGTTGGAGAAACTGCTTGCCTTTTTCGAACGTTTGCCGCCCGCGAAGGAGGAGCAAGTCTGCTTTCTGAACGCTTTGCCTCTTACCGTGACCGGCGAAGTCAAACAGCAGCCGCTAAGTTTTGAGGGATCAGGAATCGAGGCTCAGCCGCTTGGGAGCGCTCGGGAATTCACCCAGTGCGACTTTGCCCTGTGGTCCGGCTCGCTTTATCGCCTGGCGGCGATCGCGACGATAGGCTTCCCGGCAGCGGATTACGTGCTCGACGTAGGCGAGCTCGAGTTCGGTTACCGAGCTCGGCAGTTCGGCTTCACCAGTTACTTCGTCCATAATGGCGTGATCCGCCATGACGTAGGACGCAACCCAGGAGCCGGAGAACGGCTCTACCGGTTCGGTCCGATCAGCCTCACATTTTATGAGCTTTCTCCAGTCCGTACCTATTACAGTATGCGCAACAACATTTATTTCTGGCTTTATCAGCATAAGCCCCGGCGCTCGATTCTGGCACTCCGCTGGGTTGCCTGGCGCGTTACTACGTTGACGCTGAATTCAGTGCTAGGACAGGGCAATCGGGATGGGCAGATGACTGCGTGCTTGCGCGGTATCTGGCACGGAGTGACCGGCAACATGTCGGCACGCTATTAGAGCCGATGCGCGTTCTGGCCCATATCCACACGATGAACGATGCCGCGGTTATCGAGCAGTTGCTCGACGCGCTCCGGCATCAAACCCGGCCGCCCGATGCGATCATAATCGTTGACAACGCTTCGACTGATGCGACCTTGGACAAAGCCTGCTCCGAAGGTGCAACGATCGTTCGCAATTGCAAAAACCTGGGTCCGAGCGGCGCGATTCGGACCGGTTTCGAGCACGCCTTGGAACATGGCTTCGACTGGACCTGGGTCTTGGATGCCGACACCGTGCCGGAGGCCGACGCGCTCGAAAAACTGCTTGCCTTTTTCGAGCATTTGCCGCCTGCACAGCGGGAACAGGTCTGTTTTCTGAACGGCTGGCCGCTTAACGAAACCGGCGGAATCAAATTGCACCCGACCAGCCTTGAGCGGGGAAGAATGAGAGCTCTGCCGCTGGTGCGCGTTAGGGAATTCACTCAGTGCGACTTCACGATGTGGTCCGGCTGCCTTTTTCGCATGGCAACGGTTGCGAAGATCGGCTTGCCGACGGCGGACTATGTGGCCGATATGGGTGAGGCTGAGTACGGCTACCGGGCCCGGCAACTCGGCTTCACGAGTTACATCGTCCATAGCGCCGTGATCCATCATGACGTAGGACGCGACCCCGGGGTTGCACAACGGCTCTATCACTACGGTCCGATACGCCTCAGCCTTTATGAGACTTCTCCATGGCGCGCCTATTATAGCGTGCGTAACATGATTTATTTCTGGCTCTATCAATACGAGCCCGGCGGCATGGCACCACCGCTCCGAGGCATTGTGAGATCGCTCGCCACTACCTTGAATTTTCTCGTCAGGCCGGTCAGTCACCGCCGCCATCTGATCGCCTGTATACGTGGCATCCGGGACGGCTTGACGAGGCACATGGAGCGTCGCTATTGAAGCTGGCCGCGATGAGTCGTCCACCGCCAAGCTCGGAGGTGGAACCGTGAGCCCTGCGGAACGCGTCGTATATCTCGAACAAGCGACCGAAAGCGGTGAGGCGCTCGCCGTCTATCGCAAATTTCTTCGTGGTGAAAACACCGTGGAGAGGGGAAGAACTAGTGGGCGCGCTGCCAGCTATTCCGGCCAGGTTGCCAATCGGTAGTTTCCGCGTTGTCAGCATTGGGGTTCTGGTGGGGCTCGCCTCGGTTGTAGCGGTGAGCCTGGTCAACCCGCCGAAACTCGCCTTCGCCCTGGGCGGCCTCGCGCTGCTGATCGCGACCATGGCGATGAAGGACGCCAAGGTGCTTTGGCTGTTCCTGTTAGTCTTGTCGATCCCCTTCGACATCTCCAAGTGGATGACAGCTTGGGTGGTTAGTCCTTATACCCTCGCCCGCACGTACGGGATGCCCGCTTCCGGGACCATCACCTTTGAACTCTTTTTGACCGATGTCGTGTTGGCCGCGATGCTGCTGCCGTGGCTCGCTCGAGTCTGCCTGAAAAGAGAAAGGCTGTATTTCCCGAAGATCGGATACCTATTCGTATTCTACCTTGCCTGGGCCCTGATCGTCTCATTGATCAATGCTCAGTCGTTGTACTTGTCGATAATTGAATTGTGCCGAGAGGCTCTCTACTTCATGTCTTTTGTGTACCTGATCAACAACGTGGCAACGCGCGTGCAGTTTCGCAGCGTCGTCCTTGCGGTGTTCCTCGGGCTGATTATCGGCGCCGGCAGCGTGATCATATTCTTCGAAGAGGGTATCGGAACGGAGACCGTCGCATTTGTCAGCTTGCATGATCAACCAGGGGAGACGGGGACGTCGACAGCCACAGGCGCCCCCACCCTAACTCTCCACAACAAGGATCAGGGTCATGGATCGGAGATCAAACGCAGTCAAGGCATTTTTCGCCACCCTGCCATAGCCGCGAGTCTCTGTGGTCTCACGCTACCCATAGTTCTCGCTTATCTTATGGCGGCGCGAAGGAATCGCGACCGAATTCTATGCTCGGTGGTGCTGGCTTGGGGTCTTATCGGATTGTTGCTGACCTTCTCGCGGGCCGGTCTGATCGGTCTTATGGCCGGAACCGTCGTGGTCTTCGCCGTCGGGGGCTGGTCAGGATTGATTTCCGGACGGGTACTTAAGCTGGGTGCTGTTGCTTTGCTTTTGGCGGGGGCGCTGAGCGTGCCCTTGCTGGGCACCTACCTCAATACGCGGCCGGCGACCTTCTACATGCGCTTCAACCTGTTCGAGGCTGCCCTGCAAGGCTATTGGCAGCACCCAATCCTCGGCGTGGGCCTAAACAACGGCACGGCCGCGATGAAAGAAGGGAAAAGGGAATTAAGGGACGAGGGCATACAGATGCCGAACGACGAGTCCGCTGATAATCACTATTTGGTGGTGCTGACGGAAGTGGGACCCGTCGGGTTTATCTTGTTCTTCGTTTTCTTCGGGAAGATCGTGATGGTCGCGCTCCACGCCATAAGAGAGGCTCCTACCGAAATCAAGCCGCTGCTGGTCGGCATCGTCGGAGGCCTTGCGAGCTTGGCGACTCAAAATGTCAGCGATGACGCGTTGGCCGGCCACGCAATCAACGCTACGTTATGGCTCTTCGCCGCGGTGATTATCGTGATCGCTCGTTGCATTCAAGCTGAAAATCAGCATTCGCGGGTGGCTGGGCATGCCGCGCCCCTCAGACCCTAATTTGGACCAACCACCGGGGCGTCCCCGTTAGACTTGAGTGGCCAGCCTTCGTCGTCCCGAAGTTGCGAGTCCTCTGGGTGAGCTTCCGGCCCGAGCCGTGGACCGGTACATATGCAGCGGCCTCGTGCACGTCAATCGGGCAGCAGCTAATAACTAGGAGTATTACCGTTGAATTGGAGTTAGGCCCCACGCAAAGAAACGCCGGTCTGACTAAGGAAAATCGCCTTTACCATTTAGACTGAGTGTCGTCACTACGTCCGTCCTGAGAGGTTCTTTTCATTCCTAGCGAGGAAGCTGATGACGAGAAGTGAAAATATCCTGGGTGGTGGGATTATATTGACGTTTACGTTTCTCTGTATCGCCAACGTTCTGTTGTTGCCTCCCTATGAGGGGTTTGATGAAACCGCTCATTATTCTTACATCTCGATTCTGGCAGACCGGCACGCGATCCCCGACTTTCGCCACACTCCGATGGATGCGACAGTGGGCAATGATCTTCTCGGATTGCCTCTTCCATACACATACAGTGGGGCGAACGGTGGAATCACTTATAGTAAATTTTTCAATACTGGCTTTCCTCTTGAACGTGAGAAGGCGGTGAGAGGGTTGTGGCAGGATCCACAGGGAGTCGCTTCCTATGTTCCAGGCCGGGGTGCTAACTGGGAAGGCCAGCACCCGCCATTGTACTATCTCGTAATGATTGTTCCTTATCGGCTAGCCCGTACCTGGCCTCCGGGAATGCGCCTACTGTTTTTACGCCTCTTCTCTGTCGCCCTTGCTTGTGGGAGCCTTGTGTTCTGGTTCAAGTCGATCAAGCTTTTCCGTTCTTCAAGTTCTCGCAGATTCTTGCTCTTAGCTGGACTGGTCATCACCTTCTTTCCGTCTTTGTGGTACGACCTTGCTCGTCTGGGCAACGATTCTCTGGTGGCTCTGTTATTTGCCGGCAGCTTCTACTTCCTCTTATCGACATATATAAACGGACAAAGACATGTGAGTGATTTCATAGGGCTCTCCCTCACCTTGGGATTAGGGCTTTTAACTAAACTCTTCTTTCTCCCTCTCTTGATCGGAGCCGTGCTCTACTCGTTATGGATTGGCGTGCGAGTCTCCAAGATTGGCCTGAGGCCGTTACTCTTCCGTGTCTCGCTGCTTGCAGGAGGGGCTCTATTGCTGGCTGGGTGGTGGTTCTGGTTTTGTTATTTCCGCTATGGGATGGCGATGACCAGTCATGAGGCATATATATTTCGGCAAATCGGCCATCCGCCAGGAGACCAGTTAACAAGCGTCCAGTTCTTCGTAGAGATGACGAGAGCGCTGGGTGGGTTCGTGACGACGTTCTTATGGTGTGGCACTTGGAGTTGGGTGCGTCCTCCTGTTTACCTTTATGCATGTTTTCTCCCTCTGTGTGCGCTCACTCTCTGGGGGCTCATTTCATTTATACGAGTACAAGGCCAAACGACCAACAATCAGATTGTAGCTATCGCAGTGTTTTTTCTTGTTCCCCTCTTGTTAGGCTTTGTTTGCCACATGTATCTTCGGGTGAAATTCACTGGGGTAGGCAAGGGAACTGAGGGATATTATCTTTTTGCGGTATGGCCGATTATTGGCCTATGCTTTGTGTTTTCCTTCGAGGCAAAGGAGACCATCGCGCAGAAGATTGCTTTACTTTCCGCCTTTGCTCTGGTGTCATTTTTCGATGCTGCGGGATGGTGGAGGTCAGCGCTCGTCTACAGTGGTCTAGTGGAGGTGGAAAAGGCAGGTCTAAGGCTAAGCAGTCGTGGATTCGTGCTGCCGACTATCGGCAACATCGCCTTAGTTCTCGATCGCCTGCGTACTCTCGCATTCCCCCACGGGGCCATGCTCTTGTACGTGATGGCTCTCTTGGTACGTTCTGCTTTAGCCGTTGGAACAATCTTTTTTCTTTCCTCACCATTTGAGATGCTCAGTCCTGAAATAAACGAACCAAGCCAGGGGAGAAAAGTCAAAAATGCAGCGTCGCTCACCAATCAGAGCTATGGCACCTAACTCTCCGTTCCACTTGACTGCCGCCCCGCTTGCAGATTCTGCTAAAGGTAAACGTGAAAGGCTTCGGTAGGGCGACGACCAAGTGACCGAATGTGTTAAACTTTCAACGATTGTCCGAAAATTATAGATTCAAAGTCTTTGCTAATTCGCATTTGGGTTGGTCTGAATCAAACGCAAGATCGCGTCGGCGGTCTGCTGCGCCCCAGCCATATTGTTTGCTCTCACGTAACTGTCGAGGTTCTGGAAGAGCGATGCCAATTCCGGCTTGCGGTCGGGGTGAGCCTGAATCCAAGCCGGGACCTCGCCCTGAATCCTTTGCATCTTGTCCGAGAGCTCCTGCACCTTGTCTGAGGGCTGCCGCCCAGACTCCTGAGGAGCGGAACTGGACGACACCCTGCCTGCTGCAGGCGGCGCAGCGCTTGCCGTCTCCGATAGCGTCTCCCCCTTCAAGAATTTCCGATACGCCTTGATTGCTGGCGTACCCATAGTAGCCGTGGCGAATGCTGCGTCTTCGTGGCTTTTGTCCCACCCGAACAAGTTCACCAAAACCGCTCCGTGGTTGAATGCTCGCCCGAGATACTGCTCCATTGTTGCAGTCGGAGCGTATTCAGAAGCCGGCTTGGGCCTCGTGTCGTTGGTGTATGTGGATGCGCTCGAGAGATTGAATGCCTGGGAGAGCTCAATGTCGGTTCCCTCAGAGATACCCCAGGGAGGATTTCCATGAGACGCGAGGATCTTGTGGAGGGACCCGAAGCCATCGGCGCCGTAGATGCTGAAACCAGGGTTGGCATAAGTACTGAGCGCCAGGATATTGGGATTTGCCCCCTTGTAGAAGTCGCGCCGCGGATCGTTTCCCAAAACCTGCCGTAAGTGTGTAGCGATCCCCTCGCTCAACTCACCAGCATACGCGATGTGCATAAAGACCTTCCCTTTCGGGATCCCCGCCTGCTCAAGGTTTTTGGCCCAGAGCGCAATCCAATCGGCGACGGCGCGCTCGAGCGCCTCGTCCATATCGCTGGGCGGGTGCGAAGCGCTGTAGCCGAGGTTGTGGAGCGCGCAGTAGCCATAATACATGGGCGGATGTGAGTCATCCTGCATGCGCGTCTCCCATCCGGCGATGACGCCGGCAAACAGGTAGGATTTACCGCGTGAGTTCAGGTGATCAATGCCCTTCTTGATCTGGGAGCCGATGACATCGCGTGCCCGGCGCGTGGTCTCGGCGATGATAGCCGGGCTGTTGTAGCACATCGGAGGCGCCAGCTCTGTGGGATTCGGTATGAAGCCGATGACGCGATGCGGCACGACAGTGCCGGTCCAGTCACTCCATTCAACGTTATTTCCGTTTGACCACAGATCCTCGCGTTTGTTCCAGAACATCGAGTCGTCGATATGGAAGCCAACCGCGATATCCTTTTCCTCGGCGACGGCAAAAGCATCCTGAATAACGGAACGGATTTGATCGTCCGTGAGGTCCCACGTCAGCGGGCCGACCACCATCCCGAGGTGCCTGTTCACGTGATCGCCGCGATCCCCGATCGTCGTGAGAAGCTGGTCTGCAAATGTGTCCATCAGCATTTTGTTGCCGACATGTGGAGTATCGGGCTGTCCCAAAATCGCGGGGTCTGCAGTCATGAGCTGAAAGAGCACATACTTCGTGCTATTTTCAGTAGTAGGGTCGGCGTAACTAATGGCGGCCAAGATCGTGATTCCCAGAACACTGAATAGCATGAGGGGTAGCATTAGATTGTTGCCCAACGGATCAGTATGAGTAGACACTTGTGATCCGGCTTGAGTATTTCTTAACTCCATAAACTTCTCGCCTGTCGAGCAAGCTGCGGAAAAAGTCTCCGCAGACTACTCCTTACCTCTTAAATCGACTCAACTCCCGTCTTGATTATCTATAGCCTGTGGGCGATCTTGTCGGTGGCGCGCAAGCTATTGGCCACAATCGTCAGACTTGGGTTGATGCCTCCGCTCGACGGGAAGAACGATGCGTCCAGGACGTAGAGATTGTCCAGATCGTGAGCGCGGTTGTCACGGTCGAGCACGCTGGTCCGGGGATCGTCGCCGTACCGGCAGGTGCCACATACGTGACTCCCGTTGAGCTCACCTGTGGGTTGCAGGGGGCGCACTTCAAAGACTTTATCGACCGCACTCTTGAAGCCGTTGCACAACATTTGTGCGCGACGACGGAGTTCGTCTGGGTAGCGGTAACTGTATACGATGTCTTCCTCTGAGTCTGCTTTTGCCGTAACGCGGTTTCCTGGATAAGGCAGATCCTCCACGATCGCGGCAAACACTGTCCACGAACGGTACGCGAATGACACCACCATCGTAAGCGCAGTTAGCAGCGGTCCTGGCAAATGCTTCAACCCTATGTTGTTTTGAACCAGAAATCTCAGTATCGCATCGCGCGTCGCTACAGGGTGGGCGTGAATATTTCCTAGTTTCGTCCCATCATGGACGTAAAAATCGTTAAGCGACACGCCGTGATTCATGTTGAAGCCCCGGGCGCGCGCGTTTCGTTTAAGTTTCACGAACAGGCGGTTGGCCGCGTGTAACATCAGGTTGCGGCCTACCAAGCCTGAGCTATTTGCCAAACCATTGGGGAAGTATTCATTTGCAGAGCGCTGAAGCAGAACTGGCGTGAGAAACGCGTTTGCCGCGAGAATGAAGACTTGCCCTCGCAGGGCTATCCGCCGCCCGTTCCATTCGCAGATCACCCGTTCAACAATCCGCTTTTTTTCTTCAAACCGGATCGCGCGACAGTTCGGCAGAATCCTGGCGCCGTATTGTTCGAGCGCTGGATAGAGGCATATTCGGGCAGCGTCATTACGGCAAGCGCGGGGGCAGAGCATAGCGGGGCAGCCATGACAACCAGCCACGCGTTCGGATGCGGAGTGAATCCGGTACGGATTGAGACCTGCGTGCCTAAGCGCGTCAAAAACGGCGAGCTCTTTGTCGGAGGGAGCCGGTGGCTCAAGAAGCTCAGCGGTTTCTGATGCTAATGGGTCTGGCGTGCCGCGGACCCGAAATAATTTTTCCGCGCGCTCATAGAACGGGACCATCTCCTCATAGCTGATTGGCCAAGCTTCGGGCAGCAATGCGTCGGGAACGTCAGGAAAAAAACGACGCGGCGTAAAATCCGGCGGACGCAACCGGTCCATGACTGACCCAAACAGCGCCGTCGATCCACCCGCGCCAGCCCCCATGGGCAGCCCCCCCGTCGGAACTGAAACGCCGCCCTCCTCCTCACAATGATAACCCGGACGAGGCCACCAACCGTGGTTCAGTGCCGTTTCGGAATCGCCTGTCCATGAAAACGGGACCCCTCTGACGACGCTAGGATCGTGGTGAAGAAGTTTTCCGCGCTCAACAAACAACACCGACCGGCCCAAACGCGCGAGGTTGAATCCAGCCGTAGCACCGCCCGCCCCCGTACCTACCACGACAACATCCCACAGATGACCTTCAGGATCCTGCGGAACAGCTTCCCAAGGGGTCATCTTCATACCTCCTGGAGCGTACCTCTCAAAGCAAGGCCGGCCTTATTGTACATCCTGTCTAAAGCGCGTGCCGTCAGGACTGAGTCTTCAGGTGAAAGCGCATCAGATTCTTCGCCCCTGATACTTTTCGCAAATGATTCAAGCTGGAGTCGAAAAGTCGGCGTTGCAGCGATCGGCTCCTGAATCGATTTGCCGTTTTTGTTGATTACGAGACCGGGGCCGCCCCATTTGATCGATCCACCCTCGCAGGTAACGACAACGCCGACACGAGGCGTGTAGAAACCACGAAACCCGCACTCGGCAACGCCCTCAGCGCCGGACGGGAATCGACACTCGGCGCGCATCCAACGATCGACTTGAGGACTGAAGCATTTACAGCGCACCGACACTATTTCTGGTTCCTCTCCCGCCACATATCGCAGGCAACTGACCGCGTAGCAACCCAGATCGAGCGTCGCGCCGCCACCGAGTCCAAAGCTCATGCGGAAATCACCCTCGGCCATACGCGCATAAGTTGCCCTAAAACACGACTCGATACGAAGCAACCGGCCGAACTCGCCGCTGGCGATCAGCTCACGCTGGCGACGCAACTGGCCGAGATAGCGGATATGCAGACCTTCGACTAACACGCGATTGTGTTGCCTCGCGCACATTGCCAGCTCTTCTGCTAGCTGGGCGTTAGCGGCAAGGGGCTTCTCACAGAGCACATGTTTGCCGGCTTCCATTGCGCGACGTGCCCATTCGTAATGCAGTGCTGTCGGGAGTGCGACGTATACCGCATCAATGTCCGCGGATTCCAATAGCGCGTCATACGAGCCAAATACCTCCCTAATCCCGTGGGCTTCTGCAAACTCCTTCGCTTTCTGAAGCGTTCGAGATGCAATTCCGATCACTTCGATCCCTTGCATCTCGCGAACCGGTGTCAAAAGCCCGTACGACACAACCCTTGCGGTGCCCAACACTCCAAAACGAATCATGCGTCAACCCGTCGCTTTCATCAATTCGGCTGTTAATCCCTGCCGCGACAGCTTTTCATCTGTCTTCAAGCAGCGCAGCAATGTCTCATAAGTTCGAACGCAAAGCCTTATTCGGATCTGCACTTCTGGTCAATCTCGGTGCTGCGCGCCCAAGCAGTTACGAATTCCCGCCGATCTCGAGCAATTTGTTCAATCGAGCCGCGCCGATGCCTCGAGCTTCAAACTTCATCGTGGCTCAGAGAAGGAAAGCGAACAGTTATTACCAGGCAATCTTCGAGTGCTTCCCAAGAGTGGTCAACGCCGGGACGAAACGCGACAAAGTCGCCCGGAGTGGCGAGGACGATTTCGCGCATTCCATCCGGTAACTTCAGTCGCACAACAAAACAGCCATTGACGAGAATCGAGATTGTGGTGGCTTTCGGCCATCGGCCAAATCTCGGTCGTCGCTCACCTTTCGCATGTTGGGCCCACTTTATTTCAACCGCTTGCTGGCGAACCAAGCCAAAGGAGGGCGGGACGAATTGCCCGACGAACCAGCCCTCCTTTCCATCCTTCACCGCATTGCCGATACTAACCAGGTCAATTCGATTAATCACGCCCGCTAACTCCGCCTTAAATTCACGTCAAAATCGCTGGCCTTCGGCGATAGCCGCCAGATCCTTTGCTGGTGCTCAAGATGACTTGCTCGGGGGCTAAGAAGCTATTTGCGGGACGCGACACTCCAGAGATTCCGGCTACGCCCTCTGGGGACGTGATCGCCACCAAGAGACGGTGCGCTGAAGCCCATCTTCGAGTGTCAGCCGTGGATGCCATCCGACTTCTTCACGTAGTCTACGTACATCCGGAATTAGGAGGGGCGGATCGTCCGGCCTGGGTGGGAGCGCTCCAAACTCGACCATCTGCGGCGCACCTATTATCGCCGCCAAGCTGGTAACCAGATGGCGCAACGAAATCGGTTCACCCGAACCGATGTTAACGGTACCGCAGATGTCACTTGTAAGTAGCGCGACGAAAGCTGCAGCCACGTCTTCGACATAAAGGAAATCACGAATCTGGCGGCCGTGGGTACATCGCGCGGGTTCGCTCTTGAGGAGCGCCGCGACGACAGCTGGTACCAGCCGGCCCGGTGGCTCATGCGGCCCGAACAGATGAAAAATCCGTCCCCAGGCAGCGCTCAAGCCGAACTGCCGGCAAAAGCCTGCCGTTACCTCACGCGCCGCGTTCTTGCAAACCCCGTAAAACGTGTCCGGATGAGAGGGCGTCCGATCTTCAACGCAGTAGCCATAACCGAAGTCGTACTCGAAGCAGCTTCCGGCAAACACCGCCCGGCTTCCGCCTGCGTTAGCAAAGGCCGTGAGCAATTGTATCGTGGCAGCGCACCAGCGAAGGTTCTCGTGCGACGATGGATACTTGCCCGGGACCGCATACCAGGCAAAGTGGAGAAGATGACTGGGTTTGACCACTTCGATTGCTCGGTCGATGTCGCTCGCCTGTAAGAGATCCGCCCGATGCCATTCGCACCTCGTCGCTTTAGGGATCTCACCGCGCGAGGTCACCGCATGGACCTCATAACCAGCGGCCGCCAGAAGGGCCAGACAGTGTCGGCCGATGAAGCCGCTCGCACCAGTAACCAAGGCGCGCTTTTTCATTTGAAGTCCGGGTGGCTAGCGTCCTTATCCGAGATAACTTGTGGCGCCATCGGCCATTCGATCCCAAAGGCCGGATCGTTCCACCGGATACCGCTTTCGTGCCTCGGACTGTAGAACTCCGAGACCATGTACTGAATCTCGCTATTGTCGGCCAATGTCAGATAGCCGTGCGCGAAGCCCTCGGGCACGTAAAGCGCGCGACGATTGCAGGCGCTCAGTTCCACCCCGAACCAGCGACGGTAGGTCGATGAATCAGGGCGCAGATCTATGATCGCGTCGAAAACCGCGCCGGCGATGCAGCGAACGATCTTGATCTCGCGAGCCGGCTCGACCTGGTAGTGCATGCCGCGCAGAGTTCCGCATACGTGATTGAAAGCGAAGTTGCATTGAGCGATGGCGGGGTTGAGGCTATGCTCTTCGAACTCGCGGCGGCAAAAGGCGCGCGCAAAGAAGCCGCGCGCATCCTCGATGGGCTGGAGGTCGATCAGATACGCTCCTCGCAGCGAGGTTTCGTCAAATTTCATAGCGATCGCTATCCCCTGTTGAGTTGGTCGCCGCGAACCGTTTATCGGGTGCCATACAAACCCTCTCGCCAGCGCAACTGTGGGTCGAGCCTGCCCAACTTGATGAGACGTTTGAGCTGGGCGAGCCGGGTGAACCGCCAGCCTTCGAAGTCCTCCTTGGCCATGCCGTTCTGACGGCAAGCGTGAATAAGCTCCTCCGCACCCATGCGCGCAGTCCATCGAGCCTGCCAGGCGGGTAGCTCGCGTGCGATTCGAGTGAAATCCACCCGGTAGTTACGCGGGTCCGGACCGCCCTTGCCGGCATATTCTACTTGGCAGCGGGGCATGACTTGGCGGACGATCTCGGCGAGTTCGCGAATTTGGTAATTCACAGAGTCGCCCCCAACGTTGAACGCCCGGTTGTGAATTACCTCTGTCGGCGCCTCGAGTGCCGCGGCAAAAGCCCGCGAGATATCCTCGACATGCACCAGCGGGCGCCACGGTGTTCCATCGCTCATGATACGGATCGAATTGGTTGTGTATCCCCAGCAGCAGAGGTTATTCAGGACAAGGTCGGCACGCAGCCGGGGCGACACGCCGTAGGCTGTCGCGTTGCGCAAGTAGACGGGTGAAAAGCTATCGCAGGCGAGCTTGTCCAAGTCCTCTTCAGTGCGAACCTTTGACTCTGCATACACGCTAATCGGCCGCAGCGGCGCTGTTTCGGCTACTGTCTCCTCGCCGGCCGACCCGTACATGCTACAGGAGGAAGATAATAGGAATCGCCGGACCCCAGCGTCCCGGGCCAGACAAGCGAGTCTCACCGACGCCCTGTAATTTATTTCCAGCGTTAACTCCGGATCCAAATCCCCTAGCGGGTCGTTACTCAAAGCAGCGAGATGAATAACCGCGTCGAACCCCACCAGATCCTTCACGGCGAGATCGCGGACGTCCTGCGACAAGACAGGGATGCGATGGTTGATCCGACCGAAATCGCATCCTTCGTAGTAGTCGATGTCGCAGCCCGTCACATTGTGCCCTGCATTCTCCAACACTTGCACCATCACTTGCCCGATGTAGCCGGCATGGCCGGTCACGAGCACTTTCTGCGCATGCGCTTGGCGTTCCATCGCAGTTCCGTTCCGCTGTTTACGATTGGAAACCGGCCGGTGAGGGCTAGCTCCAGATCTTCCAGTGTGCACGATTGCCGCGCCACATCTGGTTCAACAGTTCTGTTTCCCGATACGTGTCCATGCATTGCCAGAAGCCTTCGTGCTGGTACACTGCAAGCTCCCCAGCGTCGGCCAGTTTTACCAGCAGCCCTGCCTCCAGCGTGTCGTCGTCGCCTTCTATAAGATCGAGCACTCGCGGCTCGAACACAAAAAAGCCGCCGCTGATCCAGCCGCCATGGACCTGCGGTTTTTCCTGGAACACCCGTACCATGCCATTTTCGACGCTCAACTCGCCGTAGCGCGACAACGGCCGCACCGCAGTCACAGTCGCGAGCTTACCGTGGCGGGTATGGAGCGCGACCAGACTGCGAATGTCGATGTTGGCCACGCCGTCGCCATAGGTGACCATGAACGGCTCGTCTCCGAGATATCGGCCTATTCGCTTGATTCGGCCTCCGGTCATGGTCTTCTCGCCGGTTTCCGCCAACGTTACACGCCACCCATCTTCGGAGTGGCGGTCATGCGTCTCGATCGTGCTGCACCCCAACGTAACCGTGAGATCGCGGTTGCGGGTTTCGTAGCCGAGAAAATAGTCCCTGATCTGGTCGCCCTTGTAACCGAGGCAAATCACGAAATCGGTAAAGCCCTGGGTGGCATAGATTTTCATTATGTGCCAGAGGATCGGGCGGTCACCGATCTCGACCATTGGCTTTGGCCGATACTCCGTTTCTTCCCGAAGCCTGGTACCCAAACCACCTGCTAAGATAGCGACCTTCATTACGACCCTCCAGTCCTTCTTAGATCAGGAAGACTCAATTCGTGACCTCGGTTTCACAGGAGCGCTGGTTGAGAGTATCCGAACGATCGCTGAGGAACACGGCTCCCCAGAATGGATTTGTGATCGACCACGGGCCGGAGTTCATCGGGCGCGCGCTGGATGAAGGGGGCGCGAAAGCGCCGTTAGACAGGTTGCACCCCGCGCCGTCTGTGCCCGACCGGCACTTATTTAGCTATTGCCGATGCCTTCGGGGACAGCCGCACTGTCCGCCACCTCCAATGAAAACAGGCCAACCGGACGACCGGCACCGGCGGCGCCCAGGGATCGACTTCCTGGGCGATCACTCATATCGCTACTCGTGAACTGCGACGGAAGCCGACCACTTGTTGAAGTACACTTTCGTCAGATCAGACAACGGCAGTCCGATGGGCAGCCGCGAACGGCCGTATCGGGAAAACTCCAGGTACTTCCTGATTGTAACCAAATCATCGGCCGTCACGAGCTGAAGATCCTCGTTGACGAAATGGACGATGTTCCCCCGTCGGAGGGCCGTCTCCAACATGCGGTTGCGCTCCTCTTCTTCCTCGGGAAGAGCAAACATGCTGTACATTACGATATTGGCGTTGCGATCCTCGACGAGGTGACACAGCGTCGGGCAGTGCAACATATCTTCCAGATCGAAGAGCTCGTAATCACAAGACAAACCCTTCTTGTTGATGTAGTCGTACAACATGTATCGCTGCAGATGCACCGGTAGCGGGTAAGTGGCCGAGGTGTTATTTGCCACGTAGAAGATGTTCGGCTTACCATTCTTGAACTGCGCTTCACGCGGCGGCAGCTGCGCAAGCCGTTCCTCTTCCTCTTCGGTATCCGGGATCAGGTGAAAATAGCCTGCCGGAATCTTGCGGCCAAGTAGGTCACCGTACATCGCCTCCGCAATTCGGAAATCCATGCTGATGCGGGTTTTTCCGGTTGTATTCGGCATACCGGATCCATGTATATGCTCTTGGCTGAACAGACAACAACTGCCCGGCCCTGCTTTGATCTGATGGGTGTACTTGCCCCACAGCTCGGTCATCTGCTGGATCGTCAGCCTGTGGTCAATGGCGTATTTGACCAATTCGCGCGACTTTATGATCGGAATGATCTGCATCGCGCGGGTCTTGTCCTCATCCGCCGTCACGTCGACAAAGGGGAGCCACAGGCTGCGCGAGGCGATGCCGTGACCGTAGAGCAGCCCCGTATGCAACGGAAAGAACAGCTCCGGCGTCGTCGGCAGCATGATGCGCACGTTCATGAACCGCTGCACGGCTACCGGTTGTCGCAACTTGCCTTTTGGCACCACTACCTCGCGGACGAAGCTATTCAGCATCCGCCTGAACTCGGGCAGGTTCGTGTCGGCGCACAGCTGTTTGGGTATGTGATGATTTGCGCGTCCCATTCGTGCGTCAAGCTCCGTTCTAACTGGGCATCGATCTCGTTGGCCTGAATTGGTTCTAGCGCGATACCGTTTGACATTTACCCGCCCTCCTGTCTGGTCCGAACGCTGCCTTTAAGGCCAACAACGCTCGCCGTCGCCAGCCATCAACAGGCATGGTTCAAAATGCACTAATTTTAATTCTATTTTGGGTCTTTTAGACTCGCGAAGATAGCAGTTTGTTGCCACCGTGCACAGTCTGGGCCCTTCATTCAGTCAAAGAAGCGCGATCAATTTAGCCAACAGGCTCAGTCCTTACTTCTGGTACGTGTAAACGTTTCTACGCTTGCGACCTGAACCTCTCGCTGCCTGCTTATAGTTTAGAAGTGCTTGAGAGTGTCGGCACATGTTTAATAAGGATAAGCCCACATCGAATTGGACAGATGCCGCTGGCGGCGTCAAATTCGCGCGCGAACCGACCGGCCCTTTCGCTGCCAACGTAAAGAGCAGCACGGCCAAGTCAAGTTATGCCGCCGGACCCGCGGTAGTACCCGTCCACGATATCGTTGCTCGTTCGAGCTGGCTAGCAGAGGGGTCATATCGGGTTTTTGAAATATTCATAGCCCTGATTGGGTTGATATTTGGGCTGCCCATGATGCTGTTGGAAGCGGTGCTGATCCAGTGGGATTCCCCCGGTCCGGCGCTCTTCTTTCATCCCCGCCCTGGACGCTCGCTAATGGTGCCGGGGCGAAAGCTGGAGAGGCGTCCGGACCTCCAACCGCCACCAGGCGGCTATGACCCCGACAGATTGTATTACGTGCCGAGTTATTTCCGTTTGGTTAAATTTCGGACCATGTACAGCGATGCGCGCAGCCGCTTCCCTGAGCTCTACGCCTACGATTTCGCGCCAGAGGAGTTCCATCAAAAGTACGGGACCCTCCAGAACGACCCGCGTGTCACCCGTATCGGTGCCGAGGGCTGCTCAATTGGGGCGAGACCCTGGCGTGGGACCTGAAATATATCCGGACTCGGAGCGTGTGGCTCGACTTGAAAATAATTATGCTGACTCTGAAAAATGTTCTACTGCGACGAGGTGCTTTTTGAGGAATGAGCCCGGGCTCCAGAAGAAGCACTCGACCACCACTCACCCTTTAGCGCAATCTTGATCGATTGCAGGGAGTAAAAGGTATCCAACTATTAATAGTTCGGCGACTGAACACCGATGTCTCTATCTTTATTCGCGAGGTGGCCACTGAAACGGGACAACGTCGACGGGAATACCGCGGACCTCGGACGGAATCTTCGCTCTCACCGACTCGAGGAACGGAACCTGTGCCGATACTCCAATTCGGTCGTAGAGCAGCATTTCGAATCACACTTTGATGGCCCAGGCACTAATTATAGGACACCAGGAATTCGCTGCCAAGCCTGCCTGTTCTCCTTCAAAGCCTGCAGGTATGCCTGCCCTTGGTCCGGGCATTTGACGCTTGGGTTCGTAGGTCTACCGGTGGTGAAATGCAGCGGAGGAACTACGGCGACAGCTATTCCATCGACCGAAGCCGGAACCCTTGCTCTCACCGAGGGAATCTTCGTGGTGTCTTTCACCCAAATCTGAATTTCGGGAAAGAATCCTCGGTGGCTCATTCCGTAGCCTATGTTCTCCACGCCGGGAATTTTCCTCCACTCGGCTATCTGATGGCTATGCTCGGCGAATGCGCGGTTGAATCGCGAATTGTCGTCGGCGCACGGATGATCGAGCGGGGCACTCGCGCCACTGCCGCACCACAGTTCACCGCCTGCCGGTCTGGCGGCCGCCACGACGAACGCGATCATGATCGCAATCGCTTCATTATCCCGATACTCCAGAGTACCCGTTCCAATCATGCGAAATGTCCCTCCTCAATAGCTACCCCCAGCACAGTACAGTCATAGCAAGAGGACGCGGCACCCGCGCCTGCGTGCGTTCCTCCAGCGCTGCATGATAGGCACCATGCCGGTCGCAACCGACTGAAATCACGACGTTTTCTATAACGGCTTCGATCCGGCTCGAGAATTTGTGGCAGATTTGTGGCAAATCGCGCGGGCGTCAAATGATCGACCGTTCGATCATCGCCTCAATCAACGAAGAGCGTTCGAGCACTTTACCTTCGAGTGTTACTTCGCGGTACGTATCATCCACGACTCGCGTCTGACCGTCGTGAACGTGAACATGAATGCCGAACTCCTGAGGTCTAGATGCGGTCCAGACGATCGCGGGAGTCGACGCCCAAACCGTGAATGAGCAACCCGGGTAATCGTCGAGGTTCAGCACGCGATTCGGGGTCTCATACTTCAGCGTTTTGGCATATTCGTCATGCAGCGGCTTCAGAGGAGTGGACACGATCGGGCCCTTACTCCACGTGCTGTCCCGTCCACAATTTCCGCAAAAGTGTTTGCGATGCGGCGTGCGCGCGAAATCGCCGAGGTCCAGATGCGGATAGCCGCAACTGGAGCAATTGATGCACGTCATCTCCCGATTCGCCTCGAGCGCGCATACAAACTCGAACGCGGCCGGCGGCGTTACGTTAACTCGCGTTATATCGGCGCTACCGAACAACCCTAAACTATCACTGTATAGAAGCGAGATCGCGTGGAAGTCCCTGTCGATAATCTTCTTACGGCCAATTTCCGGTCGCACGTGGACGTGAATTCTAGGCGGGCGCGGAACGATTTTCTCAGTGGAAAGCGCTGCCGGCATTGAGCACCAAATCCCGACTTCCGCATGATCGGTTAGATTGATCGTGAGGGGCGACACCACGTAGTTCATCAACTGTGTATGGTTCGCGCACCGGATCTCTCCGAATTGCTCCAAAGATTCCTGGTCGGCTTTCGTTCCCCAGTACGTCTGATGGGTGCGGCACCACCAGCGCTCGGACCCGTGACGAAATTTCCCGGCATACACGAAATCGCATGGCAGTTGTGCGTCGTCCCCGACCTGCCCCGCAAATCGGCCAAGAAGCGAAGGTGAGAAAAGAGCGATGTTGCCAATCGTTCTGCCGTACGACCAGCAGATTGCCGGCGCCTCGGCGATCGGCCCCGGGGTTTCGGGAACCAATGGCTGCTCTTCACCGAGTTTCTTCAAGTAGAGTCGCACCATCAGCCTTCTCCCACTCGCACTGCCAGAGTTCAACTCGGTTGCTGGACTGATTGAGCCGGCGTTCAACGAACATTCGGCCTATTTTACGCTAAGTCCGCGGTAGCCCGAAGTAGCTCAGAAAACAACGACCTGCCGCAGCACCTCTGCTGTACTGCAGATCTGGAAGGGAGGGGACGCTAGCTAGAGACCTTGTGCCATGTGGGCGGGAGAGCGGGTGCTTTGGAGATCGCGTCCGGCGGCAAAGTCCGGATGCTCCGGAACAGGCATCCAGATCGAGCTGCTCGCCTGATAGATGAAAGACACCTTCAGCTTGCGCCGGATGCTGCCGTCTTTGTCGCGGTAGGGCGAACTCCCCTCGAACCGACCGTAGCGCACTGCCCTACTCCAGATCGCCTCGCTCGATTGCAACCCTTAGCGCGTTCCAATCGATCATCCGCTTGTGACCGAGGCGTCGTAGCCCCTGTTCTGTCCCGAGCTTTCCGCTGCTGATCCAGTGATAAATGGTCCACCAAGAGAGTTGTAGTTTAGCGGCACACTGCATGGGCGTCAGAAACGCCGGCTGATCTTGAATGTTCGCGAGTTCCATGCCCGCCTCCCTGTGCCTTGGGAGTATCGAGCCGGCCTAAAAGGCCGGTCTGGCAGGCAATCACAGCATTCCATCACCTGCTCGCTCAAGGGCAAGCGCGTAAACCTCACGTGTTGCGTCACAGCGCTGCCATGCGGCTGCTTCAAAAACGGCGTGCACCGCACGGTGATCGCGCTCTGGTTGGGCCATGAGTCGGTCGAAAGCACGCAGATGGACGTCCACGCTGATATCCAGATTAAGGAACAAGCTATGGCAAAGACGACGCCCGTTGCGGTCTCACCCAGTCGCTATCGGCCAAACGACGAGTTGCTCGCCTTCCTCGAAGGGCTCTGATTATGCCGACATCTCGCGCACGGGCTCCATGATACAAGCTGCCTCCCGGGGGAAACGCGGCATAATCCGAGAGTCGGCATAATGTCCGTATTCGTGGCCCAGAGTCATTCGGAGCGGATTCTCATATTGGCCAGAATTCGGGGTTTGCATCTGCTCCTGTGCTGGTCCAGCTACGGGCCTGATTACGGGCTGGCCTGAAGCTTCGAAGGCGAAAGTGAGGGCGCGATGGCGAAGGAGGGCATCTACCGCTTCGTTGTTATCTTCTCGGCCTCGCGCTTCGTTTGTACAGCCGCTGCGGTCGCGCAGACCTGAAGGGGATGAGCCTCCGCGGCGGCGAGGTCACTTCCGATTTCAAGTATCTCGCCAACAACGAAATTTCCGCATCGTCCCGCCGCTCAGAGATGGGAGCGGTTGGTCGAGATTCGATCATGTGATCGTCTGACGAAACAATTTTGTAAGGTATCATGACTCTCTGTCCGAACGGTTGGTCGAAAACGGTACGTCCTCGATGTTTGTTTCCACGGCTGCGGCGCAAGCAACAGGGGTACTAATGAAACGCTTCCCGCGTTTGCTACAGTCTCCCGGACCATAACTCAGCGGCTCCTCTTTCTGTCAAGGAACGCCGGCGATCTGTATTAAGGCGTGCGCGAAATGAACGCTCGCCCGCACCTATGACGAACTGCTCGAGTTCATCGAGCGTAAGGTCGCGGATGTCTCTCTGCGGTCGCGCACTATCCGAATATTCGGACGCATTTTCGTGCCGCATTCTCGCGAGAATCTATTCTAGCTGATATAGTGATTTGAGGTTCCGATCCATTTTTCAGTAGCTACAACGAAAAACATGCGGCGGACAGTCGCCTCAAACGCTGTCCGCCGCGCTGGGAAAGGCCGGAACATCGCGCCGCCGGCTCTGCCGCAAGCAGCGCAATGCCCGGGTTAAAGGGTTACGGCACGTTGTGGACCTGGATATTTCCGCCGCTGAGCGTCTTGGCCGGCGAAATCTGCAGGTTGCCGCCGCCAATCACTTTCAGCGTGTCCGCGCCTTTCCCTGGCTCAGCATTGTCCACCTCGGTTACGTCCACAAGTGGCGAAGTACCGTCGTTGCACATGCCAGCGTTGGTGATGAACTCCGCCGTGTTATGCGTGCTCGGCGGGCTGGTGGTGGGTGGGCCGGTGAAGTTCAGGAAGCTGAAGGAATCCCAATGACAGGAGCGAGCCTTGCCTCCGCCGGGATGGAACACCTCCTCCCACTCGCCGACTATACCCGGTCCGGCCGGGTTCGGCCCGACCATTCCACCGAAGGTCCAGAAGGTTCCGTTCGGTCCGGCAACCGTGCCACCGCCGGTTACGAAGTTCGCCAGCCAGTACTTCAACGCATTGGGCGAAGTGGTGTCGTCGCTACCGTTAGCGCAGCCTGCGTAGCTAGCCTCGTCAGGCGCTGCAACCAGATCGGTGTCCGCGCACAGGCTGATCGTGTCGATACCCGCACCGCCAGTGTCCGAATAAGTGAAGCTCGCCACGCCCGCTGCATTCGTCGCGGCCAACGCTGTGGTTCCGAAATTCGGACTGCCGGTGGAGTTGTTGCAGGTATTGCCAGCCCCGCAGTCGGCGTTGACGACGCACCTCAGGCTGCCGTTGTTCGAACAAGTTCCCGGAATTGCGAAGAAGACGTTGTAACCCGACTCGTCGCAACTCGTGCCTGCGCTTTGGTCAGGACAATTCACCAAAGTGGTGCAGAGCACCGGCGGACTGGTTGGATTCGTCCCGCCATGGCAGAACTTCGAGGCCTGCACCGTCGCCGTAACCGTGTGACTCCCGCCGACCAGATCGAATGCCGTCAGCGGCGTGACATTTACATTCGCCCAGTACTTAATCGCTGTGTTGGACACCGTGTCGTCTCGACTATTGACGCACGTTGGATAACCGGTGTCATCCGTGTCAGGCGTGGCCCCAAAAATATCGGTATCGGCGCAGGCGCTGATCGTGTCGGCCCCTACTCCGCCGGTGTCCGAATAACCGAACGTCGTCACTCCTGCACCAGTTGTCGTGGCGGAGCCGTTCTTTCCGAAATTCGGACTGATGTTGGAATTCGAGCAAGTGCCGCCACCGCTGCAATCGCCATTGACCAAGCATAGGGCGCCTGGGCTGGTGCCGCCCGAACACGTCCCAGGTATCGCAAAGTCGACCGTATAACCTGATTCGTCGCAGGCTGTGCCGGCGGTCGTATGGTCGGGGCAGTCGCTCACGGTGATGCAAAATACGGGAGGAGTGGTCGGATTGGCTCCGCCCTTACAGAACTTCGGGGCGGTGAGCGACGCCGTAACAGTGTGACTCCCGCCGGTTAGATCTGAGGCGAGGGCGGGCATCAGCACGAGTTTTGGTGTAGCGACGAGGATCTCACCCTTAACCGACAGGCCTCCCAAGTATTGAAAATTGACAAATCCCGCGGCGGCACTCCAGCTCTTGAGAACGGTGCCTGAAGAGATATCTGCCTTGCGAACCGCTCCATCGGTTGTGGCCGTCCAGAAGGAGGTGCCGTCCGGGTCAAGGTTGAGCGCAAAGATAGGAGTAGCAACAGTCCCGCTGAGCCCGAGCGCAGCGTTCGTGTAGGTTTGGACCAAAGTTCCCGT